>ERZ832522.106-NODE-106-length-104438-cov-9.978311_pt1 | contig 104438 bp, 82 predicted proteins | sample MGYA00519951_ERZ832522 | MGnify/ENA primary metagenome ERZ832522 (study PRJEB31850, sample SAMEA3708728) | human gut metagenome | biome: human gut; feature: human-associated habitat; material: faeces | place: China | collected 2014 ... | reverse complement strand
CGTCAAACTCGTCCAGCTGGCGGCTCAGGCGGTCATAGTCGGCCTGGGCGGCCTCAAAGAGGAGAGGCCGATCCTTGGTGCCGAGCAGCAGGTACTGCATCTGCTCATGCGGGATGGCGTTCAGCTCGGACGCGCGGTTGAAGTAGAAGGCCGCGCCGAGGGCGACCCAGACAAGAAGCATGAACCACGACTCGATGCCGATGGCGGCGGGAGAACCGGGCAGGGCGAGCATGGCGAAGCAGGAGATGGAGGTCAGGCCACCGATGATCGCCACAGGCTTGCCCCAGCGGGCTTCGGGGATGTCGGGGAAATTGGCGACATACTTGTACGCGGTCATGCAGGTGAACAGATAGGCGAGCGCGGTGCCCATGGCGGACATGTCGACGATCCAGTTCAGGGCCGAGCGGCCGAACCACGGGGCGATGAGGGTCAGGCCAAGCGTGAACAGGACGGCGTTGGTCGGCGTCCCGTGTTTGGGGTGCACCTTGACGAACCAAGGGTGCAGGAATTTGCCGCGGCCCATGCTGAACAGGAGGCGCGTCGTCGCCATGAAAAAGCCGTTCATGCCCGTGAAAATCCCGGCCATGACCGGAATGGCGAGGATGACGCCGCCGAACCTGCCGAAAGCCATATTGGCCACGGCGCCCGTGGTCCAGCTGTGATTCTGGCCGAGCAAATCGGTATAGGGAATGATGATCGCGACAGCGATCAGAACCAGCGCGTAGAGAAGCGCGCCGCAGACGATGGAATTGATCATCAGGCGGCGGGATTTTTCGGGCGGGAAGTCGAATTCTTCAGCGGTCTGGGGGATCGTGTCGAAACCCACGAACAGCCACGGGGTAATGGCGAGGATGGACAGCACGCAGGCTACCGGGGAACGCCCTTCGGCAAAGAGGGGGAACAGGTTATCGACGTGGGAGGTTTCCGTGGCGACGCTTCCAAGGATCAGCACCAGCACGCCGCCCGCGAGGGCGAAGGCCAGAATGAGCTGGAGGCTGCTCGCCATGTCCATGCCCCTGAAATTCATATAGCCGAAGAAGATGAAGAAAGCCGACATCATGGCCAGTTCGCCCGCGTAGACGTCCCATCCGGCGACCGTATACAGATAGCCCACATCAAAAACGCCGGGCAGGACGAAGCGGCTGAGCAGCGCAAGGGCCGTGCCGTTGGCGGCGATGACGCAGAGGTAGCCGAGAACCAGCGCCCAGCCGCAGATGAAACCGGCCCGTGTCCCGAAGCCGACGTAGGCGTAGGTGAAGGAACCGCCCGCAACGGGGTAGACTTTAATCAGAATGCTGTAGCAGAGCGCCACCGTGCACAGCAGCCCTCCGCCGATGAGAAACGCGAGGCATGTCCCCAGCGGCCCGGCATCCGGCAGAAAACGGGTTCCGGGAAGGACGAAGCAGCCCCAGCCGATGATGGCCCCTACGGCCAGTGCCCAGACTTCGGCCGGGCTCATGGTTTTTTTGAGTTCCTTGCGATCCGTTTGAGATTCCGTCGAGTGATCCATATATCCATCTCTTTTCAGTTTGAGGGCGGGAAAAGCGGCCCGGGTGCGCATATGGTACGGATAACGCACGGCTTCGTCCGCCCGATGGGGCGCAACGCGAGAACCGCTGAATGCGTAAGGCTACAGAGAGATGGAGACGGAAGGCGGCGCGAGGGCCAAGGGAAGCATACCCCGGATTTCGGAAAGCCCGGGCAGGAGATCGGGAAGGGAAATGAAGGCGGCGCATTGAAGGAGCGCGAGGGAGAACCCGTAGGATGAGGCGTTAAGCGAAAGGAGAGGGCCGTCCTTTCCGGAAGTCCTGTCCAAAGGGTGCGCCGACTTGGTTTCCAGATAGGCGGACGGCTGATCCGGCTGTGCCGGGATCAGGGACGCGCCATCCTGACAGTGCATGAGGCACGGCTGCACGGGGTGCCTTTGCGCAATGGCGTTCGGGTACAACAGGCAGACGCTTATCAGAGGCAGCAGCGCCCACCATAAGCTCTTCGTGAAATGTCGTATCCAATACCGGCTCAAAAGCGTCATTCAGCACCTATGACGAAAATTTGCCGTTAGATATCTGTAAAGAGCCTTCCCGTCAATGGGGATCACGGAAAAAGGAGAAGAACGAAAAATAGTAACGATCCCAAGATATAAACGGATTGATATCAGGACGGTGAATGTCCGGGCTCGGGCGCGTTTTAGGGCCGTGTGCTCTCTTGTACGGTTTTGAACACCACAGGGCTCAGCAGGAGCACGCCGATGAGGTTGGGGAAAGCCATCAGCGCGTTGAAGGTGTCGGCAAGAATCCAGACCAGATCGAGCTGGGCCAGAGCGCCGATGGGCACGACGATGGTGTAGAGGATACGGAAAGGCTTCAGAACCCGATCCCCGAACAGGAATATTGCGGAACGTTCCCCGTACACGCACCAGCCGAGGATGGTGGTGAAGGCGAACATGACCAGCGAAATCGCCACGATGGCCGAACCCACGCCCGGCAGGGCGGTTTCAAAGGCCCGCGCGGTCAGCGAAGCGCCCTGAGCGCCGACGGCGGTCCATTCGCCGGTGACGAGGATGGCGAAACCGGTCATGCTGCACACGATCATGGTGGTGATGAACACGTCGAGCATTCCGATGGTGGCCTGCCTGATCGGGGTGGAGGTCGCGGTGGCGTGGGCGATGGGCCCGCTGCCGAGCCCGGCTTCGTTGGCGAAGATGCCCCGCGCCATACCGAACCGGACGGCCATCATGGCCGTGGCCCCGGCGAAGCCCCCCTGCGCCGCCGTGGGCGTGAAGGCTTCCTCAATGACGTGCAGGAACATCGCGGGCACTTCCTTGATGTTCAAAATGATGATGAGCAGCGAGGCGAGCGTGTACAGGATCGCCATAAAGGGCACTATTTTCCCGGCCACGCTGCCGATGCGCCGCAGGCCGCCCAACAGGACGGAAGCGATCAGCAGGAACAGGATCAGCGCCGTGATCCATGTCGGGACGCCGAAGGTCCCCCAGAGCACGCCGGAAATGGCGTTGGTCTGTACCGCATTGCCGGTCCCGAAACAGGTGATTGCCGCAAAAATGGCGAACAGGCCGCCGAGCCATTTCCATTTTTCGCCGAGACCGTTCTTGATGAAGTACATGGCCCCGCCCACGAAATTCCCCGCCGGGGTCACTTCACGGTAGCGGACGGCAAGCAGGATTTCGGAAAATTTGGTCGCCATGCCTACCATAGCGGTACACCACATCCAGAACAGCGCGCCCGGGCCGCCCGAAAGGATGGCCGTGGCCACGCCGACGATGCTCCCCGTGCCTATAGTCCCAGCGAGGGCCGTCATCAGGGCATTGAACGGCGTCAGCTCGCCCTTGTCGCCAGCCGAGGAGGTCCGGCCCTTCCAGAGCATGGAAAACGCTGAAAAGATGTTGCGGAACGTATAGAAACGCAACCCTACGGTAAGGTAGAGGCCCGTTCCGATCAGCAGGATCAGCATACCCGGTCCCCAGATCACGTCGTTGATCGCCTTCAAAGCCTGTATCAGCGTTTCCATCGTTGTCTTCCTGCGTTGCGTATTCGAGAGCTTGGCTCTATGGTGGCCGCGCACCGTTCAGCGGCGGTGCGGGACGTCCCCTCTTCAAAGGGAACGCCCTCTGTCGTGTATCGTATTGCAGGGGAAAATTTCATTATTATCATACCCGGCGAATACCGTTCCGGGTATATGCGCACCTGTGCGCCGCCGTTCCTTTTGAGGGGAACCGGGCAGAGGATGCGCCCTTTCACGCAAAGAGGAATCGATGTTGAAAACGTTTGTGCTGTGCCTTGCCGTCCTGTTGGCCGCATGTGGGGCCAAACCTTCCCCCGAGCCTTTCCCCGCCCCTGCCTCAACCGCCTCTTCCGAGATCCGGCGGTTGCCCCATCCCGCCGTCGAAGCGCTGGACACCCCGTCCCCGTTGTTCCGGCAGGCCCCGGCGGAACAGGCGCGTGCGCAGATCGCCCGTATGGACAAGGCATCCATGGGGCTGCGTTCGTGGATGGAATTGGCCCCCGCGCTGGAGCGGAGCCTTGCGTATGCCCGGAGCTGGAATCCGGACGAGCGGGCAGCCGAACACAGCGGAATCCGGATCACATGGGGAGAAGTGGTTGCGTCGCTGGAAAAGCTGAAAGCGATACTGCCGCGGCTCGACGCCCAGCCAGAACTGCTGGAAGAGGGGTTCCAGTGGCTGAGCGTCGCCCCTGAAGTCAAGTTTACGGGGTACTATTCGCCGGTGATGCAGGCCAGCCGGACGCGCAAGCCGGGATACGAATACCCGATCTACCGTCTTCCGGAGGAGCTTGCCCCGGATCTGGCGTGGTGCCTGCCTACGCACAGCTGCCCCGAGGACGCTTTTTTGCAGGTGATCAAGCCGGAAGACCCGTATTACAGCCGGGCGGACATCGATCTGGACGGAGCGCTCAAGAGCCGGAATCTGGAAATGGCGTGGCTGGAGCATCCGGTGGAGACGTATGATCTGATGCTGGAAGGCTCCGGCATTCTGGCCTTTGACGACGGGACGCAGCAGGCGGCCCTGTTCGCGGGCCTGAACGGGCACTCGGGCCAGAGCATGGCGGGCTACCTGATCCGTTCGGGGGAACTTCCGCGCAACAAGGCCTCGATGAAGGGTATCCGCCAATGGTGGGACAACCACCCCCAGAAGCGCAGGGCCTTTTTGAACGCTTCCAGCGGCTACGTTTTTTTCCGGTTCGGTGCCGAGCATCCGAAAGGGACGGCGGGTTGCGAACTGACGCCGTGGGTCAGCATGGCGGTCGATCCGCGCGTCCTGCCGCTTGGCGGCATCGTTTCCTACGCGCTTCCGGGACAGCGGCAGGGCATCCGGAGAGGGCTCGGCTTCGCACACGATACCGGCGGCGCGATCCGTTTGCGGCGCATCGACATGTACACCGGGGAAGGCGAAGACGCCCACCGTCAGGCCATGACCATTTACAATCAGGGGCAGGTCTGGCTGTTGTTGGCGAAACAGTGAGCCTTCCCGAAAAGGTGAGGCTTTCCCTCCGAGGGGTTCCAAAAAGCCGTTGCCGTGCCGTTTCAGCGCCCGGCTTCATGCCTTGATCCTTTTCCTTCCCGCAAAGAACCTTGCACAAAACACCGAGACCGAGGGAGGCAGTCCCCCCCGGTCTCGGTGCGGAAGTGAGGTTGTTGAAGAAACGTTCGGAGTTATGGTGAAGCGGCTGGCCGCGTACGTTCCGGGTTGCTGCGGGAGGCGGAGAACGGCTCCATGCGGCCTTCGTGCCTGTAACGTATCAGGTGTGTCGCTCCGGGGAGGGAAGCGTCCCCGGGCGCTCGGAGGCTAGTAGTTGCAGTTGGAACCGTAACCGCCGCCGTGTCCGCCATGGCCACCATGACCACCACCGTGACGGCCGCCGTTGTGGTAGCCCATGCCGTTGCCCATCATACCGTTGCCCATCATGCCGCGGCAGGGCTGGATACCGAGTTCCTTTTCCATCTTGTCGCCGAGGGTCATGCGTTCGGCGCGGAGCTGGGAGCGGAGTTCCGCCACCTCATTGGCGAGCTTGGAAATGGTCTCGGGCTTGGCGTTGGGGTTGCGGGACAGGGCGTCGAGCTCGATGCCCTTGGCGTTCAGCTTGTCCTGAATCGGGGATACGCGGCTGTAGTAATCCTTCATCATGGCATCATAGGCACCTTGCTTTTCGGGAGAAACTGCGTACATCCCGGCGTGGTTGCCATAGTTGTGGTACCCGTTGTAGGCGAAAGCGGACACGCCGGAACCGAGAACGATGGCGGAAAGGGCGAAAGCGGTGATAAGAGCGCGAGTCTTCATAGTGTGTACTCCAGTAATGGTGTTTTGATTGAAAGGTTGAAGCCAAACGGCTTGCTGAGCATATAGCAACAGGCGTGCCAAAGTATGTGTTGTTTTGTAATACACGGATTTTATTCATTAAAATAAAAACGCATCATTCAGCGCTTCACGAGCGGCCCCGTGAGTGGGTAGAATGGAACCACACCGCGTTTCCGAGTGTGTAAAAACGCCACACCCCTTGGGCAGGGGCGGGGTGGAGACGCCGGGAACCCTGCGGATAATGGGGCTCGAAAGCGGTTCCAATCCGGGAATGGTTTTTGCTGTACCTTAGAAAAAATTCGGATCCGAGATCCGGCAACCGGATGCCGCTCCGCAAAAGGATATTCACGTGTACATGTCGTCGTTAAAAAAAATGCCCCGGTGGCTCACGCTGTTCCCGTGGTTCGTCATGGTCTGCGCCTTGCTGTTTTCAGCGGGGATCGTGGTGTTCGGGCTGCACAACGCCAAACGCGAATCGGATTTCACGTCGCAGCTGACCCTTGAAAAAGGGGCGGCGCTCATCAGCGCGCTGGAAGGTGCGTTGCGGACCGGTATGGGATATCACTGGTCCGATGAAGTGCTGAGCGATCTGCTCAACAAGGTCGGGGAACAGCCGGACATCGTTTCGCTGGTGATCACCAACCGTAACGGGACCGTGCTGATGGCGGCCGATACCAAACTCATCGGCACAAGTTTCTTGTCGCCGGAAGTTCTGGCGGAGCTCGATCCGACCCGGCAGGTCAAATGGAATGCGACGGAATTGCCCGATGGGATGCCCGTATTCCAAGTGTATAAGCAGTTTTCCGTCCCGCAGGGGGAACGCCGCAGGCATGGCGGCGGGCACAGGATGATGAGGCGCGGGCTGGACGGCGACTCGTGCGGCATGTTGGAAGCGAGCATTGCCGAGGGCACATCGCTGGTTATTTTCGTCGAGTATGATCTCACCCCCCTTGAGGAGGCACAGGCCGCCGACGAAAAGCATATGGCGGTCATGTTCGGCATTCTTGTTTTTGTAGGCTTGGTGGGCTGCATTACCCTGTTCCTGATCCAGAGTTACAGGCGCTCGCGCAAGCTCGTACAGGAAACCACGGCCTTTTCTTCGGAAATCCTGCGGACGCTTCCGGTGGGCATCATTTCCACGGACATGGACGATCGCATTACATCCATCAACCCCGCCGCGCAGGACATCACCGGGCTGACCCGGACGGCGGCGACGGGGCGGGGCCTTCATGACCTGCTGCCCGGCGTATGGGCCGTGCTCGAAGGGCGGACGGCGCAGGATGCCGCGAGAGAGCAGGAGGCCTGGTGCACGGTCGGTGAGCGTCGGGTTCCGTTGGCGATCAGCGCCTCGCACATTGTGACCGAGGAGGGCGAAGCCATCGGCACGGCTTTGATCATGCGCGATCTCGGGGAAATCCGGCGCCTCCAGAGCGAACTGCGGCGGCGGGACCGTCTGGTGGCGCTCGGCAATATGGCGGCGGGCATCGCCCATGAGGTCCGCAACCCCCTCAGCGCCATTAAGGGGTTGGCCCGTTTCTTCATGGAAGCGAGCCCCGAAGACAGCGACGAAAGCCGCATGGCTGACATCATGACGAGGGAGGTGCTCCGTCTGGACAAGGTGGTGGGCGATCTCCTCGATTTTGCGCGCCCCGATGTGCTGAACCTGACCGATGTCGGGCTGAACGAGCTTGTGGAGCGGGCCCGCGACATGGTGCGGTCGGATATGGACGCCCGCAAGATCCGGTTTGAGGCCGAGCTGCCGGAGCCGCCGTTGTCCGCACGGCTGGACCGGGACCGTATGACGCAAGTGTTGCTCAACTTGTTTCTCAACGCTGTACAGGCCATGCCCGATGGCGGTAGGCTGATGGTACGGGCCCGGATGGAAGGTACAGAGCTGGCGCTGGATGTTGCGGATACGGGGTGCGGCATCGCCCCCGAACGTCTGGCGGATATTTTCAGCCCGTATTTCACCACCAAGGCCAGTGGCACGGGGCTGGGGCTTTCCATTGTGCACAAGATCGTGGAAGCGCACGACGGCACGATCGAAGTCGCCAGCACGCCCGGCGAGGGCACGGTGTTCAAGCTTCGTTTCCCGTTTGTGGCGTAGGCGGGGTCCGGGGAAAGGGAGGGAAACCTTCCCCGGTCCCCCAACCCTCCTTTCCCAAAACTTTTGACTTTATTGAATCCCTTATCCCCGTTTTTCCTGATTTTTTATGAGGTCCATAATGTGGCGGAAGGCGGAAGAGAAAGGTTTGTTGGGATTGTGTGTGTATTGGATTGATCGAGAATCAATTGAGGAATGGCATGGCTGAGAAAGGTTCGCATACGGTTCTTGTGGTGGATGACGATCCGGGGCATCGCGGGATGCTTGAGGCGCTCCTTGGGCGCTGGGGGCTGGCCGTTACGTCGGCGGGGGATGGCAAAGAGGCTGTGGCGCGGGTATGCGAACGGCCTTTTGACGTGGTGCTGATGGATATCCGAATGCCCGACATGGACGGCATCACGGCTCTGAAGGAAATCCGCAAGTACAATCCCGCCGTGCCGGTCGTGCTCATGACGGCGTATTCCGCCGTGGAGTCCGCTGTGGAGGCCATGAAGTCCGGGGCCGTGGATTATCTCATCAAGCCCCTCGACTTTGATCAGCTCAAGTCCACCTTGTTCAAAACGTTGGAACACAGCGAGGCCGTCCGGTCCGGCGAGCGTTTTCCCGTTCCAGTGGAGGGCATCGTGGGAAACAGCCCCGCCGTCCGGAGGATGTTGGAGATGATCCACACTGTGGCCCCTTCGGAGGCGACGGTGTTGATCAACGGCAAGTCCGGGACGGGCAAGGAGCTGGTGGCGCGGGCCATCCATAACCAGAGCCAGCGCAAGGACGGCCCGTGGGTGGCGGTGAACTGTGCGGCCCTGACCGAAAGCCTTCTGGAATCCGAATTGTTCGGGCACGAGAAAGGCGCTTTCACGGGCGCGGACAAGCGCCGGGACGGGCGTTTTCTGCAAGCGGACGGCGGCACGCTGTTTCTGGATGAAATCGGCGAAATTTCCCTGCTCATGCAGGTCAAGCTCCTGCGGGCCATCCAGCAGCGGGAGATCCAGCGCGTGGGAGGCGACGCCACCCTCAAGGTGGATGTGCGCATCGTGGCGGCTACGAACCGCAACCTGCTGGATGAGGTCGCGGCCGGGCGCTTTCGCGAGGATTTGTATTATCGGCTCAACGTCGTCAGCATACAGGTTCCGTCCCTTCAGGAGCGGAGCGAGGACATCCCCCTTCTGGCGGAGCACTTCCTCAAGGTTTTCGGCGAGCGGAACCGAAAGGATGTGAAGGGATTTACCCCCAAGGCGATGGACATGCTGATCAAATACCCGTGGCCGGGGAATGTCCGCGAGCTGGAGAACGCGGTGGAGCGGGCCGTGGTGCTGCTGTTCGGCAGTTACGTTTCGGAACGCGAATTGCCGCTTGCCGTAACACAGGCGTACGAACAAGAGGACGATGCGGAACCGTCAGCGCTGTCCGTTCCTTTGGAGGGGGCAACGCTGGAGGATGTGGAGCGCGAAGCCATCCTTCGTATGCTGGACAGTGTGGGCGACAACAAGAGCGAAGCGGCAAAGCGGCTGGGCATTTCCCGCAAGACCCTGCATACCAAGCTCAAACGGTACGGGCAGGAGCAGGACTGATCACTCCTGGCGCGCCTTGTTGCGCTGCCAGACGAAGAAGTGGAGCAGTGCCATACAGCCGTGTCCGATCAAATACAGTTCGATGAGGAGCGTCACGTTTTTATGGGTTTCCAGCGCCAATCCTGCGAACGATGAGCCGTTCCGCCAGAGGATGAACCAGATCAGGCCGCTCAGTACGACGAGCAGCAGCGCGCCGAGCCCGAGCCCCTGCACGGCGGTTGCCAACCCTTTCGGGCGCGGCGGAACCATCTTGAAGCGCAAGCTGGCCTGAATGTCCTTTTTGAGCTGTTCCGTATCGCCCCAGAGGTACGGGAAAAAATAGTGAAAACCGCGCTTTGTGAGGCTGTCCGCCGCAAGCAGCAGGCTGAGGATGACAACGAGCAAGCCTGACAGGATATGATACCACGAGGCAAGCCAGCTGCTGAGGGCGGGATTGAGCTGCCCGGACGAAAGCATATGCATGGCGAAGCTGCTCAGGATTTGCAGGATGACCAAGACGGTGATGATTGCGTGCAGGAACCGCAGGTAGGGTTTCTGGAAAAAACCAAGGAATTGCCAGAGCAGTTTGGCCTGATTGCCGAGTGCGGACGTGACGGACATGGGGTTCTCCTTTTCCCGTCATCATACGCGAACGGCTCAGGGGAAAGCCATGATAGAAAAGAGGGTTGTGTCGATGGGAACATTGGGGAGGGGGAGGAGGAACTTTCTAGAGAAAGTTCCTCCTCCCCCTCCCCCGATTCTTTTATCTACCTTAACAAACAATACGAAGCGTGCTTGAGGCCTTCGGCGGCCAAACGGGACTCCAGATAAAGGGAGAGCGCGGCGACTGCCCGGTCGCACACGGGGAATACGGGGATGCCCCGCTCACGGAGGGCCTTGCGGAGCGGTTCGAATTTTTCGCCGCCGTCCATAACTGCGACCATGGGCTTGGAAGTGCGGGAACGGACATCGGAAAGCAGCGTCAAAATGCCGTCCGGGGCGTCCATGCGGAAGGCGTCGATATCCGTTTCGGCAAGCGAGTGCGTGACCGGGGAGAGGGGATCAAGGCCGATGACGACGGCGTCGATGTTCTCGTCGTTGAGCAACAGCTCGGCCATGTACGCATGAACCTCGTCGTCCGCGCCGGGGTTTATGTCGAGGGGGTTCTTGATCGGAACCAGCTTCTCCAACCCTTTTGAAGCGATGAGCCGTTTCATGGCCAGCCGGGTGGTTTCGGAATAAGTCCCGAGGGACATGCTGTACTCGTCGGATTGGAGCGAATCCGCCATGCCCACGGCCTCGAACCCGGCACCGCTGACCGCACCGAGCCGCTTGCCCCGGATGGTCGCGTTGGTGAAGGTTTCCGCCAGAAGAATCAGATCCTGGAATTCCGTGAAGTTGCGGGCCATGATCGCGCCCGCCTGCCGGATGCAGGTTTCACAGACCATGTAGTCCCCGGCGAGGGATGCCGTGTGGCCGCTGGTGGCCGTCTTGCCTTCGGGCGTCCGCCCGGCCTTGTAGAAAACCACTTGCTTGTCACGCCGTATGGCCTCGCGCACGGCCTTCGCAAACTGGATCCCGTCGAGATCCTTGAAGCCTTCCGCGTAGACGGCGATGACATCCACTTCTTGGGAGTCCATGAAATGGCGCATCATGTCCCCGAGCGTGAGATCCGTCTGGTTGCCCATTGAAATGAGATAGGACGGGCTCATTTCCGGCGTCTGGCTGAACCGGTTCAGAAGGAAAGCCCCGCTCTGGCTGACGATGGCTGTGCGGCGGCGAGGGTATTGCTTGTAATCAGGCATCTTGGCGGCTGGGATGAACCATGTGTCGAATTTGCCCGGACGGGAAATCACGCCCATGCAATTCGCCCCAAGGAAGGCCGGGCCGCCGTCCCCTCCGGCGGCGAGGTTCTTGTGGGCTTCGGTGATGCGGGCGATCATGCGCTCGGTCATTTCCCGGCTTTCTTCCGTTTCACCGAGGCCGCCGGGGATGAGCATGACGCTGTGCGCGGCGTTGTTTTCAATGATTTCATCCACCAGAGGCGGAACCTGTTCCGCTCCGATGGCGACGATGAACAGATCCAGCGGATCAGGAAGCGCACGGAGGTTCGGCACGCAGCGCACCCCGCTGGCGTCGTTTTCGCCGTCACGGATGATGACGAGTTTGTCGCGGTCAAAACCGGAGTCGATGATGTTTTCAAGGATGATCCGCCCGAAATTCCGGCGCTTGGAGGAAACGCCGATGATGCCGATGGATTTCGGGTGCAACAGGTTGGCGATTTTTTGGATGGGACGGGGAGCGGGGCGTTCGCCGGGAGTCGAAAAGCGGCACATGCCGTCCAGCGGGACCATGAGGTAGTCCGTGAACGTGAACGGGTTGATCTCCAGTTCTTCAATGATGAACGGTGCATCGGGGTTGCAGGGGGAGAAATAGTTCCCCATGCGGATGAACGACTCGAAGCATTCGATAAGCTGGTCGTCGGTCACAATGCGGCGTTGCCCGCGGGTCAGCCCGGCCAGTTTCCGGTAGGAGACGGTCTTGCGGAAAAGCTCGAAGAAGGCATCGCCGTCGGTCAGTTCCGTCAGTGCGGCGACGATGGCCTGCCCTTTGCGGAAACGCTCGGCGTAGAGCTCGGTGTCCGTACCGCCGAGGCCCGCGCTGATGACCATGCCGAACTCGCGTGTGCGGCGCAGCCCGACGATCAGCTCGTTGCCGAACGATGCGGAGTCAGGCGGCATGAACTGTACTTGCAGGACGCCCTTGAGGTCTGCGGCGATGGCGTTCTGGAGCGCGGTTCCCGCCAGTCCCTTGTAGCTTTCAGGCGCGGAGGCGGGGCAGCGTTCGATCCATTCGGCATAGCGTTCCGGCACCTCGGAGAGCATACGCCGCACGGCGGAACGCACTTTGTCGGGCGTTTTGGGGACGATGCGCACGCCGCCCACTTCGGTCTTGTGGACGATGGTGGGGGAGATGATTTTCAGCACGGCCTTTTCGCCGGGCAGGGACATGATCTCCTCTTCCATCGGTTTGGCGTTCCGTGGGATGAAGGAGCATTTGGGCGGCGTTTCCGAACCGGAAAGGCTCAGCAGATTGTACACTTCGAATTCATAGAGAAAATGCCGCCCCTCAGTGTGGGCGTTGCGGAACAGCTCGGTAATGGGCTGATATTCAACAGTCAGATTCATGCGAGTCTCCAGCTGGTTGTGCGGTCGGAAAGGGAATCGTCGCTTCCGAACCGTTTTTATCCCTTTTCGCCGGGAGAGGGAATCAGGCTGTAGGCGTGGCCCTCGCAATTGTGGGAGGGGTTTCTTGTCGATTATATGCCCGTACCGGAGATCCGGAACTTCTGACGAACAAAAAAGGCTCCATTTGGGTGGAGCCTTTTTTGTTATTTCCAAACATCGTGCCAATCAGATTTTTCACAAGTTCACATTGTTAACTTGGCTGCAACAGATTCTCATCTTGGGTGACAGCTCACAATGTACGCAACAGCCGCCACATGGGGCAAGCCTTTATCCATTTTTTATCCATACAAGAAAAAAGCGGTTACCGTTTTCACGATAACCGCTTGATTTCATTTGGTGGGACGTGCGGGGGTCGAACCTGCGACTCTCTGCTTAAAAGGCAGATACTCTACCTACTGAGTTAACGTCCCGTTCCGAATTTGAGTTGATACGCTTTAGAGTGTTCTCTGTCAAGGGTTAATCCGCTTTTTGCAGAAAAAAACAGCTTCTTTTACACGGGAGATACATTTCACTGGCGATCGTTATTGAAGCATCCCCTTTGCATGAGATAGCCCATCTACCGATGCGCAGGATAGATCAGCCACCGAGATAGGCTTCCTTGACCTTGGGATCTTTGAGGAGTTCCTGCCCCGGGGCCTCGGCGACGACGCGGCCGACTTCGAGCACATAGGCGTAGTGCGCGATGGACAGGGCCGCGAGGGCGTTCTGTTCCACGAGCAGCACGGTTTTGCCTTCGGCGTTGATCTTCAGGATGATGTCGAAGATTTCCCTTACCAGCAGCGGGGCGAGGCCGAGCGAGGGTTCGTCGAGCATCACCAGATCCGGGCGGCTCATGAGCGCGCGGCCCACGGCGAGCATCTGCTGTTCGCCGCCGGAGAGCGTGCCGCCTTTCTGCCAGCTGCGTTCCCTGAGCCGCGGGAACAGGTTGTAGACCCAGTCGATGTCCTGCGCGATTCCTTCCTTGTCGTTGCGGATGTACGCGCCGAGCATGAGGTTTTCTTCGACCGTGAGGTGGGGGAGGATGCGGCGGCCTTCCGGGCTCACCGAGATGCCCCGCCGGATGATGTCCTCGGGGGATTTCCCGAGGAGCTGTTCCGTCCTGGGCCCGCTGCCGTCCCGGGCCGCCGGGGTGAACAGCACTTCGCCTTTCGTATCCTTCACGAGGCCGGAGATGGAGCGGATGACGCTGCTTTTCCCCGCGCCGTTCGCGCCGATGAGCGTGACTATCCGGCCCTGCGGGATGCGCATGCTGACGCCCTGCACCGCATGGATGCCGCCGTAGTGGACGTGGAGATCCTTGATTTCAAGCATGGTTGCTGACGTCCTCTCCGAGGTAGGCTTCGATGACCCTCGGGTTGTTGCGGATGGCGTCCGGATCGCCCTCGGCGATGAGCTGGCCGTATTCCAGCACCCAGATGTACTGGCACACGCCCATGACCACTTTCATGTCGTGCTCGATGAGCAGGATGGTCAGGTCGAACTCGTCGCGGATATGCCGGATGAAGCGCATGAGTTCGGTGCTTTCCTGCGGGTTCATCCCGGCGGCGGGTTCGTCGAGGAGCAGGAAGTCCGGGCTGGTCGCCAGGGCGCGGGCGATTTCAAGGCGCCGCTGCGCCCCGTAGGGCAGGCTCGACGCCTTTTCGTCCATGTAGGAATCGAGCGCGAGGCGGTGGATGAGGCCCTTCGCCTTCTCGCGGATTTCCTCTTCCTCGCGCCGTGCGCTGGGCAGGCTGAAGACGGGCATCCACCATTGGCTTTTGCGGCGGACCTGACAGCCGACCATGACGTTTTCCAGCGCGGTTTCGCTGCCGAAGAGCCGGATGTTCTGGAAGGTCCGGGCCATGCCCGCCCTGCAGATCCGGTGCGGCGGGAAGCCCTTCACGCTGTGGCCCTTGAACAGGATGTCGCCTTCCTGGGGGTTGTAGAAGCCGCTGATGACGTTGAAGGCCGTGGTCTTGCCCGCGCCGTTGGGGCCGATGAGCCCGGTGATGGACCCCGTGGGGATCCGCATGGACAGGTCGTTGACCGCCGTGATCCCGCCGAAGCGCATGGTCACGTGCTGCACGTCGAGCAGCAGTCCGTTCTGAGCGAAGGAGGTCATGCGCGTTTCCTCCGGGAGAAGAAGTCGAAGATGGCGTCCCAGGTGATTTCACGCATTCCCATGATGCCCTCGCGTCGGTACAGGATGATGCACAGGAGGACCAGCGAGAACACGACCATGCGCATGCCGGGGATGCCGGGGATTGCGAATCCGCCGAGGGTGATGGGGTCTTCCACGGCGCGCAGCCATTCGAGCAGGACGGTGATGACCGCGCTGCCGAGGATGCTGCCCGTGAGCGAACCGAGGCCGCCGGCCACGACGATCATGAGCACGTTGAAGGTCAGCAGGAAGGTGAACATTTTCGGGTCGATGGTGGTCAGGAGGTTGCCGAGCAGCGCCCCGCCCACGCCTGCGAAGAACGCGCCGAGGCAGAAGGAGAGCACCTTGGTCCTGAAGGTGTCGATGCCCATGACCTTCGCGGCGATTTCGTCGTCGCGGATGGCCTTGAAGATGTTGCCGAAGTTGCTGCCCAAGAGCTTGACCATGCAGTACAGGGTGATGAGCAGCCACCCGTAGTTGACCAGCAGCGAGGCGTGGAAGGGGATGCCCTTGATGCCGAGGGAGCCGTTGGTGATGGGCGTCAGGTTCACGATGAGCACGCGGATGATCTCCGCGAACCCCAGCGTGGCGATGCCGAGGTAGTCGCCGCCGAGCCGCAGCACGGGGATGGCGATGAACAGCCCGAAGATCGCGGCCACGAAGCCCCCGGCGACGACCGAGAACCAGAACGGCGTATGGATGACCGAGAAGGGCCAGATGATGTCTTCGAGGATCCACATCATTTCCTTCTGGGCGGCGGGGAGCACGCACAGGGCGGAAACGTAGGCCCCGATGGCCATGAACCCGGCGTGCCCGAGCGAGAACATCCCGGTGAAGCCGTAGATGAGGTTCAGGGACAGCGCGAGGATGGCGTTCACGGCGATGAGATTGAGGATCTGGACCTTGTAGCCGTCGAGGTTGGTCTCCGCCCAGACAAGGAACAGGGCCAGCAGGCCGATGGCGGCGAGATTGAGCAGCAGGTTGCGCATGGAGGTCTTCATATCTTTTCCTCCGAACGCTGCCCGAAAAGGCCGGTGGGCCTGACGAGGAGCACGAGCACCAGCACCACGAAGGCGAACGCGTCGCGGTAGCCGGACAGGCTGGGCATGAAGGCCACGGTCATGATCTCGATGAAGCCGAGCAGCAGCCCGCCGATCATGGCGCCCTGGATGGAGCCGATGCCGCCGAGCACCGCCGCGATGAAGGCCTTGAAGCCGGGGAAGATGCCCATGTAGGGGTTGATCTGCGGGTAGCGCAGGGCCCACATGATGCCCGAGGCCGCCGCCAGCGCGGAGCCGAGCCCGAAGGCCAGCGCGATGATGCGGTCGACCCGCACCCCGAGCAGGCGCGTGGTCTCGATGTCCTTGGAGATGGCCCGCATGGCCAGCCCCGGTTTGGTGCGGTGGATGATCCACAGGAGCCCGAGCACGAGCACGAAGCTGACCACGGGCACGACCAGCGTGATCGGCAGCAGCTTCAGCTGCCCGAAATTGATGGGCGTCATGAGCCATTCCGGCTGGTACACGGGGCGCGGAAGGCCGGAAAACACCACCACGGAGAGGCTTTCGATGAAGAAGGACACGGCGATGGCACTGATGAGCGCCGAAATGCGCGGGGCGTCGCGCAGGGGCCGGTAGGCGATGCGGTCCACCAGGATGCCGACGGCGCTGGCCGCGAGGATGGCCACCACCACGGCCACCCCCCAGGGCAGGAAGAATGTCGTGGTGCCGTAAAAGACGAAATAGGCCCCCAACATGAGAATGTCGCCGTGGGCGAAGTTGATCAGCCGCAATATCCCGTACACCATCGTGTACCCGATGGCGATGAGGCCATACAGGGAACCCAGTGTCAGGGCATTGAAGAAGTGCTGGAAAAACATGTCCAGACTCATAGTGCCTGCCTTATTCGTTGAAAATCCTTGGAATCCGTAAATCCTTCCGCCTGGGAGGAACCCTCCCGAATGAGGCCGGGAACGGCAAAAAAGGCGGGGAGGAAAGCGGAACCTTCCTCCACCGCCGTGGACAGGGGGGGCTTATTCAGGGACGATTTCGCCGAGGTAGATGCGCTTCCCGTTCTCGTACTTGAGGATGCCGACAGGGATTTCGGCATCATGGTTCGCGTTGAGGGTCATGATTCCTACAGGGGTGGCGAGGCCCTTCGTTTCGGCGAGAGCCTTGGTGACGGCTTCGCGGTCGGCCTTTCCGGCACGCTTGAGGGCGTCGATGATCATGTCGTAGCAGGTGTAGCCGAGGGTGGCGTTCACGTTGGGGTCCTTGTTGGGGAAGTTCTTCTTCCACGCTTCCGTGAAGGCCTTGGCCTGATCGTTCATGTCCTTCATGGTCATGTCATAGGGGAACGCCGTCTGCATGAAACCTTCGGCGGCCTTGCCGGCGATCTTGACGGTGTCGGGGTTGTCCATGGCGTCGCCGCCCATGAGCACGAAGGTCGCGCCGAGTTCGCGGGCCTGCTTCATGATGATGGCGCCTTCGGCGAAGTAGGCGGGCATGAACACGATGTCGGGCTTCTTGCTGATGAGCTCGGTGAGCTGGGCGGTGAAGTCCTGGTCGCCGGAGCTGTACTTCATATCGGCAACGAGTTCGCCGCCGAGCTTCTTGTAGGACTTCTTGAAGAAGTTGGAGAGGCCCACGGCGTAGTCGCTGACCACGTCGGTGAGGACGGCGGCCTTCTTGTAGCCGAGGGTCTTGTAGGCGTAGGCCGCGGCGGCGGCTCCCTGATAGGGGTCGATGAAGCAGGCGCGGAAGTAGTACTTCTTGCCCTGCGTCACGAGGGGGTTGGTGCTGGAAGTGGCGAGGACGGGCACCTTGGCGCGTTCGGCGACTTCGCCTCCGGCGAGGCTGAGGGAGGAAGCATACGTACCGATGATGGCCGTCACATTGTCACGCTCGGCAAGGCGCTTTACGGCGTTGGCGGCTTCGACCTTGTCGGACTTGTTGTCGACGATGACCAGTTCGACGGGGCGGCCGAGGACGGTGGGCGTGATCTTGTGCGCAAGCTGGATGCCTTCAAGTTCAAGCTGCCCGGCGAAGGCGTTCTGTCCGGTCAGAGGCATGTAGACGCCGATCTTGATGGGATCTTCCGCTTTGGCGGGGGTGGCGAACCCCATGCTCAGGGCCATACAGGCAAACGCGCTCAAAAGAGTGCCGAGTTTCATGCTTCCATCCTCCAACTGTAAGATTGTTATTGAAGCAGCCTCTAAACAATAGATAAAACCTGATGCAGAGGATTACTGCTGAACAGGCACTATCTCGAAAAGGAAATCCGGCGAACGTTGCGTGTACTAAAGAAACGCAGTATGCCGGAAATACCACACAGGATAGATAATGAATAATATAACAATCTGTGGATGTAATGCATTAACTACCGATTGCGCGATGGTCCAGTTCATACAGAAACTATTTTCTTTGTCAAGAATAAAGATAAAGTATTTTTTTGGATAAAAAATCCATTCTGTATATGTTTCATTGTTTGAATAAACAGCAAAAGACGTCTATCGCGTTACATAAGAATTTTCATGAAACAGTTTCAATATGGAAGCAATCAGCATGATGAAATAAAGAAAAGATCTAAATTGATTGCTCAAACGTAAAGAAGGCATACTATAGATTGTGCACTCAACTTTCATGATTTACAGTGCCTGAATGTTTGCATTCCTATCTGGTTCAAAGAAAAGATGTTGTTTGTTTATTCAATGGAATATGGTAGATATAAATATCATATTGCATTGAAATCATAAATATATTTTTGAAAAAACGTGTTACGGGAGGACGCAAAAAAAACGGCATGTCCAAAGAACATGCCGTGTGCCGTAACGGGGGAAGAACCGTATCAGCTTCGATCCGCCGTCAGCAGGAATACCGCCGAGATGACCAGCGCGCTGCCCGCCCACCCGTAGGCGGAGAAGTTTTCATTCCAGAACAGCCAGACCCAGAATGTCGCCAGCACGGGCTCGATGTTCCCGATGATGGCGGCCTTGACTTGATTGATGCTCTGGAGGCTCCGCCCGTAGGCGAGGTAGGCCCCATAGTTCGTGACCACGCCGAGGGCCAGCAGGTTGGCCCACGCCGTCCACGAGCGGGTGGGGGCGAAATCCACGAAGGGGAATAGGGCGAGCGCGCCTCCGAGCAGCATGTAGGCGTACAGGGTGGCGGTGGAGTAGCGGGGCTGCCACCAGACATAGAAGGGAAAATGCGAGGCGTAGCAAAGGCCGGATATGAGCCCGCAGACGATGCCGAGCACGGACGGCTCGGCGTTCAGGCTTCCGCCGGAGAAGCACACCAGCGCCGTTCCGAAGAGGGCCAACCCCAGAGCGATGCCCTTACGGGAGGAGAAGCTCTCATGGAACAGGATGCGGGAGAATACGGCCACCCATGCGGGAGCCGTATACAACAGCACCATCGCCATGGCGGCTCCGCTCAGCTGGATGGAGATTTGCAGCGAACTGAAAAACACGCTGATGCTCAACACACCGAAAAGGCAGAAGAACAGCGCGTGCTTCACAGGGATGCGCGCCCCGCCGCAGATGCCCGTTTGGGCAAAAAAGCAGATGCCGCCGAGCAGGGCGCGCCAGAAGGCCACCTCCAGCGGCGCAAGGCCTTCTTCCATGCAGATTTTGGAAAAAGGGCCGATGAGCGACCACAGGACGGCGGCGGCGAGCACATACAGATAGCCCGTCATCTGTTTCGGATCCTTTGCCATAAACGTTTTCCTCCAGAGGGTCGGCGGTTCCGCGCGGGGCTTGGCTGCGTTCCGCCCCGGCCTGAATGCTATTCTATGATGAAGGATTCCGCGTGCGAGGGGTTCGCATACTGGCCGAAACGCTTGACGGTCAGGGCAAGGGCTTCTTCAAGCTTGGATCTGGCGGAGAAGGAGAACACGACCGTCAGGCAGGAGCGGGTTTCCTGCGTGATCATGGCGCGGGTAGAGTCGCTGGTGGGGCTTCCGAACGCGCCTTCCCCGTCTGCGAGCAGGGGCATGTTTTCGAGCGCGATGTCGTCCTTGCCGATGCCCGGATACACCTCCCCGGCCTTGCCCAGACGGAAAACGATGTCCGCACCGATGCGGGCCGTATCGTAAGAGCCGAGGGAGAAACCCGTTTCGAGCGAGACAAGGTTGTTGGCGTCCACGACGCTGTTGATCTGGTAAAGGGCCTTGCCCTGGCGCACCCGGCGGTACAGCGATTCGGACGAAACGCGGAAGCGTCCGGGGTCCTTGCCGAAGGTCTTGTACGCCTTCCGGGATTCGTCGAGGTTGGGGATCTGGGCCAGCGGCGTGGTCTCCAGCATGGTTTTGAGGTACGGGGCAACCTCGTTTTCGAGGCAGGTCCAGAGAGAGTCTTCGCGGGCGCGTACGTCCGCCGTGTAGATGAAGCAGCCCAGACGCGCTTCGGGCCACGCGCCCTTGATGGATGGATCGATGGTGACGTTGAGGGCCGACATGTCCGCTCCTTGTGCAATAGGGATTGCCGAGGGCGAAGCGGCCGCCTCGTCCTCATGCCGGAACGGACAATATCACTGGCGGGTCCGGGAGTCTTGTTCCGGACTCCTGTTTTTTTGTTCCAATCGCGTTTGCCTCCGGTAGGCGGCGGGCGTCAGGCCGGTCAGGCGCTGCATGGCGCGGGTGAGCGCGCTTTGATCGGCGTACCCGGCCCGCAGCGCCAGATCCGCAATCGGCAGATCCGATTCCGCCAGCCATTTCCGCACATGCCCGATACGGCGTTCCGCCAGCCATGCCTGCGGGCTGAGGCCCCATTCGGAGCGGGACAGTGCGTGCAGCCTGCTTGGGCTGATGCCGATGCGCCGGGCCATTTCGCCCACAGTCCACGGCGCGCCGGGGTGGGCATCGATCAGCCTTTCCAGTACGGCGAGCCGGGAAGGGCGGCAGACCGGGCGCTCAAGGAAGGAATTGAGGAGCAGGGGCATCCAGCATTGCGTGGTGCCCGGCTGTGAAAAGCGGTCTCTGGACAGCTCCGCGAACCCGATCAGGTGTCGGGTGGCTTCGGAAACGGGAAGAAAGATTTGTTCCGCCAGTTGTTCCGCCGCAGGGACGCCGCATTCGGCAAGATCGCAGTTGACGATAAGAAAGGCGTTCGAGACGGTCGCCAGCTGCGAATGCGGGACGCCGGGCGCGACGAACGCCGCGCAGGAGGGGGTAAGCCTGCCTTCCGCGCCGCCGATGGAGATTTCCAGTTCACCGGCAATGGGCAGGACAAACTGCGCGTGGGGGTGCCGCTCGTTGTTGCGTTCCCCCTCGTAGCTCAAGAAATCGATCCGGATGGACATGGCCCGCCTCGCAATGGATGCCGAAAAAGATGCGCCGTTTTCCGCAAAGGATTGTCCGTGCGGCGCATACGGCACCTTATAAGCCCAAAGCCTCCGGGCTTACAAGGCCGGTCCCCATCCGGGAGGCGGCATCCGGACGCGTAAGGGAAACCTGAATAAGGCCGGGAGGGGTATCAGCGGATATGCAGTTTCCGGACGGCCTCCCATTTCTGGTGTTCGGAAACATGGCTGAAATCCCTCGACGGGTGGTGGCAGTGCCAGATACGGACATCCGGGCGATCTGTGAAGACATACGCGCAGAGGCCGGGAGCAAGCATGGTGATGCCGCTTTCGGGGGACAGCCAGTGTTGTTTGAATAAGGTCAAGCCCCAGACGATCACGAAATCAGGCTTCAGGACGTCGAGCATGGCAAAGAACGCCCCGCGTCCGAGCGCGATTTCTTCAGGCGTGGCGCGGGACCGGTTGCGGTGCGTTTCCGTTTCCATGTGCTGGAAGAATACGCCGTAAGCCACGGTATCCCACACCGCGTTGGACCCACCGTAAGCGTTCCCGGTGAGCATGGCGGAGATGTTGCGGATGTAGCGGACCCAGTGGTTGCCGTTGCCTTCGGCGGCGTCTTGGAGCGCCCGGCGCACGACCCCGTCAGTGTACGTTCTGTCTGCTCCGTCCGGCGCCGTGCCGTGGTTGGCTTCGCCGATCATGAGGATACGCGGGCTGGCGTCGGCGTAGCCGTCCCCCAGGTAGGGGAGGAAATGGATGGCTTGGGTTTCTTGCAGATGCTGCCTGAACGTGTCCGTAGCTGTGGTCATGGGACCCCTCCGGCGGTTTGCGCCGCCTTGAAATCGGCGGCCTTTTCCTACCCGTACACGCCGGGGTTCGGGGAAGACAATGATTGAAATCACGTTGTTCCGCGCCAAAACCCGGGAAAGCCCGTTTGCCGCCGTGGATACCGTATTGGAAGCTGTACGATCGCATATCATGCGTTGACTTTAACGGGAGAGTTGTTTAGGGATCGCCCCGGAAGCTGCGAAAGCGGCATTTCCACATCTCGCCAAGGAGGAAAAGCATGTTGTCCGACAGTAGTCACAGTTGCCCGTCAACTGATAGTGCCACAGCAACCGCTGCCGGCGTGCTTCTCCTGGCCTTCTGACGAGTCCGGGGCGCACCCCCGGCGGCTCAGGAGGTTTCCATGCCCTTCTTCTCTCCGTATTCGTATGCGGGCGGCGTCTTGCGTGCCCTTGTCCGTTTTTTTCGGGAATTCCAGCTCCCGGCGTCTTTACTTGCGCCTTTCGGCTGTCTCCGTATGGCCGGGGCTTTCTCCCTTCGCCCGTCCTTCTCGCGGCGCACCCTCTTCGGATTGCGCCTTTCTCCTCACGAACGCGGCCGTTAACCGCCGTTCGTCTCTTGCCGTGCCCTTTTCAGGGCTTCTCACTCAGCGTTGCATGAGGCTGCGCTCCGTCGCCGCTTCGTTTTATCAATGACAACATCGGAGGTGTCTTGTGGACATTGCCTGTTGCCGCAGGCTGTTCGCCGGGAACCCCGCCGCTCATGCGGCTTTCGTTCCCCGCGCGTGGAAAGGCTGCCTTGCAGCCGTGATTCGGAGTCACCGTCGGATCGGTTCCCGCCTGATCCGAAAAGCATTCATGAGGTTGAAACTATGATTAAAAAGCAGCTCGAAACGGAAAGGGACCTGAACGTCACGCAGGAGGTCCGCGGACTTGCCGCCCGCCCCGCGTCCGCCCGGCTTCTTAAGGCGGCCCGCCAGACGCCGCAAGAGGTCTTTGCAGCCTACGAAACGACGCCCCAAGGACAGCCCCGGCCCGACATCATGCGGGCGCTGTTCGGACGGAACGAGCTTGCCCGCAAAAAGGCGGACTCCATCCTGAAGCGTCTGTTCAAAGCCTTCATCAACCCGTTTACCGTCGTTCTCATTGTTCTGGCGGTCATTTCCTTCATCACCGACTACGTCATCGTCGAGCCGGAGGATCGCGATCTCACCGCCGTTCTCATCGTCGGCATCATGGTTTTCATCAGCGGCACGCTGCGGTTTGTGCAGGAAGTGCGCTCGGGCAACGCGGCGGAACGTTTGCAGGCGATGGTCAAGACCACCATTGCGGTCTTGCGTGACGGCGAGAGCCGGGAACGCCCCATTTCGGAGCTTGTTGTGGGCGACGTGATCCGGCTCGCCGCGGGCGACATGATCCCCGCCGATGTGCGCATCGTCGAAACCAAGGACCTTTTCGTCAGCCAGTCATCGCTGACCGGCGAGAGCGAACCGATGGAAAAGTGGACCGCCGCGCAGCCGCAGACGGGCGGCAATCCGCTGGAATGCAACAATCTCGCGTTCATGGGCAGTACTGTGGTCAGCGGTTCGGCTCTGGCCCTCGTGATCGCCGTGGGCAAGGATACGCTGTTCGGGGCTTTGGCCCGGCGCGTTGCGGAAACGCGCGTCCGCACGAATTTCGAGAAGGGCGTGAACGCCGTATCGTGGGTGCTCATCCGGTTCATGGTGGGCATGGTTCCGGTGGTGCTCTTCCTCAACGGCTTTACGAAAGGCGACTGGGTGCAGGCAGCGTTGTTCGCGCTGTCCGTGGCCGTGGGCCTGACCCCGGAAATGCTGCCCATGATCGTGTCCGCCAACCTCGCCAAGGGCGCGGTCGCCATGTCCCGGAAAAAGGTCATCGTAAAGCATCTCAATGCGATCCAGAATCTCGGGGCCATGAACATCCTGTGCACGGACAAGACCGGGACCCTGACGCAGGATCGCATCGTGCTGGAATATCCGCTCGACGTGCACGGCAATGTGGATGAGCGTGTCCTGCGCCACGCCTTCCTGAACAGCTACCATCAGACCGGCCTGCGCAACCTGATGGATGAAGCCATCGTGGATCACGCCTACGAGACGAACATGCTCCCGCTGTGGCAGGATTACCGGAAGGTGGACGAAATCCCGTTCGATTTCACCCGGCGGCGCATGAGCGTGGTTGTGGCGGACAAGGCAGGCAAGACGCAGATCATCACCAAGGGCGCGGTGGAGGAAATGCTCTCCATTTGCAGCTACGCGGAATACAAGGGGAATGTGGAGCCGCTCACCAGCGCGTTGAGCGAGGAGATCCTCGCCACGGTGCGGCGGTACAACGAGGCCGGGCTGCGCGTCATCGCCGTGGCCCACAAGACGAATCCGATGGTCGCCGGAGCGTTTTCCGTGGCGGACGAGTCGGACATGGTGCTCATCGGGTATCTCGCCTTCCTCGATCCCCCGAAGGATTCCGCGGCGGCTGCCGTTGCCGCGCTGAAGGAGTACGGCGTCGCGGTCAAGGTGCTGACCGGGGACAACGACGCGGTGACGCGCAGCGTGTGCGGGCAGGTGGGGTTGCGGTCCCATTCCCTGCTGCTCGGTTCGGATGTGGAGGCGATGGACGACGCGGCGTTGTGCGCGGCGGCGGAGCGTACAGACATTTTCGCCAAGCTGACTCCGCAGCAGAAAGCGCGCATTGTGACGTGCCTGCGCGAGAACGGGCATACCGTGGGTTTCATGGGCGACGGCATCAACGACGCGGCGGCGATGAAGGCTTCGGACGTGGGGATTTCGGTGGATTCCGCCGTGGACATCGCCCGCGAATCCGCTGACATCATCCTGCTGGAAAAGGATTTGATGGTGCTGGAGCAGGGCGCGATCGAGGGCCGCAGGATCTACGCCAACATCATCAAGTACATCAAGATGACGGCAAGCTCCAACTTCGGCAACATGTTCTCGGTATTGGCGGCGAGCGCGTTTCTGCCGTTCCTGCCGCTGGCCCCGCTGCAGATCCTCGTGCTGAACCTCATCTACGACATTTCGTGCACGGCCATGCCGTGGGACAACGTCGATGCGGATTTCCTGAAGCAGCCGAAGACATGGGACGCTTCATCGATCAGCCGGTTTATGATCTGGTTCGGGCCCGCCAGTTCGGTATTCGACATCACGACGTTCGTTCTGCTGTATACCTACATCTGCCCGCTGGTGTTCGGGGGGGCGTATGAGACGCTGGACGCGGGAATGCAGGTCGCGTTCGTGGGCCTCTTTCAGGCCGGGTGGTTCGTGGAATCGCTGTGGACGCAGACGCTGGTGCTCCATATGCTGCGTACGCCCAAGGTTCCGTTCCTGCGCAGCCGGGCCTCGTGGCAGGTGACGGGGCTGACTTCGCTCGGGATTCTGGCGGGAACGTGCATCCCGTTTACGACAGTCGGCGGGGCTCTCGACATGATGCCGCTTCCGGGCGCGTTCTTCCCGTGGCTGTTCGCCACGCTTGCGGCCTACATGCTGCTGACGACAACCCTTAAGGGCATATTCATCAAAAAGTACGGTGAACTGCTGTAAGCAAAAACGGCTGACGGTGCGGAGGAATCCCCGCCTCAGCCGGAACGACCTCCCTCCGCGCCGCCTCCCCATCAGCCAAAAGTCTTGGGAAGGAGAGAGGAGGGGACCGGGGGAGGGGAGGACGGCCCCTTCCCCGGTATACTCATTCCCCCAGCTTTTCAGACAATAGGCGCCCCGTTTTCGAGACAGGGGCAAAGCGTGAAATGCGTGTGGAAGGTCTTCTTGATCAGCTTGTGGCTGCGCCCGATCTCTTCGATTTCGATGGGGCAGACCTCGGAAGCACGAAGGCACAGCTCCAGTTCCCCGTCCGGCGTGCGCCCGAAACGGGCCGAACGGATGAGCTGGCGGTGGCTTTTGTCCATGCGCTCCGCAAGGGTCAGGAACAGGGACAGCAGGCGTACCTCTTCCCGGATGTCCTCATCAAGCTGGAGGAACAGCGGGATTTTCTTGGAGGGCCGCTTACGGTGGAAGAACGCCAGCGCCGCTATGAGCTCGATTTCGCGTTCCGTGAAACCGAGCAGTTCCGTATTGCGGATCAGATAGTGGCTGTGCGCGTTGTGGTTCGCAAAGGAAATGAAGATCCCGATGTCGTGCAGCAGGGCGGCATAGTACAGCAGCTCGCGCGATACGGGCGGGGCGTCGTGCAGCCCGATGGCCCGCGCGCTGTCGAACAGTTCAAGGGCCAGCTTCGCGATGTGCCGGGAATGTTTTTCCTCGAAGCGGCAGAACCGTGCCAGCTGGAGGACGCTTTCCTCGCGGGCGGAGAGGCGGGAACCGGCCTTCTGCGGATGCGTCCGCATGAGGTAGTCGACGAGGATGCCGTTTTGCAGGTTGCGGTTGCTGATGGTCACGCTCTCGAATCCCTGCTCCTCCATGATGGTCTGGAGGATGGCCGCGCCCGCGATGATCACGTCGGCCCGGTTGGGATTGATGCCCGGAACGGATTTACGCTCCTCAAGGGTGCGGGAACACAGTTCCTTGACCGCGCGGCGCAGTCCGTCATAGCTGAGGACATGCTTGGAAGCCGTGGAAGGTTTGCCCGTGCGCGCGGCGTCCTGCTGCTCCAGTGCGGCGGCGATTTCCGCGAGGTTCTGGGCCGTGCCTGAGCTGGCGACGGCTTCGGGGATCTCGAAACCCGCGATGCGCTGGAAGGAGTGCAGGGCCTCGTTGCGGACGTAACGTTGCAGCGCCGCGTAGGTATAGGCGGAAACCGGCCCTTTGTTGTCCTCAAAGAACAGGTTGGTCAGGCGCACGCAGCCGAGCTTGAGCGAATCGAGGTTCACGTAGGACTGGGAATCGCCCACGATGAGCTCGGTGCTGCCGCCGCCGATGTCGATGAACAGCCGAAGGCTTTTGCTGTGCTCCAGCCCGCTGGAAACCCCAAGATAGATGAGGCGCGCCTCTTCGCGGCCCGATACGACCGTGAAGTCGATCCCGGTCTTTTCCTGCACGCGGCGGATGAATTCGGGGCCGTTGACGGCGTCGCGTACGGCCGCCGTGGCGATGGCGATGATTTCCGTCGTCTCATAGACCGTGCACATTTCCGCCAGCCCGCGCAGCACCGCGATGGTGCGGGCCATCGTCTCTTCCTGAAGGCGGTTGTGGGTGAATCCGCCTTCGCCGAGCCGGACCATGTGCTTGACCTGATTCAGGATCGTCGTGGATCCGTCCGCATGGACGCGGACGAGCAGCAGGCGGACCGAGTTGCTGCCGAGATCGATGATGCCGATGGCTTTTTCCGTCCGCTCTAGTTCCCCTGACATACGCATTCCAGCTCCCGTCCGAAGACGTGCATGAACAGATCGCCCTTTTTGATGACGCGTTCCATTTCCGCGGAGCAGTCTCCGGAGCACTGGACGGCGATGATGACCTTACGCTTCTTGACGGCGACGGCAAGGTTCCCGACGACGCCCGTGTGGGTGTAATCGAGCGCGTCCGCGATGCGGAGCAGGGACGCCGCCTTGCGCAGCGCCTTCCGGTCGCTTTTTTTCAGGGCGTCGAAGCGGGCGTGCCGGCGCGAGGGCCACGCCTTGCGGTGGTAGCGGGCGAGCAGGGCGACCCACGGGCGATCGTCCTCGTGGATGTTCAGGCTGAGATCTTCCTCAATGAGGCGCATACTGATTTTATGATGCCCCTTGCGGCCTTCGGCGAACCCGATGTCGTGCAGCTGCGCCGCGAGGTGGAGCCTGTGCCCCCAGACGTCGTCGAGCCCGTGGAGCTCGGCGAGATCTTGAAACAGGGTCGCCGCGATGGCGGCCACACGCTGCCCGTGCGTCAGCGAATCGGCCATAACCGGCGATTCGGGCATGACCGCCGTGGTGAGGGGCGTCTCTTCGGCGAGTTCAGCCGTTTCGGCGGCGGGGGCGGAGCAGGTTTCCGGGCACGGTTCGGAGCAGGGGGCGGACAATGCCGGAGCGGGGTCATAGGCTTCCGGGGCGGCGGTTACGAGTTCCGCCACGGCTACGGGTTCCGGGGCGGATTCCTGTACCGGTTCGGGCTGGGCCCTTTGGGGCTTCTTGCGGGCGGGCCTCGGCTTGGGCTGCGATTCTCCGGCGGGGGCGTTTTTCGCGGTTCTGGCGGGGCGTTTCGCCGGGGTCGCTTTGGGTTCGGCCTGTGGTTCCTGCAACTGGTCTTCCGTATGTATGGTCATGGTTTTTCCTTTTGAGCGTTTGAGGATCAGACACACTCCCGGCTGCGGCGCATCATGATTTCCTGTGCGTTGACGGGTTCTTCTCCCTTGCCGGGCTTGATGCGGCAATAGGTGCCGTCTTCCTGAAGTCGCCACGTCTGCTGATTGTCGCGGAGGTGTGTTTCCAAAATATCGTTGCGCAGGCACGCCCGCAATCCGGGATCGAGGATAGGGACAAGCACTTCAATGCGCCGATCAAGGTTACGGGGCATGATGTCGGCGCTGCCGATATAGAGGCGGCCTTCCCCATTGGCGTTGAACCAGTAGACGCGGGTGTGCTCCAGGAAACGCCCGACGATGGACGTCACCTCGATGTTGTCGCTGATGCCCTTCACGCCGGGGCGCAGGCAGCAGATGCCGCGCACCTGGAGCCGGACGCGCACGCCCTCCATGGAAGCCCTGTACAGGGCCCGGATAACGTGTTTATCCACCAGCTGGTTGCATTTGAAAATGATTTCGCCGTTTCCATTTTGCTGGTGCAGGGCCGTTTCGCGCTGGATCATATCCAGCAGGGAGCGGCGCATGGACAGCGGGGAGACGAGCAGTTCCCTGTATTGCTCGCGGTGGGCGTATCCGGTCATGACATTGAAGAGATCGGTGACGTCCGCGCAGATGTTCGGGTTGGCGGTGATCAGCCCCATGTCGGTGTACATCTTGGCGGTGGAGGGGTTGTAGTTTCCGGTGCCGATGTGCACGTAGCGGGAAACCCCCTCCGGTTCGCGCCGGACCACGAGGCAGAGCTTGGCGTGTATCTTCATGCCGACGAGCCCGTAGACTACGTTGACGCCCGCCTTCTCCATCTCTTCGGCCCACGTGATGTTGCGTTCCTCATCGAAACGGGCTTTCAGCTCGACCACGGCGGTGACCTGCTTGCCGGAGCGCCGGGCTTCGATAAGGGCTTTCACAATGGGCGAAGCGTTGCCCACGCGGTAGAGCGTCTGTTTGATGGCGATGACGCCGGGGTCCTCGCTGGAGCGGCGGATGAAATCCAGAACCGGGGTGAAACTGTCGTAGGGATGGAAGAGGAAAACATCCCTGCTCTGGATATGCGCGTAGATGTCGCCTTCCTGAAACACGCTCGGCGTACGCCCGTAAAAGGGGGATTCTTTCAAGCCCGGCCTGTCCACGCCGTAAAGGGCCATGAGTTCGGAAAAGGCCAGCGGCCCCTTGACCCGGTAAATCTGGAACGGCTGCATCCCCAGCCGCTCGGTCAGGAACGCGCTGAGTTCCTTGGCCGTGCCGTGGGCTATCTCAAGGCGCACCACGTCGCCGAAGCGGCGCTGTTCCACCAGATCCTTGACGGCTTCCAGCAGATCGTCGGCTTCGTCCTCCTCGATCTCCACGTCGGTATTGCGCGTGATGCGGAACAGCCCGGCGTTGACGACAGTGTTGCCGGGGAACAGCGCGCCGAGGTATTCGGCGATCAGATCTTCCAGCAGGATGATGTCGCTGTCACGGACGTTGGCGTTGAAGCCGAGCGAGGCATAGGTTTTGGCCTCCTTGTTCCGGGGGATGAAGACGAAGCGGGAGATGTTGTTGGGGCACTTCAGGCGGGCGAACCGGGTGACGCCGTCACGGCTGCGCAGCTGGATGATGAAGTTGAGGCTGGTATTGGAAATCGTGGGGAAGGGGTGGCCCGGATCGATGGCCTGCGGGGTCAGGATGGGGTAGATTTCGTTCCTGAAGTAGCCGTCGAGGAACTTGCGCTGCTTTTCCGAGAGGTCAGCATAGCGCATCAGGCGTACGCCCTTGTCGTGCAGCTGCGGGGCCAGCCGCTTGCGCCAATGCTCCTGGGCGCGGGAAACCAGAATAAGCACCTTGCGCCGGATTTCGGCGAGCTGTTTGGCGGGCGTCATGCGGTCCGGCGACGAGGACACGGCCCCGCTGCGGTACTGGCGATAGATGTTCGCCACCCGGACCATAAAGAATTCATCGAGGTTGTTGTAGAAGATGGAGAGGAATTTAAGCTGCTCAAGGAGCGGGAGACCGGCATCCGTGGCTTCGTCGAGCACTTTCGCATCGAAGTCCAGCCAATTGATTTCCCGGTTCAGGTACAGGTTGGGGCAGGCCAGTTCACTGATTTCCTCTGTGGCGCACAGTTGCTCCGGGTACCCTTCGGAATCTTTGGAAACCACGATCGCTCCTCCTTCGCATGACGGCATGGATGCAGGTCTTGTAGCAGGCGGGCCCTGGAAGTATGTTACAGTAGTATGACGATTGTGTGAAAAAAGTCCAGAGTATAAGAAGGTTGAAAAATATCAGTCGATTCCGACACGGCTGACGGAATTTTTTCTCCACTTCGGCAAGAGGTTGCTGAAGAGAGGGGGGAAAGGGGGCCAAACGGCGGCGGGACTTCTTTCGGCAATCCGGAAGCCCTTGCCGAAAGAGGGGATTCGTGGGATGGTTAAAGAATATGTTTGTCTGCCTGAAGAACTTTTCCCCGCATGAGTGCGTTTGAGGAATGACGATGCAGCGACTGATACGGCACGGAGAGCGAAGGACGTTCGACACCGGCGTCTTGCGGGAAGGCGGGAACTGCCGGAGCGTCTTGTATGCCCTCGGCGTCTTGCTGGTCTGTCTGCTGGGGAGTTATCTTTTCCTCTTCCGTCTGGAACACGTCCGTGTGCTTCAGGAACGGGAAAAAGCCCGGTACGTCGTCGACAGCTACGCCACGAAGATCCAATACGTCGTCGCCAACGCCTTTTCGAGCGCCTATCTGGTGGAAGCCCTGCTGCGGCAGGGGGAGGGCCGGATCTCGGAGTTCTACTCCTACGCCGAAGAGTTGGTGAAGATGCACCCGAGCACCATCAACATCAATCTGGCCCCCCGCGGCGTCGTTACCAAAGTATACCCGTTTGAGCGCAACAAGAAGGCCATCGGGCACGATTTGTTCGCCAACCCCGAGCGTTCCCGCGAGGCGCTGCTGGCGCGGGATTCGGGCAAGGCCACCATTGCCGGCCCGTTCGATCTGATTCAGGGCGGCTACGCGATGGCGGTCAGGCTTCCCGTGTTCATGGGCGAGCCGGAAGGGGATATCACGGCCCAGGAGAAGTTCTGGGGGCTCATCTGCGTGACCTTCGCTTTTCCGGACGTGCTGGATCCGGTGAAACTCGAATACCTCGACAAGCAGAACTACGTGTACCAGCTTTCCCGCATCCACCCCGACACGGGGGACCGGATCGTGCTGTTGCGTTCCGCCGAAACGCTGATCGAGCCCGTGGAAAGGAAGGTGCACCTGCCCAATGCGGACTGGATCCTGAGCGTGACGCCCAAGGGCGGGTGGAACTGGAGCATCCGGTACGCTTCTTTCGGCATCGCCACCTTTATCAGCATCCTGTTCTCATGCGTGGTGGGTTTGGCCGTGGATCTTGCCCATCAAAAGAAGCGGCTGGAGTTGATGTCGGAGCACGATCCCCTGACGGGGCTTCCCAACCGCCGTGTCTTGTTCCGTGAACTGGAGAAGGCGATGGAGGCGAAGCGGCCCTTTGCGCTCTGTTACATGGATCTGGACGACTTCAAGCAGGTCAACGACACGTACGGCCATGATTGCGGCGACCAGCTGCTGAACGGGTTCGCGGAACGGCTCCAGAGCGCCCTGTCGACGGCGGGCACGCTGATCCGGCTGGGCGGCGACGAGTTCATCGCTATCCTGTACGGCGTCAGCGAGCGGTGCATTGCCGGAGAGCGGTTCCGCCGTATGCTGGAAGCCATCGGAAGCGAACCCTACCATCTTGAAGGCATAGACCTGAACCCCGCCGTGAGTATGGGGCTGGCGCTGTACCCCTCCGAGGCCGATTCCTTGGAAGCGCTGATGCGGCTGGCCGATGCCGACATGTACGAACACAAGAAGCGCCGCCGTTGCCGGAACGGGACTGAAACGTCCCCTTCGGCTGATGGGGCGTCTTGTGGTGCGGGCGTGTAAGTCTACTGTACTGTAGCTGGGAAGAATAATAAGATTTCTGGTGTGCCCTTGATTTTCGGCCTAAAATGATTATTACAGAAGTAGGAAGCTATAGCTTAATCATGGTAGTATCCTACGTTCGTCAGTAGTCTTCCTTCCCAAACGGGCTCCTCCGTTTCAGGAAGGTAAGCATACTGAAAGTTGAAGCGATTGGCCGTAGAAGCACTCCGGCTGGCCAGCCCGTTCCGGGCGGCTCCTCCCGCCGCTTCAATTTCTCCCTCCGCCTGTGCCACCGTGCACAGGGCGCTTGCTTATCGTCAACCATCTCTAAAGAGACCTCGTTAACCCTGTCCGCAGGGTGCTCTTGCCTTGTCGCTTTTTACGGGTGTGTTTCCCCTTTTGCCGTGAAGGAGTGGACATGAAGTTTCGTTTCGATAAGCCCACGTGCCAGAATATCAGAAAATCCCTGAGGAAAGAATGGATCGAGACCAACGGCCTCGGTGATTACGCTTCCAGCTCGCTCATCTGCTGCAATACGCGGAAGTATCACGGCCTGCTCGTGGCCGATCTGGAAAGCCCGGCGGGGCGGCATGTATTGCTGTCGTCTCTTGAGGAATCATTGCTCGTGGGCGGGCGGGAACTGTGTTTTTCCTGCCGTAAGCATCCCGGCGTCTTTTATCCGCGCGGGAATGAGCATCTTGAGGAAATGGACGCCGGAGAATGGCCTGTGTTCCGTTACCGTTTCGGAGAGGTGACGCTCACGCGGGAATTGATGCTGATTCCCGGACACCGTTTGCTGCTCGTCAGGTATGAGGTGCGCGGCACCGCTCCCGACACGCCTCCGGTGGTTTTGCGCGTGAAGCCCTTGCTCGCCTTTCGCAATGCCCATGACCTCACCCGCGCGAATCCCGCGCTGCGTCCCGAAACGCTTTCGGCCCCCTCCGGGATCTGCCTGAGGCCGTATGAGGCATTGCCGCCCCTGTTCATGCAGGTGGAGGGCGGCTTCATCTTCAACGCCGCTCCCGACTGGTGCTTCAATGTGGAGTATTTGGTGGAGCGGGAGCGCGGCTTTGCCTATCAGGAAGATCTGTTTCAGCCGGGCCAGTTCGAGATCAGGCTTGTTCCCGGCAAACCAGTGTTCCTCACCGCTTCGACGGAGGCGCTCCAGACGGAGCACGGGCACAACGTCATCGGCGAGATCTGGCGGCGGGAAGTCGAACGCCGCATGGGGTTGGCGGCCTCCTCGGAGAGTCTGGAAGGCCATCTTGCCCGGGAAGGGGAGCGCTTTCTTGTCCGGAGGCCCGATGGAGGCCTTGCCGTGACGGCGGGCTACCACTGGTTCGGATCGTGGGGGCGGGATACGCTTATCGCGCTGCCCGGCCTGACCTTCTATGCCGGAAGGCCCGAAGAGGGCACGGACGTGCTGCTCGGCCTCGGTTCCGCCGTCAGGGACGGGCTCATCCCCAACGTCTTCTCCGCCGACGGCAACCACGCCTACAACTCGGCGGACGCCTCCCTCTGGTATGTCTGGGCCGTGCAGCAGATGCTCAAGGCGCTGCCGGATCGGAAGGGTTTGATCCGTGAACGGTGCTGGCCGGTCATCAAGAACATCATTGAACACTACGGCGGCGGCAAGGTTCCTTTTGTGGCGCCGGACGCCGAGGGGTTCCTTTCCGTAGGGAACCCCGGAACCCAGCTCACATGGATGGATGCCGTCGCCAACGGTCGCCCGGTGACCCCGCGCCACGGTCAGCCCGTGGAAATCAGCGCCTTGTGGTACAACGCGCTGGCCTTCGCGGACAGCCTCGCCAAAGCGTTCGGCGAACCGGAGTGGCGGCGGACGAAGCAGCTGGACGCCATGCGGTCTGTCTTTTTCAAGCGGTATTGGGTCACGGACGAGCGGGGCGACTACCTCGCGGACGTGTGGCGCGACGGCGGCGTGGAAACGTGCGTGCGCCCCAACCAGCTTTTCGCCCTTTCGCTTCCCTATCCGGTTCTGGACGAGGAGAGGTATGCCAGCGTGCTTTCCCGCGTGCGGCGGTGCCTGCTTACGCCGTACGGCTTGCGGACGCTGGCACCGAGCGCGCCCGGTTATCGTCCTCTGTATGAAGGCGGCCCCGCCGAACGCGATGAGGCCTACCATCAGGGCACGGTCTGGCCGTGGCTGCTGGGGGCGTACGGGGAAGCCGTATTGCGGGCGGCATGGGACGTGCCCGGCTCGGTGCGGGAGCTGCTGCGGACCATACGGCCCTTGTTCGCCCAGCACCTCGGCGACGCGGGGATCGGGTCCGTTTCGGAAATTTTTGACGGCGATCCCCCCCATCTTCCCAACGGCTGCATCGCTCAGGCTTGGAGCGTCGCCGAATGCCTGCGTTTGCTGCACTTGCTCAAGGAGGCCGCTCCCGGCGTCTATGCCGAGTGGGAGGCCAACGCCCGGAAAGGAGGGAACTGATGCGCGTTCTGATGTTCGGCTGGGAATTTCCGCCCTACAAGAGCGGCGGCCTTGGGACGGCGTGCTACGGCATGGGCCGGGCGCTGGCGAAGAAAGGCACGGAAATCCTGTTCGTCTTGCCGCAGACCCCCTTGGACGCCCCGGTGCGGGTGGGGGAACGCCTGTCGCTGTGTTCGGCATCCGGCACGAGGGTGGAGCGTACGGCCCGGAACCTCAGGATCAATGAGGAAGTGCGGGAATTGTGGCGCGAAAAGCTGCACATCGAGCACGTGGACTCGTTGCTGCTCCCTTACGACACGCCGGAAAGCTATGACGAGCGGCGGCGTGAGCTGGAACGCCTCCAGTCGGTGAAACGGAACGCGGACGTTTTTTCTTCGACGCAGGAAACGATCCTGCGTCTGCACGGCGGCTACGGCCCGGATCTCATGAGCGAGGTCTATCGCTACGCTTGCGCGGCGGTAGCCATTGCCCGGAAGGCGCGTTTCGACGTCATCCACGTCCACGACTGGATGACCTATCCGGCGGGCATCCTTGTCCGCAAGCTGACGGGAAAGCCGCTGGTGGCGCATATCCACGCGCTGGAGCACGACCGGAGCGGCGACAATATGAACCGGGACGTGGCGGGCATCGAGCGCGCGGGCCTTGAGGCGGCGGATCGCGTGGTGGCGGTGAGCCATTACACCAAGCGTCTGGTCATGCGGCAGTACGGAATTCCGGGGGACAAGATCGAGGTCGTGCACAACGCCGTTTCCCGCAGCGAGGCGGATCGCGTCTATGCGGTCCCGGAACGCTGCGCGCACGAGAAGCGGGTCCTGTTCATGGGGCGCGTCACGTTCCAGAAAGGGCCGGACTACTTTGTGGAGGCCGCCAAGCTGGTGCTCGACCGCATCCCGGATGTACGGTTCGTCATGGCGGGCAGCGGGGACATGCTGCCGAACATGGTCCGCCGGGTGGCGCAGCTGCGCATCGGCAGCCATTTCCATTTTACCGGCTTCCTCAAGGATGAGGAGGTGGATCATATGTACGCGGTGAGCGACCTCTACGTCATGCCGAGCGTCTCGGAACCCTTCGGCATCGCGCCCCTTGAGGCCATGGCCTATGACGTGCCGGTGCTCATTTCCCGCCAGTCCGGCGTCGCCGAAGTGGTGCGGAACGCGATCAAGGTCGATTTTTGGGACATCCGGGAAATGGCGAACAAGATCTGCGCGATCTTGTCGTACCCGTTTCTCGCCGCCGAGGAAGTCAGGAATTGCCGCGAGGAGCTCAAGGCCATCCGTTGGGAAAACGTGGCCGATCGTCTGAACGCCATTTACGCGCAACTTGTTTCCGGGGGAAAATGATATGTCGGCACTTTGTTTCTATTTTCAGGTCCACCAGCCGTACAGGCTGCGGCACTACACCTTTTTCGACATCGGCGTGGACTCCTTTTACGAGGACGAGGACGCGAACTGCGGCATCATGCTGAAGGTGGCCCGTAAATGCTACCTGCCCATGAACGCGCTTCTGCTCAAGCTGATCCGCAAATACGACGGCAGGTTCAAGGTCAGTTTCTCCATTTCCGGAACGGCGCTCGATCAGTTCGAGGCCTACGCGCCGGAAGTCATCCAGAGCTTCCGGGAACTGGTGGCCACCGGATGCGTGGAACTGCTTTCCGAGACGTACAACCATTCGCTGGCGTTTCTGTATTCCCCGGAGGAGTTCCGGGAACAGGTCGCCCTGCACGACGAGCGGATCGAAGCGCTCTTCGGCGTAACGCCCCGTGTCTTCCGCAATACGGAACTTATCTACAACAACGATCTGGCGCGGGCCGTGGAAGCGATGGGCTACAAGGCCGTGCTTGCCGAGGGTGCGGATCACGTGCTCGGCTGGCGCAGCCCGAACTTCGTCTACCGCCCGGCGGGGTGCGATCGCCTCAAGCTTCTGCTCAAGAATTACCGCCTCTCGGACGACATCGCCTTCCGGTTCTCGAACCACCAATGGCCCGAATTTCCGCTCACGGCGGACAAGTTTTCCGAGTGGGCGCACGCCGCCAACGCCTCCGGGGATCTCATCAATCTGTTCATGGATTACGAGACGTTCGGGGAGCATCAATGGGAATCCACCGGTATTTTCGCCTTTATGGAAGCCTTGCCCGAGGTCATGTTGCGGACGCCCGGTTTCGCGTTCATCACGCCTTCGGAAGCGGCGGCCCGGTTCGAGCCGGTGGCGAGCCTCGACGTGCCGCATTTCATGTCGTGGGCGGACGCCGAGCGCGATCTCACCGCATGGCTCGGCAACGACATGCAGAACGACGCCATCGAATCCGTCTATCGCTTGGAGAAGGCGGTCAAGGCCACGGGCGATCCCGGCGTGCTCCGCACATGGCGGCGTCTGCAGACCTCCGACCATTTTTACTACATGTCCACGAAGTGGTTCTCGGACGGCGACGTGCACAGCTATTTCAACCCCTACGGCACGCCGTACGACGCCTACATCAATTATATGAATGTGCTCGCCGATTTCAGGCTTACGCTTGACGCGGCGTCCCCCCTTGACCCCGGAACGAAAAGCGCCGTCCTGGAAAGCGCCTGAGGGCGCTTGGGCTTGCCGGGGAACCCCGGAAGCCAACCTTGCCGGCGCGGGAGCAGAACCGTATGCAGTATGATATGTCCCGTACCACGCTCTTTGAAGTCAGTTGGGAAGTCTGCAACAAAGTGGGCGGCATTTACGCCGTCGTGAGCAGCAAGGCTCTGGAGGCCGCCGCTCTTTTCGGAGACAACTACTATCTGTTGGGCCCGGATCTGGGCAACAACGCGGAATTCGAGGAAACGGACGAAGCCTGCTGGCAGGAGCTGCGCGCGATCACGGCGCGGCGGAATCTGGCCTGCCGCTTCGGGCGCTGGGATATTCCGGGGCGGCCCAAGGTCATCCTTGTCGGCTATCGGGATCGGTTCAATCAGGGGCAGCTTTTGTTTTCCCTGTGGAACCGTTACGGCATCGATTCCATTTCCGGCGGGTGGGATTATGTGGAGCCCGTCATGTTCAGTACCGCGTGCGGCGAGGTGATCGAGGCGGCGTGCCAGACGCTTGCCGTGCCCGCGTCCGGCCCGGTGCTTGCGCATTTCCACGAATGGATGTGCGGCGGGGGCCTCTTGTACCTGAAGGAGCGCGCGCCCAAGCTCGGCACGGTCTTTACGACGCACGCGACCATGCTCGGCCGGTCGATGGCGGGGTCCGGGTTCGACATCTACAAGCAGATGAACCAGATCAACCCCAAAATGGAAGCCGGGGCCTACAACATCACCGCCAAATGCTCGATGGAAACGGCGTCGGCGCGGGAAGCCGATTGCTTTACCACGGTGAGCCGCATCACGGCGGACGAGGCCACGGTTTTTCTGGGGCGCTCCCCGGACGTGGTGACGCCCAACGGCCTCGACATGCGGGTCATCCCCGACTACAGCGCCGAACGGGATGTTCCGGCCGGGGCGCGGGCCAAACTCCTTGGCGCGGCGGGACGCCTCCTGCGGCGCGAGCTTGCGCCGGATACCCGGATCTTCATCATTTCCGGGCGGTATGAATACCACAACAAGGGCGTGGACGTGTTCCTCGACGCGCTGGCGGGCGTGAACGAGGCGCTGCGCCAGTCCCAGACCAACGTGCTCGCCTTGTGCGCCGTCATGGGCGGGCACAGCGGGGTCAATCCCGATGCCGTGGACGGCGATCCTTCCAAAATCTCCGATCAGGGGCCGTACTGGATCAGCAGCCACCACGTATACAACCAGCCGCAGGACCCCATCCTGAACGCCTGCAAGCGGCTCGGTCTGGACAACAGGCCGGAAAACCATGTGCAGGTCATTTTTGATCCCGCTTTGCTGGACGGCAACGACGGCTTCCTGAACATGCCGTACGAGGAAGTGCTGGCGGCCTGCGATCTGGGCGTTTTCCCCTCGTGGTACGAGCCGTGGGGGTATACGCCGCAGGAAAGCGCCGCGCACGCCGTCCCCACCGTGACCACGGACCTGTCGGGCTTCGGCCTGTGGGTGCGGGACACGCAGGGGCAGGAGCAGGGCGTTACGATCCTGCACCGCCAGCAGACTTCGTATGAGGGGACTGTGGCGGCTTTGCGGGCCGTTTTGCTGGACTACGCTGCCCTGCCGTCGGCGCAGCTCGACGAGCGGCGCACGGCCGTCCGCGCGTTATCCGGCGCGTGTTCGTGGGATCGGTTTTTCCCCCACTATATTCAGGCGTATACGCAGGCCTTGGACAAGGCCGTGGAGCGTGGGGCGCTTCGTGACGCGCCGAGCAGCGCATCCCTGACGCGGGTGCTTGAGGCGACGATGTCCACGACGCCGACCCTGCACGCCTTTACCGCCGTCACCGCGCTGCCGGAGCCCATCGGGCGGCTGCGCGAGCTGGCCCATAACCTGTGGTGGAGCTGGCATCCCGAATGCCATCAGCTGTTTTCCGCGCTCAATCCGGCGGAGTGGGAACGCAGCGGACACAATCCCGTGGCGGTCATCGAAAAGGCGACCAAGGCCCGTTTGCTCATCGTGGCGCATGACCAGTCCTACCTGCGGCTGTATAAGTCCACAATGGAGGCCTTTGACGCCTACATGGGCGTTTCTGCAAAGGACTTCGGCGCGTTGTCGCCGGAGCGCCCGGCGGCCTATTTCTCGACGGAGTACGGCTTGAGCGAGTGCCTGCCGATTTATTCGGGCGGGCTCGGCGTCCTGTCCGGCGATCACCTGAAATCGGCAAGCGATCTGAATATACCTCTTGTGGGCGTGGGATTGCTGTATCGGAGCGGGTATTTCCGGCAGCAGATCGACAGGGACGGGCGGCAGATCGCCCAGTATCCCGAAAACGATTTCGCCACGTTGCCGCTGGAGCTGGTCAAGGATGAGGGCGGAGCGCCGCTCGAAGTGCTGTTGCAGCTTCCAGGGCGGCGTCTCCATGCGCAGATCTGGATGGTGCGTGTGGGGCGGGTCAAGCTGTATCTGTTGGACACCGACACGCCCAGCAATACCGCCGACGATCGCAAGATCACCGCCCGGCTGTACGAGGCGGACAGGGATTGCCGCCTCCGTCAGGAAATCCTGCTCGGCATGGGCGGGGTCCAGCTCATGCGCGCCCTCGGCATCAGGCCCTCCGTGTATCATATGAACGAGGGGCATTCCGCGTTCCTCATCCTTGAGCGTATCCGCCTGCTTATGCAGGAGCGGGGGCTCTCCTTCGCCGAAGCGGGGGAACTCGTGCGCGGAAGCAGCCTGTTTACGACGCATACGCCCGTGGACGCCGGGAACGAGCGTTTCGGGCTGGAACGGATGGAGCCGTACTTCCTGCCGTATGCCCAGAGCATCGGCCTGCCGTGGCCGGAATTCGTGCGGATGGGGCGGTTTGAAGGGAGCGAGCGCAATGTTTTCGAAATGACGGTGCTGGCTTTGAATTACTCGTTCCGGGCCAACGGCGTGAGCGCCCTGCACGGATACGTTTCCCGCCATATGTGGCAGGAAGGCTGGAAGGGCGTGCCCAAGGCGGAGATCCCCATCCGGTACGTCACCAACGGCGTCCATGTGCCGTCGTATACGGGGGCGCCCATGCGGGCGCTGCTGGATAACGTGCTTGGCCCCGGCTGGCAGGAGCAGAGCCCGGATTCGTCCATCTGGAGCAAGATAGACGAAATCCCGGACGAGGGCCTCTGGGCGGTGCGGCAGCTCCAGAAGAAGCAGCTTTTGGATTATCTCCGGGCTTCGCTGCCGGAATTTTTCAAGAAGTTCGCCATTCCCTACGAAAAGCAGAAGGAAATGGCGGCCTGTCTTACGCCGTCTTCTCTGGTCATCGGTTTTGCCCGGCGGTTTGCGCCGTACAAGCGGGCGACGCTGCTCTTTGCGGATTTGGATCGTCTGGCCCGCATCGTGGGCAATGCGGAGCGCCCGGTGATCTTCGTCTTCTCCGGCAAGGCCCATCCCGCCGACACGCAGGGCATCGACATGCTGCAGGAAGTGATCCGCCACATGCTCGACCCCCGCTTCTTCGGAAAGATATTCTTCATAGAGGATTACAACCTTGCGGTGTCGCGGCTCATGGTTCAGGGCTGCGACGTGTGGCTCAACACTCCCCGCCGTCCCTACGAGGCCTGTGGGACCAGCGGTCAGAAGGTGCCCGTCAACGCGGGGGTCAACCTCAGCATCTCCGACGGCTGGTGGTGTGAAGGGTACAACGGCGAGAACGGCTGGACCATCGGGCCCGCCGTCACCCGTGAATATCTGTGCGGGGAACAGAGCGATTATGACGACGCCGGGTTCCTGTACGCCCTTCTGGAAGAAAAGATCGTGCCGCTGTATTTCGAGCGCAATTTCGAAGGGATGCCCCACGACTGGCTTCTGACGGTCAGGCAGTCCATGCAGTCCTTGATCGCGCGGTTCAGCTCCAACCGGATGGTGCGGGAGTATCTCAACGACTACTACATCCCGGCGGCGCAGCGGTATGCGGAACTGCGCGACAAGCACAACGCCCTCACCAAGCGCCTCGCCCGGTGGAAGCAGGACGTCAACGCCCGCTTCAGCTCCCTTCGGATCGAGCAGATCCGTATTGAAGGGCTTAAGGGTGAGGAACTGATGGGCACCCAGCCCATGCAGGTACAGATCGGCGTCCTGCCCGGCGGGATGAAGCCCGAGGAGCTGCTTGTGCAGCTCGTGGCCGGACCGGGCGACGGCAACGGTTTTACGGACACTCCGGACGTCGTGGATATGGCGCGCACGGAGGAGAGCACGGCGGACAGGCTCGTGTACGCCTGCGCCTACAGCCCGTCCCGGAGCGGGCCGCATGTGTACGGCGTGCGAGTGCTTCCCGTCACACCGGGGCTGGCCTCGCCGCTGGAGACGCGGCTGGTCCTGTGGGGATAAACCGGATCTCTTCGGAACGGGGCTGTGGAAGGGATACTTCGGAACTCCCCTCAGTTCCGCAGGCGCGTTGAATGCCCCGGGGGTTGTGTACGCCACTGGGGCACGGTAAAAGGAATGGCGGCCCAGGATTTCTTCAGGGCCGCCACTCGGCGTTTCCGCCGGAAAAAAGGCTTTTGGCGGTGATGTCCCGTAAAGACGGTTTTTCTGGCGCGTTTCATGCGACGAAAAAACGCGAGGGGAGAGCCTGCAACGTTTTTGGCAGTGCCGCCGATTTGGGGTTGTGCCGCATCAGGTGGAAACGATGCGTGATGCCTTCATCGCCCGGCGCGATTATATTCTGATGGAGCATCTGCAAGTGGTGGAGGGTGGCCGCCAGCAGTGGCATATCCAGCGTGACGGCGAGGGCGGCTATATTTTCCAGGCCGTCTCTAGGGACCCTGCCAAGGCCCGGGCCACGGTGAACGATCTGCTCAGGGCAAGCAACCTTCCGTTCCACGCCGAGGGTGACGCCGCCACAGCCTACCTGCATGTTCCGGCGTCGCAGGTGCGAGCTTTCGCCGCGGCGATGAGCGAGGCGAACGTCATCACATATAAGGAAGCGCATCGGTAGAGAGTAAAATATGTTATGCGACATGGGGAGGCTGTTTCCGGGCAGCCTCCTTTTTGTTTTGCCGAAAAAGGGAGGACGGAAGAGAGAAAAAATATACTTATTGATCTTGACTTTCATTTTCATATACGGCAGATCTGTTTCCAACAGAACGGAATGGAGGAACGCTATGAGTTGGTTATCTCAGACAGCGGACGCGGAACCCGCGTTGGACGTTGCGTCGCCTGTTTCACGGGCTGTTCACGGCATATGGGAAGCGGACGAACTGTTCAGATGTCCGCTTGTCGGCATGGGGATCACGCTTGCCGAACAGAAACATCTCTTGAAGAAAATGTCGCTTCCGGCGGTTGAACTGACGCCGTTTGAAATGCACGAGCTGTTCGTCAATGCCGCCGCTACGGAAAACCCTCTGTCCCGGAAGATGAGCCAGCTGCTCCGCCGGAAGTACGAGCGTGAGGCCGCCCCGTTGCGGCTTTTGAGTGAAGAGGATTTTCTCGCGCAGTGGAAGGAGGCGTTCTCCGCCGGCCAGTATGTGGGCTTTTTGTGGGCGGCGGCCACGCGCAGGCTTTCGGATGAAGCCCGTCGCACGGTCTACGGCGCGGTCCACATGGCCATGCACGGCATCGCGGAGGAACAGACGCGCATCCGGCGGTTTATCGTTGAACTGGAACGCAAGAACGAGCAGCAGGCCAACCGTATCCGGCTGTTGAAGGAGCGCGAAGCGGCTTCGCGCGGCGGCATGGAGCAGGCGGAAGAGGGCAGGCGTGCGCTTGCGCAGGAAAACGCCGCGCTCCGGGACGAACGCAACCGCCTGAAAGCCGAACTGGACGCCATGTATGAGGCGTCCACGGCGCTGTGGGAAATCAGGGGCCCGGAACTTGAAGCGGAAAACGAGAACCTGCGGGAGGCGCTTGCGTCGTTGACGCAGCGTTTCGAGGGACAGCGCGAACTGGTCAATTCGCTGCTCAAGCAGGGAAGGGCTCGCTTTGAGCAGGGGAACTTGCCTGGCATGGCGGCTGATTCCTGCGGGACCTGTTGCGGCAGGGACTGCGACGAGAGTTGCCCCTCGTTCGATCTGTGCAGCAAGCGGGTGCTCATTGTCGGCGGCGTCGAGCGCATGGAGTCGTTGTACCGCGAATTTATTGAAGGGGGGGGCGGCGTCCTCGATTACCACAACGGCTCGCTGCAGGGCGGCACGCGCCAGCTCGAGCGGAGCCTCAGGCGCGCGGACATCATCCTCTGCCCCGTGAACTGCAACAGCCACGGCGCCTGCATCAAAGTCAAGAATCTGGCGAAGAAACACAACAAGACATTTTATATGTTGCCGAACGGGAGCCTGAGCACCATTTCCCGGCTTCTGGGGAGCGAATCCGCACGGCAAGAAGGAGAACGTGCATGAGTACCGATTTTCAGATGAACTACCATCACAACAAGGACAACCTGCACGTGAAGATGCAGGGCATTTTTGACGGCAACTCCGCACACGAACTGCTGAATCTCTTTCTGAGGGAGTACAGGTGCGGCGGCAGGGTGTTCGTCGATACGGCGGGGGTAAGCGAAGTGTTGCCGTTCGGCAGCAAGGTGTTGCAGGCCCGGTTGTGCCAGACGCCCGTTCCGGCGTCGCAGCTGTTCTTCAAGGGCGAAAACGGATTCAACATGGCGCCCTCCGGGAGCCGTGTGCTTATCGTGCCGCCCCGCAAGAAGAAAAGCGGGTGCTGCGGAAAATGCGCGCACTGCACATGCCACGGCGAACACGGGCATGGGCACGGGCACGGAGGATGCGCATGTCGCGGCGAACACAATCACGATCATTAACTTTTTTCCAAGTGGAGCTTTTTCATGAGTAATGTGCTTATCGTTTACGGGTCCACCACCGGCAACACGGCGGATATTGCCGAATACCTCGGCGGGCGTCTGCGGGCTGCGGGGCATGTCGCCGATGTACGGGACGCCGCCGACGTTTCCCCGGATGGCCTGTGCGAAGGCCGGGATGTCGCTCTGTTCGGGTGCTCCGCATGGGGGACCGATGAAGTCGAGTTGCAGACGGATTTCGAGCCGTTGTTCGAAGCCTTTGATCGTATTGGAGTCAAGGGCGTCAAGACCGCGTGCTTTGCGAGCGGGGACAGCTCCTTTGAGCATTTTTGCGGGGCGGTGGATGTGATTGAGGCGCGTTTGAACGAACTCGGCGGCATTCAGATTCTGGAAGGCTTGAAGCTCGACGGCAATCTCTCGTCGAACGGGAGCGACGTGGAAGATTGGGCCAACCGGCTGCTGGCGGCTCTTTAACCACATTTTTTTATGCGAATATATTGAAAATAAAATTCAATTATAATAGACTGTGGGCGGTATAGGCACTCCGTAGCCGTTATGCCTGAGGCGCGGGCCGGAGTGCAGGGCCCGCGCCTCAATACATCTTGAACCGTTATGTAAGGGTGAGGTATGTCAGGCGGACAAGTCCATGTTGATCCGGAGACGGTGTTCACGCGCTTCCTACGCGGAAAAGGTTGCCACAACACGCAGCAGCGGCGAGCCATCGTTTCCGTGTTTTTTCAGGAAGAGGGGCACCTGACCATTGACGATCTGTACGGCCTGGTTCAGCGACAGGATCCGACGGTGGGGCAGTCCACGGTATACCGCACGATGAAGCTGTTGTGTGAGGCCGGGCTTGCCAAGGAAGTCTCTTTCGGCGGGGGCGTCGTCCGGTATGAGCAGGCCAGCGACTGGCACCACGATCATCTCATCTGCGAGTGCTGCGGCAAGAGCATTGAGGTCGTCGATCCTAAGATCGAAGCCCTGCAGGAGCGCCTTGTCCGCCAATACGGATTTACGCCCACGCAACACAGGCTGTATCTGTACGGCGTCTGTCCGGAGTGCCTCGCTGGGCAATCTCCTTCAAAATAGGCTGTAATAAAAAGCATTCCGCCTTTTGGCAGAAACGGTTGACAGGCCGGGGCGGACTGTGTACATCTGCGGACATAAAGTTTGATTAATAAAACTTAATATTGTTCAATGTACTTTTGATGGGAACCCGGAGGGGTCATGACTGAAATCCGATTGGAAAAAAGCCTTCCGTCCGAGCAGGAGCGGGTAGGGCAGCCAAGCGTCCCGGCTGAGGGGCTCGAACGTTACTTCGCCAGGGAGGGGGTCGATCCTCTGCCGTACGCGTTTGAAGGCAAGATCGCCGTACATCCCGGCCTTGGCGGTTCGGGCGTGGAAAAACAGGATTTTGAGGCGACGCTGGAGCCTTTGCTGGCGGAGCCGAGGACGGGAAAGACCGTGGCGTACATCCATGTGCCGTTTTGTGAGACGCACTGCCTGTACTGCGGTTTCTACAACAAGGCATACCGCGAAGACGAAAGCCGGATCTACGCCGACGCGCTCATTCAGGAGCTGCGCCTGTGGCGGGGCCGCCCCGGACAGGATGCCGGGCCGGTACATGCCGTGTACATGGGCGGAGGCACGCCCACGGCGCTGCAGGCGGACGATCTCCGGCGCATCTTGAAGGAAGTCCGCGCCGTGCTGCCGCTCGCCAACGATTGCGAGATCACGGTGGAAGGGCGTCTGTCGAATTTCGGCCCGGACAAGATGGAAGCGTGCTTCGAGGGCGGGGCAAACCGTTTTTCACTCGGGGTGCAGAGCTTTGACACGGAGATCCGGCAGGCGATGGGCCGCGTGTCCGATCGCGACACGCTGATTCGGCAGCTCCAGCTTTTGCAGAGCTATGATCAGGCCGCCGTCATCGTGGATCTCATCTACGGCTTCCCCATGCAGACGATGGAACGCTGGCTGGCGGACATCGCCACGGCCCAGTCGCTCAAGCTCGACGGCGCTGACTGCTACCAGCTCAACGTGTACCGGAACACCCCGCTCGCCAAGGCCATTGAGAGCGGACGCCTTCCCGCCGGGGCGGACGTCCCCATGCAGTCGGCCATGTTCGCCGCAGGGGTGAAGGCCATGCAGAAAGGGTTTTACCGCCGCCTGTCGATCAGCCACTGGGCGCGGACGTCGCGGGAACGCAACCTGTACAATCTGTATGTCAAAGGCCGCGCCCACTGTCTGGCGTTCGGTCCCGGCGCGGGCGGCAATCTGGACGGGTTCTTCTATCTGAACCAGTCGGACTACCGGGCGTGGCAGGAAGAAGTCCGGGCCGGACGCAAGCCCATCGCCATGCTGTTCCGCCCGTTCCCGCAGGGAAAGCTGTTCAAGGCCATCGCCGAGGGGATGGAGCAGGGCTGGCTGGACATGCCGGGGCTGGAAGCGGCTTACGGCATCCCGTTGGGCGAGGTGTGGAAACCCGTGCTTGAGCAATGGGAGCGGGCGGGTCTTGTCGAACGGGACGGGGCCTTCATCGTGCTTACGCTCGCCGGGCAGTTCTGGCAGGTGAACCTTTCACAACTGTTGCTTGATTATCTCAAGCGTGCTTTGGAGGCCTGATGTTTGTAAGGAAGATGCTGGCCCGTGCCTTGCCGTTGACGGCGCTGGGCCTGGTGGCGTGGTGCCCCGCCTATGCCGTGGAGGAGCCGGTCAAGGCGGACGACGTGTACGTGACCGCCACGAGGGTGGAGAAGGAATTGCAGGACGTTCCCATGAGCGTTTCCGTCATGACGAGCGAGGACATCAAGCGTTCTCCCGCCCGGACCATCGGCGAGCTTTTGCAGGACGTGCCGGGCGTGGAAATCAGGAATTCCGGCGGGCAGGGCTTTAAGCGCATATCCATCCGCGGCGAGAATCCCAACCGCGTGCTGATCCTCATCGACGGGCAGAAGCTCGTGGAAAACAAGTCGATGGACGGCACGCCCCTGTTGATCGATCCCTCCAACGTGGAGCGCGTGGAAGTCATCAAGGGCCCCGCGTCCGTGCTCTACGGTTCGGAAGCCATCGGCGGCGTGGTCAACATCATCACCAAGAAAGGCGGGGACAAACCGATTCAGGGCGAGGCGTCCGTGGCCTATAACGGCGCGTCCAACGGTTTTGCCGAATCCCTGTCGGCTTTCGGCGGTATGAACGGATTCAAGTACCGCGTGTCCGGCTCATACAGCGATCAGGGGAACCTGCGCACGCCTGACGGCGAAGCGCCGAACACCTCCTTCCGCCAGAAGGAAGGCAGCGCGTTCCTGAGCTACGATTTTTCCGACAAGTTCACGGTCGGCGGCGGGCTGGACAGCTTCAAGGGGTCCATCCATTCCGGGAGCATGGAGCCCGGCTATGAGAATTTCGCTGTGGACGTCCCCAAGTGGCAGCGCGATAAGGTTTATGCCTTCGCCGAAGCCAAAAACGTGACGCCGTGGCTTCCCCGTGTGCGCTTCGACGCATTCTGGCAGAAGAATGAAAAGGAAATGACCAACGACGTGAACACGGACCCGGCCATCACGAAGATGCCGCTGGTCGTCACCAACAATGCGGACAACCGGAACAAGCAGCTCGGCTCCTCGCTGCAGATGGACTGGGCCATCGGCGACAACCATTACCTGATCACCGGATACGACATCAGCTATGATACGCTGAAGGCTGATACGAGGGCTTCGGCTTCCACTTCAGTGGAGCGCATCCTTGCCACCGGCATCTTGGCCAGTGCGTCTCCCTTTGCGCAACAGATCGCGGCGGCATCCATGGCGAAGAGCATCCCGTACACCTCCACGGCCTACCACGAGGGCGACATGCTGACGAACGCCCTGTATGCCCAGATGGAATCGACCTTGCCCGCCGACTTCACGTTGAGCTATGGGGTACGGTATACGTGGGTCCAGTCCGAGATGAAACATGCCGAAGGAAGCAAGACCAACTCCAAGGGCACGGTCCCGTATGACGTGGGCACGGAGAGCTCCTCAAACAATTCCCGGCCGGTCTTCAATGTGGGCCTTATGTGGTCGGGCATCCCGGATCTGACGCTGCGGGCCACGTTCGCGCAGGGATTCCGCGTCCCTTCGCTGCAGGAAAAGTATGTGATGTCGGCGATGGGAGGCGGGACGATCCTGCCGAACCCCGGCCTCAAGCCGGAGACCTCGAACAGCTATGAAATCGGGGCGCGGTATGTCCATGACGGCCTGTCCGTAGACGTCGCGGCCTTCTATTCCGATGCGGACGACTATATTTATAACCCCACCATTGACGCGGATACCGACACTTCGCGCTACATCAACGTCTCGTCGGCGAAGACCCACGGGGTGGAGCTGGCCGCGAGCTATGATTTCGAATGCGGCCTCACGCCGTACGCTTCCGCGACATGGATGCGGCGCAAGTTCGACTATGGCACGCTGACCACATGGAAAACCGGCGTACCCGAATGGTCGGGCAGGGCGGGGGTGCGCTTCAAGCACGCCCTGAGCGAAACCGTTGACTTCAACGCCGACGTGTACGGGCGGTTCTCCTCAAATTCCGTCGAGAAGACCGAAAGCGAGACGACCCACTACAACAACTGGCAGACGGCGAACGTGGCTTTCGGTTTCGAGTTCGGCGACGAAAAGCAGTATACCGTGGCCGCAGAAGTCCTGAACCTCTTCGACAAGCGGTACCGGCAGGACGACAGCATTTTGGAACCCGGCCTGCACGCCAACATCAAGGTCGGCATGAGATTCTGATTTCATGAGGAAGCCTGTGCTTTAGTATTGAAATTGAATTTCATTTATATTATCAAAAAACTCTTCCCACGCTGCACGGCGGCGGACGCCCACGGTAATCCCGTGCGGCGTCGGGGGGAGGAGGGGAAGGAATACGGATGCCGTCACAGGTCTTCAACCGTCATTACTGGAGCGCGCGGGAACTCGTCGTCCTCGGCGTTTTCTCGGCCGCCGCCAAGCTTTCCACCCTGCTGGTCGCGCTGGTGGGGGGAGGGATGAATCCGGTGAGCCTGCTCGCCAAGAACCTCATTTTCACCACGCTGCTCGTGGTCATGCTCTATAAGGTGCGCAAGCCCGGGACGCTGGCCCTGTTCGTGCTCGTGAACATGCTCATCAGTATGCTTCTGCTCGGCGGCAGCGTGACGCTTCTCCCGGCCATGCTGCTGGCGGCGGGCTGCGCCGAGGCGGCGATGGCCTGCTCCGGAGGGATGCGGAAGTCGTGGGCGCCCGTGCTCGGCGTCGCGGTGTACGATCTCACGTCGAAAGTCTTTTCGCTGTGCGTTTCGTGGCTGTTCATGCGCGAGAGTCCGGCCTTGTTGTATGTCATCGTCCCCATTGTGGTCATCGGCTACGTGGGATCGCTGTGCGGGCTTTTTTCCGGCGTCCGCGCCGTTCGGGAGCTGCGCCATGCAGGCATTGTCCGTAACTGAGGGGGCCGTCTGGGGCGGCGGGCTGCACGCGGCGGATACGCGGGCGAAGATGTTCGTCAGCCTGCTGGCGTCCGTGGCTACGGTGGCCCTGTCCGGGGTCGAGCCGCAGATGGTGCTTTTCGGCATGTCTCTGGTGTATGCCCTCGGGATGCGGCAGTTCCGCATCCTGCTGATCGGGTATGCGGTCCTTGTGGGCATGTCGCTGCTGGCCATGGGGTGCGCGTTCGGGATGAGCCTGCTGATCCCGTCCATGCCCGCGTTTTCGGCGGTGTCGCTGGTGGTGCCGTTCCTGCGCATGGCGACGATGCTGAACGTGATCCTGCCGCTGGCCTTTTCCTGCCGGGTGCAGAGCCTGCTGACCGCCCTGAAGAGTTTGCGCCTGCCTTTCTGCCTGTATCTCCCGGCGGCGGTGATGATCCGTTTCATCCCCACGTTTTTGCATGACGCCAAACAGGTTTCGGAAACGCTTCGGATACGCGGCTGGCGCATGACCCCGTGGAACGCCTTCCGCCATCCCGTGCTGCTGATCAGGCTGGTGTTCACGCCGTTGCTGTTCCGTTCGCTGAAGACGTCGGAAGAGCTCGGCATCGCCGCCGAACTCAAGGGGCTCGGCTACGGCGAAGGGATGCGCCCTTACCGGAAGCTGGTTTGGAAGGCGTCCGACACATGGCTTTTGGTCGCGGCCTGCCTTGTGGCGGCTGCGGCGGTGCTGTGCCAACATGCCGTGGGATGGGCCCCGCTGGAAGGAGGGATGCGCTGATGATCCGCTTTGAACGTGTGACCTACACGTACCCGTTCCAGACGTGCCCGGCGGTTTCGGATATTTCGTTTTCGGTGCGGCCCGGCGAACTGGTGCTGTGCACCGGGGCCAGCGGCTGCGGCAAGTCCACGCTGATGCGCCTCGCCAACGGCCTGTGCCCCCACTATTTTCAGGGGACACTGGAAGGCCGTGTCCTGATCGGCGGCGAGCCGACGGACGCCCGGCCCATCAACGCCATTGCGCGGGAGGCCGGAACGCTCTTTCAAGACCCCGAACAGCAGTTTTTCGCCCTGAATGTCGAGGACGAGCTGGCGTTCGCCCATGAATGGCAGGGCGTTTCGCCCGAAGCCATCGCCGCCAAAATCGATGAGGCGGCGCGGGCCTTCCGGCTCGGGCCGATCCTGTCCTCCTCCATCCACGAATTGTCCGAGGGGCAGAAGCAGAAGGTCGGGTTGGCCTCCATCCTCTCGCAGGGGCCGAGGGCCCTTATCCTTGATGAGCCGAGCGCCAATCTCGATCCCGAAGCTACCGAGGATCTGGCCTGCAAGCTCGCCGAACTCAAGGCGCGGGGCATGGCGATCCTTGTGGTGGATCATCGGCTGTACTGGCTGGAAGGCATAGCGGATCGCGTGCTTGTCATGCGGGAAGGCCGGATTGCGGAGCGGGGCGGCTTTGACCTGCTGTACGACGACGCCCTGCGCGGACGGTGCGGGCTGCGCGCCGCCCGGGTGGACGATCCCCGCCGCACGTTGCCGGACTGCGCGGAGGAACTGCTGGAGCCGGGTGAAGGCGGGCTGGCCGTTTCCGGCCTGCGGTTCGCGTACTCCGGCAAACCGGCCCTGTTCGACGGCGTGGACGTGTCGATCCCGGCGGGCGTGACCGCGCTCATCGGGGACAACGGCACGGGCAAGACCACGCTCGCCCGCCTGCTTACCGGCCTGAACGCCGCGCAGGAAGGGCGGTTCGCCATCGCGGGGCAGCCGGTCCCGGCATCGAAACTGCTTTCCAGAGTGGGCATTGTGCTCCAGAACGCCGATCACCAGCTCCATATGAAGACGGTACGGCAGGAACTTGAAGTCAGCCTGTCGCTGGCGGGGTGCGGCGCGGACGATGTGCCCGGCCTGCTGTCGCTGTTCGCGCTGGAAGGGCTTGCGGAACGTCACCCGCAATCGCTTTCCGGCGGCGAAAAGCAGCGGCTTGTGATCGCCTGCGCCTTTGCCAAGCGCCCGGACGTGCTCATCCTCGACGAGCCCACCAGCGGCCTTGACGGGAGCAACATGCGCCGTATCGCCGACGCGCTGGCTCTGCTGGCCGGCAGGGGGGCCTGCGTCCTTGTGATCACCCATGATCTCGAACTGATGGGGTTGTCCTGCGCCCGGGCCTTGCGGCTGCCTCTTTCATAGCGAGTGAGTACGGAGGGAATGCTGCGGATCGGAAGGGAAACCTTCCGGAGAGCGGCACCCGCATGATCATCTTTTCCGGGGCGTCTCGAACAGACGAAGCGCTGTTGGAATGGGAATAAACGGAAACCAAACGGGAGAACGAACTATGACGGCATCGTGTTGCCAGACGACGGAAACGCTGGGCGAGTCCATCGCCGCGGCCCTGCGGGAAAAGAAGCCGGTGATGCTGGCAAGCCTTGCGGAACGCTTCGGCGTTTCGGAACTGGAAGTCGCCAGAGCCCTGCCGGACGAGGCGCGGGCCTTCGCGGGCAAGGACGCCTTCGATACGGTCTGGCAGGCCTTGGCCTCATGGGAAAACGCCACCTTTATCATGGCGCATCTGGGCTCCGTCATCGAAATCAAGGGAAAGATACCGGAAGGCAGGCACGGGCACGGCTATTTCAACCTGTCCGGCGGCAGCGGACTCGGCGGACATCTCAAGATCGATGATCTCGGTCACATCTGTTTCCTGTCTTTACCCTTTATGGGATTGGAAAGCCATTCCGTGCAGTTTTTCAACGCGGCGGGCACGGTCCTGTTCTCCGTGTACGTGGGCCGCGAAAACCGTCAACTCATCCCGGCAGCGCGCGAGTCGTTCTTCGCGCTGCGCGAGGCCGTGGGCACAAAGGAACCGTCATGAAAGCTCTTGTCGTCTATTCGTCCCGGACCGGGAACACCCGGAAAATCGCCGAAGCCATCGCCGCCGTTCTTCCCGGCTGTGAGATCTATCCCGTGGAGTCCGCTCCCGCGCCCGAGGGCTACGATCTGGTTGCCGTGGGCTACTGGGTGGACAAGGGGATGCCCGACGCGCAGGCCAAGGCCTATCTGGAAACGGTGCGGGACGCGAAGGTGGCTTTGTTCGGCACGCTGGGCGCATGGCCGGATTCCGATCACGCCAGGGACTGCATCGCGCAGGGCGAAGCGCTGGTGAACGCTCCGGAACGCCGGAACAAGGTGCTCGGCACGTATCTGTGTCAGGGCAAGGTCGATCCGAAGATCGTCGCCATGATGCAGAAAATGGCGTCCGACGTGCACCCCATGACGCCCGAACGCAAGGCGCGCCTCGAAGAAGCGGCCAAGCATCCCGACGAGGCCGACTGCCTCCGGGCGCAGGAAGCCTTCAAGGGGTTCGCGGAACAGGTGGCCTGACGGGCCAGAAGGATCAACGGGGCTTCGGCCCCGAAACCGGAAGGGCGGCTCTGCCGCCCATACGTCGTGTTCAGGAAACGCTCATGAATCTTGCCTCAATCTATGCGTCCATAGGCCCGTCCGGCGTCGCGCTGGTTTTTGTCGGTTGTGCGGGATTGTACCTCGCGCTGCGGAACCTTCTGTATCTGCATTTCGTCTGGCGCGACTTCAAGCGGGACTTTCTCGACATTGAGCATCAGGAAGGCCGCTGTATGCGCGATGTGTGCGATAAGAGCGACAATCCGCTGATTGCCATTATCCGCGATGTCGTGAAGACCCACGGAGGCCACTCCGAAGACATCCGGGCCGAGGTCGCTTACCTGTTCCACCGCAATTTCGAGCAGGTCACGAAAGGGCTGTGCTGGCTGAGGCTCATTTCGGTGGTCTCGCCGCTGCTCGGCCTGCTCGGGACCATCCTCGGCATGGTGACGGTGTTCCGCACCATCGCGGAAAACAGCGCCCCCAACGCCGCGCAGCTGGCGGCGGGCATCTGGGAAGCGCTCATCACCACGATCATGGGCCTGTGCGTCGCCATCCCCATGCTCATGTTCTACTATTACCTGATGCTCAAATTCAAGGGCTTCCACATCGAGGCCGTGGAACACAGCTACCGTGCGCTGGAACTGTGCGGCGGCGCGAAGCGGGAAGCCCGGCCCGAAAACCGGAGAATGTGCCATGCATGATTTCGACGAGGATGCCAGCATCGATCTGACGCCGGTCATCGACGTTATCTTCATGCTCCTGATTTTCTTCATCATGACCACGACATTCAGCAAGCCGGTGCTGGATATCGTGCTTCCGGCCTCGGAGACGGCGGAGGAATCCAGCCGTAAGAATGCGGAACTGGTGATTTCGGTGAAGGACGATGGGACTATCCATTATCAGGATCGGCAATTGACGAAAGAGGCGTTGGCCGCGGTGCTCGAGACGCGGCCCGAAGCCCTGCTGAATCTGTACGTCGACGAAAAGGCCCCTTTTGAAGCGTTTGTCGGCGTCGTAGACATCGCCAGGCTGAAGAGAGGAGGACACTTTGTTATCAGCACGCAGCCAAGTGAGCGTTAGGCCCCTGTACGGGGTGGAGGAATTCCGCAAGAGCCGCAGCATGGCGGGCGGCATGACCGGGGGGCTTGTCCTGCTGGCCTTGGCCGTGTGTCTGATGACCCCCTCCGTCAAGATCCTCACGCCGCCGAAAGCCCCTTCATCCATCATGCTGATGCGTGTGATCCGCCCCGAGCCGACGCCCGAGGCGAAACCCGTTCAGCCGGACGCCATGCGCAAGCTGTTGAGCCCGGAATCGGAGGTGACGATCCCCGTGCCGCCTCCGGTCGTCGAACGGCCCAAGCCTCCGCAGGAGGCGCCCAAAACGGTGGCCCCCGAACCCGTGAAGCCGAAACCGGTCAAGAAAGCTCCTCCGGTGAAAAAAACGCGGCCGGTGGTCCGGCAGCCGGAGAAGCCCGTGCCGCCTTCCGCTCCCGTAGGCCAACAGACGGAGATTCCTCCGGTTTCGGCGGGGACGGGCGTATCCTCCGTGGCGGCCGCGCCTCCGGCCCCGGTCGGGGGAACGCAGGAACGGCCGGACGACAAGAGCAAGGCGCTGGGAGCCATCCTTGACGCCCTGAACCGTCACAAGCGGTATCCCAAGCAGGCGCGGCGGATCGGCGCTGAAGGGACGGTGCAGCTTCTCGTGACGATATCCGCCGACGGAAAGGTCAGTGCGTGCTCGCTCGGCAAGGGCAGCGGCTTCGGCGTGCTCGATACAGCCACCGAACGGCTCGGCGAGAAGCTTGTCGGCCTTGATATACCCTCGGTCCGTGGGGGGAAAGGTTTTCAGGTTCTGGTGCCGGTGCGCTACTCGCTCAAGGATGCGTGACGTACCCCCTGTTGTCCTCGCCGGACAGGAGCGCCCGATGCGGGGGGCCCCTCTTGACGTATGGGCCGCCGTTCCCGCAAAGTCCGTATTCGGAAACTTTGGGGTAGTCCGGATTGGGGGGGCGTTCTGGTGAGAAAGGCCCCGGTTTCGCGTTCCCGACTCGTGGCGGATCTCAGCCCGGCTGTGCCGGGTTTTCTCCGTAGATAATACTTCCAGGTACCTCTCAGACCTTTGGAGAGGAGGCCAGCCGTTCCTCGTCCAGTCTGTTTTACTTGTACATGAAGCGAGGGAACGTCAGCCGGATAGACAAGGAGAGCGTATGCGTCATGTATTGCGGACGTTTTTTCAGAACGCCCGGAAGCCCGGCGGCCTATCCGGGAGGATCATGCTGTGGGCTATGAACTGGGGGCACGCTTCGCTGGCGAAGTGGGGTCGGTCGCATGTGTCGCCGGAGCCCGACGCCCGGGTGCTCGATATAGGATGCGGCGGCGGGGCGAATCTGGCGCAATTTCTGAAACTCTGCCCGCAGGGGGCTGTCTGCGGGATCGATTTTTCCGCTGAGAGCGTCGCCACCAGCCTCCGGAAGAACGCCGGAGCCGTCGCCGCCGGGCGCTGCGAAGTGCGGCAGGGGGATGTTTCCCGGCTGCCCTATGCCGATGCGTCCTTCGATCTCGTCACCGCTTTCGAGACGGTCTACTTCTGGCCGGATGTATCCGCCGCCTTTGCCGAGGTGTTCCGCGTACTCGGACCGTCCGGCGTGTTTTTGATCGTGAACGAGGAGTCCGGGGATTCCCGGTGGTGCTCCATAGTGGACGGGATGCGGACGTATACGGCGGACGCGCTGGCGGGATGGCTGCGCGCCGTCGGATTTGTCGATGTCCGGTCCGACGTTCGCGGAGAGGGCGGGGCGTTGTGCCTTGTCGCAAGGAAAGGCCCGGATTCCGTTGCGTAAGCGGCCCAAGGCGCCGGGACGCAACGTATGGGGCAGGGGGGATCCATCCCGGAGAGCCGGGGATATTTGCACGGAAGCCTTATCGGGCCTTCACGTTTCCACGCTTTCCGGCTGATGGCGAGGCCACGCGGAGGGCGTTCGCTTCGAAGGTTTTGCATGGTTTTTCGCGCCGCCGGAGGGCTCTGCCGACGCGTAGGATAAAGCCCGCTAACGGTACTTTTTCCGCAGTTCGTCCTGCCCCATCATCTGGGTGCGCATGGCGAGCATGGGCGGCGCGTTGCGGACAAGATCCCTGTCCGTATTGGACTGGATATGCTCCAGCCGGATTTCTTTGTAGTCCTCCTGCCAGTTTTTCCAGTCGTCCTCGCGGCTCCGCAGGTACAGGACGAATTGCCCCAGACGCCGTATGACGTCCGGCGGAATCACGTGTTCCAGTTCACAGGCCACGTCGTTGGAGACGTTCGGTTCCAACTGGAGGATATGCTGGAAAAATTCCTGAATGACGATGTGCCGGTGGGCGATATCCCGCCCGATGTGCATCCCCGCTTCGGTCAGGTGGACGAGGCTGTAGGGCTCATAGTCCACATAGCCCATGCTTTTCAGCGCCTTCAGCGTGCTGGTGACGGTGGAGCGGGACACGCCCGCCGCCTCCGCGATGGAACTGGCGCGGGCCGCGCCTTCCCGGATTTCCTGATGGAAGATGATTTCTAGGTAGTTTTCCAGCACAGGCGAGAGCTGTCTGGCGTCGTTTCGCTCTTCGGGCATACCGCGTTCTCCTCTTTCGGCTCGTCAGGCATTCTGACGTTTTCGCATACCGTATTCAAGCCATTTTTTCCCGGCGTAGAGCCGTGCGTACCAGAATGCCGAACCCGCGTTCGCGCAGAGCATGGCGGCGTAGATGCCGGTCGCGCCGAAGGCGTTGCCGAGCGTCCACGCCAGCGGAAGCTGGAGCGCCCACATGGTCACACAGTTGACTTTGCAGGAGACGCGCGTGGCCCCCGCCCCGGCGAAAGCCCCGTTCACAAGCATGGAATAGGTCTTGAGCGGAATGCCCGCGCACGCGAAGGCGAGGAACTGCGCGGCCTGCCGGACGACCTCGGGCTGTGTGGACAGCATCTCCGCCACCGGAACCCGGAACACAAACAGCAGCCCAGCGCCGAATCCGAGCGCAAGGGCGGCGGCGAGTGCGAGCCGCTGGCCGAAACGGAACAGCGCTTCGGGCCTGTTTGCACCGATCAGATGCCCGCTCAGGATGGTGACGGTCATGCTCAGCGCCGCAGTGGGGAAGGTCAGAAAGCTCTCCACCCGCGAGCCGAGGGTCATCCCGGCAAGGACAGGCACCATGTCGCCGGGCAGCCCCGTGAGCAGCGACAGGATGACGAGATTCCCCATGTGTCCCGCCAGAGCGCCGAGGGCGGACGGTCCGCCCACCCGGAAGAGATAGGGCATGGCACGCCGGGCCCACCGCCACGGGGCGAGGGATGCGCGGGTCAGGATGCCGTGCCGGACGATGGCGTACAGGTTGCAGGCCAGCCCGAGCAGGGCGGACCCAAAGGTACTCCACGCGATCCCCTGATATCCGTAGTCGGGCAACCCGCACAGCCCCAGCCCGAACCCCGCGCTGCCGATGAGGTTGCCGACGGCGACCACGGCTATGGCGATGAGCGGGAGGCGGACCAGCTTGTAGGCCCGGAACACCGAGTTCAGCATGATCAGGGTGTAATAAAACGGCAGTTGGCAGCTGTAGGCAATGATAAACGTCCTGACCACGGGTTCCATTTCGGGGGAGACGTGCATGAGCCGGAGCGTCATCGGCAGGCAAAGGAGGCTTGTCGCTGCGATGACCGTGCCCGTGAGACCGGCAAGCCCTGCGATCAGCGCCGCGTACCGGCGGGCGCGCTGTTCGAGCCCGGCTCCGAGGGCTTGGCTGATGGTCGTCAGGCAGCCGCTTCCGGCAAGGGAAGTGATCAGCATGAGGAGGGTGAAGACCTGCGAAACGATGCCGAGCGACGCCTGAACGGAGGCATCCAGCCGTCCTGCCACCCACAGATCCGTCATGGAAACGGCAAGATGGCACAGCATCATGCCGAGCTGCGGCACGGTGAGGGAAACGAGTTCCCGGGCGGTCGGCAGGGCGCTGTTCGGCGCGGCGTTTGTGAGCATGGATTCCCCCCAGAGCCGGGGAGTAGGTCAAAAGTGAGTATTTGTCAAATAAAGTTTGATGAGTCAATCTTTGAGCTTTTTTTCCCCAGAACGGCTCACGCCGTGTTGTTCAGGTTGGGAAAGTAACATTTCATCGGTTTCTAACACACGGAAATCGTACGCGATAGGCGAATACAGATGCTGTAATTGAAAGATTTTCTCACTTATATTGACAATACTTTTCAATAATGGCATCTTTCACCCGTTCCGGGAGGGCTTGTGTCAGAGTGTACGGAGCTTTGTTGAAGCGCCCCATGGGAAAACCGTAACGCACGCAGCAAACTGCATGCGGTGGTGAAGTAGAGTGTCGTCAGGTTTTCTTAATAAAGAAAATCAAAATCAATTTGGAGGACTGTATGCGGAGGATAGGTTTGCGCCAGATGCAGGCGGGGCAGAAGGGCAGCATCATCAGCGTGGATGCCGATGGCGAGCTCGGGCGGCGTATCCGCGACATGGGGCTCATCCCCGGTACGGATGTGGAAATTGTGGGCCGCGCCCCGCTGCGTGACCCGGTTGCACTGCGGCTTTTCGGGGTCACGCTGGCCCTGCGGAACCGCGAAGCCGATTACATCACTGTGGAGGTCGCATGAGCCAGGCCCATGCCGATTGCCCGCACTGCCGCCAGGACGGCAGCGAGGCGAAGCACATCGCGTTGAAAGAGGTCCGCATTGCGCTGGCGGGGAACCCGAACTGCGGGAAAACCACGGCGTTCAACGAATATACCGGAACCCATCAGCATGTCGGGAATTATCCCGGCGTCACCGTCGACAAGAAGGAAGGCTACGTCTCCATCGACGGCGTTGAGGTCCTCATGGTGGACCTTCCCGGCACGTATTCCCTGACGGCGTACTCGCAGGAGGAAATCGTCACCCGTGCCGTGCTCGCGCCCGAAAAGGCCGAGGAAAAGCCGATGGCGGTCGTGGATCTGGTGGACACCTCCGCGCTTGAGCGCAACCTGTTCCTCACCGTCCAGATCATGGAGATGGGCCTGCCGGTCGTGCTGGCCTGCAATATGATGGATGAAGCCCGGAAAGCGGGCATTCAGGTGGATACGAAGGAGCTGGGCAAACAGCTCGGCATTCCCGTTGTGGCGACCGTGGCACGTTCCGGCGAAGGCCTCAAGGACGCTCTGCGCGAAGCCATCGCCTTTGGACGCCGGGGGAGCGCTCCGCTGAACATTTCCTATGGCCCGGATCTCGATCCGGTCCTCACCAAGATGGAACGGCTCCTTGCCGAGAAAGGGCTGTTGACGGATCGCTATCCCGCCCGCTGGATTGCCCTGAAGGTGCTGGAAAACGATTCCGAAATCCTGAGGCAGGTGGAGCGTATGCCCGATGTGGCCGCGCAGCTGCGCGCCGACCGGGAAACCGTGGCCGACCATCTTCGGGATACCTTGCAGACGTCGCCCGAAGCCATCATCGCCGACTACCGTTACGGCTTTATCCGTGGTGTGCTGCGCAGCGGGGCCGTCCGGCGCGAATCGGCCAAGGACCGCCTTGAGCTGTCCGACAAGCTGGATAAGGTGCTGACCAACACGCTGTTCGGCCCTCTTATCATGCTCGGCGTGCTGTACGCCATGTTCCAGCTGACCTTCGTGATCGGCGCATACCCACAGGGATGGGTCGAAGACGGCTTCGGCTGGCTTGGCGAGACCGTAAGCGCCCTGATGCCCGACGGCTTCCTCAAGTCGCTCATCGTCAGCGGCGTCATCGACGGCCTCGGCGGCGTCATGAGCTTCGTGCCGCTTATCATCATCATGTTTACGCTGGTCGCGATTCTTGAAGACTTCGGCTACATGGCCCGTATGGCCTACATGCTTGACCGCGTGTTCCGCGCCTTCGGCCTGCACGGGGCTTCCGTCATGCCGTTCATCATCGCGGGCGGTATCGCGGGCGGCTGTGCCATCCCCGGCGTCATGGCCACCCGGACCTTGCGCAGTCCCAAGGAAAAGCTGGCGACCCTGCTCACGCTTCCTTATATGGCGTGCGGAGCCAAACTCCCCGTGTTTCTGCTGCTGGTGGGCGTGTTCTTCCCCGAAAACCCCGCCCGTACCATGTTCCTGCTGACGTTGGCCGGTTGGGCCGCCGCGCTTCTCATGGCGCGCCTCATGCGCTCGACCATCATCCGCGGCGAATCCACCCCGTTCGTCATGGAATTGCCCCCGTACCGGGTCCCCACCCTGCGCAGCGTGGTCACGCACTGCTGGGAACGCACATGGATGTATCTCAAAAAGGCCGGGACCGTGCTTGTTGCCGTGTCCATCCTGATCTGGGCGAGCATGACCTTCCCGACGCTGGATCCTGAGCAGGCCGCGCCGCTGGAAACGCAGATCGCCGCCTTGCAGGAGAAGGTGGACGCCTTGCCCGAAGGGGATGAAGCCCGCACTCCGCTGGAGGAAGAGCTGGCCGCCGTACAGGCGACCCTCGCTGAAGAATCCTTGCAGCATTCTTGGGCCGGACGTCTCGGCATGGCCATCGAACCCCTGACCAAGCCCGTGGGCTTCGATTGGCGCACGGACGTGGCTCTGATTGGCGGCATAGCGGCCAAGGAAGCCATTGTTTCCACGCTCGGCACGGCCTATTCGCTTGGCGAGCAGGATCCTGAAGAAGCGACGTCGCTGGCGGAACGCCTCGCACAGGACCCGAACTGGAACAAGGCGACGGCGTTGTCCCTCATGCTCTTCGTGCTGCTGTACTCCCCGTGCTTCGTGGCCCTCGTGGTCATCCGTCAGGAGGCGGGCAGCTGGGGTTGGGTTGCGTTCAGCATGATATTCAACACCGTGTTTGCGTACGGTGTGGCGGCGGCAGCCTATAGAATCTGCATGGCTTTGTAGGCTTCTTTTTCCACTTTTAATTGATAATGAAATTCCACATCGAAGGAGAATGACATGAACGAGAACATGAAGTACGGCCTGTTTTTCCTTGGCGGCTTGGCGCTTGGTGCAATCGGCGCGGTGGCGGTGAGCAAGGGCAAGCTTGACCTGAAGCCGGTGGCCGCTGATTTGTTGAGCCGTGGCATGGACGTCAAGGATGCTGTGCTCGCCAAAGTGGAAACCGTGAAGGAAAACATGGACGACATGGTGGCCGAAGCCCGCCATGCGGCGGAACAGCGCCGGGAAGCGAAGGAAGAGGCCTAGTCCTCCGGTGTTCCCCGCGAGCGTTTAGCCGATGTTTCCGGTAGGCTTTCGTTTTTTCCCTCGAAAGAGGGAGAAGCCCCTTCGGAAGCTGAACGCTCCCCTTTCTTACGCCTCCGGGACGGCCTCGTGCCGCTCCCGGAAGGCGGGCGGTCCTTCCCGCCTTTCCTCCAAAAAGGAACTCCCATGCTGTTTTTTATTGTCCATGACGTGCCGGGACGGGTCCGCCTGCGCGCCCGGTACGGTTTCAGCCTCCGCAAGGCGCAAGTCCTTGCGGACAGGCTTGACGCCGTCGGGGGCATCGAAGGGGTGCGCGTCAATCCCCGTACGGGGAGTGTGCTCCTCTTGTATGCCAACGACGAAGCCAAGCGGGCCGCGTTCCTGTTGCTGGCGGTGGCCGCTTCGGAACAGCCTTCCGGGGATGTCGCCGTGTGCGGCGAAAACCTCCCCGAGCCAGCCGGAAGGCCGAGTTGGGGGCCTTTTCTCCGCTATATCTTTGTCCGGCCGTTCATGCCGGTTCTCGTCAGGGTGGCCACGGCGGTGGCGGCCTCCGTTCCCTTTATCCTCAAAGGGGTTGCGGCGTTGTGCCGTGGGCGTCTCAGTGTGGATGTCCTTGATGCCGCCGCCATCGGCATTTCCCTGTTGCGCCGTGACTTCAAAACGGCACGCCTGCTGACTCTGCTGCTCGGTTTCGGTGAAGCGCTCGAAGCATGGACGCGCAAGAAGTCGCTGGACACCCTCGCCCAGAGCCTCGCGCTTGACGTCGATACCGTCTGGGTGCGGCGCGAAGGCCGGGAGATGCATGTCGCCATCAGCGAACTGAGCGAAGACGATCTGGTCATTGTCCGCACGGGGTCCGCCATTCCGGTGGACGGCGTGGTGGCGGAAGGCGAAGCCTCCGTCAATCAGGCTTCCATGACTGGAGAACCGCTCGGTGTCCTGCGCTCTCCCGGTTCGTCGGTATACGCCGGGACTGTGGTTGAGGAGGGCGAGATTGCCATCCGTCCCACGGGCGTGGGCGACGGCACGCGCCTCCGGCAGATTGTCCGGTTCATCGAGGATTCCGAAGCGCTCAAGGCCGGAGTGCAGGGCAAGGCCGAACGGCTTGCCGATGCGGTGGTGCCGTTCAGCTTTCTGCTGGCCGGGCTTGTCTGGCTGGTCACCCGCAATCCCGCCCGCGCCGCTTCCGTCCTTCTCGTCGACTATTCGTGCGCGCTGAAACTTTCCACCCCTCTGGCGGTGCTTGCCGCCATGAAGGAAGGGGTGGGGCGCGGCGTCCTCGTCAAGGGCGGGCGGTTCCTCGAATCGCTGGCGGCGGCTGACGCCGTGGTTTTCGACAAGACCGGGACCCTTACGGAATCCCGTCCGCGCGTTGCGGAGGTGATCCCCGGAGAAGGCTACGAGCGGGACGACATCCTGAGGACCGCGGCCTGTCTTGAGGAGCATTTCCCGCATCCCGTCGCCCGGGCCGTCGTTCGGAAGGCCGAGCAGGAAGGCTTGCACCATCAGGAAGAACATACCGAAGTCGAATATGTGGTGGCGCACGGCATTGCCTCCCGCCTGCACGGCAAGCGCGTGCTGTTTGGGAGCCGTCATTATATCCACCACGACGAAGGCGTGCCGGTGGACGCTATGCGGGAGGACATCGAGCGTCTGGCCCGCGAAGGCCGCTCGATCCTCTATCTGGCGGTGGACGGGAAACTGGCCGGGCTCATTGCCATTGAAGACCCGTTGCGTCCCGAGGCGGCTCCGGTTATTCGCAAGCTGCTCGGGCGGGGAATCCGCGTCGTCATGCTCACTGGGGACGATGAACGCACGGCCGCCGCTGTGGCCGAGCGGTTGGGAATCAGCGAGTACAGGTCGCAGGTATTGCCTACGGACAAGGCGGAGGTCATCCGCAGTCTTCAGGCGGAAGGCCACACGGTGGCCATGCTCGGCGACGGGATCAACGACTCTCCGGCTCTGTCCGCCGCCGACGTGGGGGTGACCCTGAGCGACGGCGCGGATCTGGCTCGGGAAGTTGCGGACGTGGTGCTGACGGAATGCCGCCTTGACGGCCTCGTCACCGCCGTCGATCTGAGTAAGGCCGCCATGCGGCGCATCCGGACTGACTTCGGCCTGATCATGACCCTGAATACCGTATTCCTCGCGTCCGGGCTGGCCGGTTTCCTCCAGCCGGGGCCCTCAGCGCTCCTGCACAATCTGACGACGGTGGGCGTGTCCCTCAACGCCATGCGTCCGATGCTCAAAGCGGGCGCGGAACCCCAACTTGAGGAGGTCTCGGCATGAGCGAAATCGAATCGTGCATCACGAGTTTTGTGGATGGGCGGGTGCGCCTGCGCCATCCTTCCTTGAAACGGGCGGAGGACGCCGAACTGGTCCGCGGATTTCTGGCCTCACTGCCGGGAATATTGCGCGTGACGGTGAACAGCCGTACCGGGTCCCTGCTGCTGGAATACGATCCGGATCAGATCAGCCGGGAGGACTTGTTGGCCCTTGCCGGGCAGTGGGCGGATTTCGCCTCCGCCCAAGATGAGGCGGAGGCACCCCGGAAGCGGCGCTTCGACCGGGCCAGGGCCATCCGGTTCACGAACCGGGGCATGTTGGCGACGCTCGGCGCGTCCCTCGCCTTCGGCCTTGCCGGACGGGAACGCGGGCATGTCGTGGCGGGAGGGCTGTTCCTCCTCTTCAACCTCGCCCATCTCTATACCTATAGAAAGGCTCTCTAGCCGTCCAAGACGGGATCTTCCGCTCTCGGGAACGCTCAGCTGGCGACGGTGTTCCGCAAGCCGAGGCCATGCCTTGCGTCTTCATCCCGGGGGGCGGTCAGCCATAAACGGGCCATCGGCCCTTTCCGTGAACCTCAAAGACTCAATTCAGGAAGCAGTATGAAAAAAGTAGCCGTCCTTCTTTTGGCAGCAGGGCTTGTTTTCGGCGCGGCGCACAAGGGTGCGCAGGCCGCCGACATCAAGGTTTCGGGAGAATGGGATTTCAACACCGAATGGAACAATATCGGCTTCGCCAAGGAAAAGGCTGACGATCTGTTCCATGCCCGCCAGCGCTTGCGCACGCAGGTGGACATCATCGCGTCCGAATCCCTGAAGGGTACGGTGTTCTTTGAAGTCGGGGACACCAATTGGGGCAACAGCAGTGAAGGCGGCGCGCTCGGAACGGACGGCAAGGTCGTCGAAGTCCGGTACTCGTACGTGGATTGGGTTGTGCCCCAGACGGATCTGCGCGTCCGTATGGGCTTGCAGCCGTTCAGCCTGCCGAACTTCGTGGCGGGCGATCCCATCATGGGGAGCGACGACTCGGACGGCGCGGGCATCACCCTGTCCTATCAGTTCAACGATATGGCCGGGATGTCCCTGTTCTGGATGCGTGCGGAAAACGACAACACCACGATTGACCGCGGCGTGGGCAACGCGATGGACTTTGTGGGCCTGAGCGTCCCGTTGACCGGGGAAGGCTGGCAGCTCAACCCGTGGGGCATGTACGGCAATCTCGGCAAGAACAGCCTGAATGAAGTGGGCGAGAACGGCGAATCCCTGATCGTCGGCCTGCTTCCCTATGGGCAGGACGGCGTTTCCGTCGTGGCCAAAGATTCGAACAACCCGGCATGGTGGCTTGGCATCGGCGGAGAGCTGACGACGTTTGATCCGCTGCGCCTCGCCTTTGATTTCGCTTACGGCAAGGCCGACTGGGGCAAGGCGGCCAACGGGCAGGATCTGACCCGGCAGGGCTGGCTGCTTTCCGGTATTGCCGAGTACAAGCTCGACTACGTGACCCCCGGCCTCATCGCCTGGTACGGCTCCGGCGACAATTCCGATACGATGGACGGCTCGGAACGCCTGCCCACGCTGTCTCCCGGCTGGGGCGCCACGACCCTTGGCTGGGACGGCGCTTATGGGATTTCGGACGGCGCTGTGCTTAGCAATACGCCCACGGGCACGTGGGGCGTGGTCGCCCGCCTTGCCGACATCTCGTTCTTTGAAAATCTCACCCATACGTTGGCGGTGGGCTTCTATACGGGTACGAACAATACCCGGATGGTCACTTCCGGCCCGGTCGGCGGCGTCGAGAGCGGCAACGTCTACCTGACGACGAAAGACCATGCGTGGGAAGTCAACTTCGATTCCCAGTACAAGATCTACGAGAACCTGACGCTGGCGGCTGAAATGGGCTTTGTCCGCCTCGATCTGGATAAGGATGTTTGGGGGAGCAAGCTCAGCGGTGTCGACAAGACCGCGTACAAGGTCGGCCTGAACTTGAACTACGCGTTTTAATCCTTTCTAGTGGAAGTTGTTCCACAGGAACGAGGCAAGGCCGGGACTCATTGCCAAGAAATGAGTTCCGGCCTTTTCCGTTCTATGAATAGGTCTTTACCGGAGGAAGCGTAACACGGAGCACATTGACGTTAAAGTAAAAGTACCTTTAATGTTTCGCTGGGTTGGATTTAGATAAGCATTGTTATGCAAAACAGGCTCCCCCGATGCCGTCGGGAGAGCCTGTTTTGTTTGATGCTTTCAAATGCGGCGAGTCAAGCCTTCTTACCCTTCAGCTCGTGTCAGGGACGGCGTCTGAGGGATGACGTGGACGTCAAGCTGCGGGAAGGCGATTTCCACCTGATGCTCGGCGAAGACCTCCACGATCCGGTGGCGGATGGCCGAGGCGGCGTCCGTGGCGGTCCCGATGTCCGACCAGTAACGGAGTACGAAGTTCAGCGTGCTGTCCGCAAAATCCATGAACAGGACGAAGGGCTGAGGCCGCCGTACAATCTGCGGGACGGACTGCGCCACTTCAACCAGCAGCCGTTCCACGAGCTTGGGATCGGTCCCGTAAGCCACGCCGATGGCCACTTCACGGCGCACGATGCGCCCGTTGCGCGTCCAGTTGATCAGACGGTTGGAGACGAATTCCGAGTTCGGGACAAAGATGATGGCGTTGTCGAACGTTTCTACCGTGGTCGCGCGGACGCTGATCTTGCGGACGACGCCCTGCAGGTTGCCCACGTCGATGACGTCGCCTTCGTGCAGGGTCCGGCTGAAAATCAGGATGAGGCCCGACAGGAAGTTGTTGACGATGGTCTGCATACCGAAGCCGATACCGACGGAGAGGCCGCCGGCGATGACCGCGAGGTTTTCCAGCCCGAACCCGAGGGCTTTCAGGGTGAAGAGGGCGAAGAGCGTCCACAGCCCGTAGGTGATGCCCGTCTGCATGGGCGGGATCAGGGTCTTGTCGATCTTGTAGGACTGGGAGGCCACGCGGTTCAGGAACGAGCGGGAGGCCGTGATGGCCGCCCTCGTAATGTAGAACACGCTGACGATAAGAATCAGGTGCACCATGTTGAACGAGGCGGACCCGACCTGCACGCCGGTACCGAGGTAGTGCCACAGGAGCAGCGCGCCGCCGGGCATGGCGATGACCCAGAGCACCATGCCGCACAGGATGAGCAGCAGCACGATGGGCGCGATGAAGGCCGCGACGAGTCCCGCGAGCACGCTGCGCTGGGCGTGCTGCTCACTGTCCTGCACGTCCGAGGAACGGTTGAGGATCTGGAGCAGGCCGATGATGAACTGCGTGTTGATGGCGAGGCAGTCGACGAGGATGAGCACGAGGATCGCCATACGCGGCCAGCCGATGGCGGCGACGGCCATGCTGAGCCAGACGGTCAGCCTGTGGACGTGCAGCAGGTTGTTTTCGATGCCGGGAAGCTCGCGCGCGTGCAGTTCTTTGAGGATGTACAGCGAAACCAGGCCCACCGCGATCCAGCTCAGGGAGAGGATGCCGCCAGGCAGGTTGGGGTAGCTGATCAGGATGCCGAGGCTTGAGGCCAGATACATGGGCCAGAGCGGGGTGAGGCCCATCTTCTTGTCGAGGATGAAGCAGCGCATACCCCATGCGAGGGTCATCTCGCCGCCGATGACAAGGATGCTGCCGAGCACGAGCAGCCCCCGGAAGAGCTCGCCCTGGCTCCCGAAGGATGCCCCGACCAGCGCAAGACCGGTGAATTGCCACAGGAGGCTGCGCAGGATGCCGGAGCGGGCGGCCGTGGGCATGGTGCCCTTCTTTTCGGCTCGGACCATGCGGCGGTTGACGAAGAAGATGACGACGCAGCCCAGAAGCAGCACGTTGAGGAACCGCAGCCCCACGCCCTTCCATGCGGAAGGGTTGCGCGGGAATTCGATGCTCATGCGCAGGTTCATGTTCTGGAGCGTCTTTTCCCACCGCTCGGTGATCCCTTCCCAGGCGACAGGGTCGAAGAAGCGGCTCGGGACTGAAAAATAATAGGTCTGCCACAGGTCCGGCAGGTAGCCGGTCACGCCTGTGTGCATACTCTCGATTTTGCCGAGCAGGTCCGTGGCGGAGGAAAGCTCAAGCGTCAGCCGCTGATCCATCTTGATGAGTTTGTTCTCGATGCGGCTGATGTTTTTCCACGTCTGCTGCTGATCGGGATTCAGCTTTTCCTTGCTGCCTTTCTCCGGAAGGGGAGGGAGGCTTCTCTTCATCTGTTCCAGCGCGGCGATTTTGTCCTTGACCACGTTTTGCGCGGTCAGGACGGGCTGCATCTGCTGGCGCAGGCCCGAAGCCTGCAATACGCCGCGCTGATCGATGGATTCCAGCATGATGGGATCAAGCTTGTGCGTCCCGGCCAGAGAGAACAGGCGCTGGGCGGCTTCCTCCATGCCGGGAAGGCTCTTGCGGAGCGGATTGATGATCGCCTTGAGGCCCCCGGCCAAGCCGTCGATCTCGATTTCCATCGCGTTCAGCTCATCCTGATTCTGCTTGAACGCCTCTTCCCACACGGCGTCGTCGGAGGCGGTGGACTCGCTTTTCTGTTGGGCTGCTTCGGCTTCCGCCTGAAGTTTGGCCGTCGCGGCTTCGGCGTCCTGCCGAGCCCTTTCCTCGGCCTCCTGCTTGGCCTTGGCGTCCGCTTCGGCCTTGGCTTTGGCTTCGGCCTCCAGGCGGGCCTTTTCCTCGGCTTCCTGTTTGGCCTTCTCTTCAGCTTCGAGCTTGGCTTTTTCCTTGTCCGTCAGGGCGTCTCTATCGGCGGCCTTTTCGGAGGACGCGTCAGCCGTTTTGTCCGTTTTGGCCTTCTCTTCTTTGGCGGACGTTTTCTGGTCGGACGCGGCGGCGTCCTTGTCGGGAGCTGCGAGCAGGGGCCGCGCGGAAAGGCTTGCGCACAGCAGCCCGGCCATCATGAACAGGGCGAAGCGCCCAAAAGTGGAACGTGTGAAAAAACGCTGCAGGGACATGGTGTTCTATCCTTTATCAACCCGAAAAGATGTTCCCGTCTCATACGGCAAAGCGTCAGGCCATGCAAGGCCATTTAGCCTGCTGATCGAACGAATGGGACGGTTCCGCGCCGTGTGGCGGAGGCCCTCAAGAAGGGAGGCCGTGCGAGCGCGTTGCCGCCTCGTTGCACGGGGAAACGTGAGGAAAGAGGAATGGGGGAGACGCTTCGATGAAAGAATGGATATTACAATTTTGTAAAAATAGGACAAAATCAAATGAACGAATTGATACCTAAAAATAAGTATGTTATTTGCTCATTGAATCGTCAAACAGGGTATGTGTTTTCCTTTTGACATTTAAAATAACAATTTTGTATAAAAGCGCGTGCCGCCGGGCCGAAAACGGCCCGCCAAAATTCTTCCCCCCTTTGCGTGCTGATGCGGGCGATCGCCGCACGCACGGAAAGCGCGGGATGGCGCGCCGTCACGAAGTCCCGCCGCGCGTGGCGGGCAATCCGTATGAGGATGGAGGAAGCTATGTGCAGAATCGGAGCGATCAAAAGCAAGGTGCCGGTCGAACCGGCGAAAGCGTTGTATTTGATGCTTCCCCAACAGGAAGGGCATGACAACTCGGGTTATGCCATGGTGATGCAGGATTTGTACGGCGTGTTCGAGGGCCATAAGGACAAGCCGCTGCTGTCGCTGGCCTGTACGCCGCGCGGCGTCCGGATGGTCGATGCGTATATGGCGGAGCAGGGGTTTGAGCAGGTGTTGGAGTGGCTTCCGGACGTGGATCGGCGGCCCGGCCTCGATATCAAGGCCATGCCCTGTTATGTGTTCCGTAACTACGAGTATCCCGAAGCCTACAGGGGACGCACGCAGGCCGAGCGCGAGGAACTCCTGCTCGATACGCGGCTTGCCCTGCGCCGGATGCTGGAAAAGGACGGGCAGGGGTTCGTCTATTCCTTCTGGCCCGACGTGCTGACCTTGAAGGAAATCGGCGATCCTCGTGACATCGCCGCCTATTTCCGTCTGTGGGACGAGGAAGGCCCCCTGCGGGCGAAGAGCATCGTGACCCAGTGCCGCCAGAATACGAACTACGACATCGTCCGGTATGCGGCGCATCCGTTCTTCCTTCAGGGCTATACCCTGTGCGCCAACGGGGAAAACACGTTCTATACGAAGAATACGGAGTACCAGAAGTCGCTGCACCGGGGATACGTCGGGTTCGAGTCGGACTCGCAGAATTTTCTCTACACCCTGCATTACGTACTGCGCGAACTGAAGTGGCCCCTCAAGTACTTCAAGCACGTCATTACGCCGCTGCCCTTTGCGGAAGCGGAACGGCGCGGCGACCGCAAGGTGCTGAGCCTCATCCGCGAATCCCTCGCCCATCTGGAAATCAACGGCCCCAACACGATCATCGCCGTGCTCCCTGACGGAAGCATGATGACGTGCTGCGACTCCAAAAAACTGCGCCCTGTGGTTGTGGGCGGCGACGGGACGACCATGGCGATTTCCTCCGAAGTCTGCGGGCTGAACGCGGTATTGCCCGATCGGGATGCCTCGCGGGACATCTATCCCAACGAGCGGGAAGTTGTGCTCATCAATAATGATTTGGCGGTGCAAAGATGGAATCAGTGACCACGCAGGATATTGGCGTCAACGATTTAAGGTGGATCATCGACTATCGGCCCGAGCGCTGTACCATGTGCGGCAGCTGTGTGGCGAGCTGTACCCTGAACGCGCTTGAAGTCGCGGTCATGCGGCAGGATCTGACGGTTTCCCGTGCGAGCCAGCCGGAACCGGTTCGGGAGCACCTGGCCCGTCCCGTCATCCGGCAGAAGGCGAGCCTTACCGGATCGTGTGTCGGCTGCGGCATGTGTGAAAAAGTGTGCCCCAATCAGGCCATCCGTGCCGTCCGCAACCCTGACAGCCGGTATGCGCTGCTGGCCCGGACGAATGGCCCCACCAAGCGCGGCGGACGGACCAATCTGAACGCGCAGCGCACCCTTGATCACATCGTCGTAGGCCGCATCAGCCAGATGACCGACCCGGCGCTGGATTCCGAGCGGCATACCTTTGATATTCTGGCCCCGTTCGGGCGTGTGCTCCTGCCCGGCGAACTCCCGTTGCGCGCCGAGGGCGGCGAACTCAGGCTTGAGGGGAAAACACCCCCGCTGCACTGGATTTATCCGGTCATTTTCAGCGATATGTCCATCGGCGCGCTGTCCACGCGGGCGTGGGAGGCCATCGCGCTGGCTACGGCCTACCTCAACGAGCAATGCGGCCTTCCCGTGCGCATGAGTTCGGGCGAGGGCGGTATGCCCGTCAAGCTGTTGGAATCCGAGCGGCTTAAGTACATGATCCTGCAAATCGCTTCCGGGCATTTCGGCTGGAACCGCATCATCAAGGCCATGCCCCGCATGAAGGCGGACCCGGCGGGCATCCTGATCAAGATAGGGCAGGGCGCCAAGCCCGGCGACGGCGGCCTGCTCCCCGCCGCCAAGGTGGCCCCGCACATTCAGGCCATTCGCGGCGTGCCGAGGACGACCCTGCATTCGCCGCCGAACCATCAAGGGCTCTATTCCATCGAAGAATCGGTCCAGAAGATGCACTTGTCCCTGAACGCGGCCTTCGGGTTCCGCGTTCCCGTGGCCATCAAGTGCGCGGCCTCGGCAACGTCCGTATCGGTCTACAACAACCTGCTCCGCGATCCGTACAAAATCTGCGGCGGGTTCTTTATCGACGGCATTCAGGGCGGCACCGGCGCGGCGAATGAGGTTTCGCTCGATCATACGGGGCATCCGGTGGTTTCCAAACTGCGTGACTGCTACCTCGCCGCCGTGCGGCAGGGGTTGCAGGGGCAGATCCCGTTGTGGGCGGGCGGCGGCATCGGCATGACCGGGACGGCGGCGGCCGACGCCTTCAAGATGATCTGCCTCGGCGCGAACGGCGTGTTCCTCGGCAAGATCCTCATTCAGCTTCTTGGATGCGTGGGCAATGAGCAGGGCCGCTGCAACGCCTGCTCCACGGGCAGATGTCCCACCGGCATCTGTACGCAGGACCCGCGCCTCGTCCATCGGCTGGACGTCGATCGCGGCGCTCAGAATATTGTCGACTACATGCTGGCGTTGGACGGGGAACTGCGCAAACTGATGGCTCCCATCGGCAACAGTTCGTTGCCGGTGGGCCGTTCCGACGCCCTTGTGACGACGGACAGGGCCGTGGCCGACAAGCTCGGCATCCAATACGTGTGCTAGGAGGGCGCGACATGTTGACAATCAAGACATTGCAAGGGACGCACCGCATGTCGACCCAGGACTTGCTTCTCGCCATTGAGGAAGCGGTCGGCAACGGCGAGACATCGTTTGAAATCGAAGCGTCGGGCCAGCACGACATCGGCGGCCCGCTGTGGAACAGGGAAGGCAAGGCCCTGCGGTTCCATGTGACCAACCCCGGCCAGCGCGTCGGTTCCATGTGCCTCGACAATACGGAAATCCTTGTGGACGGCCCAGCGCCCGCCGATGTGGGCTGGCTGAACGCGGGAGGCCGCATTGTCGTGCGCGGGGATGCGGGCGACACCGCCGGGCACTGCGCGGCGGCGGGCGTCATCCATATCGGCGGCCGGGCAGGGGCCCGATCCGGTTCGCTCATGAAGCACGATCCCCTTTATGCGCCCCCGGAACTGTGGGTGCTCAAGAATGTGGGCAGTTTTTCCTTCGAGTTCATGGGCGGGGGCAAGGCCGTGGTCTGCGGTTATGACTGCGAAGGGCTTCCTTCCGTCCTTGGCGAACGTCCCTGCGTGGGCATGGTCGGCGGCATAGTGTATGTGCGCGGCGCGTTTTCCGAGGACGCCGCGGACGATCTCGCCGTATCCGGGCTGGAATCAGATGACATCGCCTACCTTGACGCCGGACTGGAAACATTTTTGTCCGCCGTGGGCAGGCCGGAACTGTACGCCGTCCTCAGCGATTGGAGCGAGTGGCGGAAGATTTATCCCCTCACCTTGGGGGGACATTCCCCTGGGACCGATCCCATGCCGATGAAGGCGTTCCGGGCCAAGGAATGGATACAGGGCGGCATTTTCAGCGACGTATGCCGTGATGATTTCGTTGTGAGCGCCACCGTAGCGCGCGGCCTGTACCGCCAGCGCGTCCCCTCGTGGGACAACGCCGCCTGTGCCGCGCCCTGTGAGTTCCGTTGCCCGGCTTCCATTCCTACACAGCTACGGTACAACCTGCTGCGCGCGGGCAAGGTGGAGGAAGCCTACAAGCTGGTGCTCGACTATACGCCGTTCCCCGGCTCAGTGTGCGGCGGCGTGTGTCCCAACCCGTGCATGGAAGGGTGCACGCGCGGCGGCATCGACGAAGCCGTCCAAATCGGAGCGCTCGGGCGCTGTTCCATTGATGTGTCCCTGCCCCGTCCCACCGGGCCTACCGGCAAAAAAGTCGCCGTGATCGGCGGCGGGGTCGCAGGCTTGAGCGCCGCATGGCGGCTTGCCCGGAAAGGGCATGAGGTCACCGTCTACGAAGCTGACGACCGCATGGGCGGCAAGCTGGAGCAGGTCATTCCCCGCGCCCGCCTTCCGCATGAGATTTTGGAAAAGGAACTGAAGCGCATTGAGGACATGGGCGTCCGTTTCGTGACCGGCAGCCGGGTTGACGCGGACGGGTTCCAGCGGCTCCGGCGGGAAAGCGATGCGGTGATCGTCGCCACCGGAGGGCATATCCCCCGCGTGTTCCCGTGGCCCGGGCATGAGAGGATTGTGGCGGGCATCGACTTCCTTAAGGCCATCAACAAGGGCGAGAACCCTCGTGTCGGCCGGAATGTCATCGTCATCGGCTGCGGCAACGCTGGCATGGATGCCGCAGCCGGGGCCTATGCGATGGGCGCGGAAAGCGTGACCTGCATCGACGTGCAGAAACCGGCGGCCTTTGCCCATGAAATCGCGCACATCGAAGCGCTGGGCGGCAAGCTGCTCTGGCCGGTGATGACCAAGGAAATAACCGATGGCGGACTCATCACGGCGGACGGGACGCTCATTTCCGGCGACATGGTCATCATCACCATCGGCGAATCCCCGGATTTGGGCTACCTGCCTGAAGGCGTGCGGAAATTCCGCGATTGGGTCATTCCCGGGGCGGATATGAGCCTTCTCGAAAACGTGTTTGCGGCGGGCGACGTGATCAAGCCCGGGTTGCTGGCGGACGCCATCGGAACGGGAATCAAGGCGGCTGAGGCCGTTGACGCCTGGCTTCGCGGTGTGGCCTATGCGCCCGTCGAGAAGAAACCGGTACCCTCAGGGCAACTGAGCACAGCGTATTTCACCCGTTGCCCTCATGGTGAGCTGCCTGCCGCGAACCGGGATTTTGACCGTTGTGTCAGTTGCGGGACCTGCCGGGATTGCAGAATGTGCTTGGAATCCTGCCCGGAGGGGGCCATCAGCCGGGAAACACTGGCGGGCGGCGCGTATCGGTATGTTTCCGATCCCGATCGGTGCATCGGATGCGGCATCTGCTCCGGCGTCTGTCCCTGCGGCATTTGGACGATGCATCCCAATGTTCCGCTGGAGTAGGGGAGGCACACGGAAGATTGGGGAGGGAGAAGCTTTCTGAAGAAAGTTTCTCCCTCCCCCAAACCCCCTTCTCTCCCGCTTCAAAGGCTTTCATCATTGAATCCCTGCCGACAGGAGGGGAACGGGGGAAAAGGCCTGTGATAGTGCATGATTGATGCAGGAATAGTGGCTTCCTACCCTCAAGGGCGTATATTCGGCTATGGGAGGAAACCTCCTTGCTTTTTGGGGTGACGGATACGGCTCATCCCGTTTTTCCTTTGATCGGAAGGAAAGCGAAACGGCGCCAAAATCGCCGTTGAGTTCGATCCTGCTTGGTACGCTCGCACGCGAACGGCCATTGCCGTAGACCGTTTGCCTCATGTTTAGAGGCGGGTGGATTTCGCGTATCTCGGCGAGAGCTATTTTATGCCTCATGAATTCCTGAAACAGATAAAGGGGGTTGAAGTGCGACGTCCAGTTTTGGACTTTGATGCCGCCGCCCGGAAACTCCAGCATACCGTTTTCTGCGTCGATGACGTACCGTTGGCGTTCACCCTGAAGAGAAGCAGGTTCACAATGCCTATTGCGATGAAAAAAATAGGGAAAAATGTCATGTATGCCTTGCTTCGACATGCCGTACGGGACAAGCAGGCCTATCACCGGAAAGGACACCGCACCTAGGAGCGAACGTGTCACTTTGGCCCAATCAACCACGCTGCGGCTGCAACAGAGATTGTCTTGCACCATGTCAGCCATGACACGCTCCCCCCTCACACGTGAAAGCATAAAAGCGGTACGATCGTATCTTATTTTGTTTATTTCGGTGCTATCGTATCGAATTTCTGTCAATACATTGTGTACCTTGATGGAATGAAAACCTATCCTCATTTATTGGAAACCACTGGCATTACAATTGAAAAAAATCCGAAAAGAACGAAAGATGACCAAAACGGCCCTCGCGGCCTTTTCGGATTTGCAGGATTGCTATGTCCGTGGAATCATAAAAGGAAAAAGGAATCCCACCATCACCGCGATCTATTCCATCTGTGAAGCCCTTGGCCTTTCTCCTCTGGAGTTTTTCAAGAGGGTGACTGATGAATTGAACGAACTGAACAAGCCAAGAAAAAATCTCCAGTAAAGGCAAGCGACATACGGAAACGCCCTTTCATGATCACAGTATGTTGTGGAAAAAGGAAAAAGGCTCCGCATGTGTGTTCATGCAGAGCCTTTTTGCGGCGGAACTCTTGCCGCGCGGCCTCCCTGTCGCAGTTTTTGCGGGGAGGGGCTTTTTGGAAAAAGCCTCTTTCTCGGTATCTGTTACGCCCTCGCCTTGTGCTCCGCCGTGCAGGAGGAAATGGTGGCCTTGGCGACGTTGTTCGAATGATAGCCGATGTGCTCGATGATCCCGAGAATATCCACATAGACAAGGCCCGTTTCGGAGTCGCATTCCTGCTTGTCCAGCCGCTGGATGTGGCGGTTGCGGAGTTCGACTTCGAGGCCGCGCAGCTTCCCGGCGATGGGGGCGACTTCGCGCGCCTTGTCGGGGTCGTCGTTGATGAAGCCGTCCAGCGCGGTCACAATGGCGTGATGGGCTTCGGCGTACATGCCGGAGAGTTCCGTCATGGCCTGCTGGGAGAAATCCTTCGGCCTGTTCTGGCGGTACGCGTAGTACTCAAGGAGCTTCTTGCCGTAGTCGCCGATGCGCTCGATGTTCCCGGAGCTGGCGACATACAGCGTCAGCACGCGGGCCGCGTCATCGGAGATCCCGGCCTGCATGATGTCTTCGGCATAGGCTTTGACGGCCTTGTGCAGTTGGTCGATTTTGGCTTCGGTCTCTTCGATCTTGGGGATGAGGTCTTTCTTGTCGTTGAAGAATACTTCCTGAACCGAATCAAGAAGGTGGATGACCAAAAAGCCCATGTAGGCACATTCGTTTTTGACCGCTTCCACAGCGATGCCGGGGGTGGCTTCGATGAGCTTGGGATCAAGATACTGGGCCCCTTCGACGACCTTATGGGCCTTGTCGGGCAGGAGCCTGCGGATGAGCGCCGCGAACGGCTTGACGAAGGGCAGGAAGATGATGGTGTTGAAGACGTTGAACAACGTATGGGCGTTGGCGATCTGGTGGGCGATGCCCGTAGCCGTCATGGCGATCAGCTCTTGGTAAAGCGGAAGGATGGTGAGGAAAATGCATACGCCGATGACGTTGAAGAGCACATGGGCGGCGCAGGCCTGTTTGGCGGTCCGATCCGTGCCGATGGAAGCGAGGACCGCGGTGATGGTTGTTCCGATATTGTCACCCAAGATGATGGGGATGGCCGCGTGGAGGGGCAAGAGGCCCTGTACGCCGAGGGCGATGGTCAGGCCGACCGTAGCGGCGCTGGATTGGACAAGGAGGGTAAGCAGCGTTCCGGCCAGAACCCCCATGAGCGGGTTGTGGCTGAACATGAGGAATAATTCCTTTTCATTCCGGAGGAAACTCATGGAGGATTCCATGGTCTGCATTCCCACGAAAAGCAGACCAAAACCCAATAGGCCGTTGCCGGCGTACTTCTGTACCTTGGAGCGTCCGAAGAAGGAGAGAAGCACGCCTATAATAATGAAGAGGTAGGCGTAGTCTTGGACTTTGATGGCGAGGATCTGGCCCGTGATCGTGGTCCCGATGTTGGCACCCATGATGACGCCGATGGCTTGCGTCAGGGTCATGAGCCCCGCATCGACGAAGCTGACCGTCATGACCGTGGTGGCGCTGCTGCTTTGGATGAGAACGGTGACGCAGGCACCCACCAGCACGCCCATGATCGGCGTTTTGGTCAGTGTTCCGATAAGCTGTCGCAATCGGTCCCCGGCTATCAGCTGTAGGGCCTCACTGATCAGCTTGATGGCGAAGAGGAAAAGCCCAACGCCGCCAAGAAGCTGAATGATGCTTTGTACAGACATGAAGACGCTCCTTAGAATTTGGTTCGACTCTTGCCCCATGAAAAGATGAACTGTCAAGGAAATTCCCGGCGAATTCGAATACTCGGCATTCCGAAAAAGGGGAACCGCATTTTTTTAGAGTACCATGATAATAAAATACCCTTTATTTATCGCGTGTTATTTGCCAGCGTCGTTCGTGGTGTGGAAAAAATGTCGATTTTTCCAAAAAAAAGCTTGCCAGCCATCCTGAATTTCGCTAGTTACATCGTTGCACGACGCGGAGAGGTGTCCGAGCTGGTCGAAGGAGCACGATTGGAAATCGTGTGTACTCAAAAGGTACCGGGAGTTCGAATCTCCCCCTCTCCGCCATTAGAAGTAATTTCAAGTGCCGCCAAGCATCATTAAGTGCTTGGCGGCACTTCTTTTTTGCCCCTTTCAGGGGCTTTTTTCGTGTTGCCGAATGCCGTTGAGTGAAGTTGACAGCCGCGATTTTTTTGGGGCAACAATAGGGGCAACTATCTACTATACCCATGGAGTTGCCCCAATGCCTCTGACAGATACGCGGATCAAAGCAGCCAAGCCCACGGATAAGGTCTACAAGATTTATGATGCCGAAGGGTTGTACATTGAAGTCCCGCCGAACGGCAGCAAGCGGTGGCGGTTCAAATACAGGATAAACGGCAAAGAAAAACGGATCAGCCTCGGTATCTATCCCGAGATTGGTTTAAAGGATGCGCGGGAAAAACGTGATGAAGCCCGAAAGCAGGTTGCGGCGGGCCGGGACCCCAGCGTCATAAAAAACAAGACTGCATATGCGGAGAAAACCTTTCAGCACATAGCCGACGAATGGGTTGCGCTTCATCGGGCAACATGGGCTCCGCGTCATACGGAAACGGTCGAGCAGAGGCTGAGAAGCTACATTTACCCGGAACTTGGCAATGTCCCTTTGAAGGACATTACCCCGATTGAAGTCCTGAGCGTGATCAAGGCGATTGAAAAGAGGGGAGCTTTGGAGGCGGCCCGCAGGACACTCGCGATCTGCTCGCAGGTTTTTCGATATGGGGTTGCTTCGGCACTTATCCCCAGTGACCCCTGTCGGGACCTTAGGGGAGCGCTTGCGCCACGGGAAGAGGGGCATTTCCCGGCATTGGTGGATCGGGATGGCGCAACGGCAGTGATGCGGGCGATCCATCATTATAAAGGATCGGCTGTTGTCCGATTGGCGTTGCGTGTGCAGGCCCTGACCTTCGTACGCCCCGGCGAGTTGCGGTGGGCGAAGTGGCCGGAGTTCGATATGGCGGGTGCGCTCTGGGTGATTCCTGCAGAGCGCATGAAGATGAAGCGGGAACACTGGGTTCCCTTGTCAAGGCAGGTATTGGAGATCCTGGAAGAGCTACATGAGATCACAGGTCATCGGGAATACCTGTTCCCGTCGATGCGGGCGAGAAAGGATGTGCCCATTTCTGAGAACACACTCAACGCAGCACTCAAGAGTTTGGGCTTTGACGGCATCCATGTGGCGCACGGTTTTCGGGCGATGGCTTCAAGCCTTCTGAATGAAATGGGCTGGCGCCCGGATGTCATCGAGCGCCAGCTTTCGCATGTTGAAGAGAATAAGGTTCGTGCAGCGTACAACCGGGCGGAGTACATTACCGAGCGCCGCCAGATGATGCAGGCTTGGTCTGATTTTCTCGTTGGGTTGGCTTCCACTTCCCCGCAATAAAAGCGTTGATGTCAGACTCTCTCCAGAACCGGCACCGCCCCTTTTTTTGGGATTGCGGTGCCCTTCCTTCCTGTGACCACTTCCGCCACGTTGAGGAAACCACGCCTACACGACCGATGAAATCCTTGAGCTTCAAAAGGCGATCTTCTGCCATATCAAGTCGTCTCCAGATGAAGCAAGCTCATGCACGCTCCGTCTTGTGAAGGTAAAAGAGGGCATGAACCCCAATTACAGCCCCATGACACCGGGAACGCCGACCCGGTGGAAGGTATTCATGAGCAGAGCATCCATCACGTCCGCGACATCCCCGGCGTCGACGTCGGTTGAACATTGGCCAGCTGCGTGCATGATGCTTTTGAACGATACCAGAGGGGAAAGGGCTCCTTCCAGTTCGTCTCGCCGCATGGATACAGTATCCGCCGCCGCTTTTTGCAGGTTCGCGATCCGGCGCGCTTCGTTGTCAGCGGCATAGGCGACATGCCATGCTGGGGAATGACCGGGAATCGTATTGGAGTTTTCCTTTTTTAGCGCATCTATTTCTTCATCAGCGATCCGTTCGGCCATCGTCACGATCCGGCTTGCGCCGTCAAGGGAATGGGTTTCCAGAGTGCTTTTGTGCATGGTGGCTGTCCTTTGCTTGAGTGATGAAAATCGTCAATCCCTGACCTCATTCCCTGCCGTCGCTTGCTTTCCCGCTCCCGTGGGCTTGCGGCTTGCCGTGCTCGGTACTTGTTGAGGCTGCGTTTGCGGCACTTCAAGGCTACTATTCCGGTCCGGGGACGCGTACTTTTCGACTCGTGCCGTTTGGCAAAATCAATATTGCCAAATGTCAAAATTGAAAGCAAGTAAAAATTGACAAAAAGAAATTTTATACAGAGTCCTCACCGTACAATTTTGACAAACAGCACAAACGAAAGGGCCTGAAACCGGAAGGTATCGGCCCTTTCGTTTTAACGGTTATGCGAGCTTGCGCAGTGCGAGCGCGGCCTGGAGCGATGATTGCGCCAGCCCGAGGCTGTACCAGGCGGCGTTGATGTGGTGCTTGATGGCCTTCTCGACTTCAAACGGAACCGAGCCGATGCCGCTCAGTTCCCTGCGCACGGTGATATGCGTCCAGTTTTCAGTACCGTCGAGGGCGAAGAGGGCTTTTTCGATGTCGGCGAACAGGCGTTCCGTGGCGGGGAGGCCGGGGAGCCTTTGGGGAACGGGGCGGCGGGTGACGACTTCCGGCACGGTGGACAGGGTGTCCAGAATGTTCCGCCATGCGTCCGTCTGGCGGGCAGCGTAGCTCTGGGAGAGGAAGATGATCCCCTCGCGGGAAACCATATACTGCGGGCAGCGCTGGCCCTTGGCGTCTACATAGTTCCCCCGGACGAAAGCGCCCCGTTGCGGGCAGACGGCGGCGGCGCGGCTTATGGCGTCGAGCACGGTGGAGTGGCGCTTATGCAGCTCTCCGGCGATGGTGCGGGAGGAGATGCGGGAGAGGGTGCCTGTGGGTGGCGTCTGGGCATCGACGGGCACCCTGTCGCCGTACCGTTCGATGACGTCGAGAACCCACTTGCGGAACGCCTTGGCGACGGGTGTCCGGGCGAACATGGCGAGGAGGTGGCAGCCGCGCAAGCTGAAGATGCGGGCACGGACGGTCAAATTGACCGTGTCGAGGTTTTCAACCACTTGCGTCATATTTTCGGTGAATTCATCGGCATTACGTTCATAGATGCGCCGAACAGAATTTTCATCCTTGTAACCAAGCGCGCGGGCAAGTTCTGATGACTTGAACCAAGGCTGGCTGTCACGGATGACGGGCGAGAAGGTGAACTCATTGAAGCAGAGGGAAATAGCCATAGGAATCTCCTGTAAATTTTCGACGTTCACAGAAGGCATTCTTCCCAATGAAAAATGCCGGGTGGTCGAAACGGCTACAGGAACCGCTGCCCGCCTTTAGGCCGAAACCTTGGACATATCGGGCACACCCGGCATCATATGGATGCAATTATAGCCCAAAACACAGCCAAGAGAAATCTTGACTTTGGGAAAAGGGCACAAAAAAGCGCCAAGCTGTCGGATGGCGTTGTCCGCCTGTAGGTGTTTTCGACGCACCGTAAAAGGAAGGACAGCACAAAACGCGGTGAATGTCAATATATATTGATTGAATGATGAATATAGGCTTGACTTTTTGAGGCGCTATGCGTGAGATAACAGAAAGTCTTTTAAAGACTAGTTTATACTTTATTTGGTACTTCAGGTGGTTACATTTTTTTTCTCTGAGGAGGGGGTTGTGAGCAAGAAGATCGTTTTTGATTTGTATCGTTATCAAATTATTCCAATATCTAAGCAGTTTCAGATGAGATTGGATAGAACAATTGACTATAAAGAAGTAATTAAAAAAAAGAATATATTATTTAAGCAAGCGCTCCTTAACGCTGTATTTGTACATAGAAGAAAGAAAGTACAAAAGAGTATGCAGATTGTATCTAGTGAACAATTTTATATTGTACTTGGAAAAGAGCTAAAAATAAAAGTATACGATATAAAATCAAATCCTGAAGAAGTGAATTCTTATCCTCCGACAAGAATATTTATTGATAATAATCCTGAAAGACAACTTATAGCTGTAGAGAGAAATGGTGTTTTTTCAAAAACAGAAAGTGTTATTAAAATGATATTTAGATGTATAAATAATATTATTAACAATGAATATTTGACATCTGAATATTCTCCATTGTATAATGAAGGTACATTTTGGAATTTTGTGCATGAACACAGTGGGGACATAAGTTATATAAAGTTTATTTTTATAACACCAAATATGTCCAATATTTCAGATGTTCTGTCCACTCAAATAAAGCAAACAGCAAAAAATATAAAAGCAGCTCATACAGAAATGCAATTTTCTGCTTCGCAAAATGCAAGTCTATCTGTAGATGATTCCGATGAAAATTTTAATGGATTAGTTGAATATACAGCTCGAGGTTGTGGCTCTGTAAAAGTTAAAGCAAAATCATTAAAAAAGTGTTATTTATCCGGTGATAATATTGATACGATAGAAGCTGAGGATTTAGAAATAAGTGGTGATCTGCAATCTGTTTTTTTAACTCTCAGAGAATTAACGAATGGCAACTCTAGGTAGATATACATTAATGCTTTTTGCAAGCATTATACTATATTTAATTCAAAAATATTTTGAATGTAACTATATAGATTTATATCTTGTTCAGAATTCGTTATCGATATCTCTAATGGTTTTTACCGTATTTATGTCTTTGACAGGTATTCTTGTAACGCAACTTTATATATTAAAGCAAAAACTTCCTATAGATATAAAATGTCTATCGAAAGCAATCCATAAATCAACAATAGAATACATTTGCATCCTATTGGTAGTATTTTTGGAGTCAAATCTTTTTACATCGAATAAATTTATTTCGTTGTATGCATATGCCAAAGACCATTTGGTAATAATTTTGATCTGGATGCTTATCATTCAGTTATGGATTATGTACGATTTTGTTAATGCCATTTGTCAGGCATTTGAAAACAGTTAACTCTGTGTCTCGTAAATTTTGTGAATACAAAAAAGGCGGGTTTACAGCCCGCCTTTTTTGTACAGCCTTGTGAAAAACGTTAATTAGGATTTACAGCACCCTTCCAAACCATCGCACCCGTCCGTAGACACGGAAAGCTTCAAGGTCGGGACCTTCCACCGCTACGTCCGCGAAATCGCGGTTTTCCGAGCGCAGAAGCCAACCGCGGGCAGTGCGCTGGAGACGCTTGACCAAAAGCTCCTCACCGAGGCCAACGAGAAAGATTTTGCCGTCGCTCGGTTCCTTGACCGACTGATCCACGAGTATGGTGTCCTTGTGGCGGATGAGCGGTTCCATGCTGTTGCCTATGACGTCGAGCATGACGGATTCCTTGGAGTGGATGCCCACGCGGTTCAGGAAGTCGCGGCGGAAGGCGTAATACCCGAGCACTTCGTCGGACGTGATCAGGGACGAACCCGCTCCGGCCCGTGCGGTCACCTTCGGAACCATGTCATACCCCTCGAGACGTTCACCATGTTCCGGGACGTCAATTCCCATGAGATCAAGGGCTTTTCCCAGTTCGTTGAGCGTAGGTGTGCGATCCCCGAGAAGCCAGCGGCGCAGCGTGTGCGGGTTGATGCCAAAGTAGGATCCGGCAGCCGTTACATTGCCGTTGAACTCGCGTTCGACGTAATTTTTCAAAATGTGGAGGATTTTTTCTGCGTACATGGGATAATTGTATGGAAACAATTGACATATGTCAATTTGACTAAGAGAGATTTTTGTCTTGCATTTAGTTTGACAATAGTCAATAATCTTGACTTATGAACACACTCGCATTGCTCATCAATCAGATGGGGCTGACCCCGGCGGAAGCCGCCAGGCGGACGGGCATCGCTTATGCCACCGTGTGGCGGCACTGTAACGGGACACGCGCCATCTCGGCTGAGGACGCCGTCAGGTACGAGCGGGGGCTTGGCATCAGCCGCCATTTGCTCCGGCCGGATCTGTGGGCCACGCCGGTGTCGTCCGCAAACGCAGGAGGGCACCCATGAACGGTTTTCGCATCATTACCGCCGATGAGCGGATGGAGGAGCAGGGCGGCATCAAGGGCGTCATCTTCGGCCCGGCGAAGATCGGCAAGACTTCCCTTTTGTGGACGCTTGACCCGGAGACGACGCTGTTCCTCGACCTTGAGGCGGGCGGGCTGTCCGTACGGGGCTGGGGCGGCGACTCGCTCGAGATCCGGGACTGGGAGACGGCCCGGGACGTGGCCTGTTTTCTCGGCGGGCCAAACCCCGCCATGCGTCCGGACCAGCCGTATAGCCAGGCTCATTACGATTATGTGCTTGGGCAGTATGGCGATCCCGCCACGACGGAAAAATACCGGACTCTCTTCATCGACTCCATCACCGTGGCCTCGAGGCTGTGTTTCCAGTGGGCATCGGGCCAGCCGGAAGCTTTCAGCGAGAAGACGGGAAAGCCGGATTCCCGCGGGGCGTACGGACTGCTCGGAAAGGAGATGATCCGTTGGGTGACGCAGCTTCAGTATATCCGTGGGCGCAACGTCTGGTTCGTAGGCCTGCTGGACGCCAAACGGGACGACTTCAACCGTGAGTTTTTCGAACCGCAGATTGAGGGAGCCAAGACCGGACTGGAACTCCCCGGCATTGTGGATCAAGTCGTCACCATGACGGAATTGAAGACGGACGACGGGGCGCCGTACAGAGCGTTTGTCTGTTCCCGGCCCAACCCGTGGAACTATCCGGCCGGAGACCGGTCCGGCAAACTGGACATGATCGAACAGCCTCACCTTGGCGGGCTGATGGAGAAAATCCACCGGGGCGAACGCAAGGCTATTTCTTCTTACACCTATAATCTGAAAGGATAAGTCATGAGCTACGATTTCAACGGCGCCGACAGGCAGTCTTCTGGTTTCGACCCGATCCCCGCGGGCACCATCGTCCCGTTGACCATGAGCATCCGGCCCGGTGGCGCCGGCGATGGAGGCTGGTTCAAGCAATCGCAGTCGTCCGACGCGCTGATGCTGGACTGCGAATTCGTCGTTTCCGAGGGGCCGTATGCCAAGCGGAAGATTTGGCAGTTTTTGATTGTTTCCGGCGGCAAGCTGAATGAACGCGGCGAATCCACAGCCGGCAACATCACGCGGGCTACTCTGCGCGCCATTCTGGAAAGTGCACGGGGTATTCGTCCCGACGATATGGGAGAGTCCGCACAGGCCGCGCGCCGCATCGACGGCTGGCAGGATTTTTGCGGGCTGACGTTCATTGCCAAGCTCGGCGTCGAGAAGGACAAGACCGGGCAATATGCCGACAAGAACCGTATCCATACGGTGATCACGCCGGACATGAAGGAGTACAGCCAGCCGCAGGCGACCTCCAGCTCCGGGTGGAGTGCGCAACAGGAGCCCGCCCGTCCTTCTGCACCCGCTCCGTCCCCTACCCCCGTTCCCGCTTGGGCGAGGTAGAAAAATGATCTTGCGGCCGTACCAGGAACAAATGGTTTCCAAGGCTGTCGCCGCGCTGAAAAAGCATGGCGACACCTTGGCGGTGGCGCCGACGGGCGCGGGCAAAACGGTGCTCCTGTCGGCGCTCGCCGGACGTGTCGGCGGAAAGCAGCTTATTCTCCAGCACCGTGACGAGTTGACCTTCCAGAATGCGAAAAAATATCGGGAGGTCAACCCGCGCGCCCGCGTCGGGATGTTCAACGCCGACATCAAAGACTGGAAAGGGGACGCCACGTTCGCCATGGTGCAGACGCTGTGCCGGGACAGGGCTCTGTCCACCATTCCCAAACTGGATCTGCTCGTCATCGACGAGGCGCATCACGCCGTGGCCCCGAGCTACCGCAAGGTCGTGGACGCCGTGCGGGATAAAAACCCGGACTGCCGGATTTTTGGGGTCACGGCCACGCCCGCGCGGGGCGACGGGAAAGGTTTGCGCCATATCTTCAGCAATTGCTGCGATCAGCTTTCCCTGCACAGTCTCATCGCAATGGGTTTCCTCGTACGGCCCCGGACGTTCGTCTGTACGCTTGAAGGCACGGACGATCGGTTGGCGTCGTTGCGCAAGACCGCTTCCGGCGAATTCGACATGAACGAGGCCGAGGCCGTGTTGGATATGGAGGTGCACAATGCCGCCGTGGTGCGGGAGTGGAAAAAGCTCGCATCGGATAGAAAGACCATCGTGTTCGCCTCCACTGTGCGTCATGCCGAACACGCGGCGGAAGCCTTTCGCGCCGAGGGCGTGAATGCGGCGGTCGTGAGCGGCAAGACGTCATCTTTCGAGCGGGCCGCTCTGCTGCGGCGTTTCGACGAGGGCGACGTGCAGGTTCTGGTCAACGTCGCGGTGCTGACGGAGGGGTACGACTCTCAGCCGGTGAGCTGCGTCGTTCTGCTGCGCCCGTGCTCATTCAAGTCCACCATGCTCCAGATGATTGGGCGCGGGCTGCGCACCGTGGATCCGGCCCGCTATCCGGGGGTGGTGAAGACTGATTGCGTCGTCATGGATTTCGGGCGGTCGTTAACGACGCATCGGGATCTGGAAAGCAAAGTGCGCATGGAGGACAAGCAGAAACCATGTCCCGAATGCGGTGCGGAAATCCCCTGCGGCGTCATGGAATGTCCGATTTGCGGCCATGTGTTCAAGGGGCCGGAGCGGGCCGCGCCTGGAGAAGTCGGTTCCGATGATCCGGAAGTCGTGTCCAATGTGGTCATGGAGGAAGTGGATATACTGACCGCTTCTCCGTTCCGTTGGTGCGACGTGTTCGGCTCCGGTCGGGTGATGCTGGCCAGCGGGTTTGAGGCATGGGGAGCGGTGTGCTCTGCGGATGGAGAACGGTGGCTTGCCTTGGGCAGATTGAAGGACGAGCGGGCTCTGCGGCGAATCATGGTGGGGGAACGGGTGCAGGCGTTGGCCGCCGCGGACGACTTTCTGCGCATGAACGAAAGCGACGACGCGGCGAAGAAGAATCGGCGCTGGCTCAACGACGCGGCCACGGCGAAGCAGTGGGAACTCCTGCAGCGGCTTGGCTACGGGCAGGAGGATATGTTCACGTTCACCAAATACAGCGCCGCCTGCACCCTGAATTTTTTCTGGAACAGGCAGGCCATTGAACGGGAGGTGCTTCATGCCTGATTTGGAGCTGCTTGCGTCCCGGCTCGGTTCGGCGGGGCTTTTGGAGAAAACTGTATGCGGGTTCACCAAGCAAGAGGTGGATCTGCTGTGTAGAAGTGTGCTGGAAGCGTACGGTGAGCCTCTTTTGCCCGGAACGGGGGAAACCATGTTCTTTTGCCGGTACGGCCAAAGGGTGGGCAAAGACTCCGTTCACTGCCGCGCCGACTTATACGCAGCCGGAGTGTTCACTATTCCGTCCGCGCTGTACGGCGTCTCGATTTTCTATTGCCTGCATTACTGCAATGTTACGGCGAAAAGCTAGGCGCGTTCCCTACGAACAGTACTTGAAGACCGGTCACTGGGAAGCCCGTCGGGAAAAAGCTCTCCGGCTTGCCGGGCGGCGTTGTCAGGAATGCGGCTCTGCTGAACGGTTGGAAGTCCACCATCTTTCGTATGATCGCCTTTTTCAGGAACGGGACGGCGATCTCATTGTGTTATGCCGCCGGTGTCACGGAAAACGGCATGCGTATTTTAACGAGGTTGATCTCATGCACAAGCCGGAAGAGCCGCAGGGGCTGGATTTCAATCACAGGTTCAAGGGACGCCGGATTTCAATGCTTATTGACGCCGCCGTAAGGGCGGAGCGGGAGAAAGACGCGCCGCGCGATTATCTTGGAGCGTCGCGTATCGGCCACCACTGCCTGCGCGCGCTGCAATACGAATTTTTCAATACTCCAAAGGATGTTCCTTTCGAAGGGCGCATCTACCGTATCTTCCACCGCGGGCATCATGGCGAGGACTGGATGGCGGAATGGCTGCGCATGGCTGGATTCGTCCTGCGGACGGTTGGGGTGGACGGGCGCCAGTTCGGCTTCTCCACCGGAAAGGGGCGCATCCGTGGGCATTGTGATGGCGTGTTCGTGGGCGGCCCTGAGGAACAAGGGCCGTACCCGCGCCTCTGGGAGTGCAAGGTGCTTGGCTCCAAGGGCTGGAACAAGCTGGACAAGCAGGGGTTGGAGAAGGCGTATCCCGAATATTTCGCGCAGGTGCAGTTGTACATGGCATACCTGAACCTGTCCGAAAATCCGACCCTGTTCACCGCCATGAACGCCGACACCATGGAAGTATACGATGAAAGCGTCCCTTTTGAACCTGGCAGGGCGCAGGAGCTTTCCGACCGGGCCGTGACGGTGATTCGGGCGTGTGAGGCGGGGGAACTGCTTCCCCGCTGCGCAGCGGACGAAGATTGTTTTTCCTGCCGCTTTTGCGCGTATAGGACAAGGTGCTGGCATGTTTGATTTCGATTTCAATACGGCCTCGGTCATTACGCAGGAACCCGTGCGCCCCCCATTGCCCGCGTATGACGCCGTGGAACGATTCCGCCAGGCAATGTTTGATGCCGGGCTGAGGCCGGATGAAATCGCGGACACGTCAGGTCTGGCGATGCCGGAACGCTGTCCCGTTGCGGACGACAGGCCGGGGAAGAAGTCCGGCTGGTACGTCTTTTACGGCGACGGCGTTTCGGCAGGCGCGTTCGGCAATTGGAAGACGGGCGAAGAATGGAAGTGGTCGGGCAAGAGCCAGTCCACCATGACATCGGCGGAACGCGAGCAGTTCGCTCAAAAAATGGCACGGGCCAAACGGGTCAGAGAAGCCCAGAAAGCGGAGAACGCCGCACGGGCCCGGGAACGGGCCGAACGGGACTGGGAGAGAGCCGCTGAGGCTGTCACCCATCCCTATCTCGTCAGAAAGAAGGTTCCGTCCTTCGGCCTTAAGATCCTGGCCGGGAAGCTGTTAGTACCGATGCGTGACGCACAAGGAACGCTGAGTTCCTTGCAGGAAATTTATGCCGACGGAGAAAAGAGTTTTCTTTTTGGCGGGGCGAAGCAGGGCCGGTTCTTCACTATCCCCGGCACGGGGAAGGTCGCCGTCTGCGAAGGCTACGCCACTGCGGCGAGCATACACATGGCGACGGGGTGGACGACAGTAGTTGCCTTTGATGCCGGGAACCTGCTTCCAGCGGCGCAGGCATGGAGAGAAGCCCACCCCGGCGACGCCCTTGTCATTTGCGGGGACGATGATCGCTGGAAGGACAAGAATGCCGGGCGTGAGGCCGCTGAGGAGTGCGCCCGGGCGATGAATACGGTGGCCCTGTTTCCTGCGTTCGCCAATCCTGCGGGCAAACCTACCGACTGGAACGATCTCTGCTGTGCCGATGGCGTGGAGGAAGCGAGGCGTCAGCTTCTGTCCGGCGAGCGTGATACCCGGCACTTCCTGTTTCGGCTCGACACTGAGGGACCGTACCCCACGGCCCGCTATACTCGCCAGACGCCTCCGGAATTGAAATGGGCCTTCAGGGACATGGTGCTCATGGGTAGCCCCTTTGTGCTCTGTGGGGCGGGCGGCACGGGCAAGACCTCCATGAGCTTGCAGCTGGCGGCGTCGCTGGCCACGGGCCGGGCGTTGCTCGGGCCGGCGTTTACGCCGGGCGTGCGCGGCAGGACGCTGGTGTTGCTCTGCGAAGATCCGGAGGAACCTATCTGGCAGCGTACGCATCGGGTGGGGCAGGAACTGAGCGCCGAGGAATTGGATGCTTTCGACCGCATGGTCAACATCCAGATTTGCCTTGGTGAGGACATGCGGCTGGTGCGCGACGACCCGGCGCGGGGGCTGACGACCACAGAAGCCTTCGATGCTCTGCTGGACGCCGCCAGGCGTATGCCGGATCTCGCCGCCGTCATTCTGGATCCGCTCAACCTCCTGCATGGTGCGGACGTGGAGCGCAACGAGGAGGCCGCGCAGTTCTTTTGCTCCAAATTAGCCCAGCTCGGCAGGGAAAGCGGCGCGGCTATCATCGTGGTCCACCATAGCGTCAAGAACGGCACGGGACGGGGCGATAAGTTCAATCTGGAAGAAGCGCTGCACGTGGACACCGTGCGCGGATCCGGGGCTATTGTGGCCGGGATGCGCGGGGCCTGCAATCTGGTGGTTCTGCCTCCTGGTGTGGCGAAAAAGCGGCTCAATCTTCCGGCGATGCCGCGCCCCGGCGAGTATCTGGCGGGCAAGGCCAGTAAGCTCAACTATGCGGCACAAGGGGATATGTTCTTCCTGCGCCGCGGGGAAAATGGCGTCCTGTACCCGGTGGCGCCCGCACGGAAAGAAGGGATCGCCCCGCCAGCGGACATTATGCCCCGCGTCTGCGCCAAGGTTGCGGATCTGGCGAAGGAAAGCCGCCACATCACTCGGCGCTCCTTCATTCGCGTGTATGATTCCGAATGGGGTGTGTCACGAAGATTGCTTGACGACGCCATTGAGCGGGCGTTGTTCGAGGGTTGGCTGGAACTCTGGGAGACGGCGAACGAGTCGGGGAGGAAGACCGTTTATCTGGTGCCGGGCGAGAACTACGATCCGCCGGAAGAGCGACCGTTCGACTTCAATCCGACCGGAGCCTGACCCGGTAAAAAAGGGTCGGGAGAAGTGGCAAAGAGAAGTGGCAAGAAGTGGCAACAGGAGAAGCGGCAAAGTGGCAAGAAGCGGCAAAAAAGGGTTTGCCACTTCATAACATGTTGATTTGAAAGATTTTTGAGAAGTGGCAAAAAAGAGAAGCGGCAGAAAATGTTTGCCACTTCGTAAGTAGCTGATTTTATGAATGTGGCAAAGCGGCAAAAGAGTCTCCCCTTTCAGGGGAGGGGTAAACCCCTCCTCCCCTGAAGGGAGGGAGGGGATTCTCCCCTGAAAGAGAAAGGGGCCGCGCGATGGTGAATCGAAAAAGGAGACGTGCTATGTGTGAGTATGACGAAAAGATGGTGTTTCCCACGATTGATGACGACGGTGATGGGGGGCGCAGGATGGTCGGCTATGAGGGCTATAGATTCCCGGAGATGAGCCTTGACGAGTTGGAGGCTTATTTCCTGCGGTGCATGAAAGGGGCGCAGTCTTTCGTGGATGAACAGGGCAGCGATGTTGACGACAGCATACTGAGTGTGCTTTCCACCGCCGGAAACGCCCTGATTGTGTGCCGGATGATGCGGCACAGCCTGACGGAGTATGAAAAGGATCAAGCACGGAGAAAACACGTCCTCAGATTTGTCGGGAGAAAGGGGGAAGCATGAGCCCGTTCGAGAGCGAGAACAGACCGGGGCGTCTCCGAAAATGCCCTCCCTGTCCGATATGCGGACGAAATGAGATGCGTTGTTATGGCAAGCGTCGCCATGGCTCCATGGTTACGCGTTTCTACGGCTGCCAACACTGTCAATACACGGACGTGTGGGTCGAATCCGCAGATGGGAGACATGGCTACTGGCGTAAACTGAGAAACAGTCCAACAAACCCTTGAGCTTCACCCCCTTCTTCATGCTACGCTCCTGACCAAACTCAGGAGCGTTTTTTCATGCACTACACCGAAGCCCGTTGGTCCGGGAAATGGCCGAACTTCACCCCGAAGGAGATCGCCTGCAAATGCTGCGGGGAGATCGTCGTGGACGAGGCGAGCATGGACGCGCTCCAGCGGCTCCGCGACATGTGGGGCGAGCCCCTCGTCATCAACTGCGGTCACCGCTGCTTCAGGCACAACAAGGAAGTGGGCGGGGTCGCGCATTCGCAGCATCTCACCCTCGCCTTTGATGTCCGTATGCCGAAAGAGCGGCATGAGGCATTCATCAAGCTGGCCCGTAAGTGCGGGTTCCGGGGCATCGGCCACCGGGACTACGAGAACTTCGTGCACCTCGATATGGGGCCGGAGCGGGAGTGGTGATGCCTATCGAACGCATCGCCTGCTCCGTCTTTGCCTTGGCCTGCCTTGCTCTCGGCGTGTTTGCGTTCATCGTGACGGAGCAGCGGGATCTTGCCCGGCAAGACGCCGTAACATGGGAGGAAAGCGCAAAGCGAAACCGTGCCGCTCTCGAGGACATGACGGCGGCCCATGCCAAACTTCAAGAAAGCCTTGAAGAACGCGAAGGGAAGCTGGCGGCGTTGGAACAGGATCGGGAACGGCAGCGCGTGAAGCTGCGGGAGGCTATGCGGAATGACAGGCAGACTGGCGATTGGGGCGGCACTGTGCTGCCTCCTGCCGTTGACGGGCTGCTCAGGTAAACCGATGGCGACCATGCCCGTCATAATCCGGCAGGATGCCCCGGCGTACCTGACGGCGGAAACGCCCACCCCCCTGTGGAACGGCGTGACGAATGCCGATCTGCTCGGCTACGCGCTGGATCTGCGGCAGGCGCTCGGCGCGTGCAATGCGGACAAGGCGGCGATACGGGCCGCAACCGGGAAGGAATGATGATGCAGCCGCCCGCCCCGTTGGAGGGGCTTGCCTACTACACGCAAAGCCTGCTGGCCTTGTGGCCTGAGAAGGCCGTCATAGGTTCGTGCGTCGCTGGCGTCGTCTCGCTGTTCGGCGGGGACGCCTATCTGCTGTGGATGCTTGGGGCCATGCTGGTGGCCGACTTTGCCTTTGGGCTGGCGGACGCCGTGCGGCGCAGGCATTTCCGTTGCCGGATGCTGGCGCACGGGGCGCTCAAGTTCCCGGCCTACTGCCTTTACTTGCTGATTGTCGGCGTGGTCAACGCCAGCCTTTCCCGGTCTTTCGGCGGGTTCGACATGCCGTTGCTGAACCTTTTCATTGCCTACCTGATCATCACGGACGCCATATCCGTCATTGCCCACATGCAGCGGCTCGGCATCCCCGTGCCGGATCTGTTGCGGCGGGTGCTCCTCCGCAGCAAGCGGAAGGTGGAGCGGCGGGTGGATGAGGCCGTGGGCGGGGAAGACGATGCCCCCTAGACCGCTCAAGGTGTGCCGCCATGCCGGATGCCATGAGCTTACCCGCGATCCGTCCGGGTACTGCCCGAAGCACAAGGACGCGGCGGAAGCGCGGGCGAGGAAGTGGAAGGCCGAGCAGGACAGCCAGCGGGAGAGCGCATACCGGCGCGGGTACGGGGCTCGGTGGCGGAAGCTGCGGGCGCAGATCCTTATGGATGAACCGTTGTGCCGGGAGTGCCGCAAGGCCGGGCGCATCGTGCCGGCGACGGACGTTGACCACATTGTGGCCAGAGCCGACGGCGGGACGGATGACCGGAGCAACCTGCAACCCCTCTGTCATGCCTGCCACAGCCGCAAGACCGTCCGGGAGAACGGCGGGCGTGCGGTGACACGATGAGGGGGGGATCAAATGTTTGGTGCTGCCACCGGAAGACCGCATAGGGCAGGTGGATTTTTGTTTGTGCAAAATGGGGGGAGGGGGTCAACCGGGATATGGCGGGACGTAAGCCGTTGCCGACACATTTGAAAATGGTTCGCGGGACGCTGCAGAAATGCCGGATGAACCCGGATGAGCCAACCCCGGACCCGGAAATCCCCGACGCGCCGCCGCACCTGTCGCCGGAAGCGCGGGAGGAATGGGAACGGCTGGCGCTCGAACTGTATGAACTCGGCATCCTGTCCACCATCGACCGGGCGGCACTGGCGGCCTACTGCCAGGCCTATGGACGGTGGGTCGAGGCGGAAGAGCAACTCCGCAACATCGACGGCACCATGAAGCTCACGGAAACGACCTCAAACGGCAATATCATCCAGAACCCTCTGGTGGGTATCGCCAACAAGTCGCTGGAACTGATGCACAAGTATTTGACTGAGTTCGGCATGTCCCCGAGCAGCCGTACCCGTGTCAGCGCAAAGAAAAAGACGGGCGAGAAAAAGGGCTTCGCGGCCTTGTAGGAAACATCATGGCAAAGGAACCGACATATCCCCACGTTGAAGCCGCGCTTCGGTACGCCCGCGATGTTGTTGCCGGGCGGATTTTGGCGTGCCAGTGGGTGATCCTCGCCTGCAAGCGCCAGCTCGACGATCTGGGAAGGTGGGACGGCGTTGACGGCGCTCCGTATTTCTTTGACCGCGCCGCCGCCGAGCGGGTGATCAAGTTTGAGGAGATGATGCCCCACGTCAAAGGGGAATGGGCGCGCAAGCGCATGACCCTGAAACTTGAGCCGTGGCAGAAGTTCATCCTTTCAACGCTGTTCGGCTGGAAGCGCGCCAAGGACGGGCTGCGGAGATTCCGGGAAGCCTATATTGAAGTGCCGCGCAAGAACGGCAAGTCCTGCTTCGTGGCTCCGATGGGCCTTTACATGCTCGTTGCGGACGGCGAAGAGGGCGCGGAAGTGTACTCCGGCGCCACTACGGAAAAACAGGCGTGGGAAGTGTACGGCCCCGCGCAGATCATGGCCAAGCGCGCCGAAGGCTTCATGGAGCACTACGGCGTGGACGTCCGCGCCAAGAATATGAACCTCATTGGTTCCGCGTCCAGATTCGAGCCGTTGATCGGTGATCCCGGCGACGGCGCGTCGCCGCACTGCGCCATCGTTGACGAATACCACGAGCACGACAGCCCGCGCCTGTACGACACCATGATCACCGGCATGGGCGCACGCCGCCAGCCTTTGATCATCGTCATCACCACGGCGGGCTTCAACCTTGGCGGCCCCTGCTATGACATGCGGCTCCGCGCCGGGAAGGTTCTTGATCGCACGCTTCAGGATGAGGAACTGTTTGCCGTCGTCTACACCATCGACTCCGAGGACGACTGGAAAAGCCCCGAGGCGCTGCGGAAGGCGAATCCGAATTTCGGTGTTTCCGTCATGGAAGACTACCTGCTGGCGCAGCAGCTGAAGGCCATCCAGAACCCGTCCAAGCAGAACACGTTCAAGACCAAGCACCTGAACGTGTGGTGCAACGCCAAGGCCGCCGCCTTCAACATGACGAACTGGGAGAAGTGCGCCGAGCCCGGCCTGTCGCGGGGACGCTTCGCCGGGAAACCCTGTTTCATGGGCCTTGACCTCGCCAGCAAGGGCGATTTGAACGCCGTTGTGTACCTCTTCCCGGAAGACGGCGGGACGTATGCGCTGTTTGCCGATTTTTTCCTGCCCGAAGACGCGCTTGAATCCACCCAAAATGCGGACATCTACCGGGGGTGGGCTTCCGAAGGCTGGATCACGCTCACCCCCGGCGGGATGGTCGATTACGACACCATTGAGGAACATATCCTTGAGCAGGCCAAGCGTTTTGAGGTGCGGGAGTGCCCCTATGACCCGTATCAGGCGGCGCAGCTTGTGACGCATCTGGCGGATTCCGGCCTGACGATGGTGGAGTTCGGGGCCACGGTGAAGAACTTCTCAGATCCCTTCAAGACGCTGATCGCGTTGGTGGATGCCGGGAAGATTCGCCATGACGGAAATCCCGTCCTGACGTGGTGCATGTCCAATACGGTCTGTTTCACGGACGCCAAGGACAACATCTATCCCCGGAAAGACCGTTACGAATACAAGATCGACGGCGCGGTGGCCGCGATCATGGCGCTTGGGCGGGCGCAGGCCGTGCCGGAAGAAGGATCCGGCGCTGTCATCACGCAAGGCTTCGTTGACCTGTGGGGGGATCTGTAATGGCGGGCATGAGAAGGAATCCCCTTGCCACACGCCGCACCGGGCGGCCTCAGAATGCCAGCATATCCGGCGGGGCCTCTTTTTCCGACTTCTCCGAACTGTTCGGCATGGGCGCGCCCGTAGCCTCCGGGCAGGTTGTGACGCCCGAGTCCGCCATGCGCTTCTCGGCGGTGTTCGCCTGCGTCCGACTGCTCGGCGGTGCGGTGGCTTCGGCTCCGGTGAAGGTCTACCTGCGGGAAGGCACGGAACAGCGCCAGCTTGCCCACGGGCACCCGCTGGCGGACGTGCTGCGCCTGCGGCCCAACCGATTCATGACGTCCACCACGTTCTGGAAAACCTTTGTCGCCCACAAGGTGCTTCAGGGGAACGGCTACGCCCACATCATCCGGGAGCGTTCCGGCGAACCCGTGGGGCTGTATCCCCTGAACCCGCGCAACGTGGTTGTCTATTGGGCATGGGAACTCGGGCTTGATCAGCGGCTCGGCGTGGAGCGGAACAGGCTGTTCTACCGGGTGACGTTCGAGGACGGGCAGGCGCGGCTCTACGATCAGGACGACATGCTGCACGTCCCCAATGTCGGTTGGGACGGCAAGCGGGGCCTGTCCACCATCTCGGCGGCGGGACAGGGGATCGGCCTCGGGCTGGCGGCGGAAGAGTCCAGCGCCCGGTTTTTCAGCAACGGGATGCTGTCGAAAATCGCCCTGACCTATCCGGGCAAGCTCGATCCCAAAGTAGCCGACGATCTGCGGGAGTTTTTCGACGCCCGGTATACGGGCACGGCCAACCACCACCGCCCATTGCTTCTCACTGAAGGCGGCGAGGCCAAGACGTTGAGCATGTCCGCGGAAGACGCGCAGCTTATCGAATCCCGGCAGTTCTCTGTCATCGACATTTGCCGTTTCTTCGGCGTTCCCCCGGTCATGATCGGGGAGACGGAAAAGACCTCATCGTGGGGGAGCGGCGTCGAGCAGATGGCACGCTGGTTTACGACCTTTACCCTGAACGATCACCTGACCGCCATTGAACAGGAGCTTGAGGCCAAGCTGTTCCGGGACGGTTTCTTTGCCGAGTTCGACGAATCCGAGCTGACCCGTGGCGATACCAAGACGCGGGGCGAGTTCTACCGTATCGCCCGCGGCTCCATGCAGGAGCCGGGCTTCATGACCACAAACGAGATCCGGGCCGCCGAGGGCCTGCCGCCCATCGATGGCGGCGACGAACTGCAACACCCGGTGAAAAAGGACGAAAATGGACAGACTGTTGAAACTCCTACGCGACAACGCCCGGAACAGGACGGCCAGCCCCCCAAAAGCTAAGGCTGAAGAGTCCGGGGAGGCCACGCTGTACCTTTATGACGTGATCGTTTCCGACGATTACTGGGGTGGCGTGGCGGCGGAAGCCTTTGTGAAGGAGCTGAACGCAACCGCCGCGCCGACCATCCACCTGCGGATCAATTCCCCAGGCGGCGAGGTGTTCGCGGCGCGGGCCATTGAAGCGGCCATACGGAACCATCCGGCGCGGATTGTCGCCCATGTGGACGGGTACGCGGCAAGCGCGGCTTCCTTCGTGGCCGTGGCCTGTGACGAGGTGGAGATCGCGCCCGGCGGGTTCTTCATGATCCACAAGGCATGGACGTTCACGGCGGGCAATGCCGACGATCTCCTGCACACGGCGGAGATGCTGGAAAAGCTCGACGCCTCGCTGGTGGACACCTACGCCAAGAAAACGGGCTGTACGTCGGAGGAGATCGCCGGGTGGATGAAGGCCGAAACGTGGTTTTCCGCCGGAGAGTCCGTTGAGCGCGGTTTTGCCGACCGCGTGGCCGAAGCCGCTCCGAAGGCACAGGCCGACTGGAACCTTTCCGTCTACGCCAACGCTCCGGTTGTTCCGGCCGTGGCGGCTTCCATCAACCCTCAGAACCGCGAACGGTACGAGCGTACCGCCCGCCTGCTTGCCGTGACCCGGCACTAGGAGATTTTTGCATGAGCAGCATTCAGGAATTGCGCGAGAAGCGCACGGCCAAGGCCCGCGAGTACCGGAACCTTCTGGACAGGCATCCCGAAAGTATCCCGGAGGAAGCGGCCAACCAGTTTGACGCGCTGGAAAGCGAGATTTCCGCCCTTGATGATGCCATTGCCCGCCATGAAAAGGCGCTGGCGATGGAAGCCGACCGTCTGACGGGGGAACCCCGCGACGAACGGGAAAACACGACGAACGCCCTTTATGACAAGTGGATGCGGAACGGCCCGCAGGCGTTGACGCCCGATGATTGGGCCGCCGTCCGCAACACCATGAGCACCGGGACGGATGCGCAGGGCGGGTATACCGTACCCACGGAAGTCTCCGGCACCATCATTGAGGCGTTGAAGGCGTTCGGCGGGATGCGTTCCGTGGCTACCGTGATCAGCACGGCCACCGGCGTGCCCATGACCATGCCCACCAGCGACGGCACCACCGAAGAAGGGGAAATCCTCGGCGAAAACACGGCGGCGACAGCTGCCGATCCCTCGTTCGGCGTCGTGAATCTCGGGGTGCACAAGTACAGTTCCAAGACGGTCGCGGTGCCCATCGAACTGCTTCAGGACTCCAACGCGGACATTGAGGCCTTCGTGAACAACCGTCTGATCACCCGCATCGGACGCATCACGAACAAGCACTTTACTGTTGGAACGGGCAGTTCTCAGCCTTCCGGCGTATTGACCGGCGCCACGCTCGGCGTCACCGGCGCGAAGGCGCAGGTCGATTCCGTGACCTACGACGATCTGGTGGAACTGGAGCACAGCCTTGATCCCGCCTACCGCGAAGGGGGGCGGTGCGCCTTCATGTTTGCCGACACCACCCTGAAGGCGATCAAGAAGCTGAAGGACGGGCAAGGCCGACCCCTGTGGCTTCCCGGCATCGATGTGAAGGAACCCGCGAGCATCCTTGGCTATCGGTATGTCATCAACCAGTCCGTCCCGGCAATGGCGGCGACGGCCAAGTCCGTGCTGTTCGGTGACTTCTCCAAGTACGTCATCCGCGACGCCATGGGCATCACCATGTACCGTTTTGCGGATTCCGCGTTTGCACAGAAGGGGCAGGTGGGGTTCCTCGCCTTCATGCGCTCGGGCGGCGTCCTGACGGATGCGCAGGCCGTGAAGTTCTTCCAGCACGGCGCGGCGGCCTAGCCATGACTGTACGCCTGATCACGCCGCCCGCAGCGGAACCCGTCACGCTTGAAATGGCCAGGCTGCACACCCGCGCCGAAGCCGTGGAGGATGATGCCCTGTTGACGGTGTTGATCACGGCGGCGCGCCAGCAGGGGGAGGGCGTCACCCGCCGCGTATTCGGAGAATCCGTCTGGGAGGTCGAAACAGGCCCCCTGACGTCCCCGTTCCGGCTTCCCCTCGTGCCCTGCATGGCGGTGGCGTCCGTGACCGTGGGTGGCGAGGCGGTGGATGCCGGGCTGTACGGTTTCACGCCGTCCGGCCTGTCGCCGCAGGAATCGCCGCTGCGAGCGGCCTTCATCCCCGGCCCGGATTTCCCGCAGGGGGAAACCGTGCTGACGGTGAGGGCGGGCTATCCCGCCGAGAGGTTCCCGGAACCGATCCGCCAGTGGATGCTGGTGCGGATCGGGACGCTGTACGAACAGCGGGAGAGTTTCGCCGTGGGCGCGAACTTCAATGAGTTCGGGCGGTCATTTGTGGACTGCCTGCTTGATCCATATGTTATAGCGGGAGGGTTTTAAGATGGAGAAATTCATAGCGTTCAAGTGGACGCCTTGGAGGGTGTTAAAGCTGATCCTGTTTAGCTTGTTTATGGTTTGCGTCCCGACCTATCTCTTTTGTTCTCTCGCCGCGTGGAGTCTGGACTTTACCGTCTGGCATTGGTCTCTGCGGGGGCTGTTTGGCGTCGCGTTGTTTTTGTTCGTTCCTCTACTGGTATACGCGGTCAAGCAACAGTTGAGAGAGGAACCGCGAAAGTCTGGAAAACTCTGATGCGTGCCGGTTCCCTTCGCCACCGCGTGACCATCCAGCGGCAGAAACTCGTTTTTGGGAAATTTGGAGCCCCGCTACATGACAAGGTCTGGGAAAACGTGGCGACGGTCTGGGCTTCGCTGGAAGCCATGAGCGGGCGGGAGTTTTTCGCCAGCCAACAGGCACAGTCCGAAGTCACCCAGCGCATCCGCATCCGATATAGGCCGGACGTGACGGCGGACATGCGCGTCATCCACAACGGGAAGGTGTTCAACATCGTTGCCCCGTTGCCGGACAACCGGGGCCGGGAACTGGTGTTGATGTGCCGGGAGGTAAGCTGTGAGCAATGACGTCGTGGTGGACATCCCCATCGAAGACATCCGGGCGGGCGTCCGGGCGGAGATTGATTCCGATTTGGGAGGCATTGCCGCGCAGGTCTTTGAGAAGGCCAAAAGCTCCACGGCGTTCAGGGACAAGACGGTGAGGCTGCGGCAATCCATCTGGATCTACCGCTCGAAGTACAAGGACGGCGGCTATGTGGTCTATGTGAAGGCCCCGCACAGCCACCTTGTGGAGTTCGGGCATGTGCAGGTTGCCAAGGACGGAAAAACCGTACTGAAGCAGGTTCCCGGCAAGCATTTCCTCCGCAAGGCCCGCAACGCCGTCCGGCGGAAGGTCGATGCGATGCTTCAGGACATGATGGGGGACCCGCATTATGGCAAGCGCCGTTGATTTTGAAATCGTCCTGTTGCGGACGCTGCGGGAGGATGCGGGCTTGTCCGCGCTGGTTGGGAACAAGGTTTTCGCGCTGGTGATCCCACAGGGGACAAAACTCCCATGCATCACGTTCCAGCGCATCGGCGGGATGCCCGCAAATACGCTGTCCGGGCATTCCGGCTTGGAAGAAATCGACCTTCAGATCGACGTATGGGCGCGGGACTATGACGAGGCAAAAGCCATTGCCAAGGCCGTTCGTGCCGCCATGCCGCCAAGCGGCCCGCGGTTCAGCGCGCATCTGATCGAGGATCAGGATTTGTACGAGGACGGGACGAATTACTTCCGCGTGAACATGGAGTTCAAGGTCTGGTTCCTCGAAACCGAATAGGAGATTGAAACATGCCCAACAAACAGATTGCGGTCGGCGCCAGAACCAAAGTCCTGATGGACGTGGAAACGTCCTACGGCGTGGCTCCGACTACGCCGGGGGGTGTCCTCCTCCCCATCAACTCGTTTTCCCTGAAGCCGTCCCGCGCCAAGAACACCCCGGGGACGCTGACGGGCCGCTATGACCCGGCGGAACCCTTTGACGGGAACCTTGAAGTGTCCGGCGGCGTTGTCGTCCCGGTTGACGCACGGGCTTTCGGCCACTGGCTCAGGGCCATGTTCGGCGCTCCGGCCACGACCGGGACGGGTGAACCCGCCGCCGCGCCTTTCACCCACGTCTGGAAGTCCAACAAGGACATGCCGTCCCTCGTCATGCAGGCCACCTATGGGGACATCTACGGCCAGTTTGTAGGCTGCAAGGTGTCGTCTCTGGCTATGCAGGCGGGCGGCGACGGGGAATTGACCGCCACGGTCAACATGCTCGGGCGCGATGCCGATTATGTGGATGCCGACTACAACGCCAGCGCCCCGTCCGTGGCCATGAAGCGGTTCAATAATTTTCAGGGTTCCCTGTTGAGCGGCGGCGCGGAGATCGGCGTGGTTACTGATTGCAGCCTCAATATTGATTTCGGGCTGGATTCGAGCATCCGCAAGCTCGGCGATAAGGGGCGGGTCTATGATCTGCCTCAGGGCGTCATGGCGGTTACCGGCAGCCTCACCGTGTTCATCACGGACAAGACCCTGCTCATGAAGGCCAAGAACAGCGAGGAACTCAGCCTTGATCTGTCGTTCGCCATCGATGAGGGCAACAAGCTGACGTTCAGCGTCCCGGAAGTGCAGCTCAGTTATAACGGCCCGACCGTGGACGGCCCCACGGGGATCAAGATGGATCAGAGTTTTTCGGCGTACTTCAACGACAACGCGGACAACGCCTCTGTCGTCGTTACCCTCGTCAATGACGTGGAATCCTATTAACCATCAATTTAAAAGGAAAACACCATGCGTACCGTTACTCTTTCCGGTCAGGACTTCATCGTGAACCCGCTCAAAGGCAAGGACATCAAGGCGCTCAAGGCGCAGGGCTTCGACCTCATGGGCGGCGGGTATTCGATTTCCGAGGGCATGGACGCCGTGTTCACCGTCGCCGGGTTCGACGCGGCCCAGACGGACGAATTGCCTTTCCCCGACATTCTTGCCCTGCACAAGGCCATCGTGAACGAAACCTTCGGCGTGGCGGAAGAAGAAAAAAACTAGCGGCGGTCTGGGAGTGGCTTTCCGGTGAGAGTGCGGAATACTGCGCCACCTGCCGGAAGGCCTCCCGGAACCGCGACGATCTGGATTGTGAAGAGTGCGAGGGGCGTTGCCCGGATCTCATGCCCGACAACGCCGCCGCATGGGAACTGCTCCAGGCGGGCGCTACCCAACTCCGCATGTCAGGCATGGGCGGCCCTGTGGGGTTCGACTACAACGCGCTGGCGCTGGTGGCGGAAGCTTTCGGCATCGATCTGACGCCCGGCATGTGGCGGAAGGTGCAGGCCGTGGAAACGGTCATCCGCCGCAACGCAGCGAAACAAGCTGAAAAAACGCAACAGGCTTCCGCATCCACGCGGTGAGCGGTTCATTGACAACGGCATAGCGATTTTTGCGGATGGAAAGGGCCGGGATGTGGGGTCCCGGCCCGGTTTGTTTAGTGGAGCTTGCGGACGGTTTCGGCCATCCACAGGATTTCATGTTTTGTGGCTTGTTCCATGAAGATGGATAATCAGAGTATACTCTTGAGAGAATCGAGTTCATTGATTTCTTTGATGAAGTTATCGAACTCTTCATCACCGTTCGGAATATATATTGCTGTGCCTGAGAATGCTACCATGATCATCCCATGCCCTGAACTTGCTTCTGTAACATTGATGCAACTTGCATATATGCTATTTCCACCCAAGCGAATGGCATCTACCTTTGCTGAGTCAATAGCACTCTGTTCTGCTAACTTGATTTTATCTCTATAGCTATTTGATTCTATGCCAAAAAGATCGGTTATTGAAGACGTAAAATCTGAAAGTGGCCCTGTTCCAATAACGGAATACCCTGTAACAAGTCCCTTGATACCAGAAGAATACTTTTCGGGAACATTGGTTGTACAAACCACAATTCTTCGAGCAAGATAAGAAATTTCTCTTTCTATTTTTGCCTTTAGTTCATTGTATTTTTTATTATTTTCCTGTTTTTCATTCATGAAAACAGCTCTTGCGCAATCGAAGCACATACCTTCTGTATAGCTATCTTTTTGCCTAAGCTTCTCTATTAAATCTTCTGGAGTTTGTTGAGCTCCAAATAGTTTCCCAAATTTTTTTCTACAGATAGGACACTGATCAAATGTTTTCATGATGGTCACCCTCCTCAATTTTCCACACCATAGCTCTTCAATAAAGTCAACTTCCATCCGCGAGAATCGTCATGCCGCATTAGACAGGAAGTGAGGCATGGCAAGAAAAACGCCCGGCATTTACATAGCGATCCGTGGTGATTACTCCACGTTTGCAACCGACTTGAACCACGCCAAAAAAATGGCGCAGGCGCAGGGTGATGCGATTGCGAAAAGTATTGGCAACGCGGTTTCCAAGGCGGATCTCACTGGGGGCATCAACAAGCTGACGCGGGAACTGAAGACGGCGCAGGCGGCCTTGTCTGCCGGTGCATTCAAGGGGCAAGTTTCAGGGCTGGAAGAGATTGCCAAGGCCGCCGGGGTCAGCTCAAAGCAGCTTGAAGGCCTGACCAATTCCATGCTCAAGTCTCAGGCCGCCGCTACCGCGAACCGGGCTTTCGGGTATTTGCAGAAGAACGCCGGGCTATCCACGCTTGAGCTTGCTAAATTGCGGGTGCAGTTGGGCGATACATCCGGGGCTATGTCTACGCTTTGGAGCGGCGCGAAGGCCGCCGCCGTTCCGGTCATGGCCATCGGCGCGGCGGCGATTTATGCCGGAAAAGCTTGTTTTGACGCCTCGCTGCAAATGGACAGGCTAGTCAAATCATACACCACCATTGAAGGCTCCACCTCAGGGGCCGTCTCCCAACTCGATTACATCTATGAGATCAGCAACAAGCTCGGGCTCGAATTCCAGTCGACAGCAGAAGCGGCCAAGGGGTTCTTTGCCGCAGGGAAGGGGAGTGCGCTCCAAAAAGATCTGAACGGCATTTTTGAAGGCGTATCCCAAGCCGGCGCTGCTTTGTCCCTGAGCACAGAACAGATGGACGGCGTATTCCTCGCGTTGGGGCAGATGATCAGCAAAGGGAAGGTACAGGCGGAAGAACTGCGCGGGCAGTTGGGTGAACGCCTTCCCGGTGCTTTCAATCTTGCGGCCAGGGCAATGGGCGTCACCACCGCACAGCTCGACGATATGCTCAAGAAAGGGCAGGTCACTGCGGAAGATATGCTTCCCAAGCTAGCCGCCGTTCTGAAGGATGAGTTCGGGCCAGCGGCGGAACAGGCCTCACAAGGTGCACAGGGGGCGGTAAACCGCCTGAGCACGGAATGGAATTTGTTCAAAGCCACGGTGATGGACAATAAAGGCATCATCGCTGCCATCAATGCCATCACCGGAGCATTAGAAAATAGAAACCAAGCAATGATGAAGGCCGCACGCCGTGAAGCTGCCATCAAGAGCTTGGAGGAAGATGGCGTCATCAAACAGGGAGAAAAGCAAGTCACCGATGTGAGTATTGCATCAGGGGCGGTGACAGTACAAAAGATCAAATTTTATACAGAAGAACAGATCAAGGCGCGTATGGGGCTTGAAAAAGCGTGGGAGGCACATAACAAACACTCTAAACAGCTTCAGGAAGAAGAGACAAAAATCATTGCCGATGGCTCGGCAGCGACAAAGAATTTTCTTAAGAATAGTACTGAGGGAAAAAAGTCTGCTCTTCAGGAAGACTACAACAATACGCTCAAAGCTCTGAATGCACAGATTACCGTTTACAAAAAGCAAGGGCAGGACGTTTCCGGTCTTGAACAAGAACGGCTGAAGATTACCGCAGAATATCAACGGCAGCTTGAATCCATCAACAAGAAAGGAACAAAGTCCGCTGAAACAGCCGCCAAGCGTGCCGCCGTATCCGGCATCAATCTTGATGAGCTGCGGAAATCCGTAGAGGCGTTGGAGGCCGCGAATATCCCTGCCGCCAAGTCCTTTGACCAGATGGCGGAGAAAATCCGGGAGCAATCCAAGCAAACTCAAATTGCCATTGAAGCCGATGCCGCCCGCATGGTGGCCACCAAGAAACTCACCGTTGCGCAGGCGGAAGAGTGGAAGGGCCTCAAGTTTCGTGAGGACGCCGCAAAGACGACTCAGAAGCTGGCTGAGGTGGAAGCCAAGCGCGGCGAACAGGATAAAAAATATGCCGATCTCCGTCTCGACTTCGAGAAGCGATATGCCGACATGGTGGGCCTGTCGTCTGAAGCCGTGTCAAAATCCATCTCGAAGCAGGCGGAAGAGTACCGGAAGGCCATAGAAGCCGGAGAGAACGCCGCCGAGGAGCTGGTACGCCTTGAAGAATGGAAGCGTGACCAGATCCAGCGTGCCAGCCGCGAGGCGATGGACGGCGCACAGGTGGCCTTGCGCGACTATCATGTCGAGGCCTCGAATCAGGCCAAGTCAATGAACGACGCTTTCCGTGGCCTGTTCTCCGGCATGGATTCCGGCTGGAAATCGGCATGGGAGCAGATGATCGAGACGGGCAAGGTGTCCCTGTCTTCGTTCCGCTCCGCGTTCGCATCATTCCTTGCCGATTTGATGCATATGGCCATCACCCGGCCCATCACGGTTCAGATTGCGGGCGTGGTGTCCGGTATGCTCGGCACGGGCGGCGTGGCGTATGCGGCGGGGGGCAATGGTGGCTCCGGTGGAATAGGGCTCGGTAATTTGCCGTTCTCCAGCCTTTTGCCCGATTCGTGGACATCGGGGGTTTCCAGTT
>ERZ832522.105-NODE-105-length-104544-cov-12.195647_pt1 | contig 104544 bp, 126 predicted proteins | sample MGYA00519951_ERZ832522 | MGnify/ENA primary metagenome ERZ832522 (study PRJEB31850, sample SAMEA3708728) | human gut metagenome | biome: human gut; feature: human-associated habitat; material: faeces | place: China | collected 2014 ... | reverse complement strand
ACACCAACCCGAACGTTTCTTTGATGAAAAACACCTGCGGTTCGTATTTGAGCTGCTTTGGTGGAGCATGAGGCGTAGCGTCCGAACACCTCACCCGCCTCAGCGGCTTGAAGCATCTTCAGTGTGACAACGCTTTTGTTTCCGCTGAAATTGAACGTCAGCTTCACGCAGTCGTCGAACACAAACACCGAATTCACAAAGGTCTGAATCAGCCGCTTTTGTACCTCCCTGTCGGTGCGGTCCGCGTTGCGCAAGTCATACAGGTAGAAGGCTATGTGTTCCCGCTGTAGGTGGAAGCCCCTTGCAAGCTCCCGGTCAGCTATGGCTGCCTTCAGCTCTGCCTTCTGTGTCGTCAGCTCATCCATGCGGGACTTCGTTTCATCGGTCAGAATACCGGCCTCTATGGCCCGGATTAGGTTTTTGATTGCAAGGTCCGTCTGTTCAAGCTGCCGCGTGAGGTTGCGCAGCTCTTCTTGACTGTTATCCTGTGCAAGATAATATTGCCACGTGTTTTCTATGATGAAGTCCAGCAGCTCCGTGTCGGCCAGCAGGTCACACGTGGCCTTGATTACAAGATCCTCAACGTCGGCCTGCCGGACGGCCTTTTTGTCGCAGGTCTTGAAGCGCTTTTTGTGGGAACAGATGTAGTAGTTATGCCGTGCGCCGGTTTTGCTTGTGCCGCTCTCCCCGAACATAGGAGCGCCGCACTTCCCGCAGAAGGCCTTGTCGGCAAGCAGGTAGTCCGCTCTTGCCCACGTTTTGGCAGGAGCGCGTTTATTGACCTTCAGCATTTCCTGCACCTTGTAGAAAAGCTCATTGTCAATCAGACGCGGGACGCCGCCTTCAATGTGCTTCCCGTGATTGTTGTAGATCCCGATATACTTTTCATTCTTCAGGATCGTGTGAAGGCTGTTGTGGGTGAATTTACCGCCGCGCAGTGTCCGAAGGCCCAGTTCATTGAGCTTTGCCACAATCTCCGTGACGGTGGCCCCGTCAGCGTACATTTTGAAGATCAGCCGGACGGTGGGTGCGGTATCTTCGTCAATCTCAAATTTCTTGTCAGGCCCCGTCTTGTAGCCCAGCGGGCGGTTGCCGCCAGTGACTTGGCACTTCTCCGCGCTCTCCGCAATGCCGCGCCGGATATTCTGTGAGAGCTGCAAGCTGTAGTATTCAGCGAAGCCCTCAAGCACGCTTTCAAGAATGACGCCTTCGGGTGTATTGGGTATCGTTTCTGCAACGTACTCCACCCGGACGCCGTTCTTCCGGCATTTCATCTTGTTTATGGCTATCTCTTCACGGTTGCGCCCGAAGCGGTCAACCTTCCAGAGTATAATCACGTTGAATTGCTTTTTCGCTGTGTCCTTCAGCATACGCTGAAATTCCTCACGGTTATCTGTCCGGCCTGACTTCGCCCGGTCCACGTACTCATGCACGATGGTATAGCCGTGGGCGGCTGCATACTTCTGAGCTTCGGCAAGCTGCCCCTCAATGGACTGCTCACCCTGACTGTGGCTTGAGTACCGGGCATATACGGCGGCCAGATCGCCTTCCTTGCCCTTCTGAGGCACGTTCCACTTAATATCTACTGACATACCCCTATCACCCGTTCACCCCTTCTGCGCCCAGAGAATAGGCCTTGTCGGTCCATTCATAAATGCTGGTCTGCTTTTCTGCTGCGAGGCCGTAGAGCTTCAGGCGGTCCATGATTTGGGACGCGGCGGAGAAGCTACACACGCAGGACCTTTGCACTTCCGCTGCGCTCAGCTTAGTCATACCGGCAAGCGTCTGAGCGTATTGATCCACATACGCGCCCAGATCCAGCGGCAGATACGGCTTCAGCGCGGCAGCGCTGACAGTGTGTGCCGGAGCGGGTGCAGCTTCCACCTTTTGCGCGGCTCTGATTGGGGCCGCGCTTTTTTGCTTTACGGGCTTGTTCTTTTTCACTCTCATACCTGTTACTCCCGGAAGTAGTACGACGCCGTTTTCTGCGGCCAGCTTTTCAGCGGCTGCGGTGAAGATGTTATTCGTCACGACCATAGCGGCGTTGCACCCGTAGTGGGCCTTCGCTGCGGTGACTTCTTGGACGGCGGCTACACCGACGGGCGAGGAATAATACTTGCACTGGACGGCGTACTTCTTCGTACCCTTCTTCGCTATTACATCGGCCCCGTAGTCCCCGGAGGCCTGCGTAACGCTGACGCCGTGGTATCCGCGCCGCCGGAGGTATTCAGCTACCCGGTATTCATAGTCATGCCCGTCAACGGGCGGTTTACTTGAGCGGGCCAGCGTGAAGGGCAGCTTCACCAGCTCCCATAGAAACGTAAACAGCCCTGCGAGAATTGCCCATGCAAGCCGGAACACCAGCATGAAGGGCAGCGCTATCAATTTGAGTGCCTTCTTCACGGCCTCACCTCCTAAACCGAATACAGATTGCCGTACTTATACAGGTTCACGGCCTTGCGCATCAGATCTTCTGTGACATTGAAAAACTCCGCAAGCTCCCACAGCTCAGTGTATCCCTTCTCTACGGCGTGTTCAAGCTCATCCTCTGTGATGAGCTTTTTTATTGCCCACCGGTCAGCGCGGTTTTCGTGGCGCTGCCGACTGTCACAGGGAGAATAGACGTTGTAGAAAGATCCTGTTATGCAATGGCCCAGCTCATGGGCAAGTTTGGTCTTTTCGTCTGCGCTGGAAGTTACCTTGTGAGGATCAATAGCAACATAACACTGCCCGTCTGTATCCATCGTTGACAGAGCTTCCCTTTTGTTGAGGGAGAACGCAGCGACGGTGACGCCTTCCTGATCGGCATAGTTATACAGCTCATTGATTGTTGTCATTGATCCTTCTTTCTCTCCTTTATGAAGGCCGCGAAGCGTCTAACGTCCTCTACGTCCTTTTCGTCAATATCCTCTGTGTCGCCCCACAGGGCAAATATTAGCTCCGCGTCCTTTGCGGAGAAACGGCCCAGCTTCCCGCTACGGCGGGCGGCCTCCCGCTGCGCGTCGCGTTCTGCGGCAAGCATCATGGCACGGGCCTTCTTTATATCGCCGTTGGCGGCCTCAACGTAGGCAAGCGGGATCTCTGCCAGAGCGTCACCGTCCGTGTCGTAGTCTATCGGATCGTCGGTGCGGCCCAGCAGATAGTCCACGGAAACGCCGAAGAAGTCAGCGATTTTGGCGGCGGTGTATGAATCCGGCTTTGCGTCCATACCGGCCTGATATTGCTTCTTCCAGTAGGAAACGCTGCCCTTGCTGAAGCCTATCTCTTGACTTGCCTTTGTGGGTGTTATGCCCTTTTCTTCGCAGAGCTTTTTGAATCTCTCATAGAACATGGTGAGCCTCCAAAAAAAAATTCAAATATTTGCTCCAAACCCCTTGACAAGTTCAAATGATTGCTCTATAATAACCCACGTAAGAGCAAATATTTGAACAGGGTGCAAGAAGCTGAACCCTCCGAAGATCGGAGCGTCGGCGTGTGTGGTATTGGGTAGCATCAATATCATAGCACATAAGTACAAATATTTCAACTCTTTCCGGAAAAATATTTGAACGGAGGTGAAACGTTTTGATTTTGGACTGGACCGCTGAAGTGGCCGGACGTATGCACGCGGCAAGAGTGACCGGGCTTGAGCTTGCGAAAGAAGCGGGCGTTTCCAATTCGTATCTGTCCGCAGTCCTACACAAGAAGAAGGGCAATGAGCAGACCCGGCAGCGCATCATCTGCGCGTTGGAACGCCTTGAGCAGCGGCAGGCAGACGCAAACGTAGTAAACCAGTGAAGGAGGTAAGCATCTATGGCCCACCTTATTGAGTGTGAGCAGATCCCGAAAATTCAACTTGATATTCTGAGCCGTACACTGCTTGCAGCTATGGAGCGCTTCTATTCTGACCCGGACAATCAGCGCCGGTACGAAGAATGGCTGCGCGGAGAGGAAGGGCAAGCCTACGTCAAGCGCACGGCGCAGACGGCAGCGCAGCCCGTGTAACTACGTGTCTGTGTGGTCTTGGACGTACTCAAGGCAACGTATTTCCTAATTTGAACAATGAACATCATGTGATTAAGGAGGCAATTTTATGTACGAAATCAAAGTTACGGTAGAAGTACCGGGCTTGCCTGAAGCGCTGACAGCGCTTGCGAGCGCCCTGAGCAAAGGACAGCCCGCAGCATTTTTCCCGCAGGACGCCGCCTCTACGGCAAACGCGGACAAGCCCGCTGAGGCCGCCCAGAAGGCGCAGGAAAACCCTACGGCCCCGGCAGTGACCTCTTCGACCTCTGCGAACGCAGAAGCTGTGTCGGCTGCCCAGACTGGCCCTGCGACGGCAGCATCATCCCCTTCTAAGGCCTACAGCCTTGACGATCTCAGCCGCGCGGGTGCGGCGCTGATAGATCAGGGCAAAATGCCGCAGCTTCTTGAACTGCTCAAGAAGTACGGTGTGCAGGCCGTTACTCAGCTCGACCCCGGCACTTATCCCGCCTTCGTGGAGGAAATGAAGGCTCTGGGCGCTAAGCTGTAAGGAGGTATCCGGTATGCCTACTCCGAATATACACGCTCTTCTGAGTGCGTCCAGCGCCCACCGCTGGCTTGCCTGTACGGCGGCCCCGCATTTTGAAGAGAATTTCCCGGACGGCACCAGCACCTATGCTGAAGAAGGCACACTTGCCCACGCCATCTGTGAGCTGTACGCCCGCAAGAAATTCACGATTATGACTACCCGGAAATTCAACGCTGAGCTGAAGAAGCTGCAAGCGCAGCCTCTGTATCAGGAAGAAATGCTCAGGACGGCTGAGGCCTACGTTGAATACCTGACGGAAAAGGCCATGAGCTACACGGCGACGCCGCACGTGGCAATGGAGGTCAGGGTTGACCTGACGGACTACATACCTGACGGCTTCGGGACCTGTGACTGCATCATGATAGGCGGCGACACGCTGCACATTACCGACTACAAACACGGCAAGGGCGTTCCCGTAAGTGCTGTGGACAACCCACAAATGCGGCTGTATGCACTGGGCGCTCTGAGGCTCTACGGGCCAATCTACGGCGACCTAATCAAACGGGTATCAATGGGTATCTGTCAGCCCCGCCTGTCACAGGAAGCCAGCGAGGACGCTCTCAGCGTGGATGAGCTGCTTGCATGGGGCGAGAGCATCAAGCCCATTGCACGCGAGGCCTACGACGGCCCCGGAACCTTCTGTCCCGGTGAGCATTGCAGGTTCTGCAAAGGTAAGGCTCAATGTGCCGCAAGAGCCGCGTTCTTCACCGGCTTTGAGGAATTTACAGACTGCGCTGCCGTGAACGACAGCCGCGAAATCGGGAAAAACCCATGCCTGTCGGTTGCAGAAGTCGGAGATTTGCTTATTCGCGCTGAAGGGCTGGTGCAGTGGTACAAGGACCTTCAGACTTATGCATCCGCTGTGCTGCTTGACGGCGGTGAAGTCCCGGGATGGAAACTGGTGGAGGGCCGCAGCAACCGCGCTTTCACGGATGCTGATGCCGCCGTCAAAAAGCTTATTGATGCCGGGTATGACGAGGCTTTGATTTACGACCGCAAGCCGAAGACCCTCTCGGAACTGGAAAAGATGCTCGGCAAGAAGACTTTCTCAGAACTGCTTTCCGGTTTCGTCACAAAGCCGAAGGGTAAGCCCACACTTGTGCCGGAAAGCGATTGCCGAGATGCATATTGCCCCGGTGCTGCCGAGTTTGAGGGTGTGTCCAATGGCTGAAATTATATGCCTCAACGACGGCGGCTTTGTAGTCAATTTGGGTGATACTAAAGAGTTCTTGGAACGTCTGCTGAGGGAAAAAGTTGGTGTGGACGCTGCATGGTGTTTTGCAGATTATGTGTCGGAGCTTACTGATGACCAAAGCGACCTGAGTGCCGAAAATGAGCGCCTTGAACGCGAGATCGACGGCTACAGAGCAATGTGCTTTGACGCTTGTGGGGCATTGAATACGATTCTCTCGTTACTCGCTGCCCCGCGGTTGAACAGAGAGAAGCTTCGGTTTGTCGCTCAAACAACACATGACGATATCATGTCGAATTTATGAAGGAGGTTTTGAATATGACCATTACACTCACCAGAGACGCGTTTAATGCAATCATGAGGACTTGCAAAGATGTGGCTAAAGGGAGTCACTACGTCGGACTCGACAGAGATACGCTGCGATTGATTTGCCGCGACTCCAGGGTCACGGCTGTAGCGCTAAACAATGCATCGATTGTGGAAGTTACGGTTCCGTGCGAGCAACCCAGTGACGACGGAGAGATGCTCGTTCCGGTTTTGAAGCTCGCCGGGAAAAATGAGCTGATAGTATCTATTTCCCACGAAAATGGGGTAACATCCGTTTTGACTGCCGAACGGGATGAAAAATATGAATTGGAACTTGAAGACACGCCTTTCAAGGGTGTTGAAGCGATTCTGCCAAAAAACGAACGTCCGATGCGCTCTGTATGTTTCGATCCGCATCAGCTGTGTCAGGCAATCACCGCAATGAAGGCAACCGGCACCAACAGTGTGCAGATTAGTTTTTACAAGGATTGGCAGACCGGAGTAGTTATTACCGCACCGCATGCGAAAGCGTGTGTTTTGCCGGTGCGGAGAGAAGATAACTTTTGAGCAAACACGTGACATTAAGTAACTTATGAATTTTATGGAGGAATTAAACCATGTATCAAAATGACCCTAAAAGAGTTCTTACCCCCGAATGCAGACTTTCATACTGCAACCTCGTGACCGCCCGTGCGCCGCAGAACGGCGTGGGCGACCCGAAGTTCGGTGTTACATTGCTGATTCCTAAGTCCAACCCTAACATCAAGACGGAGCTGGACGCGGCTATGGAGGCCGCCGCTCAGGAAGCCGTCAACGCGAAGTGGAACGGTATTCGCCCGCAGCGCCTTGAATCCGTCGTGCATGACGGTGACGGTGTGCGCCCCTCCGGTGAGCCGTTCGGCCCTGAGTGCAAGGGCTGCTGGGTAGTTACCGCGTCCAGCAAGAACAAGCCCTACGTCTGCGGCATCGACAATACGCAGTGTGAGCTTGCCCCCACGGACATTTACAGCGGTATGTATGCCCGCGTGAGCATCAATTTCTACGGCTACTTCGCCGCTGGCCGTCGTGGCGTCGGCTGCGGCCTGCGCGGTGTGATGAAAACCCGCGACGGTGAGCCGCTGAGCGGTGCCGTTGTGACCGCCTCTGAGTTTGCCGGTGTCGGCAATCAGCCTGCGGCCATGCCCACCATCAACCCCCTGACCGGTCAGCCCATGTAAGACCTGCGGTGTCCGGGAGGGCGGCTACACAATGGCTGCCCTCTCGAAGAGTAAAGGAGGCAACTTTATGACACACCACCTTTCCATTGACCTTGAAACCTACTCAAGCGTCAATCTGAAGAAGGCGGGTGCGCAGGCTTATATCCGTAGCCCGGACTTTGAAATTCTGCTCTTCGCCTACAGCCTTGACGGTGGCCCGGTACAGGTAATCGACATGGCGCAGGGTGAGGTGATCCCTACGGATATTCTGGCCGCGCTGACCGCTCCCGAATATCTGAAACACGCCTACAATGCGGCCTTTGAATGGGGCTGCCTGAGCCGTTACATGGGGCAGGAGCTGCCGCCCTCTCAGTGGCGTGACACGATGCTTCACGGCCTCTACTGCGGCTATACGGCGGGCTTGGAGGCCACAGGGCGCGCGTTGGGCATCCCGGAGGACAAGCAGAAGCTGAACACCGGCAAGGCCTTGATCCGTTATTTCTGCGTCCCCTGCAAGCCCACGAAGGCCAACGGTGGCCGGACGCGCAATTATCCGCATCACGATCCTGACAAGTGGAGGCTCTTCAAAGAGTACAACGCGCAGGACGTGGAAGCGGAAATGGAAATTGCCCGTTTTCTGTCCACTTTCCCGGTCCCCGCTGAGGTACAGAAGCAGTGGGAAACCGACCTCATTATCAATGCCCGCGGTGTTGCCGTTGATATGGACTTCGTTCACGGCGCTCTGGAAATGGGCGACACGGTACGCACGGAGCTGACGGATGAAGCCGTGAAGATTTCCGGCCTGTACAACCCGAACAGTGTACGGCAGCTCTCTCAGTGGCTGTCTGATGAAACCGGTGAGGACGTGAGCAACCTTCGCAAAGAAACGGTTGCGGAAATGCTGGCCCGTGACGACAACAGCGCGGAGGTCAACCGTATGCTTGAGATCCGGCAGGAGCTGGGCAAGACCTCTACGAAGAAGTATGACGCGATTGAGGAAGCCGTCTGTGCTGATGGACGGGTACGCGGGCTACTTCAATTCTACGGTGCCAACCGCACGGGCCGCTGGGCCGGACGGCTGGTGCAGGTGCAGAATCTGCCCCGGACCTACACAGAGCCGCTTGAGCTGGCCCGTGAGTTGGTGAAGGGACGGAAGCTGGACGCGCTGCGCGTGATCTACGGCTCCCCGAATGATACCCTGTCACAGCTTATCCGTACCGCCTTTGTGGCGGCTCCCGGTAACGTCCTGATTGACGCCGACTTCAGCGCGATTGAGGCCCGCGTTATTTCTTGGCTGGCCGGTGAGGAATGGAGGCTTGAGGTTTTCCGCACTCACGGCAAGATCTATGAGGCCTCTGCTTCTCAGATGTTCGGTGTGCCGCTGGAACGTATCAAGAAGGGCAACCCGGAATATGCGCTTCGGCAGCGCGGCAAGGTGGCTGAGCTTGCGCTTGGTTATCAGGGCGGCGTCGGTGCTATGCGCAACATGGACGTAGGCAACCTGCTTGCGGACCTCTCCGACGACGAAGTACAGGAGATCGTAAACCGCTGGCGCTCCACAAATCCGAAGATCAGGAATATGTGGTATGACTTTGACAGCGCGGCGGCTGAGGTGATCGTAAACGGCGGCACGGTCCGTGTTCGTGACTGTGTGCTGGCCCGTGAATATGACTGCCTGCGCGGTGCCACCTGTATGGCTATCACGCTGCCGTCTGGCCGGAAGCTCTACTACATAGATCCGGCTGTCGGTGAAAACCGCTGGGGCGGTAGCTCCCTGTCCTATATGGGCATGGATCAGACAACAAAGAAGTGGAAGCGCATTGAAACCTACGGCGGCAAGCTGGTAGAGAATTGCGTTCAGGCCATTGCCCGTGACTGTTTGGCACAGGCGATTGAATACCTTGAGGCGGCAGGGCTGCCGGTGGTTTTCCACGTTCACGACGAAGTAGTGATTGATGTTGCGCCCTTCGGCACGGACACGGAAATGCTGGACAAGGTGGTAAGTATTATGACAAGGCCTATTCCGTGGGCGCAGGGCCTGCCACTGGGCGCTGACGGCTGGGTAGGACAATTCTTCAAGAAAGATTAAGGAGGCAATCTTTTATGGAAATCATCAAGAAAACTATCAAGCAGTCCTCTTGGGCTGAGCTGAAGGCGGCGGTTGAGGCCGGTGTGAACAACAGCGGTTGCCGCGACTACGACGACGCATCCAACCCCTACGGGGTGGCGTTCGGCTTCTCTTTAATCTGATCCCTCTTGAGATCCAGCCCCCGCGTGGGGCTTCACAAAGCCCATCAGGGCAAAAAGTATGGAGGTACACCTATGAACATTAGAAAAATCCTGAGAATGGCGCTGCTGGCTGCGGCTATCGTGTTTATCGTCGGCGCGGTTGTCGGCACCCTCGTTACGCCGATTGTCCTGTCCCTGCATTATTCGTGGTACTGGCTTTTCCTCTATGCCGGGTACCTGCTGCTGACCCTCTACGTGGTCCTGTACTGTATCCGCTACTGGCACGACGATGAAGGAGGTACCCATAAATGAGAATCATCAAGCCCCGCGTGGAATTTATCACGCCTATCAACGGTGACGTTATCCTGAAGCGACTTGAGCAGTGCGGGCGCGTCTGCTACAAGTCTGAGGGCCGGATCACTGAGAACAGCGCTCCGAAGTTTGTAGCCGGTATCATCAAGCACGGCCATGAAGCCGTGCTGGAACACTGCTCTTTCACCGTGAAATTCGTCTGTGACCGTGGCGTTTCACATGAGATTGTCCGGCATCGGGTGGCTTCCTACTGTCAGGAGAGTACGCGGTACTGCAACTACAGCAAGGGCGACTTCGGCAGCGAAATCATGGTCATTGAGCCGTGCTACCTTCACGGCGGTACGCTGGCCTATGACGCATGGAAGGCCGCCTGTGAGGCCACTGAGCAGGCCTACTTCGACCTTCTGAATTGGGGCCTGTCCCCGCAGGAAGCCCGCGCTGTGCTGCCGAGCAGCCTGAAAACCGAAGTGGTTATGACGGCCAACATCAGAGAATGGCGGCACTTCCTGAAGCTGCGCTGCTCTAAGGCGGCCCACCCGCAGATGCGGGAGGTGGCTACACAGCTTCTGAAGGAGCTGCAAGAGAAGATCCCGGTCCTATTTGACGATATTGATCCGGAGGGCTGAGGCATGGCTATTGAGCGCTTCGCTGACGCATACACACCCACCTGTGATATGTGCAGCGCTGAGCTGCCGGAAGAGTTCTCTTTTGAGGACGCGGTAGACAGCAAGAAACAGAACGGCTGGCGCTCCGTCCGGGATACCGGCGGTGACTGGTGGGACCTCTGCCCGGATTGCTACGCGAAACACGCAAACCGGCTTAGAGGCATCGGCCCTTCTGAGTTTGGAGGTATCACATGATCCTTGCTACAAGAATCATTCTGCTGGTAGTCAGCACGCTCTTCTTCCTTGCGACCATGAGCGCAAGCACGGAGCGGCGCGGCTATCTGGATCTGACCGGCGCAGTAGCGGCAGCAATCCTGTTGCTACTGTCCTACCGGATCTGAAAAAGAGGTGTCTAACATGGATAAAAACGCTGAGAAAATCACAATCACCTACGACGACGGCTCTACAAAGGAGTTGAAAAAGGGGCTGGTCTTTCACATTGAGGGCGACCCTTCCGCTGAGAGTATAACTGTCACGGCAGATATGGCGGCAATGTCAGGCAAGGACCTGTTCACCGTCGTAGAGGCCGCCGTTGAGCTGGGTGTAAAGCTCGGTATGTTCGGAGATACGGAGGCTGCTGACGATGAATAGAGCTGAGATTTTGGAGGCTGCCCGCGTCTGTGTCTGCGGTGAACGCGAACAGGACTACGGCAAGCCGGAGGACAATTTCTCTACTATCGGCCTTCTGTGGGGCGTCTACCTCCGCGCAGCTCACCCGGAGCTGGCAAAGGTGATGGGCGTCAACCGCATTGACGCAAAGGACGTGGCGGCTATGATGGCTCTGCTCAAGGTGGCCCGCATTGCTACTGGCTCAAGCCCTGACAGCTTCGTTGACCTTGCCGGTTACGCGGCCTGCGCCGGAGAGATTGCCGCAAAGAACACCGCAACCCCGCCGGACAATACCTGCGTCATGTGCGGCGCAATCATTCCCGAAGGGCGGCAGGTCTGCCCTGACTGTGAGGCGGGCCGCTGGCCCATGAAAGCTACATGACGCTGCAGAAGGACTGGACGGGAAACAGCCGGTCCACTCACGCCGTTCTGGGCGCACGTAACTACGCCCAGAACGAACGTGAAAACAACGACTACTACGCAACGGAGCCGAAGGCGGCGCACCTTCTTATGGAGGTTGAGCAGTTTTCTCCTATGATTTGGGAATGTGCCTGCGGTGAAGGGCATCTTGCAAAGGAATTTGAGAAGGCCGGGTATCACGTCTATGCTACTGATCTGATTGATCGCGGCTACGGATACCAGCGGGACTTTCTGAAGTGCGAAGCCCCCCCCGTTGCAGGATTTGACATTATCACAAACCCACCGTACTCAAAGGCTCAGGAATTCGTGGAACACGCGCTTGATATTTCTTCTGACGGCTGCAAGGTGGCTATGTTCCTCAAAATCCAATTCCTTGAGGGCAAGGCCCGCAGGGATCTTTTTGAGAAATACCCGCCTAAGACCGTCTATGTCAGCTCAAGCCGCCTGCGCTGTGCAATGAACGGCGATTTTGAAAAATATGCGAAATCAACCGCCGTCTGCTATGCGTGGTATGTGTGGGTAAAAGGTTACACCGGCGACACGGTAATTAAATGGATCAACTAAGGAGGTGCAACAGTGGCGCGTTTCATTATTCGTGAAAAGGTATATGACACCGACAAAATGAAGCTCATAGGCCATGTGAAGAAATGGTATGAATTTCAGGGCTGGCTGAGCAAGCAGGTGTTTGGTGACGGCATGGGCCGCATGAATGACTGTGAGCTATACCGCTCTGATAAGGGCAACTATCTTCTGGTACATAAAAATGACTGCGGAAGTACCACGGGTGAGGCCATTGAAAAAGCTGAGGCGAAAGGCCTTCTCATGCGCTACGACTACGACAGCTACGCTGAGCTTTTCGGTGAGCTGGAAGAGGCGTAACTATGGCCCGCGTTACAAATCACGCAGCGCGGAGAATGAAAGAACGCCTCGGCATTTCAAAGCGTATCTCAGAGAAGAACGCAGACAAGGCCCTGCAAATGGGTATCCGTCACAGTGATACAAGCGGCAGCTTGCACCACTACATAACCGCCCTGTACTGGAAAAATCAGACGGCAAACAATGTGCGGATCTACTGCGATAACGTCTACATCTTTCACAGTGAAACGCTGATAACCGTTTTCCCGCTGCCTCAGAAGTACCGGAAAACTGCGGAACAGATCAGGAGGAAACTGCATGAAAATCCCGGAGAAAATCAAGATCGGCGGTAAGGTCTATACCGTAGAGATTACAAACAAGATGGACCTCGGTATCAACAACGTGTCCGCTGAAATCATCTACAGTGACCTTGTTATCCGCGTCAGCCCGCAGGCTCAGGGCAAAATGGAGGCTGACTTCCTCCATGAAGTCACTCACGGTATCCTTGAACATCTGGGCTACCAGGACCACGACGAAAAGCGCGTTGATGAGCTGGCGCAGGCCCTGTACATGGTAATTCAGGACAACCCTGAAATGTTTACCCCGGAAAAGGTAGGCAAGCATGAGAGTTAAACAGTTCAAAGGCAAGGTCTATGGTGCTGACCTGACCGCGAAAGAGCGTAAGGCAATGGAGCTGGAAATCAACCGGCAGATTGCAGAGGCTGACCGGCAGCACGCCAACGACTTTGACGCTATGGTGCTGTATGTACTGCATACTCATCTGGGCTTCGGCAAGAAGCGCCTGCGCCGCTTCTATGACGCCTTCAGCGCCGAACACGATAAACTGATTGAACATTACGAAATGCCCGACGGCGGCGCTTGGCTGGCCGATATGAAGCTGAAGGAGATCGGCGTTGACGTTGCGGCATGGAACAAGGAGAGCAAATGAATGTACACGTATCTGTGTTGTAGCAACTGCGGCAAACGCCGCCGATTGTCTAATAAGAGGGTGCAGTACACCGTGAACGCCGTCAAACAGGGCTGGAACAGCTACGGTGCGGCGCTCTACTGCCCGGAGTGTTCCCGCACGTGGTACGACAGGAACACAAAGCCGCCGGCCGGTGAGAACAACACCTTCGTGGTAATTATGAATCAGATACTGCGGGAGAAGGAGGCTACACGACGATGAGCTATGACGTGAGCTTCAAGGCGAAGCTGGAAGGCGTGGATCAGTGGGTGTACGTGGGTGCCGACTGGATCAACTTCACTTCTAACACCGCCGCAATGATTAAGGAAGCCTGCGGCTCCTACCCGTCCGAATGGGACGGCAAGAAGTGCGCGGATGTGTACCCGGTGCTTGCTCAAGGCATTGAAACACTGCGGCAAAACCCGCAGCGCTTCAGACAGTTTGAGCCTGATAACAAATGGGGTACGGTGGAATCCACCATTGAATTCCTTATGAAGATTGCCGATAACTGCCGTGACTATCCTACCGCTGTCATTGAAGTAAGTTACTGAGGGAGGCCGCAGCTATGGCAAATCACAACCCACGCAGAAACAGTGAGGGCTATTCAGATCCTACGGCATATCTGGGCCTGAAGTCCATCATTGAAGAAGAAAACGCCCTTGAGCGGGAGGTAAACAATCTCATTAAGGTGCTGAAGTACATCATCAGAAACAGCGGCTTTGAGCTGGTAAGCTGCATTGAGATCCGCGACAAAAAGACAGGGAGGGTATTCAAATGACGGACGGTGAGAAAGCAATCATGGAGCAGGCCTTTGCCCACTACGGCAAGGAAATGCAGATTGTTGTCTGCATTGAAGAGCTGTCTGAGCTTATCAAGGAGCTGACAAAACACCTGCGCGGGAATCCTTCTCTTGCCGGTCTGACCGAAGAGGCCGCTGACGTGGGCATTGTGCTTGATGAAATCATGCTGATTTTCGGTATTCAGGCCGGTGTTGAAAGCATCCGACGGGAAAAGCTTAAGCGGCTGCTGTGCCGGATCGACAATGAAAAGCTACACGCGGAACAGGAGCAACCGCTATGAAATACGACAGACAAATCATTATCTCAACCGGCAACAGCCGCCGTGATCTGATATGGAAGCAGACAACGCTGACCGTATCTGAGCTGTACACGCGCCTGTCTACGCCCGTCAGAGGCACGGAAACCCTGCAAGAGTACCTTCACATGAAGAAGGCGCAGCAGGACGACCTGAAGGACGTGGGCGGCTTTGTGGGCGGCTCTCTGAACGGGCAGCGCCGCAAGGCAAACAACATGGTAGGCCGTGACATTATCACCCTCGATTTTGATAACGTCCCCGGCTGGCAGACGGATCTTGTGGTAGAGAAAATGGACGCGCTGGATTGCAGCTACTGCATTTACTCCACCCGCAAGCATACGCCCGGTGCGCCCCGCCTGCGCGTTGTGGTGCCTTTTGACCGGACCGTGACGCCTGACGAATATGAGCCTTGCGCCCGCCGTGTGGCGGCCCATATCGGTATTGCAATGGCCGACCCGACCACCTTTGAAACGTGCCGCCTCATGTACTGGCCTTCTTGCTGCTCCGATAGTGAGTACGTCTATAAGGTCAAGGACGCCCCGCTGATCTCTGCGGACTTCCTGCTGGGTACATACGTTGACTGGCACAACTTCTTGAGCTGGCCGCAGGTCCCCAACGCCGTGAGCTATCAGAAGCTGGCAATGAAGCAGGGCGACCCCACGGAGAAAAACGGCGTCGTCGGTGCCTTCTGCCGGACCTATGACGTGCTGGCCGCTATGGACGCCTTCTTGCCGAAAATCTATGACCCCGTGGACGGCGACCCTGACCGCTTCACCTATCTGGGCGGCAGCACCACCGGCGGCGCTATCATCTATGACAACGGCAAATTCCTCTACTCGCATCATGCTACGGACCCGTGCAGCGGCAGGCTGGTGAACGCCTTTGATTTGGTGCGGCTACACAAGTTCGGAGAAAAGGACGACAGCGCAGCGCCGGACACGCCGGTTGTCAAGCTGCCTTCCTACAAGGCTATGTGTGATCTGGCCGTGACCGACAAGGCCACCGTTGCCACCCTTAACCGGGAACAGCACGAACAGGCCATGAAGGAATTTGAGGGCATGGGCCGGAAGCCGGACCCCGACACCGACGATGAAGGCAAATGGGCTGAGCAGCTTCAGCGGACGCAGGACGGCAAGGTGAAAAGCACCATTGACAATGTGCTGATTATCCTTGACGGTGATCCTCGGCTGAAGGGCAAATTCGCCCTCAATAAGTTTGCCGGACGCGGTGAAGTGCTGGGCGCTCTCCCGTGGGAAAAGTCCACCGCCCGCCGCCTGTGGTCCGACACGGACAGCAACGGCCTGTACTGGTACATGGAACGCTTCTGGGGCATCACCTCACGCGGGAACATTGACAGCGCCCTTGATATTCACGCCTCCGAACACGCCTTCAATGAGGTGCAGGACTTCATCAGCGGCCTTGTGTGGGACGGTGTGGCCCGTCTGGATAAGCTCTTCATTGACTATCTGGGCGCGAAGGACACCGCCTACAACCGCGCTGTGTGCCGCAAGGCCTTTACCGCAGCAATCGCCCGCGCAATGGTCCCCGGCTGCAAGTTTGACAATATGCTGATACTCTCCGGCCCGCAGGGCATAGGCAAGAGTACCCTGCTGGATAAGATGAGCAAGGGATGGTTCAACGACAGTATCAGGACCTTTGAAGGGAAGGACGCCTCTGAGCTTTTGCAGGGTGTGTGGCTGGTGGAGGTATCTGAGCTTGACGCCTTCCGGCGCACGGACGTTGCCCGCATCAAGCAGTTTCTGTCCCTCCGTGCTGACCGCTACCGCGCCGCGTATGGCCGCCACGTCAAAGAGCTGCCCCGCTGCTGTGTGTTCTTCGGCAGCACGAATACAACCGACTTCCTTCAGGATACCACCGGCAACCGGCGCTTCTGGCCCGTGGACGTGGGCGAACAGCCCCACAAGCTGACCGTGTGGAAGGACCTGACCGACGACGTTATCACGCAGCTCTGGGCCGAAGCAAAGGCCCGCTGGCAGTCCGGCGAACAGCTCTATCTGTCCGGCATGGTGAAAGAGGAAGCGAAGCTCAAGCAGGAGGAACACCGCGAAATCTCCGTGCGCGAAGGCCTCATTGAAGCCTTTGTGGAGAAGCAGGTACCGGCTGACTGGCAGAAGTGGCCGATTGACCGCAGGCGGGACTACTGGTGCGGAGCTACACGGACGCCGGACGGTCAGGAGCTTGAGCTTGTGGACCGTGACCGGATCTCTGCCGTGGAAGTTTGGTGCGAATTGTTCAACGGCAACATCAAGGATATGAAGCCCGCAGATACGCGGGAAATCAATGCGATACTGGCACGGCTGAAGGACTGGCGGCGCTCTGAAACAGTGATCCGCGTCGGCCCGTACAGCGTCCAGCGCGGCTTTGTTCGGCGGTAAAAAGGCCTTGTAACATTCAACTGTTACAAGGCCCCGCTGACGGGCTGAAATGTTACAATGTCCTGTAACATTGTAACGTCAATGTTACAAGGAATGTTACAGCCGAAACGCCTAAAAAATCAAGGTTTCTAAGGTTTTGTAACATTGTAACATAAAATTCCTATAGACCCCCTCCAACAAAGAGGCTATGAGGGATTTTCCGTCATAGCGCCTATATGTACGAGAACTATAGGAAAATACCCCGAAAGTGTTACAAAGGAGGTTTTACGGGTGCTTGAGAGCGAAATAGAACGCAAATTCAAAGACCGTATCAAGAGCTTGAAGAACGGCGTTCTTTGTTTGAAACTTGTATGCCCCGGTTTCACCGGCGTTCCCGATAGACTGATACTGCTTCCCGGCGCTCACGTTATTTTCGTAGAGCTGAAGCAGCCGGGTAAAAAAGAACGCAAAAGGCAGCTTTACGTTCAAGGGCTGCTGCGGAAGCTGGGCTTTGAAGTCTTTTTTGCCGTGAACACTATTGAGCAGATAGAGGCAATCAGAATGAGGTGTAAGGAGGTGCTTGAGCTTGAAGGACTTTGTACCACATAACTATCAGGACTACTGCATTGACCGGATCTGTACAGACCCGGCAATCGGCCTTTTCTTAGATATGGGCCTCGGCAAGACGGCTATCACGCTGTCTGCAATCAAACGCCTGAAGTATGAAATGTGGTGCGTTCAGAAGGTCCTTATCATAGCTCCGAAGAAGGTAGCTGAATCTACGTGGAGCAGAGAGGCGGCAAAGTGGAAACAGCTCAACGGCCTTCGCTTCTCTTTTGTCCTCGGTACGGCCTCGCAGCGCCTCCATGCTCTGGACGCCACCGCCGACATTTACATGATAAATCGGGAAAATACGCAGTGGCTTGTCAATCACTATGGCCGGGACTGGCCCTTTGATATGGTGGTGATCGACGAAAGCAGTAGCTTCAAGAATCATCAGGCAAAACGCTTCAAGGCTCTGAAGCTGGTACGGTCCCGGATTTCCCGCATTGTGGAGCTGACGGGTACACCTACTTCACGCGGGCTTATGGATCTGTGGGCGCAAGTGTTTCTTCTGGACTGTGGTAAACGGCTGGGCCGCACAATCACTTCCTACCGGGACGCCTACTTTGTGCCGGACAAGCGCAGCCGCACAACGATCTTCAGCTATGCCCCGAAGATGGGCGCAGCGGATGAAATCTACAACCGCATTTCTGATATTTGCATCAGCATGAAGGCTGAGGACTATCTTGAGCTTCCTGAGCTGGTGTACAACGATATTCCCGTTATGCTGGACCCCGCAGCACAAAAGGCCTATGACCGCCTTGAGCGGGACACGCTGCTTCAGGTGGACGACGAAACAGTTATCACTGCCGGGACCGCTGCCACGCTGCGCGGGAAGCTCTTGCAGCTCTGCAACGGCGCTGTGTACGACGAAGAAGAAAACGTCGTCACGGTGCATGACTGCAAGATTAAAGCCCTGCTGGAAACTGTGGAACAGCTCAACGGGCAACACGCCGTTATCTGTTATAATTTCCGGCATGATCTGGCCCGCTTGCAGGAGGCCTTGAAAGCTACACCTCTGCGCGTGGCCGTGTACGAAGGGAAAAAGCAAGAAGAGGAATGGAACGCCGGACAGATTGACCTGCTGCTTGTGCAACCGGCTTCTTGCGGGTACGGCCTGAATCTTCAGGAGGGCGGCCATCACATTATTTGGTTTGGACTGAATGACAGCCTTGAGCTGTACCAGCAGACCAACAAGCGCCTTCATCGGCAGGGGCAGCCCTTCCCGGTTATCGTGCATCACCTGCTTGTGCAGGGCGGCACGGATGAGGACGTTATAAAATCTCTAAGCGGTAAAGCAGACGTTCAGGACAGCTTGCTTGAGGCTCTAAAGGTCAGGATCAGAAACGCGAAGGAGGCAGCAGCATGACAAAGAAAGAACTATCTCAGCTTTACTGGCTGAATCGTGAAATAGAAATGGACACGGAGCGCCTACGGGAGCTTGAGGGTATGGCCTCGGCCCCGAAGGCCCAAAAGCTGGACGGTATGCCCCGCAGCCCCGGCTATGGTGACGCTCTGGCCCGCATGGTGGCTGAAATCGTGGACCTGAAAGCAATCATTGCCGCGAAGCAGCAGCAGTGTATCCATGAGCGCAGCCGCCTTGAACGGTACATAGCGGATATACCGGACAGCTTGACCCGGCAGATATTCAAGCTGCGCTTTATCAACGGCCTGACGTGGTATCAGGTGGCTATGCACATCGGCGGCGGGAATACAGAGGACAGTGTACGCATGGCCTGCAACCGGTATCTCGCAGCAGAAAAATAAAGCCTCTGTCCGTTTTGTTCGGTATGTTCGGATAAAGCGTGATAGAATGTTAGCGTGGATTTTCAGACACGTGAGAGGCGGCGCAAGGCTCAGCCTCCGGCCTCGCTGCCCGTGCCTGAAAACCCCGTTTCATTTTTGAGAATAGGAGGCGCGGACGTTGATATACCGGCAGGGACGCAATTATGAAAATCTGAATAAAGTAATGTTTGACGGCACGGGTATCTTTGACGTTCCGCGCCTGCTTCCTACTGATATAACGGCTGATAGCTATATCGGCTTCAACTATGCCAAAAGCTGCAAGGCCCCGCAGGACAAGGGTATTCACTTCTTCATTGACGATTATCAATTCACCCGCCTGTGGATGCAGCCGGACGCATACCTTGACCTTCTGGGCCGTTTCCAGTGCGTCTGTACACCGGACTTTTCCACATATACCGACTTTCCGAAGGCCATTCAGATATACAATCACTACCGCAAGCACTGGCTGGGCGCATACTGGCAAATGCACGGGATCACGGTCATTCCTACCATTTCATGGAGCGACGAAGCAAGTTTTGAGTGGTGCTTTGACGGTGAGCCGGAAGGCGGCGTTGTGGCCGTTTCCTCTGTGGGTACGCAAATGAACAGTGACGCCCGCCGTCTGTTTCTGGCCGGATACCGTGAAATGCTGGCCCGCCTGAAGCCCTCGACGATCCTTTTCTATGGCTATGTGCCTGAAGAGTGCGCCGGTGATACCATCGTCCCGCTTATGACTTTTCAAGAGGGATTGAAAAAGCGGGTGAACGGTGGTAATTCTTCGGGAGGTGTGGTATAATGGGCGGTAGAGGCGGCAGCTATTCCCGCTCCGGTCCTCTGGGACCACGTGGAAAAGCAAAGACCATAGATCAGGCCTTGAAAGACACCAACCCGAATTATACGCAGGGCCATGAGTGGCAAACAAACTGCCAACGCTGCGTATATGCCTATGAAATGGGCAGGCGCGGCTATGACGTTGAGGCTGAGCCTCGGATTATGAAGGGCAAAGATGATGTTGCGTCCAACTGGCGTAATATCATGGAAAATCAAACGTGGGAGAAAATGCCCTCCCGCAATACCGCAAAGAAGATCAGCGACACCATGAACGGCTACGGCGACGGCACAAGGGCCGTTGTTTATGTCGTGTGGAAGGGCGCTCGATCCGCTCACGTCTTTATGGCTGAGCAGCAGGGCGGCAAAACCGTGTATATGGACCCGCAGACCGGGCGGCACGTCAATATCGACAACTACCTGAATTCTGCTATCAAGGGCCGTACAGAAATATCCCGCATCGACAACCTGAAGCCCTCTGATTATATCAAGGGCTGCGCAAAAAGGAGGACACCGTAAATGGCAAAGGCAAAAGGCGGCACCGGCAGCAAGCCGAAGGCGGCGACTGTGAAAAAGCAGATCACCAGCAAAGACCTTCCCGCGTCCTACTACAACGGGCAGGACAAGAAGACTAAACCTCAAAAAGACAAGAACGGTGATATTATCCCCGGATAAACCGCTTTGTCTTTTCAACCGTCACCGGTTTTCTGGTGGCGGTATTTTTATGCCCAAAAGAGGTTAAACAGTATGAAAATTGAGAAATTCAAGCGCGACTTCAAGCGCCTGAACGGCGTATATGCTACGGACAAGGTAGTGCTGCTGCGCGATCCGCTTGAACTGTACAGCCTTGCAACCGGCAAGACCCTTGCGACGTTTAACAGTCTTGATGAAGCCCTCGCCTATGAGATCGACGGCAAGACCCTTGAGCAGCGCGTGGCCGACTGGACGGAGATCACCTTCCCGGCGGAACACGGCGGCAGGGGCAGCAGCTCCGGCATGGGCTTTTCCGGCGGCTGGCCCTCCGCAGGAGGCGGCAACGGCAAGGATGAAACAAAGGCCGATCTTCCTGCCCGTATGAATGTGAAGGTGAACGTCAACCGGACCTATGAAGATATGCTCCGGGCCTTTACGGAGGCCCACGGCAGCGCCGCAGAGGAACACGGCATAGTGGTGGACGCTCAGGGCTTCGCCACGAAGTACCTTCATGGAAACGCTACCAGCATTTCCAGCTTGACCGGCAACGGCAGCGAAATTGCCCTTCACAATCACCCGGCGGCAGGCTGGCCGAACTTCAGCAAAGAGGACGTTATCAATACCGCAATTGGTACCCGGCGCGGCATTGTGGCCGTCAGTACCCGCGCAGGCCGTGGAGAGGATACGGCCAAATACGCCGGTACTTATTCCTTTGTGAAGGGCGGCCACTTCGACGCTTCCGGCTTTATCAAGGGCGTGAACAGTGCGAAGCTCAGCGGCAAGGACTACAACGACGCCGTTTCTCGCTGGCTGAAAGCGAATCAGAAGAAGTATGGCTATACGTATTCCTATACGAAGGCCAAATCATAAGGAGGGCAAGACTACCGGATAGGAGGTGTGAAACGTGAGCAGACCGCAAGACAAGCACTTGATCCCTCTGACTGAGCGCAGCGAAGAAGAGGCTCACGCTATCCGCTCCGCAGGTGGTAAAGCGGTACAGGAGAAGAAGCGGCAGCAGAAACTTATGACTGAACTGCTTCAGATCTATTCCGACCTTCCTATCACCGATAAAAAGCGCAAGGGCCGTCTGAAGCGGCTGGGCATTGAGGAAGCCGACCTGACGCAGAAAACCTTGATAGCCGACGCTATTATGAAGGCTGCGCAGGGCGGCAACACCTACGCGATCCAGCTTTACCTTGACCTCATGGGTGAAAGCGGCCTCGGCGGCCCCGTGAAGGAAAATAACCTGCTTGACGCTATCCAGAATGCCACAAAGGAGGACGTGAACACGGATGATTTACCAGAACTTCAGCAAGCGGCAGCTTCTTACACTGACGTGGTGGAATAAGCCGCAGTTCATGGACTGTGACGGTATCATCTGTGACGGCTCAATCCGTAGCGGCAAGACCGTTTCAATGACTGACGGCTTTATCCTGTGGAGCATGAGCAGCTTCAACGGTCAGAACTTCGCTATATGCGGCAAGACGATTGAATCGCTGCGCCGCAACGTTATAACCCTCATGCCGCAATGGCTTGAGGGCATCTTTTCAATCACTGAACGCCGCAGTGAAAACAAGCTGATTATCACGTCTGGTAGCGTGACCAACAGCTACTATATGTTCGGCGGCAAGGACGAATCAAGCTACACACTTGTGCAGGGCATCACGCTTGCGGGCGTGCTGTTTGACGAAGTGGCCCTTATGCCTCGCTCGTTTGTCGAACAGGCTATGGCCCGTTGCAGCGTGGCCGGTTCTAAGTTCTGGTTCAATTGCAACCCCGAAAACCCCGGTCACTGGTTCTATGTGGAGTGGATCAAGAAAGCGCGAGAGCGGAACATCCTGTATCTGCACTTCACAATGGACGACAATCTGAGCCTTGCGCCTGAAATCAAGGCCAGATATGAGGGGATGTACACTGGCGTTTTCTACCGGCGTTATATCCTCGGTTTGTGGGTAAAGGCCGAGGGCCTTGTCTACCCCATGTTCGACCGCTCGGCGCATATCGTCCCGAAGATCCCGGCGCTCAACCCACGGCACCGCTACTATGTGTCCGTGGACTACGGCACCGTCAACCCGTTCGCCGCTGGCCTGTACGATTACAGCCCCTCAAAGCAAAAGGCCGTCATGGTCAAGGAGCTGTATTACAAGGGCGGCAGCAACAACCGTGTGGACAACGAGGCGTATTACAGGATGCTGTGCGACCTGATCGGGGACTATCCGATCCAGTACATCATCATTGACCCGTCCGCGTCGTCCATGATCGAGACAATACAAAAATACGGTAAATTCGTGGTCGTAAAGGCCGACAACGACGTTTTGAACGGCATTCAGGACGTGACGAAGTTCTTAAATGCTGGGTGCCTGTACTTCCACAAGAGCTGCAAAAGCACCTTCGAGGAGTTCGAGACGTATTCGTGGGACGAGGAAAAGGCTGAAGATGCAGTTATCAAGGAAAACGACCATAGCATGGACCAGCTCAGATATTTCTGCCGGACTGCCCTGCGGAATGAACTAAAATGGATAGTTTAAGGCGGTGACGAAATGAATTTTTTTACGCGCCTGCTAAGGAGGATCAAAATGCTTTTTATTCATAGCGGGACCGATATTGCGAAAGCATTTGGCGTTGAACTCATTTCCCCGCCGGAAATGTCCAGCGCCCTTACAAACTGGGCCCGCATTTCTACCGGCAAGCCGCCTTGGCTGAACGCCGAGGATGAAATCGGGACTATCAACATGGCAAAGCATATCAGCGACACCCGCGCAAAGCTGGTGACGCTGGACATTGGTGTTGCTATTTCCGGCTCGTCCCGTGCCGACTACTTGCAGGGGCTGGCTGACGACCTGCTCAAGCGCTTGCCCGACCGTGTGTCGGAGGCTGAGCGGCTTGGCGGAATCATGCTCAAATGGAATGGTGAAGCGTGGGATTTCATCCTGCCGGGCAACTTCGGCATCACGGCAAAGAATGACAACGGCGAAATTCTTGGTGCGATCTTCGCGGCGCACACCACGCAAGGCAGCCGCCATTTCACTCGGCTTGAATATCATCGCTTCGAGGGAAGCACCGCAGAGGGCGGCAAGCTCTACAAGATCACAAACAAGGCGTTTGAAAACCGGATCGGCACGGGGGGCGAAGTCACCCTCGGTGATGAGGTGGCGCTTGACAAGGTTAACGCATGGGCGCATCTGACCCCCGAAGTTACCATTACCAACCTTGAAACGCCGCTGTTCGGCTACTATCGCGTTCCCGGCGCGAACACCATTGATTCGTCGTCCCCATTGGGACTTTCCGTATTTGCAAACGCCCTGCCCGAGCTGAAGGCGATTGATATAGCTATCAGCAGAAAAAATGCTGAGATTGCTGACAGCAAGCATATAACGTTTGTTGGACAGCAGCTTATACAGAATGCGCAAAACCGCAAAATAGAGTTGCCGAGATTTGTTAAGGGCCTCGGCATGGGACTAAATGACAGCGAGGTATCGGCGATACATGAGCACGTACCGACTCTACTTACCGATCAGCGAATAAAGGACATCAATTTTAATTTGTCCATGGCGGGTGTCAAATGCGGCTTTTCCGAAGGCGTGTTTGTGCTGGACGGTCAGACCGGCATGATTACCGCAACGCAGGTCGAAGCCGACGACCGTGACACCATCCAGACGATTAAGACCGACCGTGATGCGCTTAAGGACGCTATCACACAGGCGCTGGCTGGTGCTGATGCATTGGTCACGCTCTACAATCTCGCGCCGCTGGGCGAATATGAGGTCAATTTCAACTTCGGAGACGTGACCTACAACTACGAGGAGGACAAAGCCTCGTGGCGCGCCTACGTTATGCAGGGCTGGGTCCCGAAGTGGATGTACTTCGTAAAGTTCGAAGGCATGAGCGAGGAAGAAGCGAAGGCAATGACCGCAGAGGCCGACGCCGCGCAGATCGAGAAAGCCCAGCTTTTCGGCACAGAATAGGAGGCGGCATAAATGCTGACCCCCCAGCAGATTCTGGACATCATCGAAACCCTGTACCCGCAAATCGACGAGCTAAACGTGTGGATCACCAGCGACCTTATCCGGCGTGTTATGGCACGGTTAGGACGCGGCGAGGGCGTTTTTCTCACTGCCTCGGATGAATGGCAGCTTGAGGTTTATCAGGCCGCAGGCGGCCATCTGGACGCTGTACAGCAGGAAATCAAGCGCTGGACAAAGGCAACGGATGCAGAGATCAAGCGCATCTTCGAGGACGCCGGTATCAAAGCTCTTGCCTACGACAGCAATTTCTACATTGAACACGGGCTTGCGGGCATTGAGCTTGCACAGGCTGAGAACATGATCCGGCTGCTTGAGGACACCTACCAGCGCACGGCGGGCACCGTCCATAACTTCACCCGCACGACCGCGCACGCGAGCCAACAGCAGCTGCTGAAAGCTATGGACACCGCGCATTTCAAGGTAGCATCCGGCGCGACATCGTACACGCAGGCCGTACAGGAGGCCGTCAGCAGCATTGCTGACACGCAAACGCAGGTCATCTATCCCACCGGGCACGTTGACACCATCGAAACCGCTGTCCTGCGGGCTGTTCGTACCGGCGTCGCGCAGGCGTCCGGCAACATGGCCGTTCAGGGTATGGAGGAGCGCGACTGGGACATTGTGCTTGTGTCGGCGCATCTCGGCGCACGCTACGGCGACGGCGGCCAAAACCCCGGAAACCACTTCTGGTGGCAGGGCAAATTCTATAGCCGGACGGGTCGAACGCCTGACCTGCCGCTTTTCGTGGAATCCACAGGGTACGGCACCGGCGAGGGCTTGTGCGGTTGGAACTGCCGCCACAGCTTCGGCCCCGGCGACCTGCGGCACAATCCATACGCACAGTTCGACGCGGATGAGAACAAGAAAGCCTTTGATCTCAGCCAGAAGCAGCGCGGGAAGGAATCACGCATCCGGCGCACGAAAACAAAGCTGGTCGGCCTTCGCACAGCCATTGGGGCGGCGGAGGACGCGGGAGTGAAAGCTACACTCGAAGCGCAGTACACACGGACGGCTAAGCTGCTGGAAAAGCAGAATTTGGACTACAACCAGTTCTGCGAGGACAACGGTTTGAAGCGACTCTCTGACCGCATCCAGATCGCAAAATGGACGCGGGAGGACGCACGGAAATCCATTGCCGCCGCCCGCAGCGAGTGAATAATCGCAAAGCAGAGCATTACAGCACCATTCCGGCGCTGTGAGGCTCTGCTTTTCTATGCCCCTTCCAGTATCGCCGGTGCAACTCCGGCAGGGGTACAAAATTGGACTATCGGCGGTCCTAACAATGCCGAAAACGGCCAGACGCTGCAACGTCTTAAATATCTGCTATTGCCGTTATACAGGAGGTTATCCATGAAAACCGAAGAACTGACCGCACTGGGACTGACTGAAGATCAGGTCAAGCAGGTGTTCGCACTCAACGGGAAAGACGTTGAGGCCGCGAAGGCTGCCAAGGACAAGACCATTGCAGACCTCACGGCAGAGCGCGACGGTCTGAAAACCCGCCTCGATACTGCCGAAACCACGCTGAAGAAGTTTGAGGGCATCGACCCGCAGCAGATTCAGCAGGAAATCCAGACCTACAAGACGCAGGCTGAGGACGCGGAGAAGAAATTCGCCCGCGAGATCACGCAGCGCGATCAGAAGGACTGGATCACCAAGAAGCTGGACGAGTACGGCGTCACTTCTCCCTTTGCCCGCACGGCTCTTGTGTCCGAGTGTATGTCTCCGGACGTCGGTCTGACGTGGAAGGACGGCGCATTTTTCGGCTTTGACGACTTTATGAAGGCCGCCAAGCAGAAAGACGCTGGTCTGTATCAGACCGCCGAGGAAAAGGAAGCCGCAGAAAAAGCGGCAAGGCAGAAGGAAAAAGCACCTGCTTTCACGGGGCCCCTGGGCAGCTCCGGCTCCAATACCGAAAAATATAACCCGCCCAAAATTTTCTGATAAGACTAATTAAGAAGGAGTACGAAATATGCCTCGCATTAATGCACTGAACATTCTGCTGGAAAGCGATGGTAAGGATTACCTTGCCGAGCTGTACGGCAAAACCGTTGAGGGCGTCCAGAAGGCGCTGATCTCCGGCTCCATGAAGAACATGGACCTGTCCGGTGATCCTGTTTCCGGCACTGTCGAAGCCAAGCGCTTCGTCAACGCCATCCCCAAAAACTACGGCACCGCGCGTACCGCAGGCAAGGGCGACGCCGTGAAGGCAAAGCCCGTCACTGTCGCCATCGACACCGACCGCGAGATCATCGAGGAGCTGGAACAGAAGGACGTCCGCCTGTACGGCGTTGACGGCGTTCTGGACCGTCGTTCCGCAAACCACATCCTGCGTATGGCTGCCGAGCTGGACAATGCGTTCTTCGCCGCTGCTGCCGGTAAGGCCACTGTGCTGAACCTGTCCGCCTACAAGACCATCTCTGACGAGCTGGAAGCCATCATTCAGGAGTGCGAAACCACCCAGAACGACTTCGTGGACGGCGTGCCTCGCTCCATGATGCACCTCGTTCTGTCCCCGAAGTATTACGGCATGATCCGTAACGACCTCGACAAGCAGACCAACAACGCGAATGTGAACACCGCCGCCGAGGAATTCCTTGTGTGGCACGGCATCCGCGCGTACAGCTGCGTCCACCTTCCCGCTGGCTGCAACTACCTGCTTATGGTCGAGGGCGCTGTCGCTCAGCCCATCATGGCCGACCAGTATACCGCCGAGAAGATCCCTCTCTCCAATGCCTACGGCGTCGAGCTGTTCTACCACTACGGCACTACCGTTGTCATGCCTGACCTGATCTTCAAGCCCGGCGTGTTCACCAAGGCGACCGCCTACGCTGCCGGTACTCAGTATTACACCGAGGCCAACGGTGTGTACACTGCTGTCTCCATCACGGAGTTCGCTTCCGGAACCACCTACTATACCATGGCCTGATGCAAGGAGGACATTATGCTGTTTCGCAACCTGAAATCCGGCAACATCGTAGCGGCCACCGACGAAACCAGCATTGAGCTGATGCAGAGGTCAGCCATCTATGAAGCCGTAGAAATCGCCCCTGCACCCGTAAAAACGGAAGGCAAGCGCCGGAAGAAGCCTGCTGAGTCCGAGCCGGACGCTGCCGCCGAGGCGCGGGAAGACTGAGAGGGCGTTGATATGGCGTATGTGGACTGCGTTTTTTACAGTGTTGACTACCATGGTGACATATTGCCGGAGAGCACGGCAGGTGCGTGGCTTGACAGGGCGAGTGATGCCATGGACAGTATCACCCATGGACGGTTGGTGTCAGCATTTCCTATCGTGGGAGCCCACGCCGCAAAAGTCAAAAAGGCCGTTTGTGCCGTTGCCGAAGCTCTTTACTGGATAGACGTTCAGCGGAGAGCATCCTCCGCGCATATAGCGGAAGACGGGAGTTATCGCGGGGCTGTCGCGTCCGTTTCATCCGGGCGGGAGTCCGTCTCATACTCGGCGGGCGATTCTGTTTACGCTGCCGCCGCGACAAGCGCAGAGGCACAAACGGCTCTGATTGGCAGCGTTGCCGCACAGTATCTGGCAAATATTCCGGATGCAAACGGCGTCAATCTGTTGTATGCGGGAGGTGATTGCTTTGTATTGTGACACAATAACGGTCTTTAATTACCACGCCGCAACCGGATGCTGGTTTCCGTCCGTCATCTTCGGCGCTGATCTGCTGGCCACAAAAGCCAACAGCGCGACAACTGCGGGAGGCAACAACGCCGATGCTGTGGACATCATCATCCATTGCACGGCGGACAAGCGCGTTCCCACCGGCGCGGGAATGAAAAGCTACACGGGGGCGAAGGAATATGCTCGCTGCGACAATCCGACGCGGCACATCACCTTCGCCCCGGAGTGCGATTTCATTTTTGCCGGTGCATGGTCCGACACCGAGCCGCTGACCGACGACGACTACGATGAGGGACTGTACCACACCCTGAATGCAGAGCGTGACGGTATCTATCTGATAAGCTCTGCGAGCTTTTACGGTCTTCTCCCTCACTTCGAGATCGGAGGGCGGTAAAATGTCTGACCTCCCGAAAATCTCCTACTCTGACGGCGGCGTACACGTCACTGTTGACCTGCGCGCACTGGATCAGCGTATGCGCGAGGCGCAGCAATGGCTGGGCGACCGCGTGCTTGAGGACTGCAAAGCCTGTATGCCGCTGCTGACAGGCAGCTTGCAGCAGCGCTCCCACACGGAGGACGACGGAAAAAAGGTCATCTTTCCCGGTCCGTATGCGCGCTACCAGTACGGCGGTAAGGTCATGGTGGATTCCGTAACCGGCAAAGGCCCCCGCAAAATTCCTACAGGTCCCGGTGAATACATCCTGCGTTTCCGCAAGGGCGCGAAGCTCGTTGCCACCGACAGGCCGCTGAAATACTCCAACCCGCAGGCCATTCCTCAATGGTTTGAACACGCCAAACGGCAGAACAAGCAATCCTGGATCGACGGCGTGAAGGAAATACTTGGAGGTGAATAACCGTGCCGTCAAAAACGGTAATTGACATTGACGGCTCCGAAGCCGTCAGCAAAATCCTTCTCGACCTGCTGAACATGTATCCCGGTCTGACTGTCGGCAATAAATCTATCCTGTTCTCCACGCTCTCAGACGCTTCCGGGATTGGATTCTTTCCGATTTTCGGCGCAGCATTGCTGAGCAGCACGGAAGACGTCACAGGACACGTCACGCAGGTCTGCCAATACCCGTTCAATGTGATCTACCGCGCCGCTCCTAAGTCTGAAATCCAGCGCATCCGCATCAAGGAATTTCTTGACGCGCTGGGCAAGTGGCTTGAGCGGCAGCCGGTCATGCTGAACGGAAAGAGCCACCAGCTCGACGCATACCCCGCCATATCGGCGGGAAAGCGCAGTATCAAGAAAATCAGCCGCACAAGCCCCGCCTACCTTAACGCCGCATATCAGGACGGTGTGGAAGACTGGCTTATCGCCATGCGGCTGGACTACAACAACGAATTTGATAAATAAGGAGATAACATGCCTAAAATTGAAAGAAAGTTCCTCGCACACTATCTTGATGCCGGATTTGGCATAAAAGCCGCAGATGAAAACACGTACACGCCGAAATATGTACGTCTCGGTAAGGACCTTGAAGAATACAACGAAGAGCTCAACCCCGATATCGAAATCACCAAAAATATCTTGGGGGAGCAGACGGTGAATCATAACGGTTATGAAGTACAGTCCGAAGTCGAACCGTTTTATGCGTACAGTGATGACCCGCTGTTTGAACGTCTTGCAAAGATAGCAAATGAACGACTCACGGGTGATGACTGCATCACCACCAAGGTTGACGTGCTGCTTAACAGTGACGGCACCGTGGCATGGGCGTACAGAGAAAAAGTATGGGTGATACCCAATACCGTAGGCGGCGACACCTCGGGCGTGCAGATTCCATACACGATTTACAATGCAGGCGAGCGCGTGAAGGGGACATGGGACGTGAGTTCCAAAACCTTTACGGTTTCCAACAGCTGAGCTAAAGTGACAAGGAGGTAAAAGTAGACATGACGGAAGAAAGCAAAACAAGCAGCATTGTAATCGATGATGGTAGTATTGAGGTGCCTATAGTAAACAAGACCGGCAGAGAAATCGGTAAATTCTATTTCCGTCCCACCGACGTTGGCATCGTTGCACGATATAACGACCTTGCCGATAGCTTTAGTGAAATCACGGAACCGATAGAAAATGTCAGCGTTAATGCAGACGGAACTGTAGATGAGTTTAATGAAAACGATATGGCAGCAATGCGTGAAGCAGAGCAGCGGCTGTACACAGCTTGTGACACGCTCTTCGGAGGTAACATGGCGGAAGCCTTTTTCGGTAAAATGCACCCGTTTTCCCCCATCGGCGGCAAGTTTTACTGCGAGAATGTACTGTCAGCGGTCGGAAAGTACATCGAGAAGCAATTCTCGAGTGAGGTTAAACGTATCAATGCCCGTGTTGATAAGTACACGCACGGGTATGCCGCGCGTACAGGGAAACATAAGGACGGAAGAAAGTGATTGGTGATTTGCCGAAGAGCGTATTGGTAAACGGCAAAGAATTTACCATACGCTCGGATTTTCGAGACGTTCTGCATATCCTGTGTGCATTCAATGACTGTGAGCTTGATGACAGTGAAAAGGTTTATGTTTGCCTTACTATTTTCTATCCTGACGTTGACTCAATTCCACGGTCTGACTATGAAGCAGCATTTCAAGCCGCAATGGACTTTATAGATTACGGTGCTAAAACAGACAACGCAAATAACGCAATGCGAATCATGGACTGGGAACAGGATGAGAGCATCATGTTTCCCGCCGTGAATAAAGCAGCCGGATTCGAAACACGTTCCGCGGAGTACATTCACTGGTGGACTTTTCTCGGATACTACATGGAGATATCTGATGGCATTTTTTCGAATGTTTTGAATCTAAGGCTGAAGAAAGCTAAAGGAAAAAAACTCGAAAAGTGGGAGCGAGAATACTGGCAAAGCAACAAAGAACTTTGTGTCCTAAAGCCGAAGCTATCGGCGGACGAACAAAAACAGCGAGATGAGTTAAACAAACTGCTGGGGTGAAACACTGAGGACTGAGAAAGGACGGTGGTTAAATGGCTGAACATGCAGACGGTTCAATTATTATTGATACTGAGATAAATTCCAAAGGTTTCAAAGCCGGAAGCGATGAGCTGCTTGCTGCGATAAAATCACTGACATCGGAACTGAAAACGCTTGGTTCGGCATTCAAAAACATGTTTAGCGGCACCGTTGCACCTAAACTCGATACTGCTCCTGCAGAAAAAGAGCTCTCTGATCTTGAGGCGAAAGCTAAAGAAACTGCGGCATCAGTTAAGAACTCAACACAGTCAAATGCGGCTAATAGTGAACCCCAATCAGCAAAAGTCGATTTTGGCGAAGCCGCGCCTAAGGCATCCGCTTTGCAGCGAGAAATCGATGCTGTTGCAAACAGCGTCGGACGGCTCGAGCAATCTTTTGATAAATCGATGCAGGGCGGCGAAAGCTCCATAACATCTTTTGATGCAAAAGTAGATGCAGCGAGAAGTAAAATCGAGGCACTGCAGGAAAAACTGAGTGCTGTTGCAGCAACACAAATACCCACCGATGACTATAAGTGGCTCACAGCAGAAATCGCAAAAGCGGAAAATGAACTGCAAAAATACTATGAAAAGCAGATAAAACTCGAATCTCTCGGTACGAGTACGGAATCTGCTGCATGGAAGAGTCTGCAGTATGATATCCAGCTCACAGAACAAAAGCTTAACGACTATAAATCGGAAGCGGCTCAAATGGAAACAGCGGGCACAGCATACATATCCGGTGCTGATACAGAGCAGTACAGTAACATGAGTGCAGCTGTTTCCGATACTGCGCAACGGCTGACAGATCTGCGGGAATCTGAAGAGCGAGTGAAGCAGAATCAACCGTTCACGGATCTGACGGCGCAGGTGCAAGATGCAAATTTAAATGCCGATAAGCTGGAAGCTACATTCAATCGCCTTCAGGGTACGGGCGTGTCTGAAAATTCAGCACAGTGGCGGAATCTGACTTATAACATTCAGCAGGCGCAAACGCAGCTTGGCGCATATGAAGCGAAGCTCAGCACGCTGCACTCAACCGGCGCGATATCCGATGAGCAGTTTAACACTGCATCAGCTGCAATTGCAGCTGCAAAAGAACGAATGTCCGAGCTCTCATCGGAAACGAACAGAGCCCGTGGCAACATGTCTTTCCTGCAAAAAGCCGCCGGTGGCATTAAGGCTGGGTTCTCAAAGCTGGGGGCCGCGGCTAAGGCGGCGCTGGGAGGCGTGAAAAAGCAAAGCGGAGATGCAGCCTACGGAATAAAAGCACTTGCCAAAAAGCTTACAAGTATGGGAACCATGCTTAAGCGTATGGCTTTGCGCAAAGTTTTCTCGGCAGTTTTAAGCAGTTTGCGTGATGGGATGAATAACCTGGCTCAGTATTCGGCCCCTGTAAATGCCAATCTTTCCGCACTCAAATCGGGGTTCACACAACTGAAAAACAGTATCGCCGCAGCATTTGCGCCGATTCTTTCCGTTGTGACTCCGATAATCCAAACTTTTATCGGTCAACTCGCTGATGCGATTAATTATGTCGGTATGCTGATAGCATCACTTACAGGTGCGAAAACGTTCACGGCAGCAGTTGCAGTTCAGGAGAACTATGCAGAGTCGCTTAATAACACTGCAAATGCGGCCGAGAAAGTAAAGCGGCAGCTGGCGGGATTTGACGAACTGAATGTATTGAATGCATCCTCAAGTAGCAATAACGGCAATAATGCCGCCGGCGCTATGTTCGAGGAAGTCGCGATACCGGAAAATATTGCAGCGCCGTTAACCGACATTTTCACACCGTTTAAAGATGCGTGGGAAACCGAGGGTCAGGCGACAATTGATTCTATTATCATTGCATTTGCAGGAATCAAGACTTTTTTAGCGTCCGTTGGAGAAAGCTTCCGTGAGGTGTGGACGAATGGTACCGGGCAGCGAACACTCGAAATTCTGTTGCGCCTGTTTCAAAACATTCTCAAGTGCGTCGGCAATCTCGCTGACGGACTTTCAAGAGCTTGGAACGCAAACAACAACGGTACGGCCATAATACAAAACATTTGGAATGGTTTCAACAGCATCCTCGGTATCATCGAACAAATGTACGGCTGCACAGCCGATTGGCTTGCCACACTCGACTTTACCCCGCTGATGACAGCATTTGCAGGTTTGACATCAGCCATACAGCCGTTTGTGGATCTTGTCGGTGGGACGTTGTTGCGGTTGTATCAAACAGTGCTGTTGCCAATCGCAAGCTGGTTTATTGAAGCAGCTGCGCCTGCTTCGATCGATGCAATAACAGCAGCCTTCGGTGCGCTGCAAGCTTTTTTAGAACCCTTCATTGCAGGGGTTCAAATGCTCTGGGAGTCCATTCAGCCCATAATCGATTGGGCCGGAAGCGTTGTGGTCGTAGTAATTAACGGTGTTAAAACGGTCTTTGAAAAACTTGCGACGACATTCCGAGAAAAAGGCGGCGAAATACAGAATATTGTGGCGGGAATCGGAGACATCATCTCAGCTGTTTGGCTGGTTGTCGGGCCTATTCTGAATCTACTCAAAGACCTTGTGGGCGACGTTTTCGCCTTTATCGGAGACTTTGTCAGTGTCGTAATCGGATCCGTGATAGACTTTCTTTCCGGCTTGATTGACTTTATCGCGGGAATTTTTACCGCAGATTGGGATCGCGCTTGGTCGGGAATAAAAAGCATATTCTCAAGCATTGTTGACCTGCTGAAGGGCATTGTTTTGGCTTTGTGGGAATTTCTGAAGAGCGCATGGGAGTCAATCAAGGATGATGCCGAGGCTATTTGGAAAGGGATAAAAGATTTTGTTATCCCAATTTGGGAAGGGATCAAAAAAGCAGCGTCAACAATATGGAATGCCATAAAATCGGTCGTATTAACGGTAGTTAACGGAATAAAAAATGGAATTGTGTCCGCATTTAATGCCGTTAAGACGTTCATTTCGAATTGTATGAACACGATCAAAAACGTTGTAGTGGGCATTTGGAACGGTGTATGGGGTGCAATAAAAGGCGTTATAAACGGCATTCTCGGCGGTATCGAAGGTATGGTAAACGGCGTTATACGCGGTTTGAATTTTATGATCGATGCACTGAACAAGCTGAGTTTTAATGTCCCCGACTGGGTGCCGCTAATCGGCGGCAAAACATTCGGATTCAACATTAAACGCATATCTGAAGTGTCACTTCCTCGCCTCGCTGACGGTGGACTCGTGCGTGCCGGACAACTTTTTCTTGCACGTGAAAGCGGTCCGGAATTGGTTGGAAGCTCAGGGGGTAAATCCGCGGTAATGAATAACGACCAGATCGTGGATAGTGTATCGCGCGGTGTTGCAGGTGCAGTATCGAGCGAAATCGGCGGAATCGATTCGCGCATAAACGAGGTTGCAGATGCCATTCAATCAGCTCGTTTCGACATAGTAAACAAGCTGCAAGCGATAACAAACAGTATAGCAGTGCTGCGTGCGCCCAATGCGGCATACGGACTAACCCCTTACAGCGTTGCAGCTGCGGTTTCTGAGGGGCATTCCGCGGGATCAGCTGCGGAGTCAAGCATAAACGGTGAAATTACAGATGTTATCACGCGAGTGGTGTCCGATGCAACGGCTGCAATAGTATCAGCGATTCAGACATACAGCGGAGCGACCGTAACAATTAACCGTGAGTCTATCGCTGACGCTGCCGTACGCGAAATCAATAGACGTACGCGCATGACAGGACACTCACCGCTGCTTATATGAGGAGGACGCATGAGACCTATATTTCGAATTAAAAATCACGACTATACCGCGTTTCTGGCCGCGGACGGCCTCGCTCCGGTGCGTAACGATATAGATGCTGACGGTTGCGGGCGCGATTTACTGAGCGGGAAAATGTACCGTGCTCGTATCACGCAAAAAGATAAGTGGACTGTCAAATTTGGTCGAGTACCTGAGCTGGTAATGAAATCAATAGCTGAAGACATCGATCCGGTGTTTGTTCCCGTATGCCTGTTGAATCCGAAGACCAATAAGCAGACCACAAAAACTTACTATACATCTACGCTGACATATGGTACCCAGCGATACGGTGCAAGCAATGACTGCACGTATTACGATGGCTGCACATTCAATTTGACCGAGAGGTGATTTAGTCATGAGTTATCGCAGTGCTATTTGGCGAAAAATTGTACAGCAAGATAACTATCAAATGCAGACGGTATTACGTGTTGGAAACACGATTTACAGCGAAATCACAGCACCCGTTATTGAGCGAGTACTTATGGACAAGCCGCTGTCAGTCGGGAACTGCGCTGCTGCATCGATGCGTGTATCTGTACTTACGGATACAGAAATACCGCAGTCATCACCGATAGTTGTTTCGGGTAGACTAACCGATGGTACACTGTACAGTGAGTGGTATGAACTCGGCACGTTTTTTGTAGATACGCGGGTTAAAGAACACAATGGACTTATCACGCTTGAGTGCTACGACTCTATGCTGCGTGCAAATACGGAGTACGACAGTCGCTTCGATACCGCATGGCCCAAGCCGATGCTAACCATGGTAGAAATCATTGCAAATCAGATGGGTGTCGGAATCGATCCACTCACGCGAATTAATACCGGCGTAAACTATCAAATTCCGAAGCCCGACGGACTAACAATGAATCAAATCCTTGGTTACATTGCCGGATGCCATGGCGGAAACTGGGTAATAACCGGTGAAAACCTGCTTAGACTCGTACCTCTGTCTACCCTGCCGACCGCAAGCTACTGCATAACGGACTCTGTAGGTAATCACATAGAGACGTCGAACGGTGATGCACTGATATACTACAGGCGCACGGAGCGAACAACAGCATTGCCGGCGGTCACCGGAGAAACGCCGGACTCGGCAACTCCAATAATGTACGGCGTGCTTGACGCTGCCCAAAGGCAAATTACCGATGTAAATGATGACTGCATCGTGTGGCACGACAATACTGAAATCGCGAGTAAGACCGTTAATGTTGCTGCGGTGCTTGGCAAATTCACCGTGAGTGATACTATGATCGTATCCGGGGTTGTAATGACGGACCAAAACGGAACGCAGTTCTCTGCGGGATCTGATAACGGAGCCGTAATTACAATACCCGAAAATCCGTACGCAAATCAACCCGTATGCGATGCGCTTTACGCTGCATATAGTGGACTGCTGTATGTAGCATTTGAGGCCACAGAGTCGGTGTGCGATCCATCGGTTGATTTAGGTGATGGCGTAGAAATCGGAAGCACCCTGGGTGTGGCATACGGCATAAAACTCGCACTCGGTGTGCTCCCAACGGCAGATATTCGTGCACCAAAGGATGAGACGCTGGAATCCGAGTATCCGTATAAGTCCGTTAATGATACGAAATTCGAGCGACTCAAAGCTGCTGTTGACGGTGCCGTTGCACAAATGGAACACTTCGGCGGAGGCATTGGACAATTCGAACGGCGGCTAATCGACTTGGAAAAGCAAACCGAGTCGTATTCAGCAATAGGTGCGCTGCCGTTGGCGGATATAGCGGCAATTTTCAATTAATAAAGGAGAGAAAGATGGCAAACAAAAAGATCACCGATTTCGCAATACTGAGCAGTGCAAATGATGAGGACGTGTTGCTTGTTTCCTCAGACAACGAAACATACTGTATCACAGTGGGTACGTTAAAAAACAACATAAAAGCGTATGCGGATACGATTCTGTCGAGTGTATCTAACGGACTGACCTACAAGGGGTTTGTGAACTACTTTTCAAATCTGCCCACCAGTGGAAATACGCTCGGAGATGTGTACACGGTACGCTATCAGGGAAACGCGGAAAGCGGAAAACCCGTTGTGGACGGTACAGAATACGTCTGGAGTGCGACCGATAATGCTAAGGCTGAATGGATAGCGCTCGGACCGAACGCAGCACAGAAAATGGACAAGCTCGAGTCCGGCACAGTCGGAAACGTTATGTCCGTCGGAAGCGATGGTAACGCACAAGACAGCGGCACGGCTCTCTCGATGCTGTTAACACGCGGGATGCTTGATGTACCGGGTGGCATTCCGTCACTCGACCGGAGCGGCAAGATTTCGATTAGTCAGCTACCTGCAGCAGGACTTCTGCCGCAGGTGATTGTGTCATCCAATATCGGAGCCGCAATCACGTGCACTTGTGGCAGTAAGAGCATATCGGTCCAAAACCCGACTGGGACAATCTCAGTCAACCTTCCTGACTACGGTGACTGGGTAGTCGTAGGTACTTCAGCGGGAAAGCAAACTACACCGGTAACGGTGTCGGTTGACACAGTAAAACAGTATCGTGTCCAGTTAAGCTATTTCGCTGCAATTCTTACCGTTGTTGGCGTCACTCAGGGTGCCAAAATTTATGTAAGTAACGCTGATAATTCATATTCGGCAGTTGTCGGAGAGAGTTCTACATCCGTAACTTTGACTGTATCGGCGGCGGGAACATACAACATATGGGAGACAGTCGGAAACAAATCAAGGGTCCTCGGTTCGATAAGTATCACGGCTGACGGACAGAAATATACATTCCAGGCTTCAGCATCTACGGGAGACAAAGAATAGTGACGAAGAACTATGTAGATAAAACCGGCCTACTCTACTTTTGGAGTCGGGTTAAAGAATGGGCAACAAGCAAAATCCCAACAAAAACCAGTCAACTGGAGAATGACAGTCATTTCATAACGACCGCCGATGTGCCTGACGGCGCTACAGCGTCTACAACAACACCCAAAATGGACGGCAACGCAGCGGTTGGCATAGAAACAGCATTCGCGCGGGGAGACCACGTACACCCGTCTGATACAACGAAGGTGGATAAGGTGTCTGGCAAGGGGCTGAGCTCAAACGACTATACGGCGGCTGAAAAGGAAAAACTGAGCGGAATAGCAGCAGGGGCAACAAAAACCGAGCTGTGTACGGATATCAGCAAAAACGCATCGAGCGACACATATGCCGCAACCCCTAAGGCTGTGGCGGCGTATGTCGCATCGATGGTGTCGGGCGTGTACAAGCCCTCGGGCAGTCTGGATATGTCGGTATTGCCGCCGCCGGGTCTGTCGGTGCTGGGGTGCGTGTACAATGCAACAACGGACTTCACAACGACGGATAAGTTTGTTGAGGGAGCCGGCAAAGCATATCCTGCTGGCACGAATGTTGTATGTGTTTACAATAATGGCTCCTACTACTGGGATGTGCTGTCAGGTTTTATAGACCTGTCAAAGTACGTCATTGCAGATGAACTTGCCCCGATACCGGAATCAGAAATCGAGGCGATTGTAACGTGAACAAGAACACCGAATCGTCTATAGCAAAGTATGTAAGCCTTACCGGGCTTAAAGCTTTCTATGCAAAGCTCAAATCGGCATTTGCTCCGGTGTCGCATAATCATGCGGCAGGAGAAATAAACAGCGGCACGCTTCCCGTAGCACGCGGCGGCACGGGGCGAAGCAGCGCACTCAGCGCAGCCAAGGCGCTTGGCAGGGGTTACGGTACCTGCGCTACTGCAGCCGCCACAGGAGCCAAGACAGCCGCGCTGAGCGGATTTGTCAGGCAAGTCGGCGCACTCGCCGCCGTGCGCTTTACGTACGCCAATACTGCATCCGGAGCAACACTTAACATAAACAACACCGGCGCGGCAACGATTATAAATTGTTACACAGGTTTGACCATATCTGCAACAGACATATCAGCGGGTATGACGGCACTGGTGATTTTCAATGGATCGAGTTGGGTGCTGATGAATCCAGCCCCTGCTCAGCAAACATCAAAAACGTAAGGAACGAGGTAAAACTATGCCAACAATTAATGTCACAGTACGCAATAAGATTGCTAAATCACAACCACCGGCGTTCATCGTATGCGGAAACAGCGATTACACGGCCGTGTTCGACCTGGATGACGAGTGGGCGGAGTTCCCAAATCGCGTCGCGGTTTTCGTGTACCAAGTGGGACGAGAGCGCAGAAACGAACGCGTCATCTTCGACGGCGACGAGTGCCCGATACCTACACTGCGCGGAGTACGTGCGGTTGAAGTGGGCCTGGAGGCGGGCAACATCCGAACGACTACGCCGGCGCGTATCAGGTGTTTCGGATGCATCTCGGACGCCGCAGGTACACCGCAAGAGCCCGACGAGGATGTGTATGGACAGATTCTTGAGAGAGCCGACAATATGGCTCAAGCGGCCACAGCAGCAGCTGAACAAGCCGAAAGTGCACAGACGGCTGCAAGCGCAGCGGCGGAAGATGCACGAACTGCACAAACAGCAGCAAGCACGGCAGCACAATGCGCACAGACGGCGCAAGATTGTGCGCAAGCGATGGCGGGGACGTTTGATTTCACCGGGTACATGCGCTACCGTGTGGTTACAGAATTGCCGGAACAGCAGGACGATAACGTTTTGTACCTCATAGTTGAAAACGATACCGCAGAACCGAGCGAACCTGAAAATCACGACGAAAACGGAGGAACCGAATGAAAGCCTATCTTGCTAAGCAGTCTTTAGGATCGATACAGCGAAACGGCAAGCTGTATGCTGACGGAAAACAGGTGCAAAAAGCGGTTCTTCACGGAGAAACTATTTATCACCTAAGGAAGAACCTCGCACTCAATGCTGCTATTCTTTATTACAACAAGAAGTATCCGGATTATGCGAAGAACGGACCGCAGCACGCCTTTGACGGAAAGATGAGTAATCCCGAAGCCGACAAGTGGCACACCTCCGGCATCAACGGTTGGGTTGCATTCGACATTCATACCCCCGTTGCAAATCCGATACTCAAGATATATCATGCCGGTTCTGCAGGTGAAGATTCCAACCTGAACACCTCGTCATGGGATGTTTATATCCTTAACGAAAGGTACTTCACGGAAGAATCGTTTTTCAATCTGACCATCTCCGAACGGAATCGAGTCTGTCAGATTGCATGGGCTTGGAAAAAGATTCATGTCACAAACGGCAATACCGCTGACATATCTATCGACCGCATTGATATGCCCGAGGCAAGGCGTTTGTTCAAAATCAACATGCGCAAAACGAATCAGACCGGACAGCCCTATTATCTCAATGTCTACGAAATCGAGATGTACGAAAGCGATTATTAAGGAGAATGAAATGGAGCACGATATAAAAAATTTCATCCGTTGGGCTTTGCAGCATGTGCGAGAGGTTCCTTCAGGGGCGGTGTTGCCCCTCCCGGCAAAGAGCTGCTGCACTGACCCGTGGCACTATCTGTTCGGAAGCGTCAGAGTAAAAACCACCGCCGGCATGGTGGCGCAGTACCGTGAAAAATACATAGCGAGGGGCTGGAAGCCCGAAACCTATGATTATTACACAAAAACGTGGAAACCCTCGGAGTACGCCACTGACTGCCAGGGGCTTCTCGACGCATATCTCACATATGAGTGTGGTGAATTGACTGACATTAATGCAAATATGAACTACAAGAACTGGTGCGTTGATAAAGGCCGAATCGTTGACGTGACACGTCCGTACGTGGTCGGAGAGGCGCTGTTTATGCAGTCAAAAACAACCGGCAAGATGACTCATGTGGGCTGGATTTGCGGCTTCACGGCGGACGACGAGCCGCTGGCAGTGGAAGCCCGCGGACTGGCGCACGGTGTGGTTATCACGAAGGTGTCGGAGCGTCCCTGGACGCACCGGGGGCTAATGAAAAAGAAATTCAACTACAAAGAAAGAGAGGAAAGCACAATGAAAATTAAATTCGAAGTTGTATCCCCTATGCATACGGGGACGGCGTACAAGATGATGCAGGCAGCTCTGAATGCGTCGGGCTACACCGATGCGTCGGGATTAACACTCACCGAAGACGGCAAGTGGGGGGCAAAGTCACAGGCCGCTTTTGCCGCCATGATAGCCGACTATGCGCAGACGGATAGCACTCCCGCCGAACCGATCACTGTGGTTGACAACGGCGCGGCAACCGTGCTTGTGCATGGCGTGCGGATCACGATAGCAAAGGACGGGGAAAGCTGTTGACCGCAAACTTATGGGTAACGCTGATTAGCGCAGTACTGGGCAGCGGCGCGCTGACAGCCGTGATCACAGCTGCAATCACTGCACACAGTGAGCGTAAAAAGGCAGCGGCGCAAGTATCCGCTGCCGAAGCTCGAGTAGCATCGGCTGAGCGGCAGGCTTTGATGATGCTGACTCTTGACAGCCTGCAGGCACGGTGTCGCGCAATCATAGCTACGGGCAGTCGCACGCAGACGGATACGCAGCAGATCATCATACAGCACGATGTGTACAAGGCCTTGAAAGGCGACGGCTGGGCGGACGCCCTTTTTACGTCCGCCATGGAGCTGCCTTTAGTGTGATGCGGGAAACCGCAGAAATGTAGTCAATGTAACAATATTTACTATAGAGTATTAAAAATAAGCGCGTGCGCGCGAACGTTACAGCGGCTTTTGGAGGTATCGCTGTACATGCGCAGCATGTGCTACGGATGTTTTTTGTTAGCATTAACAATTTAGTGCAGAAAAAGATTGAAACAGGTGATTTTATGTGGTATGCTTTATGTCAATGAATAAAATCGCCGAACAAGGAGATAACATCAATGAAACTTATAAGCATGAAATGTCCGCATTGCGGCGGTACGCTGAGTATCGATCCCGACGGCAAACAGGCCAAATGTCCATTTTGTGAAACTCCAATTATGATTGATGACGAAGTACGTCACATACAGTTTGACAACTCAAAGCAGGCTGGGTACGATTTTGAGGTAGGACGTATGCAGGCTCGGAGGGATGCGGCTGTAGCGACCATTGCAGAACAGCAGAGGGAAGAGAGGAAAAAGAAGAACCTCAAGTGGTGGATTATCGGGTGGATACTGTTTTTCCCGATCCCGTTGACTATCATCGTTGTGAGATCAAAAAAGCTGAAGACCCTTTGGAAAATCATCATACTGGTTGCGATTTGGGGCGGTTTTATTCTTATTGGACTGTCAGGTGAAAAGGAAAAGAATGAAACTCCAGCGCCTCAACCATCGATTACATCGATGCAGTGCATAGCACAATTTGATTTCTAAAACACATACACTAACTGCAATAGCCGCATGAGCTTCGCGTTCGGCGGTCATTGTTTTATTTATCATCATGACACTGAGCACTACTCCAACGCAAACGCCATCACCTGCCCCACCTGCAAGCCCGGTAAGGCAAAAATCACCCAGATCTACCGGCTCGGTCAGAGCAAGCACCCGTATCATCTGATTGCTGTTTCCGGCGCGGCCAAGTGGGGCAAGCTCAAATCCGGCGCGGGCTGGATCAGTCTGGATTACACCAAAAAGGTGTAAATACATATCGAAAAGGAGAATATCACCATGACTAACGTTATCATCGAAAACCTTGTGCAGATCGCGGCAACCCTGCTCATTACCCTGATCGGTGTTTTGGGCGCGTGGCTGTCTACCAAGCTCGCCAAGCGCGAGGAGCTGAAAAACATCTCTACGGCTACCAACGAGATCATTCACGCCGCCCAGCAGACCGTCCTTGAGCTTCAGCAGACCACCGTGGAAGGTATGAAGAAAGCCCATGCGGACGGCAAGCTGACCAAAGACGAAATTACTGAGCTGGGCAAACTGCTGATTGATGGCGCTATGGCTAAGATGTCCGACACCTCTAAAAACCTGCTCAACGCTGCTGGTGTGGACATTTCCGCTATCATTCGCGGCGCGGGCGAAGCCCTCATTGCGCGGATGAAATAACCCGCTGCACCGGTGTAACATTCTGCTGAAAAGCGGTGTTACACCGGCTGAAAATGTTACAAAATCCTGTAACATTGTAACGCTGGCGTTACAGGCGAATGTTACGGCAAAAAGCCTTGAAAACAGGCGTTTTTCAGCCTTTGTAACATTGTAACATAATTTTCTAATATACCTATTGAAATAAAGGGCGCAAGGCGTACATATACGTCATAGCGCCTTTGCGCGCCTATATGCACACGCGTATAGGGAAAATGGCCCTCGGATGTTACAAAAGCATCCGAGGGCCTTATTTTTTTTGCCTTCTGTGACAACAGAAAAAATAAATTCAAATATTTGCTCCAAACCCCTTGACAAGTTCAAATGATTGCTCTATAATAACCCACGTAAGAGCAAATATTTGAACTTGAAACAGGAGGACAAGAAAATGAAACTCACAAATACCGATTTCAACATGAGGGTCAACGAGTCCAGCAGTTACATTGTCTACATCACGAAAAGTAAGGAAGCCTACAACAGCATCTATCAGATGGAGATGAAAAAGCGCGAGCTGCTTCACGACCAGCTCGGTTGGTATTACAGCGTGGATGGCCATGTTCCGGTCCAGCAGGATTGCAGAGTGCCTGAGTTTTTCCACGGCGACAATTTCTTGGTGGTGTGCGTGGAACACAACAACGGTGATTGGAATAAGCAGCCCACTTACAAACTGTATATCGCAGAGTGACGGGGCTTTGCCCCGGTAATGCGGCAGACCGGCCACAAGCCCGGTCCCATGATAGGAGGTAGCATTTATGAGTAAGGCAACGCAGATCGGGTGGTACACCCTCAAGGAAGATAAGGTATTCCGCAACACATTTGAGTGTGCGGCGTGGTATGAGGACGTTCTTGTGAAAGCAGGAAGGTACCTTGTCATTGTTTACGACTTCCGTATTCTGAAGCACGACAACTCGAAGTACAACAACCGCGTTGAGGGCCACATCGGCGGCACCTACACCCACATGGACGGGACCATCGTTTCTGACGAATTCGGCGCTCGGTACTTCGGTATGCCGATTGGCGACTATGACGACGGCAAGAACGCGGGCAAGTCTTCCAGCCATAGTATGATGGCCTATATGTATGAGGTAGCGAATTCTGTACTGAATGATCCTGATAGCCCGTGGGAGTTGTTCCCTGAGTTTGAAGCGCGAGAGATTCACGATGAGTGGGACGGTGAGCCGTACACCACGCACAGCATCTATAAGCGCTAAGCCGAAACGCCCGGAAGGGCGTCACCGGGAGCCGACCTACCCGGTCTGATGATGGCAGGTCAAAGGAGGTGCAAAGTGCAAGAGATTCGGTTTTCAAGGGCTGCGCCGTGGCATTGCCCGTCCTATAAGAGCTACTACATTCAGGACAGGTCCAGCGGCCGGGACGTACACGGGAATGAAACCTATGAATACGCTCTTTTCCTCAAGCAGCCTTTTCAAGTGGTCCGGCGTTTTCGCACACGGAAGCAAGCCTATGAGTACGTGAGCCGTCTGACGGGATACAGCCGCTGGGATATTAAAATGGGCAGCAATGGCATTGTTGTGAATGACCGGGAATACTTGGGCGTTGTTTATGGAAACACCATGTACCGGATAACACGAAGGACGCGGGAAGTAGTTACACGGCCCGTGGATGATAAGCAACTCACGCGCTGGCACATGAAGTACGTGGACTGCCTATCTGAAGCAAAAGAGATTATTCAAAACAGGGAGGATTTACCATGAAAAAGAGCGTCGAAGAGGCAAAGGCGCAGGCCCAAAAGCTGAGCGCTGAACACCCTCACAACACCGTCCGGGTGCTGGACAAGCCCCGGAAACACGCCGTCGTGTGCGCCTCTGAGTGGGCGTACCGTGAGCGTATCCTTGACGGCTGGCACGTCGTCACGACCTACAGAGCCAGGAAGGAGGTGTGATTATGGATCGTCCGACCCACTGGAATGGCAAGAAGTACGTTCTGCCTTCTACGTCAAAGGGGCCGGGTGTGTGGCGTGAAATCGCTGAGCGCCTTGCCGCCCGTGAGAATACCGGCCTTGAGCCGGAAGAGATTGAGGCCTTGAAGGCCCAGAACAGGCAGCCTGAAAAGGTGGTCTGTGATGAGTGTTCGGACAGGGGCCATTGCCCCGAATATCAACCCGGCGCACCTTGCGCCGCAGACAGATAAGGAGGCGTGGCGCATGGCAAAAAACACAATTACTATTGAGCGAACCGACAACGGGTACTTGTTCACCGGCAGCCTTCGGCAGCCTACAGCAGTCGAGATTTCAAACTACTGCCACGAAAAGCGCATTTATATTGAAGGCGTGTATGTGACGGCGGTACGTATCACGGATACCTATATTCCGGCTGAGGAAGTGAAAACAGTTGAGCTGATTGAATACGGGGACCACTGCCCGGTATGCGGGAAGGAAGTGGACCTGAGCGGCGAAAGTTGCCCGGTTTGCGGCAGACGTTGGGATATGGAGGTGTGAGGCATGGAAGATATGGTAGCTGAAGCCGCCGTCATGGCAATTTATATCTGTCCGTTTCTGCTGCTCTTGCTCTTGTGCGGCTATCTTGCAGACCACGTGCTGCCGCGCTGCCCGCACTTGCTCAAATTCTTAGAGCGTATCCTTCAGGTGGATCTTGGAGGTGGCGAAGAATGGGACCAGTAGTGTTCTTCGTGGAACGCAATCACCGTGGCGCATGGGTAGTTTACGGAGCCGCAGGCGTCAAGCAGTATTACGGCTATACGAAGAAGCAGGCCGTCCAGCTCTACAAAGAGAGCTGCACTATCATTGTGAACAGGAGGAAATGACAATGCTGTATGCACATAAGTTTTTCAAGACTGAGAAGGCCGCTCAGGACTTTCAGAAGAAACACGGCGGCGCTCTGTACGCCAACGTACCCAGCAGCCGGATCCGTGAGGACTACCGCGTGGAAGCCTGCATGGCTGAGCTGTCTGAGACTGAACGCACGGCCCGTCTGGACTGCTGGAACTGGGTCTGGGCATATGAGGTCCTGTCGGCTCTGCCCCAGAGTATAACACTGCGTAACCTTGAACGCGCCCATATCGAAGACGGTCTGCATCCTACCGCCATTTGCGATTATGCCGGTCCCTTCATCCGACTGACGACCGAAGAATAGGAGGTGTTATGTATGACGACCTATGAGATCATTCGCGAGACATACGACGTACCGGCCTGCTGGGAACCGGCTCTTGGCGGGCAGCGCTGGTGGATTACTCGCACTGCGGAGTTTTCCTTCACCGTGGAAACCTGCCTTGAGGTCCAGTACGGCGACATCGAGGTCGTGGCCGTCAAGACGTGCCACAGTCTGGCAGCTGCCCAGAAGTGGCTGGAACAGCACTGGCGCGACTGGGTGCCGGATGAACGGTGCGAGAGCTACACACGGGAGGCTGAGACGTGAATGGGTGACAAAAAGGTCAAATACGGTGCGCTTGACGTCATGTGGGCGTTCGTGCGTATGGGCGGCTATCAACTTCATCAAGCGGATATTTCTTCTCTAAAGGACAACTGCGAGCAGCTTCGGCACCTGTTGACGCAGAAAACGGCAGGACAGCGGCGCGATAAGCGAGAGGACATCGATTTTCACGAGCTGGACGCAATTACAAATAACATCGTAATCGGGGCAATGGTCCTCTATATGAGCGGAAGCCTCGACGCGCTGACACCAAAGGAGGCGGAATAATGCACAAATATGTGAGGTCCGGGAAATTCAAAAATACGAACTGCGGGTATGCGCTGGTGCGCGGCATCGTGTTCGGCTCGATCTATGAGGCGGAGGAGTATTGCACCGCCAAAGGGTACGACCCTGACGTCTGGATCGAAGCTGACAGTGACGCGGTGCTTTCGAGGTGCCAGCAAATCGCGCGTGCCGCGTTGCCGTGTCTCTGTCAGGCCCTTGAGGAGCAGAGGATTTTGTGCGAAACCCTCGGTCATGAAGCCAGAGCAGAGGCCGCAGCTTTGGAAGCGGCAGAAGAGAAGCACGAATTGGGCTGGGAAGTTCACCGCAACTGGCTGCAACACGCAGCGGGCAAAGTGGGCGGCTGTAACTGGGCGGCATACGGGCTGTTCGGCATTCCCGCTGAGCATGACATCGTTGTCGTGGCTCCCGGCGACCAAGTGGACGTATATCCGTTCGCAGATGGAGAGCAGGAGGTTGACAATGGCTGATTTAAGGACCTGCCCATTCTGCGGCGGGAATGAAATCATCATTCGCCCAGTGTACTACGCGGGGATCATCAATCCACGCTTTTACGCGCAGTGCCGAAGATGTTTCGCACAGACCGCGCCAAAGTGGACAACGAAGCTGGGCGCAGTCAAAGACTGGAATAGGAGAGCCGATAATGGTTAAAAATTTGAATCATGAAGCCGCAGGCACTGGCGCTTGCAATCACAAGAACCGGATAAAGACGCACTTCGCCAAAATTATCGTCCGCGGCACAAGCGAAAAGCCGTGTTACGATATTTTGTATTTCGATCCTGCGGACCGGAAATACCACATTGGCTTCGGCTCGTATTGCCTTGATTATGTGTTTAAGTGGCTGGCAGAAGAATTCGAGATTGAGGAAGCGGTCCCTACCGCTGATCTCGACTGCGAAGGTTGCGTCTGGCTGAATACACGGCACCAGAAGTGTTCCTGCTGCCGAAGGAACCAGTACATCAAGGACAACTACAAGGAGGGGCAAAATGCCGCTGTACATCAATGCTGAACAGGCAGCGAGCTATTTCGCAAGTTTGCGGAAGAAACTGCCTCACGATGCCCGCGACTTTATGACGCGAGACAGCTTGCTTTTGAGCGTAGAACTGGCGTTGAGATCAGACTATTCACAGCTTGCGTTCTGGGACGCGATACAGATCGGAGATTGCGCGGGCTGTGTCGGGCAGGAAGTTCCGCAGAATTGCTCCTGCTGTCGCAGAAACCGGCATCTCAAAGACAACTACAAGGAGGCATAATGTTTGTGCGAAGAAGATTGAAAGCCGAGATTGTGCGGCTGTCGTATCGGGTAGCGGAGTTGGAGGAGCGCCTGTGAATCTCATAGTTGGGTGGTGGTTGATTCCGATTTCACTGTCTGTTCCAGCGCAGGCGACATTGACACGATCTACCGGTATAAGTGCCGCAGGTGCGGAAAGACGCTGAAAACCTACAAGCTCCTGTCGACAGAGAGCTACACCGGCAAATAGAAAACTGCCGCAGAGGACAATTACCTCTGCGGCAGTTTTCTTGTCAGGCCGAACACATTCCTAAACCAAAAGAGTTCGTACCTGTGTGTTTTGGTGGAGCATAGGGGAGTCGAACCCCTGACCTCAACATTGCGAACGTTGCGCGCTACCAACTGTGCTAATGCCCCGAGCAAATTGTTCGAATCTCGAACGGATACATTATAATGCATTGCGGAACAAAAAGCAAGCGGTATTAATCATATATTTCGCTGCGGAGTCGTTCTTCCTCTTTCATAAATATTCCACATTTTTTTAACAAATGAGTGCCGAAAACGGCTGTTATTCCGCCGAGCTTTGTGATATAATACACTTATGAACTTGGGAATACTCTGAACAAAACGCTTTTGCTGAACAGCTTTTGATAAGAGTTTTCTCAGTAATCGTTGATTAATTCGGAGAACGGGCACGGAGTGTTCTCTCCTTTTAATCACTGCTTACATAAAAAAGGAGTATCAACATGAAGACCTACGAACGTTTTTTGAATTATGTAAGAATCCACACCGCAAGCTCCGAGGACAGTTCATCCGTCCCCACGACTGAAAGACAATTTGACCTTGCAAATCTTCTTGTAAAAGAGCTTCACGCAATCGGCGTTGAAAACGCAAGGGTTGATGATAAATGCTATGTTTATGCCTCCGTTGCAGCAACACCCGGCTGTGAAAGCTGCCCCGCAATCGGCTTCATTGCGCATATGGACACCGTTCCGGATTTTTCCGGCGAAAATGTTCAGCCGCGAATCATTGAAAACTATGACGGCGGCGACGTTGTTCTCGGCACAAGCGGCCGTGTGCTTTCCCCCGAAAAGCTTCCCCATTTGCCTTCCCTAAAGGGCAAAACGCTCATCGTGACCGACGGAACAACAGTTCTCGGCGGCGATGACAAAGCAGGCATTGCCGAAATCATGACCGCAATTGAACGCGTCATTTCCGAAAACCGTCCCCACGGCAAACTTTGCATCGGCTTTACCCCCGATGAAGAGGTCGGCTCCGGTGCGGACAATTTCAATGTTGCCGAATTCGGTGCAGACTTTGCGTACACCGTTGACGGCGGCGCGGAAGGCGAAATCGAATACGAAAACTTTAATGCTGCGGCCGCAAAAATCGTTGTAAACGGTTTTAATATTCATCCCGGCGATTCAAAAAACAAAATGATAAACGCACTGTTGGTTGCAATGGAGCTGAACTCCATGCTGCCGGATGAAACGCCGGCCAACACAGAAGGATACGAGGGCTTTTTCCACCTTACGGACATGAGCGGCAATGTGGAACGTGCGGAAATGGACTATATCATTCGCGACCACAGCGAAGCAATCATGACTGCGCGTAAAGCAACTCTTGCTCACGCCGTTAAAATCCTTAACGAAAAATACGGCAGCGGTACCGTTGAATGCACCGTCCGCGACCAGTATCTCAACATGGTTGAAAAAATCCGTCCCTGTATGCACCTTATCGACAACGCGGTTGAAGCTGCAAAATCCATCGGGCTTGTGCCCAAAGTTGCACCCATCCGCGGCGGAACCGATGGAGCAAGGCTCAGCTTTATGGGGCTTCCCTGTCCGAATCTCGGCACCGGCGATTTTGCCTGCCACGGGCCTTATGAACATGTGACCGTTGAAGGCATGGAAAAATGCACCGAACTCGTGCTGCTGCTTATTGACAAGTATTCAAAAGCCGCAAAATAAATCGGTGAAGCATTCGGTTTTTTCACCCGCGCAAAACGGTTTGTCCGAACTTATCTGCGCGGGTACAGGTTCTTTTTTGAAACGCTCTTTTACTGATTCAATCGAAAGGAAACTTTTGCGCTGCAAAGGTTATGGTCATAAACATGAGATTGCCGAAGAAGCTTCTTGCGCTGCTTGTTGCCGCCATGTGCGCTGTTCTTGCTGCCGGCGGCTGCAACCCCCAGAAAACACCTGATTACGGTATCAATCCCGTCGCGCTCAGCGTTAACGGGGTTGATATCACGCTGTTTGATTTCGACAGATTCTACACAACAAACCAAAAATATTACTACCTTACCCATGGTGCAGTTGACGCTCAGGAGTATTTTGAAACAGTTCTTGATGAAGTCGTCCGCTACGGTGTTGCTTTGAGCAAAGCTCAGGAGCTTAATATTCAACTGACTGCGGAAGACGAAGACGAAGTTCAAAACGAATTGCAGACGCAGTGCGACCTGACATTTGAAAAATACAGCAAGACTCTTGCGGACAACAGCTCGGCAAGCGCCGCACCGGCCCTGGATTCCAAAACGGTTGAAGCTGCATTCCGCGAAGACAAGGGATACTCCTTTGCCGAATATCGCGGATTCCTTGCACGCTTTTTGCGCAACAAAAAGATTATTTCAAAGCTTTACGCGGAAATCACCGCCGATGTTGCCCCGGATGAGGAAGAAATTATTGCCTATATTCAACTTAATGTCAGCGAACAGAGTCTCGACAGCTTTTCAACTTTCGTAACTCGATATAAGAGTTTCGTGAACGAAAAAGGCGATGTTCCGTTCTTTGTTCCGGAGGATTGTTTCACCGTCGATCAGCTGCTGCTTCAATACAGTTCCGACGAAAGCGAAAGCACTGCCGAACCGGATGCCTCCGGCACGCTGCCCGCCTACACCTTCGACACAGCTTCCGTAACCGCTTCCGAAATCGATTCCATCCTTTCGGTCGGAGTTTCCTATGATGACTTCATTGACCTTATTGCGCGGTATGGCAACGATGAAAACATGCAGGGCGATGTTTTTCTCCGCTGGGGTTATCTGATTCATAACACTCTGTTTGAAGATTACGAAAAGCCCCTTCTCATCGGTGCTTATTATGCGCACGGCATTGAGCAACTTCCTCCCGAGCTTTCGAACAAAAATACATCCTCACAATACTTCGAAACCACGGACGGGAAACGTATCGTAAAAATCACTGCCAAGGGCAGCATCCGCTACGTTGTTGAAAACCGCAGCCTTGCAAAGGGACCGATGCCCTACGTTGAAGGGGATGAAGTATGGAACCTCAGCTATGACGGTGCACTTGCTGCTGCAAGCGACATTGAATACGATGATCAGTTCGAAGTCTGGTTCAGCGAAGCGAACGTTACCTATTATTACGATCGTTTCAAGTCGAACTACATTTCTCCCGCCGTACCCAAGCAGAAATAACCTTTCTGCATCGGCGGTGGCTTTGCGGCTGTGTTTCATCATTTTTTTGAATTTTCGGACTGCCTGTGCTGCGGTGCAGTCCGTTCTTTCGGGCAAAACGGTTCAAATGTACGTTTTTTTTGCATATGATTGGTTCTGACCCGTTGCCTTGCAGAAGCAAAAATGGTATAATGCAGGGAATGAAAAAAATTGATTGAAAGGTACAGGGGTATCTGCATCCAATGAAAAAAATCGATCCTGTTGTGATGAAAGAAACACTGAGAATCCTTATCGGTTCAATCGTTCTCGGTGCAATTATGAACGCCGTGTTTTTGATGCTCCGCTGTTGGAATCTCCCCGTACTGTTCGGAACTCTGCTCGGAACAGCCGGTTCGGTGCTCAACTTTTTTCTTATGGCGCAAACCGTTTCCCACAGCGTGACCCTTCAGCAGGATGAAGTAAAGCGCAAGGTTCGCTTTTCCCACTCCCTGCGCACGCTGATGCTGCTTGTGCTTATGATCCTCGGTATTGCGCTGAGCTGCTTCAACACAATTGCGGCTCTCGTTCCCTACCTTTTCCCGCGGCTCATCATCGCCGCATACAGACTGACTCACCGTGAGGATTTTCAACCTGACGGCGGTTCGGACAAATAATTTTAACGGTTTTCGGTTATTGCCGATAGTTTTGCTTTAAAAGCATTGTTGAAGGAAAAATATGAACGTTTCTGCAAATGAAACCGCGCGGTGCGGTGCGTCCGCCCCCGTGCCCGAAAAAAAGCCGTCCGTAGGCTTCAAAATTGTTGATTGCATTTTGATTGCGGGAATTCTTCTGCCCCTTTTGGGCGGAATCGTTATCCGTGTTCTGACGCACCCGGTCGAAAGCGGAATCTCCATCACCGGCGCAGTGATACTTGCGGAGTTTGATTTTCCGCTGCAAAAGCTTCAGCTGACCGAGGCGCAGGTCAACTCGTGGCTCGTTATGGCGTCAATATCGGCGCTTTGCCTGTTCCTTGCGCACGGGCTGAATTCCGGCATCAGGTGCCGCCGCCACCTCATTGCAGAGTGGATAGTTGAAAAAACCGATTCCCTCGTTCACGAGAACATGGGTGATTTTTTTAGGGCATTCTCGCCTTTTGTTGCGGCAATAATGGCACTTTCGCTGTTTTCAAGCCTTCAGTCCCTGCTGGGACTGTTCCCGCCGACTTCCGATTTCAACGTTGTTTTCGGCTGGTCGCTGCTTGTTTTCATTATAATCACTCATTACAAGCTCAAGGGCGGCCTCGGATACTACCTTAAGGGCTTCACCGAACCGTTCCTGCCGTTCACGCCGCTCAACATTCTCGGCGAAGTTGCAACTCCTATTTCAATGGCGTTTCGTCATTACGGTAATGTACTCTCCGGCTCGGTCGTCTCTGCGCTTATCGCAGCAGGGCTTGCGTCAGTCTCAGCAGCGGTATTCGGGAAACTCCCCGGCGTGCTCGGAAGCATTCCGTTCCTTCAGGTCGGTCTTCCCGCCGTGCTGAGCATTTATTTCGACGTGTTCAGCGGATGCCTGCAGGCGTTCATATTTGCAATGCTCACAATGCTTAACATTGCCGGAGGCTTCCCCGAAGACAAATGGCTTGAGCGTCGGGAGCGCAAAGCAAAGAGAAAACAGCGAACGACGGGAACTCAAAAAGCTTAGTCCCGCAAAAAACGAATTGTTAAACCGTCCGCGGCGAACGTTCTTTCAAAACAGCGTTTCCCGTCGGTTTCAAGGATTAAAAATAACAAAAGAACCGCAGCATACAGAACGCTGCGGCAAACAGGAGGAAAGAACAAATGGAACTTGCTGTTGCAATCATGCTCGGCTGCTGCGCACTCGGTGCGGGTATCGCAATGATCGCGGGTATCGGCCCCGGTATCGGTGAGGGCAACGCCGTTGCAAAGGCTTGCGAAGCCATCGGTCGTCAACCCGAGGCAAAAGGTGCCGTTACGTCAACAATGATCATGGGCTGCGCAATCGCCGAAACCACAGGTATTTACGCACTCGTTATCGCGATTCTGCTGATTTTCGTTGCGCCTGCGCGCTTTGTTGATGTGCTTAAGGCCGCAATCGGTCAATAAAGTTTTCGGAGTGAACAAAAAATGCCAACTTTGGATGTTATTTCCGTTAACATCTGGTCGATTCTGATTTCGCTCTGCAACCTTTTGATATTGTTTTTCATTATCAAAAAATTTCTTTACAAGCCCGTGCGCAAAATGCTTGCCGAAAGGCAGGCCGCAGTGGACAAGGTTTACAGCGAGGCCGATGAAGCTCTGCGCTCCGCAGAGCAGGATCGCCTGACCTATTCGCAAAAGCTTGAGCATGCCGACTCCGAATGCGACGCGCTTTTGAAATCGGCAAAGGAGAATGCCGACAGGCGCGGCAGCGAGATAATCTCCGATGCACAATCGCAGGCGGCGGATATCATGCGGCGCGCAAATGCGGAAATCGAGCTTGAAAAGCAAAAGGCCGCCGACGGAATGCGGCGCAGAATTGCGGACATTTCCGTCGATGTTGCCGAAAAGCTGCTTGCACGCAGCGTTGACGGCAGTGAGCACAGGCGGCTCATTGATTCGGCGATAGACGAGATTGGTAACGAAGATGTCAACAATCAGTAAGGAATACGGCGGCGCACTCTTCCTTGCGGCAAAGGAAGAGGACAATGCGTCCGACGGATATTTAAAACAAGTTTTCGATGCTGTTATGCTGTGCAGTCGGCTTTTTAAGGAAAATCCGCTGTATGTCAGCTTTTTGAAAACGCCCGATATTCCGCTCAAAGACAGACTGGCTGCCGTTCACGATGCTCTGAACGGCAGAGTTCCGGAATACGTGGATAATTTTATCGAGCTGCTTACGGAACGCGGCTATATTGACCGTTTTTCCGAATGTGCGGATGAGTTTAAGCTCCTCTACTATGCCGAAAACGGCATTGCCGAGGCGGAAGTCGTTTCCGCCGTGCCGCTTACGGACGGCGAAGTGCATGCACTCCGCACAAAACTCGAAAAAATCACAGGCAAGCGCATTAAGCTGTTGTTTGAAATCGACCCTTCCGTTATCGGCGGACTTATTGTCCGCGTTGACGGGCGCGTGATTGACGCAAGCGTCAGGAAGGATTTAGACAATCTGCGTGAGCTTATGGGCAAAACAGCACATTAATCGACTCTGATTAAAGCTTTCCTTCAAAAAAGGATTCGGCCTCCGCTTTTTAAGCGGCACTGCTCGGAGTTGTTTTCACAATGAAAGGATGGTCAAGATAATGAACCTGCGACCCGAAGAGATCAGCACATTAATTAAAGACCAAATTAAAAATTACAGAACAAAAATAGAACCTGCCGAAACAGGCACGGTAATTCTGTTCGGAGACGGCATTGCAAAAGCACACGGGCTGCGCAGCTGTGTTTCCAACGAATTGCTGGAGTTTGACGACGGCAGCATCGGTATTGCACAGAACCTTGAAGAAGAAGTTGTTTCAATCGCAGTGCTTTCCGATGAACCCGACATTCACGAGGGCACCGAAGTTCGCCGCACGGGAAGGATAGTTTCCGTTCCCGTCGGTGAAGCGCTTTTGGGCAGAGTTGTCCATGCTCTCGGCGGCCCGATAGACGGCAAGGGACCCATCAACTGCACCGAAACTCGCCCGATCGAAGCTGAAGCTCCGGGCATCATCCGCCGCAAAAGTGTTTCTGTTCCGCTGCAAACCGGCATCAAAGCTATCGACAGCATGATTCCGATCGGCAGAGGACAGCGCGAGCTTATCATCGGCGACAGGCAAACGGGCAAAACTTCCATTGCGATTGACACAATTATTAACCAGCGCGGCAAGGACGTCATATGCATCTATGTTGCGATCGGACAGAAAAACTCCCTCGTTGCACAGATAACCGAAACGCTGCAAAAAGCAGGCGCAATGGACTACACTGTCATCGTTTGCGCTTCCGCTTCCGAAAGCGCACCCGTGCAATACATTGTTCCCTATTCCGGCTGCGCAATGGCCGAGTATTTCCGCGAAAAGGGCAAGGATGTTCTCATTGTTTACGATGATTTGAGCAAACACGCCGTTGCTTACCGCGCACTTTCGCTGCTGATTCGCCGCCCGCCGGGACGTGAAGCATATCCGGGCGATGTATTCTATCTGCATTCGCGCCTGCTTGAACGTGCAGCCTGCGTTGCGCCCGAGTACGGCGGCGGTTCTATCACGGCTCTGCCCATCATCGAGACACAGGCGGGTGACGTGTCCGCATACATCCCGACAAACGTTATTTCCATCACGGACGGACAGATTTTCCTTGAAACGGAACTCTTCCATTCAGGTATTCGCCCCGCAATCAACCCCGGCATTTCGGTCAGCCGTGTCGGCGGCGCGGCTCAGCTCAAACCCATGAAAAAGGTTTCCGGCGAGCTGAAACTGCTCTATTCCCAGTATCGCGAACTTCAGGCTTTTGCTCAGTTCGGAAGCGATTTGGATGCAGACACAAAGGCAAGGCTTGCATTGGGCGAACGCATTGTTGAGGTGCTGAAGCAAAAGCGCAATTCCCCCGTCACCGTGGGCTGCCAAACGGCAATTATTTACGCTGTTACGCACGGAAAGCTCAACGATATTCCCGTTGAAAGCGTTTCCGATTACGAAGCGGCACTGTACGAACTGCTCCGAAGCGAATACTCCGACCTTTTGAACAGGTTTGATGCAGGGCAATACGAACAGGCGGATATTGACGAGCTGAATTCCGCGCTTGCGAAACTTGCCGAAAAGTTCCGCCCGTGAACATTCCGCGGGTTCAACAGATAAACAGATAACAGAGGTTATTTACAATGAGCGCAAACATCAAGCTGCTCAAAACAAGAATAAAGAGCGTTGATTCAACACTGCACCTGACCCGCGCAATGCAGCTTGTTGCCGCAAGCAAAATCCGAAAGGCAACCGAAAAACTTGCCGCATCGCGAAGCTATCTTGATGCGTTCGGAACCGTCATGGCGCAGCTCGCATCATCAAGCGAATGCGCTTCCTCGCCCTTTCTCAAACCGCGAAGCGGCAAAAGAGCAATCCTCATTGTTATTGCGGGCGACAGAGGTCTCGCCGGCGGCTATAACGCAGGCGCATTTCGCAAGGCGGCGGAAGCGTTTTCTCCGGCTGCCGACGATGAAAACGCCGGTGGTTACGACATAATCGAGGTTATTCCCATCGGCAGACGCGGCTTTGAACGTTGGAACACTCTGACGAAACGCAGTTACGGTGCGGAAGCTTTCACCGTGCAGGAATGCGCTGAGCTTTGCGACGACCTTTGCAAACGCTACCTTAATGATGAATTTGACAGGCTGCTTCTTGTGTCAACCGAATACATTTCGGTTATGCAATGCGAGGCACACCTTTCCTGTCTGCTTCCTTTTGAAAGGCCGTCCGGCGGCTCCGCACGCCCCGCCGAATTCGAGCCGGACAGTGAAACCGTTCTGAACGCCGTTGTTCCGGAATATATATGTTCAATGCTGTTCGGTGCCGTTCGAGAAAGCTTTGCGTGCGAAGTTGCGGCACGGCGTGTTGCAATGGACAGCGCAACAAAAAATGCAGGCATCATGATGGACGATTTGCAGCTTGAATACAACCGTGCACGGCAAAGCGCGATCACGCAGGAGCTGACGGAGATCATCGCCGGTGCCGATGCGTAAACGCTTCACAACACTCTACCACTCCGTTTCCGAAAGGAGTTTATAAAATGGCAAAAAAACTTACAGGAACTGTCTCCCAGGTTATCGGCCCGGTCATTGACGTTCACTTTCCCGATGGGCGGCTGCCCGCAATAAACAATGCACTCACTGTTCCGATCGGCAATAAAACGCTGACGGTTGAAGTTGCTCAGCATATCGGCGGCAACACCGTTCGCTGCATTGCGATGGAATCCACCGACGGCCTCAAGCGCGGTGAAACCGTTACCGACACCGGAGCTGCAATCAGCGTTCCCGTCGGCAGGAAAACACTCGGAAGGATTTTTAATGTTCTCGGCGACCCCGTGGACGAAAAACCAGCCCCGAAGGACTGTGCACATTGGGCTATTCACCGCACGCCTCCCGCATATGCGGAGCTTTCCTCTTCCACCGAAATTCTTGAAACGGGCATCAAAGTCATTGACCTGATCTGCCCGTATGCCAAAGGCGGAAAAATCGGTTTGTTCGGCGGCGCGGGCGTCGGCAAAACGGTTATCATCATGGAGCTTATCAATAACATTGCCACCCAACACGGCGGCATCTCCGTATTTACCGGCGTCGGCGAACGTACGCGCGAGGGCAACGATCTTTATAACGAAATGAAGCAATCGGGTGTTCTTGAAAAAACCGCACTTGTTTACGGACAGATGAACGAACCGCCGGGAGCGAGAATGCGCGTCGGCCTTTCCGGCTTGACAATGGCGGAATACTTCCGCGACGAGGAGCATCAGGATGTTCTGCTTTTCATCGACAATATCTTCCGTTTTACGCAGGCGGGCAGCGAAGTTTCCGCACTCTTGGGGCGAATGCCCTCCGCTGTCGGCTATCAGCCCACGCTTGCAAATGAAATGGGCGCATTGCAGGAACGCATAACGTCAACAAAAAAGGGTTCGATAACCTCCGTTCAAGCGGTTTATGTGCCCGCGGATGACTTGACCGATCCCGCACCCGCAACCACTTTTGCGCATCTTGATGCAACAACGGTTTTGAGCAGAAGCATTGCTTCCCAAGGCATCTATCCCGCAGTTGACCCGCTTGAGTCAACGAGCCGAATCCTCTCCCGCGAAGTTGTCGGTGCTGAACACTATGCAATTGCCCGCGAAGTTCAGCGCATATTGCAGCGTTACAACGAACTTATGGACATCATTGCTATAATGGGCATGGACGAGCTTTCCGATGAAGACAAACTGACCGTTTCGCGCGCACGCAAGGTTCAGCGTTTCTTCTCTCAGCCGCTTACGGTTGCGGAGCAGTTCACCGGTTTTAAGGGCAAATATGTTCCGCTCAGCGAAACGATTCGCGGTTTCCGCGAAATTGTCGAAGGCAAGCATGATGACCTGCCCGAATCCGCCTTCCTCTTTGTCGGCTCGATTGATGAAGCGGTTGAAAAAGCAAAAAATCAGAACTTATAATGTTTCGGGAACATAATTAATGTCTCCCGCACACAGCGTTTATTGCAGCAGGTGCAGTATGAAAGATTATACTCTTAAAATTTCAACCCCCGACGGTGATGCTTTCTCGGGTTCCGCCCTGAGCCTTTCCGTGCGCGGCACCGAAGGCGAGCTTGGCATTCTTGCTGGCCACGCCCCGTTCGTGACGGCCGTTGTCCCCTGCCGCTGTCGGCTCATTGAAGCGGACGGCACGGAACGCAGCTTCAGCTGCGGCGGCGGCTTGCTCTGCGTTGCACCGGGCGGCAATTCGCCCGAAGTTTCCCTGCTCTCAAGCAGGATAAGCTTCGAAAGCTGAACACAGTATTTTTTACGACACAAAAGATAAAAGCGGACAGTCCGAGGGTTTGCTCTCAAATATCGGGCCGTCCGCTGTTTTCAACTTTTTCTCGGCATTCAGTATAAAACCGATTCATTGTACAACCTTTGTTTTTATACCTCTGCGTCTTTTATCATATACCATCAACGTTGTTTCCGTGCATAAAATGTGCTCAATATATTTATATGTGAATTGCTTCGTTCCCGCAGCGTTTATGTTTTTGTTAATTGAAAACGATTTTTGTTATTTGATTATATCCTACTCTTTCGGTACGAAAATATGTATTGTCCAAAGCGCAACACAACATCTTGGGCTTGACTCGATGCCGAGTGCCAAAATATAGTGTTCAAATGTCGCCCAAAACCCTTGCAGCTTCCGCTGCGCTATGCTATAATAAAAACAGACGATAGAATCATTCTCGAATTTATTCTGTTTTCGGAGGTAAAACACTATGTATAGAGTCATCAAGAGGGACAACAGCATCGTTGATTTCAACCTTACAAAAATCAAGGATGCAATGAGCCTCGCATTCCAATCCCGGCAAAAACCTTGTCATCCCGATGTTTTGGATCTGCTCGCGCTGAAGGTTACAGCCGATTTTTCATCCAAGGTTAAGGATGAACTTGTGAATGTCGAAGACATTCAGGACAGTGTTGAGTCCGTTCTCATTCAAGCCGGCTATGCAGATGTCGCAAAGGCATATATTCTCTATCGACGCCAACGCGAAAAGCTGCGCAACATGAAAAACACTTTTCTCGACTATCGTGACACGGTTAACAAATACCTGAACGTCACCGATTGGCGCGTTAAGGAGAATTCAACCGTCACCTATTCCGTGGGCGGGCTTATTCTTTCCAACAGCGGCGCAATAACTGCCAACTATTGGCTCAGTGAAGTTTACGACGACGAAATTGCGAACGCTCACCGCACCTGCGAATTCCATCTGCATGATCTTTCAATGCTGACGGGTTATTGCGCGGGTTGGTCGCTGCGCCAGCTTATCGAAGAGGGTCTTTCCGGTGTCGCGGGCAAAATAACGTCCTCCCCTGCAAAGCATCTTTCAACGCTCTGCAACCAAATGGTCAATTTTCTCGGTATCATGCAGAACGAATGGGCGGGTGCACAGGCGTTCAGTTCATTCGACACATACCTTGCACCGTTTGTCCGCACGGATAATCTGACCTATGAACAGGTCAAAAAGTGCATCGAAAGCTTTATTTACGGTGTGAACACCCCTTCCCGTTGGGGCACTCAGGCACCGTTCTCCAATATCACCCTTGATTGGACCGTTCCGGAGGATCTGCGCGACCGTCCTGCAATCGTCGGCGGCAAACCCATGGATTTTACCTACGGTGACTGCAAAAAAGAAATGGACATGGTCAACAAGGCCTTCATCGAGATCATGATAGACGGCGATGCGCACGGCAGGGGCTTCCAATACCCGATTCCGACTTATTCCATCACTAAGGATTTCGATTGGTCCCCCACCGAAAACAACCGGCTTTTGTTCGAAATGACGGCAAAATACGGCACACCGTATTTCTCCAACTATGTCAACAGCGACATGAAGCCCAGCGATATCCGCTCCATGTGCTGCCGTCTGCGCCTTGATCTGCGCGAGCTGCGCAAAAAGAGCGGCGGATTTTTCGGAAGCGGTGAAAGCACCGGCAGCGTCGGCGTTGTTACGCTGAACATGCCGCGTCTCGCCTACCTTTCCGCAAACGAGCAAGAGTTCTATCAGAGGCTTGACAAGCTTATGGACATTGCCGCACGTTCGCTGCATGTAAAGCGTACCGTTATCGGCAGACTGCTTGACGAAGGACTCTATCCCTATACAAAACGCTATCTCGGTTCGTTCAACAACCATTTTTCCACCATCGGACTTGTCGGCATGAACGAGGCTTGCCTTAATGCAAGCTGGCTGCGCGAGGACCTGTCGCACAGAGAGGCGCAGGAATTCACAAAGGCGGTTTTGAACCATATGCGCGGCAGGCTTTCCGACTATCAGGAACAGTACGACGGGGAATTGTTCAACCTTGAGGCAACTCCGGCGGAGTCCACCGTGTATCGCTTTGCAAAATACGACGCAAAGAACTTCCCCGGCATAATCACCGCCGGGAAAGAGGGCGAAACGCCTTATTACACTAACAGCTCACATCTTCCCGTCAGCTATACGGAAGATATTTTCTCTGCACTGGATATTCAGGACGAGCTGCAAACGCTCTATACCTCCGGCACGGTGTTCCACACCTTCCTCGGTGAAAAACTGCCCGATTGGCAGAGTGCGGCGACCCTTGTTCGCAAAATTGCGGAGAATTATAAGCTGCCTTACTATACCATCTCCCCCACCTACTCGGTTTGCCGCACGCACGGTTATCTTGCAGGCGAGCAGCACACATGCCCGCATTGCGGAAGCAAAACCGAGGTTTACAGCCGAATCACCGGTTACTATCGCCCGGTACAGAATTGGAACGACGGCAAAGTTCAGGAGTTTAAGGACAGGAAGGTGTACAGCATGCTGGACTACCGCGAGCATAAGCAGCGCGAAGCCGAAGCTGCTGGGAAACGCGAAAATTTCGAAGTTTTCGGCAGCGCATCCCCCGATGTCGCGGCTGCATACACGCTTTTCACAACAAAAACCTGCCCGAACTGCAAAGCGGCAAAGGCGATTCTTGACCGAGCCGGAATCAAATACGATGTCGTTGATGCAGAAGACGAGCCCGAGCTTGCTCTGCGCTACGGCGTGATGCAGGTTCCCGCATTGGTTGTTGTCAGTTTCGGCGAAAACGGCTCCGGCAACGCCGAAAAGCTGTCCGGTGTCGGACCTATCAACGGCTTTGTGCGCAGCATGGGCTGTGAACAGACGGCGAACTGAGTGTCCTGCTCACAAATTTCGGTAATGAAATAACAAGTACGATCTGCCGCCGGGCAAAGTGATTGCCTTCACCCGCCGCATAAAAATGCAGCTTGTGTTTATCACTCGGTCCGTGCGGCATTGTATTATTATATTGCTGCCTGTTTTTACTTTATTGTCCAACGGAGTGTTTATTTTATGGAACTTTTCGACACACATGCCCACCTTTCGGATGAAGCCTTTGACGAGGACAGGCATTCGCTGATTCCGAAACTTTTCGAAAGCGGCGTCACACGCATTATCGATGTTGCCTGCGATGTTCGCACCGCTGACCGAACGATTGAACTCATCGATCGCTATCCCTTCATTTACGGAACCGTCGGAATGCATCCGCACGATGTTTCCGCAATGGATAATGCGATGATGGACAGAATTTCAGATATTTTGCAGCACAAAAAAATGCTTGCTCTCGGTGAAATCGGGTTGGATTATCACTATGACCTTTCCCCGCGCGATTGTCAGAGAAAATGGTTTGCGGAACAGCTTGAGCTTGCAAAGCAGCTCGGTTATCCCGTTGTGCTCCATATTCGCGAAGCATTCGGGGACTGCATGGACATTCTTCACGCACACCGTGACGGACTGCGCGGAGTTATGCATTGCTATTCCGGAAGCGTTGAAACGGCATTTGAATGCCTTGACTTAGGACTGAAATTCAGTTTCGGCGGAGCCGTAACTTTTAAAAACGCAAAAAAACCCGTTGAAGTTGTTCAAAAGCTGCCGCTCGACAGCATCATGCTGGAAACGGACTGCCCCTACATGACCCCCGTGCCGCATCGCGGCGAACGCAATCACCCCGGGTTTATGCACCTTACGGCAGAAAAAATTGCGGATGCTCGCGGCATTTCCGCAGAGGAAGTCTGCTCCGCAGCTTATAAAACTGCCAATAGCTTTTTCGGCATTGAATAATGAAATGAATAAATGCCCGCCGCACTTCCGTATTCACGGCAAATGCTGCGGGCTTGTCAATGCTTTATTTTACAATTAATTCACACTTTTCGGTTTTCAAACCGCTTAAGCTCGGCGGTCATTCCCCATTCGCGTTCGAGTTTTGTTTTGCTATTTCCATGATTTCGGGATATTTTCGGGTTATATAGGCATAGCCCGCTTCGCTGTGCGGAAGGCCGCATGCAGAGCAGTCCTTCACGCCGCCCGCAATGAATTTGAAATTCCCGCCGCATTTATCGCCCAATGCATACAGCGGACAATAGCAGAAAAGGCAGTTGAAAAAACCGTTTTCAGGCAGTTTGTGGCAGGGGAAATACTCGCACCTGCTGTTTTGAAAATATGCAAAATGCGGCTGACCGTAATTTTCTCGCTGCTCCGTTTCCGAACTGCTCGTGCTCATATCATTCACATTTTTTGTTTCATCCATGTTCAAAATAGCTCCTTATTGATAGAATCCGATATTCTGCAATGCGTTCCGTTTCAGCTTTCAGCAGCTTTTTCCGTATTCCGCAGGCTGTCAATGTATTCGCAGGCCGCAATCGCCGCAACACCGCCGTCCGCGCCCGCTGTCACAAGCTGTCTTACGGATTTTGTTCTGCAATCCCCCGCTGCAAAAATCTCCGGTCTGGAAGTCTTGCAGTCCTCGCCCGAACGGATAAAACCGCTCTCATCAAGCTTCACAAGCTCCGCAAACACACCGTTGTTCGGCGCAAACCCAACGGCTATGAATGCGCCGCTGACCGAAAGCTCCCTTTCCTCACCCGTTTCGCGATTTTTAACAACGATTCCGGAAAGCTTGCCTTCCCCGATGAAGCGCGCAACGGTGCTGTTCAGAACCGGCTCAATGTTTGCGCAGGCAGCAAGTCCGTCCGCAACATGTTTTTCGGCACGAAATTCGCTGCGGCGGTGAATCAGATAAACCTTGCTGCAAATCTTTGAAAGATATATCGCATCCTGAACGGCTGTGTTTCCTCCGCCGATGACCGCAACGGCTTTATCCTTAAAAAACGCACCGTCGCAAACTGCGCAAAATGATATTCCGCTGCCGATAAATTTCTGTTCGCCCTCCGCGCCGGGCAATCTGTGTTTAAGTCCGGTGGCAATTATAAGCGTTCGTCCCGTAAATTCCTGATAATCGGTTCGAACCGTCACTGTTTTGTCCGCATTTTCGCTGACATCAACGACGGCACCGACTTCAACATCCGCACCGAGATTCATGACCTGTTCAACAAGCACTTCAACAAGCTCATTGCCGCTCATCGGGCGTGTGAACGGGTAGTTTTCAACATGCGGGGAGAGCGTTATCTGTCCGCCGAATGCTTCTTTTTCAATAAGAAGCACGGATTTTCCTGCGCGACGCGCATAAACTGCGGCTGTCAACCCGGCAGGTCCCGCGCCTGCAATTATAATGTCATAAATTTTTTGCTGCATTGGAAATTCCTCCGTTACATCAGTTTCTTCAGCGGTTCAAGTTCCAGTTTGTCGAAAGCTCTAAGCGCATTGTAAAGCTCCACCGCAATAAGACGCATTCCTCCCACGGAATTGCTTTCGATATTGCAGGGCATGAGCGGATCGTGCAGGCTGCGGCGAACAAGGAACCAGCCGTTTCCGTGCGTTTCGTCCGCATTCACGCGGACTCCCTCGTAATTCGGCTGAACAATTTCAAATCCGGGAAGGTTTGAAAAATGCTTTTCCACAGTTTCCAATACAGCGGCGGTGTAATCCGCCGTGTCGTCAAGCAGCACATTGAGCCGCGCTTCCGCGCTTTCGCAGGGTTCTTTAAGGTTTGCAATAAGTTCGTTCAAAGTCTTGCCTTCGCGCCGTGCTTCAACAAGCGCGACAAGCAGCTTTACAATTATGTATGCACCGTCATCAAGAAAATAGTTTTCGCGCAATGCCCCGTGGCCGCTGGTCTCCATAGCGAATATCGCATTCGCGAATATCGCATCAGCGAGTATCGCATTAGCGAATATCGCATTTTTTGCCGCTTCTTCCAAGGCAAGCAGGCGTTTCGCTTCGTTTATAACGTTGCGATAGCCGCGCTTGAACCTGTGGTGACGGCAGCCGAGGGAGTTGATGAAATCCGTGAGTCCGGTTGATGTAATCGAATCCGTAACAACTGTTATCGGGCCGTACTGACGAACGAGAATCGCCGTCATAAGCGCAATCAGCCTGTTTCTGTCAAGCGCAATAACGCCGCCGTCGGAAGGGAGGACCGCGCCCGCTCTGTCAACATCGGTGTCGAAAATAATGCCGAAATCCGCACCCGTTTCCGTAACGGCCTCACATATGCTGCGCATTGCTTCGGCATTTTCGGGATTGGGCTGATGATTCGGGAACCTTCCGTCAGGTTCAAGGAATCTGCTGCCCGTGATATCCGCACCCAACGGTTCAAGCAGCCGTTCGGCAAAGAATCCCCCCGCACCGTTGCCGGCATCAACAACGATTTTAAGGCCGCTGAAAGGTTTTTCATCTTTTGCACAGCCGAGGGCGGAAAGGATTTTTTCTTTAAGTCCGTTTACATAGGGCGTCATAACGTCAACCGTTCCGCATTGGCCGCGCTGCGCGGCAATCGGAAATGCGGCTTCTTCGGCGGACGCAAGAATTGCCGTAATATCGGCCTTTTCAAGCCCGCCCGCAATTGCGGTGAAAAATTTCATGCCGTTGCGTTCCATCGGCAAATGGCTTGCCGTGACCATTATTCCGGCATCAAAATGCAGTTCGTTCACGCAGCACATAAACATTGCCGGAGTGCTTGCAAGGCCGCCGTCATAAGCATTTGCCCCGACGGAAGCAATGCCGTCCGCAAGCCAGACAGTAAGCTGTTCACCGCTCAGTCTTGAATCCCTGCCGATTGCAATGCGCAGCTCGGAAGCGGGCTTATTTGCCCTGTCCGCAGCAAAAAGCGCAAATGCCGCGCCGATGCGCACAACGCTGTTCTGCGTTAAATTCACGGGCTTTCCGCCCTCGGTTTCAATCGCAACTCCGCGAATATCGCTTCCATTTTGAAGTTTTTTAAAGTCAGTCATGCCATTCCTCACATTTCATTCGGGCTGTTTTCTTGCGGTACAACAAACAGGGCAGCCGCAAAACCGCCCGTTTGCAAATTCCAAAAATCAAATCAATCTTATCAGGCTTCGAAATAGTCGCCCCTGCGGTAATCATACAGCGCATTCACAAAGCCCTTGTCGATATTGTCAAGCACCTTGCCCGTGCCGATTGCAACGCAGGAAATGGGATCCTCCGCAACATAGCAGGGAACCTTCGTGTGTTCGGCAACGAATTTATCCATGCCGTAAAGCAGCGCGCCGCCGCCCGTGAGGCAAATGCCGTTTTCCGCAATGTCGCTTGCAAGCTCCGGCGGAGTTTTTTCAAAAAGATTTCGAACCGTTTCAAGGATATTCTGAAGAGGTTCTTCAAGCGCATCGATCATTTCGTTTGAGCCGATTGTTATCGCCTGCGGCAGACCGGAAATCAGGTTGCGGCCTTTAACGTCGATGAATACCTGTTCCTTGCGCGGATAAGCCGAGCCGATGCGAATTTTCATCTCCTCTGCGGTGCGCTCACCGATAAGAAGGTTGTGCTTTTTGCGCATATAACGAACGATGGATTCATCAAACCTGTCGCCCGCAACTTTTATTGATTCGCTGAGAACCGAACCGCCGAGAGAGATTATCGCAACGTCGGTTGTTCCGCCGCCGATATCAACGACCATGTTGCCGCGCGGCTGGGAAATGTCTATCCCTGCACCGATTGCGGCGGCGATGGGTTCTTCAATAAGGTAGGTGTGGCGCGCACCCGCCTCCTCGGTCGCCTCGATTACGGAACGCTTTTCGACTTCCGTAACGCCGGACGGAACGCACACAACCACGCGGGGCTTAAAGAAAATGCGTGTGCCGACAACCTTTTTGAGGAAGTGGCGCAGCAGTCTTTCCGTAATGTCGAAATTGGAAATAACGCCGTCGCGAAGCGGACGTATCGCAACGATATTGCCCGGAGTCCTTCCGAGCATACGGCGCGCTTCCTCGCCGACAGCATAAATCTTGCCCGTTATTTTTTCAACCGCAACAACGGAGGGTTCACGCAGCACGATACCCTTGTTTTTTACATATACCAATACGCTGGAGGTACCGAGATCGATACCGACATCGTTGAATTCAAACATACCCATTATTTTTAACTCCTAACAAAACCCGAAGTCGGGGGAAGTTCATTGTAGTTACAGCTCTTCAGGGAGTTCCCATGCTCATACATCATTGCAAAACAGCAAATGCAGTTTGAGCGCAAAAATACCCATATGCTATTATTTTAACATTAATCAACGTTCCAATACAATAGTGAATGCGGCTTTTTTTTAAAAAAATTTAAACATTTTTCGATATAATCGGTAAGTATTGCAAATTCGGCGAATATGCTTTTGCAAGGGGTGCAAATCCTGCTTTCGATTTCGTCTTCCCCCTGTTCTAAACAGCTTGGAAAGGATGCTCATAATGATTTTCACCTTCAGACCCTACAACAGGCGTGCACATTACAGAAAGCGCAGAGTTCCGCGCTTTATCGTGTCGCTGCTGCTCTCACTGCTCTGCATAACCGCCGTTGTTGTGCTGCTGCTGCTTGCCCCGCAATGGGTGTTGATACTGATAATTGCCGTGCTGATGTTCTGCATCTGTTTTATCTCACGCTGAACTTCGGCTGCATTTTTAAAGCCCTGTACCGAATATTCGGCAGTCGGCGGAACACGAAAACCCAACCGTTGATACCGAACAATCAATAAGCGGCTCGCAGCTGCTCCCCCGTTTCAAAGTCAAAAAACAAAACGAGCGGAGGCACGGCTTCCGCCGCGCCTCCGCTCTGCCCGTTCTGCCGAGCCGAAAAACCAACCCGGCAGAATGTATTCGTTTCAGATCATCCGGAGCGTTCCGAATAACCTGCTTTTCCGATAAAGGTCGGAATTTACTTTGCTTCCTGAAGCATGTTCAGAAATGCTGCTTTGGGTGCAACTCCCATCTGTCTCTGAACCGCCTCGCCGTTCCTGAACAGGATTACCGTCGGAATGCTTGCAATACCGAAACGCTTTGCAAGTTCCGGCTGTTCGTCAACATTAACCTTGCCGACGCGATAGCTTCCGTCGCTTTCGTTCGCAAGCTGCTGAATAACGCCCGAAAGCATCCTGCACGGGCCGCACCATGCAGCCCAGAAGTCAACGAGTATCGGAGTCGATTTGCCGATCTCGGCATCAAAGTTATCAAGAGTGAGTTCAAGTTCCATTGCAAAAAGCTCCTTTCGATTTATAAAGTTCTCTGTTTGCAGGCTCTTGATTCATGGTTGGCTGCAATTCGGCAAACAAATTTAACAGGCAGCACAAATCAATACCTGCTGTTTTCACTTCAGCCGTCCGTGCGCTGCACAGAAACGGCATCCGCATTCAACGTCATGGGCAGCGGACTTCGGCAGCAATTGACAGCGCATTTATCGATTCCAAACGAAATCGTGCGCTTTTTCTTCGCCGCGCAGCACGCGCAGGCCGCCCGCCGCAAGCGCTTCCATTTCGAATTCGCCCGCCATGACTTCCATCGGAGCGATCCACTCAACGTGGGGGCGAATCATATCCATCAGCATCCTGCTGTTTGCAAGCCCGCCGGTGATAACGATCCTGTCAACCTTGCCGCAAACAACGCTTGCAAGGTCCGCAATGCCCTTCGCGTGGCTGCGTGCCATTGCATCGTAAACAAGGCGTGCATGTTCATCGCCCGATTCGATCATGCGCTCAACCTCGATTGCATCGCTTGTTCCGAGAAGAGCCGACAGACCGGACTTTCCGCGTATATAGCGGCTCATCTCAGTCTTTGTATATTTACCGCTGTAGCAAAGCATTGCAAGCTCCATCGCCTGAATTTTGCCGCAGCGTTCGGGTGCAAACCCGGCATCGTCATCGCTGTAGCAATCGATGCAGCGTCCGTTATGAACGAGCCATGTGGAGCAGCCGCCGCCGATATGGTCAACAATTATCGTGCAGTCTTCGAGTTTTTTGCCGAGAATCTCTTCGGCGCATTTTCTCGCCATTGCGCGGCTGTTGAGCACATGCCCGCGGCTTGCCTTTGAAATCTCGGGCATACCGGTGATTCTTGCAACATCTTCAAGCTCATCCACGGCAACGGGGTCATAGACCATTGCGGGAATGCCGAGGGGACGTGCAATTGCATCCGCAAGCACACAGGCAAGGTTTGAAATATGAACGTTTACCTTCGCTGCATAGAAATAGTCGATCATATCCTTGTTGACATTGAATGCACCGGAAGGTACGGGAGGCAGCAGACCGCCGCGCGCCATAACGCAGGTGAGGGTGGACTTGTCGATTCCCGCAGCCTCAAGAGCGGCATTGATGTGCTCCATGCGGTAATCAAACTGATCCATGACCCACGAAAACGCCTTAACTTCATCCAGCGGGTGGCGTATCGTTTGAGCCATGATCTGTTTATCGTCGTCAAAAACCGCGATTTTCGTTGAAGTTGAACCGGGGTTGATAACGAGGATTCTTTCAGCTTTTTTGTTCTCCATAGATGTTTCCGTAATTTAAGCGATTACCGAGACTCAGCCGACAAACCCCGCGCCCATTGCGAGGGAGTAATACTTCTCTTCCGCACTGGAACCGCGGCTGGTGAGCACGATGGGAACCTTGCAGCCCATAACGATGCCGGCCATTCTGCCGCCGCAGGTATAGGTCAGGCACTTGCCGAGAACGTTGCCGACAACAATTTCGGGAACGAGAAGAATGTCAAAATCGCCGCAGCAAGGGCAGGCGGTGTAGCCCTTTACGGCGGAAAGCTCGGGAACCATTGCAAGGTCGTAGCTGATGGGACCTTCAACATAGCATTCGCCGAGTTCGCCCGCAAGGCTCATGCGCTTAAGCTCTGCACCGTCAACGGTTTCCTGCATTTTGGGGTTGATGGTTTCGATTGCGCAAAGCGCAGCAACATTGGGCTTCTCAACGCCGATTTTATGGAAGAACCGAACGGCGTTCTTAACGATGCCGACTTTCTTTTCAAGGTCGGGATAGGTGCACATGCCTCCGTCGGTAACGCCGAGGAGTTTGTGGTAACCGGGAACTTCAAACAGCATGACGTGGCTCATGAGTGAACCGGTGCGCAGATCCGCATCGGGTGAAAGGACGCCCTTGAGCAGATTGCCTGTCATTATTTTGCCCTTCATGAGGAAATCAGCCTTGCCCGCATGAATGAGCTTTGCGGCGCATACGCTGGGGTGCATACCCTCGGGTACAACTTCGATTGCGAAATCATCGGGATTCTTTCCGAGAGAAACGAGCAGAGCCTTCAGCTCGTCAAGCTTGTCCGCTTCAACAACGAGTACGGCGTCCACAAGATCGCTTGCGTGAATAACGGCTTCAAGTGCGTGTGCATCGTTTGCGCAAACGAGTGCAACTGTTGATTTTTTGCCGGATTTAACCTTGGCAACGAGTTCATCAAAAGTTTTAACGGTCATATTATGCCTCCGTTTTTTTGTTTGGTTCATGCCGAATTGCATCGGCAATGCTTTTCAGGTTTATTTTACTATCTTTTTGATAAAAGCGCAACATACAGGCGGCGCATTTTGCGGATATATCCGAACTTGCGCCGCCCATGCGGTTCGTTATGGGTTTTATGCAGGGGTTTCTTTCGGAACCAAACAGCGGATTTTTATATTTTCCTTCCCGCAGCAGCGGCAAAACTGTCATTTTCCCACGTTCTCATTCTGTATATGCTCCCCTGCGGATTATTTCCCGAACGGCAGCGAAATGAAAACCTCAAACTCCCCGTTCTGAACATTCGGGAGGAACTCTCCGCCGTTTTCGCGGCAGATTCGCTTCATGTTGCCCATTCCGTAGCCACGGCTTCCGGCAGCGCGCCTTGCGCTCTGTATAAATGCCGCTGCAACGGTCTGCTTCGCCTCACAGGGGTTTCGCACGGTAATTTCAAGCGCACACTCCGTCTGTCGAATCCGAACGAAGATCTTTTTGGGTTCCCCGTCCAAAAGCCTTTGCGTGCCCTCAATCGCGTTGTCGAGTGCGTTTGCAAGCAGTGCGCAAAGCTCCGCATCGGATATTGCAATCGAATCCGCATTGAGCTTTTCGGTTTCATAGTCCGACTCAATGCCCGCTTTCTTCATGGCATCGATTTTCGCCCACATGATTTCGTCAATAACACTAACGCCGGAAAACGGGATCTCAACACGATTCTGTTTCATTATATGTGTGATTTTTTCTATAAATTCTTTAATTTCCTCCCGTTTTCCTTCGGCATTCAGCTTCCGCAGTCTGCGGATGTTTGCACGCATATTCTGCTCAATGCGGTGAACATCCTCCGCATGGCCGGCCTGCTGAACACCCAGCTGCAATTCAAACTGTGCTTTCCTTGCCTCTTCTTCATTGTCCGCCATTTGTTTTTGTGCAACGGAAATATTCGAAAGGAGGCGGAACTGAAAACCGATGCTCAGTATCGTAAGCAGCGCGAACGGTATCAGCAATGCCGAAACCGTGCTCACGAGAGGAACGATTTTGAATGCGATCAACAGGAACAGTATCATCAGCACCGCAGACAAAATCGGCAGAAGAGAAAGCTTCAGTTTCTGAACACCCGTGATGCTTCCGAACCACATGTTCGGAACGCGGCGCATTGCAAGCCCCGCTGCAACAACCGGCATGGAAATGAACACGGAAACAACATGCTGAACCAAACCGTGAGCATGGAGATACTCCGACGGATTCAAGCCCGCTGCAATAAATGCACGGGACATGATAAACTCTCCGCCCAGTATGATAACAAGGTAACTGACCGCCATGAGCAGCTTCTTAAGGAAGCTGCCTTCATACAGCAGTTCAAACAGAACAATGCAGCAGACAACTTTACCGCATATTACGGAAAACTTCCCGACTTCGTTCAGACCCGACGGAAGCAGCGCAAACCCGCACAGCATCAGCGTGAATGCAAGCCATTGAACCGTAAAGATTTTCGGCTTGCGTCCCGTTTTGAAAACATCTCTGCGGCTCAGCAAAGAGGTTGCGTAATAGTCAACCGTCCATGCAACAACTGCGTTTAAAAGACAGGAAACGATAATCCTGAGCACTGTTGAAAGGTTCATACATTTTCCTCCGTTTTGGTGCTGTCGGTGTTATTGCCGGCATTCTCGGACTTTTTGCCGGTGTCGGAACCGATATATGACGAAAATCTTTCAATCGGAATGCATACTGTTCGTCCGTATTCCGCAATGCTGCTGTCCGTTTCGACCTTAATCTTCGACTCAATGTCGTTGAGCATCGCATCGATTCGCTCGCCGTCGCACCGTTCGTTCAGTATATGTATCATCAGCAGCAGGTTTTTCATGTCGTGTTCAAGCCGACGCACGTCTTCGCCGTGACGTACCGTTTCCTGCACTTTTTCAAGTTCGAACTGCGCTTCCTGCGCGGATGCCGCTGCTGCTCTTGCATGCTGCTGCGTTTTCAGCATCTCCGAAAAAATATCCAATTGGAACGTGATTCCGACCGCAAGCGATGCAATGAGCACAAGCGAAGCACAGCCGACCGGCAATCCCGGCGAAATGAAACTGTATTCAAGCATGCAGAAAACGATCACTGCCGCGCCGGCAGCTATCGGCAGCGCAGAAAGCTTTTGCAGCTGTTTTGATGAAAGGCTTTTCGTCGGGAATTCTCTTATTCTGTGCGCAACAAAGCCCACGATAAACACAAGCAGCGATGAAAGCAGATCACACATCAGAACCCAAAAGCTGAACTTGACATATAAGCGTTCAATCGGAATTCCGAGTGCGTAAATTGCATTCAGACTCAGGAACTCGCCTATGAACAGCGTGAAAAAATGAGCAGCACCCATCAGAACGCGCAGAGCGAACTTTCCTTTATACATGAATATGACAATCGCAAACTGCATAACAAGCTTATACACGGTTGTGTATGCCGTGTTCTCGTGCGACAAAAACAGAAATGTTGTCACAAGAGTCAGTATGTATGCCAGCCGTTGAAAATTAAAGAACGGAATCTTCCTTTTCGGGACAAATCGTCGTCCAAGCACGGATGTCATCATATAATCCGCACCGAATGCATATATGACCACCAGCAGAAGCTCGCAGATTTTATAAAACGTTACCGAACTCATAGATTTCCGCCCCCGTTCTTCGCCCTGTTGTCTGCTGTCACGGCCTGCTCCGCATATTTGCGGGATACGGGCAGTTCCATTTCGTTGTTTGCAGCAAATTCTCCGTTCCCGCTGTGAACATCCTCCGCACACGAATCCGCAGAACCGATGCAAGTCCGAAATTTCTCAATCGGAATGCATGCGCCATGTTCCTTTTCTTGAATGCCGCCGTCCGCTTCGGCCTTTATTTCTGTTTCAATTCTGTCGATCACTGCATCTATACGTCCACTGTCGCCCCGCTCGTTAAGCATATGGACAAGCAGCAGCAGATTCTTCATATCGTGCTCAAGTCGTTGTACGGCTTCACCGTGGCTTACCGCTGCCCTCACCTTCTCAAGTTCAAGCTGCGCTCGCTGCGCATCCGCCACAGCATCAGCCGCATACTGCTGCGTTTTCAGCATTTTCGAAAAAACATCCAACTGCAGCATTATTCCTGCTGCCAGCGCAGAAATCAGTGTAAGCGAAATGCAGCCGACTTCCGGACCGGGCGAAATGAATCCGTACTGAAGCAGACAGAAAAAAACCACCGCAAAGCAGACGGTAATCGGCAGCGCGGATACTTCTCTGAACTGTGTCTCGCAGGAAGCCTCGGTCGGGAACTTGCCGATCCTGCGTACAGCAAAGCCGACAGCAAAAACGCAGAACGAAGAGAGCAATTCGCTCATGAGCATACCCAGATAAAAGTTGTTTTCGAAAAAGCCGTTATACAGTAATCCGAACGCGCCCAAAATGTTTATGCTCAGAAACTCTCCGGTAAACATTGTGAATATATGGATGGCATACATCAGCAATCGCAGCGTAACCCTTCCCTTGTACATGAATATGACTGCCACAAGATATGCCGCCAACTTGATAATCGATACATATACAGTGTTTTCATGCGTAACAAACGGCAGCCTTGCACATAAAACGACAGCATAACCCAACACTTGGGGGGTAAAGCCGCAATTCCTTTTTTTATTCACAAACCTGCGCTCAAGCACCGAGGCCATCATGTAGTCCGCAAAGAAAGCCTTCAGCACCGACACCGGAACGCAGCATAGCTTAAAAAACGCTGTCGGACTCATAGCCTTCCGTCCCCGTTCTTTGCCCTGTTGTATGCAGTCACGGCCTGCACCGCATAGCTGCGGGATACGGGCAGCCTCGTTCCGGTGCTCATACTGAACTCCTTGCTGACTACGTTATATGCCTTTATATGGTGCGGATTCACGAGAATGCTCCTGTAGCAGCGCACAAATCCGCTGCTCTTAAGTTTTTCTTCATATTCGGAAATCGTACCCGTGGTGTTAATCTCGTTTTTTCCGCCTTCGATTGACATCTCGATTTTGATGCTGCGTCCGCGGACTTCGATATAAGTAACATCATTGACCGCAATTCTGCGTTCCTCGCTTGCTCTTCCGACATAAATGTAACGCCTGCAATCGGAATAAAAATCGATATAGAGGCGCAGAAGTCTTGTTACCTCTTCAATCGTTGCCGGTTTGTCAACATAGCCTATCGGCCTGTATTGAAATGCATCGTTCCTCGCTTCGCCGTATGAAGTAACAATTGCGATTTCAGTGTTCAGTCTCATTCTGCGGATCTCTTGCGCAACGCCGAACCCGCTTTCCTCATTCATGAGAAGATCCAAAAAAGCAAGATCGAACCGCTTTGTTTTTAAAGCGTCAATCATCATCAACGGGTTCGTAAATACCGTTATCTCATATGAAAGCTCTCTTTCGTCCATCGAATTCTCGCCGTACAGAATTTCCTTCATTCCGGCGTCGACAAGAGCATGAAGTGCCTCCGCAAAGACAGCTTCATCGTCGCAAATTGCAATACTTATCATTTTCGAATTTCCCCAATCCTTTTCGGAAGCTCCGCTCAATGCTTTTTGCACGAAAAAACATTCACCCAAAGTCTTTCCCCGCAAAACCTGTCTGTTCAGAGCATTCCTGTGTATATCGCCTTGTGTCTATTATAGCATATTACTTCTGATTGCGGAAGTATCGGCGTTTTTTTTCCGAAAATGCGAAACCTCCGCATTTTGTTTAATTCAGTTTCCGGCAATCTTGTCAAAAATTAGCTGACCATTGTACACTTTAAGAATTATTCGCTTTAGTTTTTTATCACCCGAACACAATTCGGGAAAAGCACAAAACAAATTCCGTTCAGTAAGTATATTATCTATTTTTCAGTGTGCTTGCAACGGCCACCGCATTATGTTATTATTGCGGTAAAACCCGGCTGAAAGCTTCGGCCGCAGCTAAGGAGGCCGCCCATGCAGCAAAAAAACAATTCGCGTCGCATTCGCATTTGCGCTGTCTGCTTTGCACTGCTGATTATGCTTATTGCGGCAGCAACATATTATTTTGCATGCCGCGGAACAGAATACCGCATACTCGACGATGCGGAGATTCAGCAAATGTCGGCACGCAGCGAGTATTCAACGGAAGCCCAGCGCACCCTTGCGGAATCCGCGCTTATGCTTGTCGGAAAGGTCAACTATTTTTGGGGCGGCAAGAGTTACACCGTCGGTTGGGATGACCGTTGGGGTAAACCTGCCGAAGTCACAAGCCCCGGCCATTCCACAAGCGGAACAACCATTCCTTACGGACTGGACTGCTCCGGATTTGTGCTTTGGTGTTATATTCAATTGGGCGCGGACAAAACCGAAACGATTGAAAAAATCGGAGTCGGCACATGGAATCAGTGGGATAAATCCGCTGAAATTAAAAAAAGCGATGTTCGGACAGGCGATCTTGCGTTCATCAACAAATACCCCGGAAGCGACGGAAACCATGTCGGAATCTGTGTCGGCTTTTTGAAAAACGGTGAACCGCTTATTGCGCATTGCTCCGCAACGCAGAACAAAGTCGTTGTTTCCACATGCGGCAGCGAATTCAAATACTTCCGCAGGCCTTGTTCGGTGTTGACTGCGAATTGAACGGAACTTTTCAAAATTCGGCACCATGCCGATTGAGCATACGCACTCTTTCGGCAGATTAATAATTAAGGAGGCGTTTACCGCCATGAAAAAAACTTCATTATCAAGCTATCGCAATCACGCGCTGTTCGCTCTGCTTGCGCTGTTGTTTGCGGCATGTGTTTTCTGCCTCGGCTGCAATTCCGGCAGTGACCCGCAGCAAACACCCGCACCCGCATCGGCAGCACCCGCACCGACAGAGGTCCCGACGGCAACACCCGTACCCGAACCTGTGCGCAAACTCACAAGCTTTGATACATCCCTGCTTCCCGTGCTGCATCCGTTCGGACAAAGCGGCGCACTTGCCTGCCAAAGTGATTACGAAAGCAAAAAAACAACGTTCACAACCGTCGATATTGTTTCGGACAGTGTCATAAAGTCCGTAACGATTGACGGAAACTGGTCCGTTTCGGACGAAATCTTTCCGGACGACACCTTTGCCGCATTCAACGCCGACGAAAACGAGTGGATCCTTTTCGATTCCGATTTGAATCAAAAGAAACGTTTCGATGTTGAAACGATTTACGGTCAGTTTTCGCATGATTTGACAGAATACTATTTTCTTAAGGATTCCGTGCTGTGCAGCATGAATATCGAAACGGGCAAAGTCTCCCCCGTGGAAGCCGCATTCAACCTGCGTTTCAATTCGCTTGTTGACATACACCCGACCGAGGACAAACTGTTTTTGGATGCTTTTCTTTCCCCGGACACAATGCTTTGCGGAACGGCTCTGCTCGACCTTGGTTCAAATTCATTCTCAATGATTTCCTCCGACTCGTTCATTCCGCATTTCACCGAGGATTCGGATGTTTATTTCTTTAAATACAACACCGATGCCGGCGGATACGATGTTACATATTCCGCCGACGGCAGCTTTGTTTTTGCGGATGCCTCCCTGCTGCCCGGCGGCGAAACCGAGCTTTACCCCGTTCCGTATTCGGACTGCATCGTAACATCCGGAAATTCCCCCGCTTTGTTCAGGCTCGGCAGCGCGCTTGAGTGCTGCGACCTTACCCAATACGGCATCGAGCATGAGCTTCTTGCGCAGTGCTTCATGCCGAACATCGGCGGAATCATAGCGGTGAGTTACGTTGAATCACAATTTGAATTTAACCTGATTTCTCCGTCCGTGCTTGATTATTCCGTTATTGACGGCACCGAACCGGCTGAATCCATGCTCACCGTCAACGAATACATTGCCGAGGATTATTGGTTCGCCGTGAACGGCAGCAGCCTCCCCGAAAATCTTCAGGGAGTGCGCAGCCGTGCGGATGAAATTTCCGAAAAATACGGGGTGCGCATCCTGCTCTCCTCCCAGTGTCTGCCCGCATGTACTTTTACCGAGTACCCGACGACCACAACCGATCAAATGGATCTTGCAGACGAAGCCGCATCAATAAACGCGGCACTCGATTCTCTCGAAGAAGCTCTTTCGCTCTATCCGGAGGGCTTTTTCCCGCAGTTCCGTTCGGAATTCGGTGACGGCGGCATACGCATAATGCTTGTCGGCGGGTTTGAAAGCAATTTCAACATGATCGGCTACAGCGTGCAAAACTCTTTGTGGCATAATATTTATGTAGACATTTTCTCCGAAGGGCTTGTCGGCACCTATTGCCACGAGATCTGGCACGCAACGGAGGATCATATCACAAGCATCAACTACGGCGAATTCGATGTTGTCCAATGGGCCGAGCTGAACCCCGACGGCTTCCAATACATCTTTGATCCTGCCGAAAGCATTCTGAACGAGGGTGATTACACTTATTTCGGCTCGACAAAACCCAAGGACTGCTATTTCATCGACGGTTATGCAAAAACCAATGAACGCGAGGATCGCGCCCGAATCATGGAATATGCAATGACTGGTTTCTTCGGCAGTGAGCTTTCGGAATATCCGCACCTTTACGCAAAGCTCCGATACATGAGCGATAAGATTCGCCAATACTTCGACACAACCGGCTGGAGCGTCACCCGTTGGGAAAGCGCACTCGGCGAATAAACCAAAAACTCCGTATGGTTTATGTTTGCATAATGCGTATGTTTTCTGCAAATATATTCCCACGGTGTTTTCACGGAACACTCGTTCCGCAGGCGTTTCCGTTTTCAACTAAAATGCAAAAAATCAACAGCTTCCGCAGATTTTATGCACTTGCGGAGGCTGTTTTTGTTTGTGTTTCGACGTAAAGAATAAATGATTTTTTATCTTGACAACGATAGGTAATACGGTATAATATAGTCATCACATTTAAAGGAGGCGATGCATTCTCCGCCAAGCAGGCTTCCGCAGTCAAACGACAGCGGAAATCATTTCACCGGTTCGGACGTCACGGAACAGTGTTCGGCATATTGTCCCCGTGAAACTTCTTCTCCGAGCGCAGCCGTTTGAAATGACACCCCCGCCGACGACACACACTATCATTAATCGAATGGAATATAACTATGAAAAAACATTATCTTTTCATCGCAGCAATACTTGTTGTATGCATCTGTTCGGCGCTTGCATGTTCTTCCGTTCACAAAACGGAAACGACACCGACCGCACAACCGACCGCACAACCGACCGAATGGCAAGCCGGTCATCAAGTTCCCCCCGACAGCATTGAGTTCCGCAGTGTTGAAGAAATGCAGGCATTTTTTTCATCCGTGAAGCTGGATGAGAGCAAGGTTGCAAGCTACATTGAAGAGCGTGGAATCCGCCGCTGCTGCGGCGTCCGCAACAAGGCGGAGCTGTCCGATCTGTTGGAACGCTTTGACAGGATTCCCTTCCCGACCCACCCGAAGTATAAACCGCATTACATGGATTATTACCCCACATTCGGGCGTTTTACCCTTGTGTACCTCTTTGATAAAGGGCACGGTTACTTCACGATTTTTGAGGGGCTTTCCGCCGATTCGGAAACACTGCTCAACGGCAAAATCAAGTCAAAGGACGTTACGCAAATAATTCCGACCGGTTCGGACAAAATACGCAGACTCTATATTGTTAACGATACGGATGTTTCCGATGATGCCGTTACGTTCTGGGCGGATATTGACGGTTTCCTTGTTGAAATTTTGACCGTTTACAATTCACGCAGTGAAGCTGTGGAGATCGTTCAATCTTTCGATTTCGGAAAGATGTCCGAAGTTGTGAACTCAATCACAAGTGAATAAAGCGCTCTGATAAACAACCTTTAACCGAAGCTTCCCCGATAGATTGTGCGAAAAAAGGCTCAAACCTGCGGCCTTTTTTCGCACGATCCGTTTAAAACCGATTCCCGGAGTCCTGCCGATGCATTTACCTGATTGCGTTTATTGTATATATATTGTTAGGTTCCAGACTTGACGTCTAAAAAATAATCTGTTATTATTTAAAAGCAGTTGTCAGACGCGATATTGTCGACACGGAAAGGATTCATTCAAATGAAAAAGAGAAGAGCGATCATTGTATGCATATGCATACTGGCAGCAGCAGCATTCACTCTTGCCTTGGCACTGCCAAAAAAGAGTTATGCGGCAATCGGGCGCAATGCGCGGAAGCATTATGCCGAATACGAAACTCGGCATTCCGACCCGCAGGATGAACCTGCCAAGGATGAGGACAACGATTCCTCCGAATTTTGGTTTCCCGTTCCCGAAGGATACCTTAACAAAAAAACCGATGAAAAAAAATACGTTTCAAGCATAAATCCGGACGATACTCCGGAGCAGTGGGACGCACTTGAGGACGCCGTGCAGATGCGCGAAGTTTCCCAGATTCCGGCGGACATTCTCGAAACCGTTTCAACCGACGAGCTTGTGCTTTATTGCATGAACTATAACCTGTTTATTGATTTTATGCTTTTTGACACAATGCAGGACGGTATGGAGAACGTACGCAGCGACTATAACGGCATACGCGAGCTGATGACCCGGCCGGACGCTGCCGAAAGCCTTATAAGGCTATATAAACTTTATGACCTTGACGAGCAGAAAGCACGCGACAGCGTCGGCTGCATCAGGCTCTGCTATCTTGAAGCCATGCTTTGCATGCCGGAGATTCTAAACAGCCTGACGGCAAAACAGGCCAATGAGCTTGCGGCCGCCTGTGCGCAAAAAATCAGCAAAATTGTAAACGATGAAAACAGCCCTTACAGCGTTTCAACAACAATGTATCTTGCGGCAGTCAGCCAATATGCGGCAAGCGAGGAATTCGCCGAAATCGTCAATGCCTCTTCCGGTGCGAAGCGTTATATCGAGGAGGGGATTCTGGTTCCCGATGAAATCAGCGATGATACTTTGGGACGGATCGTGTCGTATTTTCAGGAACTGTAAATTTTTTGATATAAATCTTTTTCCACATTTATATATCGCATCAAAAAGGGATCGCCGCACAAACTCTGCGGCAATCCCTTTTCATTTCAATTTCGGTTAAAAAGAATACCACGGCACTGAACCGGCGCAATACTCAGCGTTCATTTCTCTGCAAAACTCGCTGCAAAACCGGCAGCAATTGCTTTTGCAAACTCATTTCACAAACTGCAAATCAACCTTTTCCCACGGGAAATCGGCGTCGTCCCTTCCGAAGTGGCCGTATGCCGCTGTCTTTTTGTAAATCGGGCGGCGAAGGTCAAGCTTTTCAATGATTGCGGCGGGACGGAAATCGAAACTTGCAAGCAGCATCTTTTCAAGCTCTGCATCGGGCATTGTTCCCGTTCCGAAAGTGTCAACACGGACGGAGACGGGTTTTGCAACGCCGATAGCATAGGCAAGCTGAATTTCGCAGCGTTTTGCATAGCCCTGTGCAACGATATTCTTTGCCGCATAACGTGCCGCATAGGCAGCGGACCTGTCAACCTTTGTGGGATCCTTTCCGGAGAAGCTGCCGCCGCCGTGTCTTCCGACGCCGCCGTAGGTATCAACGATTATCTTTCTGCCGGTCAGGCCGGAATCGCCCTGCGGTCCGCCGATAACGAACCTTCCCGTGGGGTTTACAAAAATTCTTGTCTCCGCATCAATAAGTTCCGCGGGAATAACGGGACGAATGACGTTTTCGATAACGTCACGGCGCAGATGCTCCATGTCGATATCCGGATCGTGCTGTGTGGAAATGACTATTGTGTCAATGCGGACAGGCTTGCCGTTTTCGTCGTATTCAACGGTGACTTGGCTCTTGCCGTCCGGACGGAGATAGCCGAGATGACGGCTCTTGCGAACTTCCGTCAGGCGGCGGGTCAGCTTGTGCGCAAGGCTGATGGACAGCGGCATACATTCGGGAGTTTCATCGCAGGCATATCCGAACATCATTCCCTGATCGCCCGCACCGATGTCATAGGAGTCGGTGTCGCCGTGTTTTGCTTCAAAGCTCTTGTCAACGCCCATTGCAATATCGGGGGATTGTCCGTTTATTGCGCTGATAACCGCAAGGGTATGGCCGTCAAAGCCGTATTCGGGCTTGTCATAGCCGATTTCAAGCACAACATCGCGAACGAGCTTCGGAATGTCTATATAGCAGTTTGTGGTAACTTCGCCCATTACCATTACCATGCCCGTTGTTGCGCAGCATTCGCATGCAACACGCGAATTCGGGTCATTGCGCAGCATTGCATCAAGCACGGCGTCCGCGATATTGTCGCAGACCTTGTCCGGATGCCCCTCTGTTACGGATTCGGAGGTAAACAGCCGCTTCTGTACTTCGTTATTGTTCATATTTTATCCTTTCCATGCCTTTGCAAAAGAAAAACAAAATGCGATGAACCCTGTCGGAACATCGCACGGAAACCCTTTTTAACTTTGCGCTCTCATCTCCCGGCAGCCGCAGCTCAACAAAAAAAGTTTGCGCCGGGCAATGCCGTCGGATTTGGCACCTTGTGAAAAGCTTTCGCATTAAACAGGTTGCCGTGGCTTCACCGGGCCGTTCCCTCTGCCACTCTTGATAAGGCATATTCAATTTTCGCTCCGAATTATAGCATATTCAAAACTTTTCCGCAACATATTTACCGCATGCGCCGCAAGGACGGATGCAATATATTTTTATCATCCTCGCTTTTGCCGGAAAACGCCGTATTCACGGGCTTTCGCCCGCTGTACGGCGTTTGCAAGGGGTTGACATCCGATTATTGCTCAGTATTCAGTAACTGTTCCGTGCAAGCAGAGCCGGTTCTTTCGGAAGGTTCTGCCGAACTGCACAGGGTTCGCCGCCGTAAAGCTGCTCCGCCCCGCCGTCACTGTTAATATTCCCGATGAGCACGGGAATATCCGTCCTTTCTTCTTCGTTTGTGCCGCGTTTGAGCTGCGATGCCGTCCTTATGAAAAGAACGAGTGACACAATTGCAACAGCCGCCGTAAGCGCAACAGCCGCAAGAATCAAATTGCGGTGCCTGCGTTCGGCATTTTCAGCCTTAACGGCTCTTTTTTCGTTCGATTTCATCACTTTTTTCACCATGCTTCCCTCCGCCGTTTCCGCGGGTTCATTCCCTTCGACAATAATGATAGCATATTTTCATCGGGAATTTGTTACGAAACTGTAAACATTTTGCTCTCGGCCGAAATTTTTTTGAACAACGCCCTTCATCTGCCGTATGCGCACAAAAAAGCACCCCGAACCCCGGCGGAATCCCTCCGCCCGGGCGGGGTGCATGTGTTTTCGGATTTAATCAGACAAAAGCGACAGCTTATTTCTGAAGGTTGTCAAGACCCGCTTTAAGATCCGCAATAATATCCTCCGCATCCTCAAGGCCGACACTGAGGCGCAGCATACTTTCGCCGATGCCTGCCTGCTCAAGAGCCTCGGGAGTGTAGGTGCTGTGGGTCATGGTTGCAGGGTGCTCAATGAGGGTTTCGGCATCGCCGAGGCTGACTGCAATGGTGCAGAGCTTGAGGGAATTTACAAATTCCGCACTCTGCTCACGGGTTGCGTTCAGCTCAAAGGTGATAATGCCGCCGAAGCCGCCGTGCATCTGCTTCTTTGCAAGCTCGTGACGGGGATGACTCTCAAGGCCGGGGTAGATAACGCGCTTTACCATGGGATGGCCTTCAAGGAAGGTCGCAACCCGCATCGCGTTCTCGCAATGCTTTTTAACGCGGATATCAAGAGTTTTGAGACCGCGGTCGATAAGGAAAGCTTCAAACGGCCCGAGAACCGCACCGGTCATATCCTTAAGGCCGAACAGGTTGCACTCATCGATGAATTCCTTTGTGCCTGCCGCCATGCCCGCAATAACATCGCCGTGACCGTTAAGATACTTGGTTGCGCTGTGGATAACAACATCCGCACCGAGATCGAGGGGACGCTGGAGGTAAGGTGTTGCAAACGTGTTGTCAACAATAACCTTTGCATCGGGGCAATTCTCGTGCGCGATCTTGGAGATTGCGGCAATGTCAATGAGCTTGAGGTTCGGGTTCGTGGGCGTTTCAAAATAGAAAGCCTTTGTGTTGGGACGAATCGCAGCGCGAACGGCATCGAGATCCTCGAAATCAACAAGAGTGACTTCAACGCCGTAGCGGGTCAGTCCATGGGTAAAGAAGGAGAAAGTGCAGCCGTAAAGCGCGTCATCCGCAAGCAGATGGTCGCCCGCATGGAGCACGGTCCACATAACGGTTGTTACCGCACCCATGCCGCTTGCCATTGCCATGCCCGCTTCGGCATGTTCAAGAGCAGCAAGCTTTTCGCCGATTTTTGTCGTGTTGGGATTGCCGAGACGGGTGTAGATATAGCCCGCTTCCTCACCCGCAAAGCGGTGTGCGCCCTGAGCCGTGGTTTCAAATTCAAAAGTCGAGGTTTGGAAAATAGGCGTTGCAAGCGGCGCAATGCCGGGAATTTCGATTTTGCCTGTATGTATCTGCTTCGTTGCGAAGCCGCTGTTCTTCTCCATTGGAGTCCTCCTGATGTATAAGTCGTTATCAGTTTTTTGCCCGACTGTACCCCTGTCCGAATGCGTTCGGGCAATTACATTCTTAATTATACAGTATTTTTCAGTAAGCGGATTGATTTTTCATAAATATATTTGAATTGTGAGTTGTTTCGCGGTCAAAATTCGTCCGCCGCCGCGTTTTGCAGGTCAAATGTATACTTTTTTTGTACATTTTTGCAACAAAGCCGTGAATACGGCGATTTTGCCGCTTTTTTCCGCACGGGATGACTGGATATTGCGGGCATATTATGTTATAGTATTATCGGAGTGCAATACGGATGCGTCGGAACCGTGCTCGTTTCGGGCAGCCGGCGATCCGAAATCGTTTGATGCATTCACGAAAGGCTTTATTTTTGAAAGGAGAAAGAATATGAAAAAACGCATTTTGAGCCTTGTACTTGCTCTGCTGTTCACTGTCGGCATTTTCGGCTCTGCAAATTCCGCTTTTGCAATGGAGGACGGCGACTACCGCATTGTTTTCGGTGCGGATCTGACCGATGAACAACGCAGCCAGGTTATCGGCATGTTCGGCATTCAGGGTGAAGTTGACGAAAACCGCATCCTGACCGTTACCAACGCTGAAGAACGCCTCTATTTTGAAGGTAAGATTCCCTCCGGACAAATCGGGCAGCGTTCCATCTCCAGCATCTACATCTGCGCAATGCCCGCAGGCAGCGGTCTTGACATCAAGACTTACAATGTTGACTACTGCACCGAGGAAATGTACCGCAACGTCCTTACCACCGTCGGCATCACGGACGCAAAAATTATTGTTGCTTCCCCCCGCGTTGTCAGCGGCACGGCAGCATTGACAGGCGTCTACAAAGCATATGAAAGCCTCACCGGCAACATCCTCAGCGAATACGCAAAAATGGCGGGCGTTGATGAGCTTATTGCAACCGGTCAGCTTGCCGAAATGATCGGCTCCGATGAAGCGACCGAAGTGATTAACGAGCTGAAAAAGATTCTTGACGAAACTCAGAAGATGACTGATGATGAAGTCAAGCAGAAAATTCGTGAAATTGCCGACGACAACGATGTTTCGCTTACCGAAACCGAAATCAGCCAGATTCTGACCCTTGCAAGAACGCTTGAGGGTCTCGACGTTGAACAGCTGCGCGCACGCGCCTACGGCCTTGCCGATGCAACGCGCAAAGCAACCGGTTGGAAGAAATTCACCGAGGGCGCAAAGCAAACCCTTGAAGACATCGGCAATTTCTTCAAAGATGTTGCGCAGTTCCTCCGTGACCTGTTTTCAAAGTGGTTCGGCGGCAATAACGCTGATACCGAACCTGCAAAATAATCCATTCGCGTTCGATGAATATCGAACTTAGTTCCGTCATGCCCGCCGCAGTTTAACACTGCGGCGGGTTTTTGACACAAAAATTACAGTGCCTGCCTTGATAACCAAATGTTTTTGCTATATGCTTTGCTGTACGGCGCAGCTTTGCAGTTTTTTGCATACATCCTGCGCAAACAGCAAAAGGAGACAGCAGAATGGATTCGCAGCATCAACAATACCCGACAGATTCCGTTCAGCAACCCGTGCCGAAAATTCTGCCCGCCGCCGAGTTTTTTTCAATTGTGCGAAAAAAACTTCTTGCAGGGCGAACCGTGTGTTTTCGTGTGACGGGGAACAGCATGTTCCCGCTTTTCCGCGCGGGAAGGGATTCCGTTTGCATACGCCCCTGCTCCTCCGTGACGATTGAAAAACCGAAACGCGGGGACATCATCCTTTTCTGCATTTCCGGCAAATACATTTTGCACCGTGTAATGCGCATTGAGGGAAATCGTGTTGTGACCGCCGGCGACGGCAACCGCGGGTTTGATGCTTTTGCCTCTCCGCAGAACCCTTTGCGGCTTATTCCGCTTTCAAAGCAGTCGGAACAGCCGAATGATTCAAGCAGTCTTAACGATTCCGATGAATCCGAACGAACGGGCGAACTCCTCGGCATTGCCGAAGCACGCATACGCGGCGGACACAAGCTTGATTTTAATTCCCCCGCATACAGAATCCCCGCCGCGCTGTGGCGGCTTCTGTTCCCGCTGCGTCCCGCTCTTCTGCGCCTTTTCGGTTCGGCTGCACGATTGCGGCATCGTTTTTTTAAGGAACAGAACCGAAAATAAATATATTTTTATTAACAGTATTTTTATATATTACCAACTTAAAGGAAGTGACTCAAAATGACCGAACTGCTTTATTACTCGATTCCCATTATCACCGAATGCGGTGCGGCGGTGCTCTCCTGTGAAAAAGATGATCGCAGCGGCGCGTACAAAATCATACTTGACAGAACAATGATTTATCCCGAAGGCGGCGGGCAGCCTGCCGACAGGGGTTCGATTGTTTTCAGGCCCGACAACTCCGCAGCGGAGCAGACCGTTCGCATTTCCGATGCCCGCACCGAAAACGGCAGCGTTGCTCATTTTTGTGATGCTGAAATTCCTGCGGGAACAATCGTTCGTGTAGTACTTGACGTTGACACCCGCCTTGACCATGCTCAGCAGCACACCGGAGAACATATTGTTTCCGGGCTTGCGAACAAGCTGTTCGGTGCGGTGAACATTGGTTTTCACATGGCAGCGGATTACTGCACGATAGATTTCGATATTCCTCTTGAGCAGGCTCAGCTTGAGGAACTTGAGCGTGCTGCAAATGCTGCCGTGCGTGCAAATCTGTCGGTGCATACGGAAGTTACGACTCCGGAGGATGCGTCAACACGCACTCTGCGGAAAAAATCCGATAAAGCTGTCGGAAACGATAAGAATAAAAAATCCGACAAACCCCAAAATAACATTTGCGAACCCGTGCCGCCCGCAAAAGCTGTACGAATTGTTTATATCGACAACGGAAAAATCGATTCCTGCACCTGCTGCGGCACGCATCTTGCGGCAACGGGCGGTGTCGGAACGATCCTGTTCACCGATGCTCAGCATTACAAGGGAGGAACACGGCTTTGGTTCGTTTGCGGAGGCAGAGCTACCGCAGCAGTGCGCACGGTTCAAAACATCGTTTCCGCGCTTGCAAAGCAGTATTCAACCTCCCGCGAGGAATTGCCCGCCGCAATTCGCAAACAGGCAGACGAGCTTGCATCTTCAAAAAGCGAGCTGCGCGAAAAAAGCCGCCGTCTTGCCTCTGCCGAGAGCGTCAGTCTGCTTTCAAAGGCGGAACGCATAAAAGGCATCGCCGTGGTATGCTCCGTTATGGACGGCTCAACCGCCAACGATTTAAAGCTCACGGCGGACGAGCTTTGTAAAAAAGACAGCACCGTGCCCTGCGTTTCACTTTTGTTTGCGCCGAATGCCGGCGGAACCGATTACTGCATGGCATGCACGGAAGATGCGGCGATAAAGCTCAGCATGCGCGAACTTTGCACCGCCGTCAATTGCATCATGAACGGAAAAGGCGGCGGCAATCAGCTTCTCGCACGCGGCAAAACGACCCGAACCGTGCAGAAGAGCGACTGCGATATGCTCCGCTCCTATATCGAAAAGGTGCTGAAAAGCTGAGCTTTTCAAATCAAACACTGCCCGCATAACAGAAATTTAATGTCGAAAACAGAAACCCGAATTTAACACTTTCGGGTTTCTGTTTGTTATTCCTCAATTTTGTTCCGATTCCGTTTTATCAATGCATTTTGTTCTCGTGATACTCCGGCACAATTGACTTCACAATGACGCGGATGTCCGCCGCATTCCCCGTGTTTTCCGCATTGCAGGCTTCACGCAGGCGTTTCATGCCCTCGGCAAAAGCCTCCTCGTCAAACACTATCGGTTTTGCAATATATATAAGTGCATTGTCAGTCTTTTTGATGCCCTCTTCATCCAAAAGCAGTTCCTCGTAAAGCTTTTCCCCCGGGCGCAGGCCGGTGTAGACAATTTGAATATCGCGCTCCGGCTCAAAACCGGAAAGGCGTATCATGTTCCGTGCAAGATCGTCAATGCGCACGGGTTTTCCCATGTCAAGAACAAAAATCTCTCCGCCCTTTGCGTATGCGCCCGCCTGAAGAACAAGCGCGACCGCTTCAGGAATCGTCATAAAATAGCGAATTATGTCGCGGTGCGTGACCGTGACGGGTCCGCCTTTTTCAATCTGCTTTTTGAAGAGCGGAATCACCGAACCGTTCGAGCCGAGAACATTGCCGAAGCGAACGGCAACATACTCCGTTTTTGAATGGTTATTGATATTCTGAACTATCATTTCACATATGCGTTTGCTTGCGCCCATAACATTCGTCGGACGAACGGCCTTGTCGGTGCTGATAAGCAGCATTCGGCGCGCTCCGAATTCATCTGCCGCAAGCGCAACATTCAGCGTGCCGAAAACATTGTTTTTAACAGCTTCATTCGGACTTGTTTCCATCAAAGGAACGTGTTTGTGCGCCGCTGCATGAAAAACAAGCTCCGGACGATATTTTGAAAAAATATCTCGGACACGCTGTTTATCGCGAACCGAACCTATAAGAACAATCAGCTCAAGCTCCGGATGCGCCGCACGCAGCTCCTGTTGAATATCGTACGCATTGTTCTCGTAAATATCAAAAATAATCAGCGTTTTGGGATTATGCGCAGCAAGCTGCCTGCACAATTCGCTTCTGATTGAGCCGCCTCCGCCCGTAACAAGGACCACTCTGCCTCCGACATAGCCGCAAATATCGGTAAGGTCAACGCGAACCTGCTCGCGCCCGAGAAGATCCTCAATTTCAACATTGCGGATTTTATTGATGCTGACCTCGCCGTTTGCAAGCTGAAAAATACCCGGAAGCGTTTTAAGCCTGCACGGGGTGTCCTTGCAGATATCCAGAATTTCGCTGCGCATACGGATACTTGCCGACGGCATTGCCATAATAATCTCGTCAATATCGTATTTTTTGACAGCGCCGAGAATGTCGCCGCGTCCGCCGACAACTTTAACGCCGAGAAGATATTGTCCCCATTTTGACTTGTCATCGTCGATAAGGCAAACGACTTTGTTTTCGGAATGTGTGCTTGCGCGGAACTCCCGCAGGGCAACCGTCGCTGCCTGCCCCGCGCCGATTATCATCGTCCGCCTGCAGCTGTTGTTTGCCCGCCTGTATTGGCGCATAAATCTGTATGAAAAACGCACACCGGTTATCATTATTACAAGGAATATTCCGTTCAGCACGGGATGACTGCGCGGAATGCCGAGATGCATCAAATGCATTCCCGCATAGCCGCCGGCATCAACAATAAAACACGCAAGGATTATTTTTAAAAATTCGTCTATTGAAGCAAACTGCCAAAGGCTTGTGTAAAGCTTGAACAATGCAAAAACAATGAGTCCGAACGCCGTGTAATACGGTGCGAAACGGAGGATATTGTTTAAATATTCCGTCTCACGGACAAGCTGTTCGAAATGGAATTCAAACCTGACCCAAAGTGCCAAAAAAGAAGCAATATTAAGTATCAGCGCATCGCTTATCACAAGCAGCGCAATTCGAACAGCCTTAGTCGGAGTCATTCTCTGTACGGAGTATTTCAATGTGCTTTTAACGCGAAATTTCATTAAATTAACAGACCTTTGTTTTCTTTTTCGGCAAGACCCATACTAACTTTATTATAACTGCACAAGGCATCAAAGTCAACACAGGACGGACGTAAAAAATTTATTTAATTTGATATATTATGTTCGGTTTGCCTGCTTCCGTGACCGGTCCTTATCCGCAGGTTTCATATACAGCAATCGCATTGTGCCGCAGCAGCGTATATGGGCAATTTCAAAAAAATGTCCGTATTAAGATTTTTGCAGTCCGGCAGGCGTTTTTTTTCCCATTTTTGCGGCTTTGCGGAGAATGAGCCGAATAATTCACATTTTTTTGCCAAAAGATACAAAAAAAGTACTGTACAAATTCGCATTCTTCCTGTATAATATATCTGCACCTAAGGAAATGCCGAGTAAGGGTTGCTTTTCAGGAGAAGGTCAACGCGGGAAACGGCACGAACAAACCCGAACCCGAATTCTTTTCCCGAAAATCAACTCGTTCGACGCATTCCCAAGAAAAGAGTGTGCAGCCGCAGAAACATTGCAGCATTTTGCAGCGTATGCGGCAGCATCCGTTGAAAGGAAGGTACATTACCATGAAGGTCACGATTACAGGCAAAAACATTGAGGTTTCCGAATATCTGCGTGATTTGGCTCTTAAAAAAATCGCAAAGCTCGAACGTTATTTTCCCGAGGATACCGAGGTTCTTATCACCATGGCCGTCGAAAAAAACCGTCACATTGTTGAGGTTACCATTCCCTATCAGGGCGGCATCATTCGCGGCGAAGAATCCACCGGCGATATGTATGCATCTATCGACAACGTTATTGCAAAGCTTGAAAAGCAGATTCACCGCCACAAAACGCGGCTTGAGAAATCTCTCCGCTATGACGACGCTTCCCCCGAATACGATGATTACGACGATGAGGACGAGGGTCCGCATATTGTCCGCGTGAAAAGGTTCAGCATGAAACCCATGAGTGTTGAAGAGGCCATGCTTCAGCTTGAACTTCTCGGACACAGCTTCTTCGTTTTCACCAACGCCGAAACCGATCGCATCAACGTCATTTATGCAAGAAAAGACGGCAACTTCGGCCTTATTGAACCCGACAGATAAGCTTTACGCCGGCTGAACACCTGCCGTGCAGCGAGGGTTCGGTTTCTGACTTATCAAAATTGAATACTGTCCGGCGGCGGAACGTTCTCTTTATACAGCGTTCCGCCGCCTTTGTTTATTTTCAAGTGATTGTGCCCCGCATTTGACCGCATATAATCATTCGGAGCATTTGCATCGGAGCATTTGCAGCAAAAAACGGAACGGCCTCGGCCGCTTCGGCAGCCTTTGCCGTTCCATACTGACGCATCCTTATTGTTTTGTTGCTTCGGCTCGGGTCATTCTTCCCGCTCCGTTAATCCGAAAACCTGCCGCATCAGTCCCTTTCAACGTCATAGTCAAGAATTTCACCGGTCAGCGCATCGATTTCAACTTCATACTCATAACCGCCGGCCTTGAACTCAACGGTATAAACCATCCTGCCGTCCTCTCGCTCAAGCTCAACTTCAAGCTCTTCGGCTTGGCTTGCGGAAATGCCTGCACGGTTGAAAGCGATCTTCTTTGCACGCTCCGCGCCGATATAATCGCCTGCGGGTGCGGGAGTGGGCTTGGGTTCGTCGTCATCGTCATCAATCGCATCCTTGTCAAAGTCAACAACATTGCCGTTCACTGCGTCAACATCAACATCGTATTCATAGCCGTTCGCATCGAACTCAATTTCGTAAATCACCCTGCCGTCGTCCGTATCGAGCTTAACCTTGAGGTTCTTTACCTGGCTTGCGGAAACGCCTGCACGGTTGAAAGCGATCTGCTTTGCGCGCTCCGTGCCGATATAGCTTTCGGAGGGAGCCTGAGTGGGTGCTGCCGTGGGTGCTGCCGTGGGGTTTTCGTGATGACCGCCGTGGTTGTGGTCATCGTGGTCATCGTCATAATCCCTGTCAAACTTCAGTATGCTGCCGTCCGCTGCATTAACTTTGATTTCGTATTCATAGCCGTTTGCATCGAATTCAACTTCGTACAACGCAATGCCGTGTTCGGTTTCAAATTCAGCTTTCAGGTTCGTTACCTGATTGCGTGCAAGACCTGCACGTTCAAGAGCGAATGCGATCGCCTCTTCACTTGTGATGTATTCGCTGCCGGGCGCGGGGGTTGCATGATGGTCATCATCGTGTTCAAAGTCATACTTCAGAATCTCACCGTTTTCGGCATCGATATGGTAGTCATATTCGATATAACCGCCGTTCGTGCTGTCGCTGCCGCTGAACTCAATATCGTAAACCATTCTGCCGTGCTCATAGTCCATTTCGCACTCATACCCTGTGATTTCGCTTTCGGCAACGCCCGCATGTTCGAATGCAATGCGCTTTGCCGCTTCTTCGCCGATATATGCACCGCTTGCGGGAGTGCCGCTGCGGTCAATTCCGCCAAGGTTAAGTTTGCCGGAGTTCATGAGCAGGTTCAGGTCGTTGATGGAAAGGGAAACAAGGGATTCAAAGGTATACAGCGGGCTTGCGCTCGTGATCTGCTGAATCAGTTTCGCTTTGCCGAGGGTGATTCCGTATTCCGCCGCAAGCTTCTCAAGCTCTGCATCGTGGCTCACGGTCTGGCTCAGAACCGAACCGCCGCCGTTCTGATTCAGAATCGCCTCGATTTCAGCCGCAATTCGCTTTTGAAGGGCTTCGCCCTGTGCCGCATCGCTGCTGTCAACGCTGACAAGGATGGAGTTTGTGATTTCGCTCAGATAGCCGCAGCGCAGCATCGAGCCGATAAGCGCGTTCACGGCAACATCCAGATCGCTGCCTTTAAAGTTCATGTCGCCGATAACTTTTTTTGCGTCATCGTTCATCGCTTTAACGTCAAGCACCTTTTCTTTTGCATTGACTGTGATCTCAATGCCGGGGTTCACGTCCAGTGCAACGGTTGAAACGACTTTGTTTGCCTTTTGATATGTGCCGAAGCCGACAACGCCTGCAAGCACGAACACTACCGCGGCCGCCGCCGCAATGATGCTTTTGAGATAGTTTTTCTTTTTCATGGGTGTGACTCTTCCTTTCAGTTTTTTGCAGTCGGAGAGTACGGACTCAAGCACATCGGGGGTTGCCGCCGAATATGCCTTTTTGACCATCGCCTTGATTTCCTGTTCGTTGTGTTTCATGGTTGTTTCTCTCCTTTGTTATTGAAGGTTTTCGCGGAGCTTCGCGATTGCCCTGCGATATTTTGAAAGAACGGTTGCAAGCGGCATTCCCGTAACGGAAGCAATCTCCCTGTGCTTGAACCCTGCCACGGCGTGAAGAACAACGATCCTGTTCTCCTCTTCGGAAAGTCTGCCGAGGCATTCCCGCAAAACGAGCCTGTCCTCATTTGAAAGCCCGGCATTGTCCGCCAGCATCTCGCTCCAGTCCTCATCGGGAAGCTGTTCCTGTCGATTGTGCTGCCGCAGCCTTGCAAAGCAGAGGTTCTTAGCAATGGTGATTATCCATGCCATGGGTTTGCCGTGCGGCCTGTAACCTGCCGCAGCGGTGAAGATGTTCACAAAGCAGTCATGCAGAACATCCTCCGCATCCTGAACGTTCCTCAAAACGGAAAGAGAATAGCTGTATACCGCCGCTTTAGCCGTGTTATAGAGTCGTTCCAACGCTTCCGTGCTGCCTGCTGCAACAGCGGCAAGGTCAAGTTCCATAAGCTCCGCTTCATCGTCGGAAAGTGCCTGTTCCGGATTAATTGCACTTAATATCAGCATTTTGTTTCTCCTTTCCTTCCTTTCGCCATGTTAATGCACGGCGACCGCAAAATATTGCACCCAAATTCAATATATTTTAAAAAACCGTTTCTGATTACGTAAATAAATTTCAAAAGCAGACTCTTTTGCTTTAAAAACCCCCTTTGCACGACACTGCCGCCATGCAAAAGGGATTGCAGATTCTCTGTATGAAACTTTACAGGCTGTTCCGATCCCTTTTGCGGATTTTATTCAAAAACCGCTGCCGAGCCGTCAGGAAGCCTTGCCGCCGATTGCCGCCTGCTCAACGCAGAGGGTGAAATTCTCGCCGTCTTCGGACATATAGACGTCATAAAGCCCGTCCTTGCTGCCGGCTTTTTTATAATAAGCGGCAACATCGCCGTAAACTTCAAAATAATAAACGTTTTCATCAAGAATCTTGCTCTCGGTGCCCTTAATGCTGCAAAGAGTGCCGCCGTTGTCATAAAGCCCGATGCAAAGCAGAGTGCCGTTGTTCATCATTGCGGAATGAGAAATGTTCATCAGAATGATGTCCGAAAGCTTCGCCGCGCCGTCCTTTTTGAGGCGAACATTGCCGTAAATATCGGTCAGATAAACGTTCTTGAAACCTTCATCCGCACCGAAAGCATAAACATTGCTTTCAACAAGCTCCGGTTTTTTGGGGTTGAACGCGGAAACGGTGTAAAGGCTGCTGTCAACAACGCAGTAAACGCTTGTTCCGTCCGGCTGAACGGTGAATTGGGTTGCCCCGCCGACAAGCTTCACAGCCTTTTTGGAGGAATTTACAAAATACAAATCGTATTCAACGAATTGGTTGCCGTCCGAATCCTTGGCATTGTATTCGGTGTAGAACATGCTGTTGAACAGGCTTCCGGCATTTTTGAGCAGAACGGTGCATTCGCTGCCGCCCATCGTTGAATACTGCGCACCCGCAAGCGAAAGCGCGGAAGCATCAACAAGCTGCTTTGCCTCGCTGCCCTTTGCGCTGTAATGCGTTTTGGATTTAACGTCAAAAGTTATTTCGGTTGCATCCCGATTTACTTCAAAATAATGCGATGCATTGGTGCTGATAACGGAATCCTTGCCGTTCTGAACAAAATGCAGTCTCCCGGTCAGCTCGCCGTCAACATATTCAAGGCAATACATGCGCTCCGCTCCGTTTGAAATCGCAACCGCATATGTATCCTCGCTGTTCTTTTCGGCCTTTCCTTCGGAACAGATATAGGTCGCCGTCCTTCCGCCCTTTTGACCGACGGTCACGGCGGCTGTTTTTGCATCCTCGGAAAGCGCAAGGCTCAGCACGGTTTCAGCTTCAATGCCTTCGAACTCAGTCGTTTCGCCCGTTTCGCTGCTGTACAAAAATGTCTTCGTTGCCGTTGCGAAAAGGATGCTTTTCCCGTCCATGGAAAGCACCGCACGCGTTACGGCGGCAGGGTAAACGAGAATAATTCCGTTTGCATCAACGCGATACAGAGCCGTTGCAGCGATCACGGCTGCGGACGTGCCGTCAACCGAAAGGAAGGTGCTGATGCCGCTTCCGATGCGATCTTCAAGTTTTTTGCCGTCGACAAAGAAGTATGAAGTGCTGTCTTTCTCGCTGTAATAATGCAGGATTTTGTGCTGCAAAGCAGGGGAATCATTTTTCCCCGAACGAGTGCAGCCCGAAAGCATAGCGACCATGCTCAGCAGCATCGCCGCACAAAGCAGCATTGAAAGCAGCGCATTGAACCTTTTTTGTGTCATCATTTTGTTCCTTTCCATCCCCGCGCCGACGGACGAACGTTCATTCCCCTTGTTCCGCCGCGCGAGGCACATGAATTCACGTTATTATACCGCAAAATATCGCATCTGTCAAAGACAACGCGGGCAATGCCGGTTCAGTTGCCGTTAACAGTTTTGCCTTAATAAAATATAGTTTATTATTTCGGTTCTAAAGGTGCAAAAACCGTTTTCTTTTTTTTTGATTTGATGTATAATTCACTTGGATCGAGAGTTCGAACCGAATATTTCTCCATTGACCGAAATTCAGAAAGGATGAACAACAATGACGCAACACAACCACTCAATCGTTCGCCGCTCGGCGAAAGTGCTTGCAGCAATTGCTGCATTTTCAATTGCAATCGTGACCGTTTTTTCCTTTGCAGCGTGCCAGAAGCAGCCCGCATCGGCTGACGGAACACCCGCACCGCAGTCCCCTGCCGCAGAAGCTTCCCCCGCCGCCGTCCCGACAGCTCCGCCCGCAACGGCGGTTCCCGTTTTCAGCGGGTACACAAATGCCTGTCAGCCTGTGAAAGTCACTTTCCCCACCGCAGGCTCCGCCTCCGCTTTCTCTGTCAACTTTGTGCTGCCCGAGGGCTGGACGGTCAAAGCCGAAACCGACGGCGCTTCCGCTTCCCTTTCGGACTTTTGCGCCGGAATGGATATGCGCAAGCTTATTCTTGACGAAAACGGCAATTGTGTCGGCGCCGTATGTGCCGCCGAATATGACAAGCAGGCCTATGAGACCGACGGCGTTGCAGGCGTCTATGCCGCAGCCACGCTCATGAACCATGTTCGCCTTTTCACCGAATCCAATTATCACGCCGTCAGCGAAGCTTCCGCTGATTTCGAAAGCGGCTGGACCTCCGCCTATCATGAATGCACTCCAAACGACTGGACGGTCGGAAAGGGCTTCCATGCGTTCGAAAACCCCGCCGCAGCCGCATTCATGAAGGGCAACCCCGTGTTCGTTATCATTGAGCTTTCCAACAGTGTTGACAACGCCGCAGGGCTTGCCGCTTATATTGCGGAAAATATCAGGTTTGAGTAAAAACTTTGAGGGATTTACGCATGAAGAGGATATTAAGTTTGATTATCATTTTTTCAACGCTCAAAGAGTCGCTCGTTTCATGCTCCCTATGAACATTGACTGAATCATAACTAAATCAGAGTTAACAAAAATTTTGTATAACAAGCTTATTTAGAATATCTGGTTCACAAAAGCCGCCGCCCGACAGTTTCGGAAGGCGGCTTTTTGTTATCGATACATTATTCCGTCAGCACATTATCGTAAAGTATCGGGCACTGCGGAGCATTGTTTCGGAGAACTAAACCCGCAAGTCCGTTTTTGCGGGCTGTGCTGCGCCTGCGGAATCCGAATTCAGTTTTTTCAGGGCTTTTCGGAATTCGATTGAAAACAGTATCGCCGTGCATGTTACCGCAATTGCATCGGCAACCGGTTCGGCAGTGTAAACCGCATTTGTTTTATCCGCAAGCAGCTGCGGCATGATATAAATCAGCGGTATGAGCAGCACAAATTTTCTGAGAACCGCAACGATTATTGAGCAGCCCGCGTTGCCGATGGAAACAAAAGTCATCTGGCAGGCGATTTGAATTCCGAAAAGGAAGAGCGCACCGCAGTATATTCGCAAAGCATCACCGGTGAAATTTACAAGCTCCGGATTCGGGCTGAATATTCCGGCAAAGATTTTCGGAACCAGCATCACGAAAGCCCAAAGCGCGACGGAATAGCAGAGGCTTACGGTGAGCAGACGGAAAAAAGTCTTTTTAACACGGTCGGCATTTTTTGCCCCGAAATTATAACTCAAAATCGGCTGTGCGCCCTGCGCAACGCCCTGCAGCGGCAGCATTGCAAACTGCATCACGCTTGTGAGGATCGTCATTGCGCCCACGGCAATGTCCCCGCCGTATTTCAGCAGCGATGAATTGAAGCATACCGAAATCACGCTTTCACTTGCCTGCATGATGAACGTTGCAAGCCCGAGTGCGATGCACGGAAGTATAATGCGCGGAGCAAAGCGTATGTTTTCACGCTTCAGCTTCAAAACCGTTTTTCCCCCGCGCAGGAACAAAATGACCCATATGCAGGATATCCCCTGCGAAATGACTGTTGCAAGCGCCGCACCGCGAACGCCCATTCTGAAACCGAAAATAAAAATCGGATCGAGCACGATATTTGCAGCGGCACCGATAAGCACCGTCAGCATCCCGTATTTTGCAAAGCCCTGCGCCGTGATAAAGGCATTCAGGCCGAGCGTCAGCTGCACAAAGAGCGTTCCTATCGCATATATGCTCATATAATCCGCCGCATAATCAATCGTGTTTTCGCTTGCACCGAATGCAAGCAGCAGATCCCTGCCGAACACAAGCAGAACCACCGTCAGCACGGCGGAAATCACAACCTGCATCAAAACACAGCCGCCGAGAATTTTTTCGGCGGAGTCATAATCACCCTTGCCCATGCTTATTGAAGCGCGCGGCGCACCGCCGGAGGCCACAAATGCGGCAAACGCGGAAACGATAAGTATGAGCGGCATACACACGCCCACGCCCGTCAGCGCGGCACTGCCGTCACCGGGCATATGACCGATATAGATTCTGTCAACAATGTTATAAAGCATGTTCACAAGCTGCGCAATGACCGTCGGCACAGCCAGCTTAAACAGCAGCCTGCCGATAGGTTCCGTGCCGAGAAAAGTCTTTTCCTCCCCCGCCGCCGTGTTCGCATTGACTGCCGTGTTTTCTTTGCCGGATGAATCGGTTTCGATTGAATTCCGAGCCGCCTTAATCTTCATAACCGTTTTTATGACCGCTGCTCCCGCCGCAGCGAAAGCTTCCTTCCTTTTCGTTTATATCCGTTTACCCGTTTTGCGGATGCGATGTTTTTGCGGGCAGACACGCTTCCGCCGCACCGCACGATTGATTATATCCCTCATTCCCCTTCCGTACAATGCATAAAACCCGCCGTTTGTCCGAAGTACGAATTTATCCGCAAAACCTGTTTTTTCGATTGAATCCGGACATTGATTTAATTTCGTTTAAGTACTGCCGCTTTATGCCGAAATTCAAACGGTCTCCGGCTGTTTCGAAAAGGCGTGCGGCACAACAAAAAGGCGGACGGTTCCGCCCCCGTCCGCTTTTTGTATGCATGAAGAAATTAACGATTGAATATGGTTTTGCCGCAATGCGGCAATGCTGTCGCTCCGTTATCAGCCTGTTATGCGATACTTGCGGGTGTACATGTCAAACTCGTCCTCGAATGCGGGATTGTCCTTCTTCATTTCGGACAGAGATTCATGCATGTTCATATTGTGTTTGCCCGCATCAATAACGCAGAGAGCAATGTTGGAACAGTGATCCGATGCACGCTCAAGATTCGTCAGTATGTCAGACCAAATGAATCCCGCTTCAACCGTGCATTCGCCGTTCTTGAGCCGTGCAATGTGCCTGTCGCGCAGCTGAACCTTCAAATCATCAATAACCTGCTCCAAAGGTTCGATTTTCATCGCTTTTTCGGGATCATTGTCCCTAAATGCGGCACATGCAGCCGTCAAAATTTCGGAAACGGCACTGCAAAGCACGCCGAGTTCCGCCTTTGCCCGCCCGGTAAACTCAATTTTTTTGCTGCGGAGTTCCTCCGCCGATTCAAGAATATTGACGCTGTGATCCGAAATTCGTTCAAAATCGCCTATCGCTTTGAGCAGCTTGGAAACCTCCGCACTGTCGTCCTCCGTCAACTGATTCCTGCTGAGTTTGGTGAGATACGTCCCGATGATGTCCTCCAGATGATCGCTGTTATCCTCGGCTTTACGTATTTTTCCCGCCGAATCCGCATCATAATTCGTGAGCATATCCATGCTCAGTTTGAAAGCCTCCGACGTTTCCTCCGCCATGGTTTCAACCATGCGCTCGCATTGTTCCAGTGCGATTGCGGGTGTTGCAAGCAGGCGGTCGTCCAGTTCGGAAATCGTGTCCTTCTTATTTCCGTCCGGAACAAGCCGAACCGCAATTTTTTCAAGCAGGGGCGCGGTCGGAAACAGCAGCGCGGTGCAAAGGATATTGAAAAGCGAATGCGCGACAGCAATGCCGAAATAACTTGCCGCCGTATCAAACAACAGTGGTTTGAAAACATAGGAAACGATCGTGAACACCGTCAGCCAAACCACCGTGCCGATAACGTTGAACGAAAGATGCACGATTGCGGCACGCTTTGCGTTCTTGTTGGCTCCGAAAGAGGATATGATCGCCGTTATGCAGGTTCCGATGTTTTGTCCCATGATGATCGGAATCGCCGCACCGTAAGATACCTGTCCCGTGACGGTCAACGCCTGCAAAATGCCGACGGAGGCCGATGAGCTTTGGATTATCGCCGTCAGCACCGCACCCGCAAGCATTCCGAAAAGCGGATTTTTGAACATTATGAACATGTTGCGGAAGGCGGGAACATCCGCAAGCCCGGCAACAGCACCGGACATTGTATCCATTCCGAACATCAGCGTTGCAAAACCGAGCAGAATTGTGCCTGTATCCTTCTTTTTGTCCGTTTTTCCCGTCATCAAAAGAATCATTCCGATCAATGCAAGCACGGGTGTGAACGATGTGGGTTTCAAAAGCTGAACGAAGACATTGCTGCTTGAAATTCCGCCGAGGCTCAGAATCCACGCCGTTACCGTTGTGCCGATGTTCGCCCCCATGATAACGCCGATGGACTGTTTAAGCGTCATGAGTCCCGAGTTAACAAACCCAACGACCATAACCGTTGTTGCTGATGAGCTTTGAATCACCGCCGTCACTCCGAGACCCGTCAGGAAGCCCTTCATGCGGTTGTTTGTCAACTTGCCGAGCAAAAGCTTCAGCCCTCCGCCCGCTCTGCGCTCCAGTCCGTCACCCATTACGTTCATGCCGAACAAAAACAGGCACAGACCGCCGATAAGCGTTAAAATATCAAAAATATCCATTAACTTTCCTCCCGATTTTTCCGATGCACCGTTTCGGCCGCATACGCATTGATTTCGTATGTTTTTATTCTGTGCCTGTCGATTTGACGGCGCAGCAAAGCCTCTCGGTTGCTGTGCTTTTAATTTTATCATGTACACGGATAAGATACGGCTAAGAAATTGCCGCATCGCCGTTTGCTTTTCGTATACAGGTAAATATATATCGTGTTTTCCTTGACATATCGGCAAAAATCTGTCACAATAAGCATGAACGGAAGTAATGGGTTTTGTTTCGTTCAAAAAAATTTTACCTATTCAGGAGGTTTCACCCGTGCTGTTTAAAACAATTGAGCAGGCAAAGGAATTCATCCTTGACAATGAAATTGAAATGGTCGATTTCAAAATGACCGATATCGACGGTCGTTGGCGTCATATCACCATCCCCGCCGCCCGTTTTAATGAAAACACGATGAAATACGGCATCGGCTTTGATGGTTCCAACTACGGCTACGCACCCGTTGAAAACAGCGATATGGTCTTCATTCCCGACCTTTCCACCGCTGCTGTCGATCCCTTTGCGGAGGTTCCGACCCTCACCATGAGCGGCGATGCAATGATTATCGACCGCCCCGAGAACCGCCCGTTCGATCAGTATCCCCGCAACGTTATCAAGCGCGCTGTTGAATACATGCGTGAATCCGGCATTGCCGACGAAATGATCATCGGACCGGAATTCGAATTCCATGTGTTTGACAATGTTCAGTTCGAGACTCGTCCCGAATGCGTTCGCTGTGAAATTGACACCGAAGAAGCCGATTGGAACACCGGCAGCAGTGAAGACGGTTTCCAGATTCCGCACAAGGGCGGCTATCACATCGGTGCTCCGCAGGACAGGTATTACAATCTCCGCAGCGAAATGTGCATGCTTATGGAAGATTGGGGCGTTAAAGTCAAGTATCATCACCACGAAGTCGGCGGCCCCGGCCAGCTTGAAATCGAGGTTGAGCTTGATGATGTTGTCAAAATGGCAGACAACACCATGGTAACAAAATACATCATCCGCAACGCTGCCGTTGAAGAAGGCTGCACCGCAACCTTCATGCCCAAGCCCATCTATGCGGAAGCCGGCAACGGTATGCACGTTCACATGCTGCTCACCAAGGACGGCAAGCCCCTTTTCTATGATGAAAACGGCTATGCTCAGCTTTCCAAGCTTGCACACAACTTCATGGGCGGTCTGCTTAAACATGCAAAGAGTCTTTGCGCGATCACAAACCCGTCCACCAACAGTTTCAAACGCCTTGTTCCCGGCTTTGAAGCTCCCGTTACCATCGGCTATGCAACAGCGAACCGCTCTGCGGTAATTCGCATCCCCGCTTACGCAAAATCGCCCATGGCTAAGCGTTTCGAGCTGCGCAACCCCGACGGAACCTGCAACCCCTACTATGCTTATGCGGCGATCCTTATGGCAGGTCTCGACGGCATTATCAACGAAATCGATCCTTCCGTATGTGGCTGGGGTCCCTATGATTTCAACCTGTTTGATCTTCCCGAAGAGGAAAAAGCAAAGATCGACAGCCTTCCCAAGAGCCTTGACGAGGCACTTGATGCCCTTGAAGCAGACCATGACTATCTGACCCGCGGCGGTGTATTCCCCGAGAGGCTCCTCAATATCTGGATCGATCGCAAGCGCAAAGAGGCTGCACGCATCAATCAGATTCCGCATCCCGCCGAATTTGAAAGGTATTATGATCTTTAATCCTTTATCGGATGATTATTAAATAAGAATGCTTAAGCATTCTTCGGAATTCTGAGCTTTCTTGAGCAAAGAAAACCGCCGCAGGCAAAATTCCTGCGGCGGTTATTTGTTTCGGAAGCATTTACGACAGATTCGGTTCCGTCACGTTCGTTTCAAATGTCATTCGTCTCTTTCGGCGTCATACGGGCGCAGAATCAGCACCCTGTCCTCACCGAGGCTCATCTTTGTAATTGTTGCTTCACAATCGTTAAGGTTGTGAATGCGGCAGTCCTTTGCCGCATCAATGAAGGGTGCCAGCGGGCAAAGCTCAAGTTTAAGCTTCGGGGTTTTATAGTGCATGGGTATAACGACTTTGGGCTTCAGAATATTTGCAAGTTCACGCGCCTCAAGGTCATCTATTGTGTAAATCGCACCGATCGGAACCAGCATGATGTCAATATGGCCGACTTTTGCAATTGTTTCTTCGTCGGGAATCATGCCGAGATCGCCGCAATGAAGTATGCGCATATCATCAATGTCGTAAATAAACATGGTGTTTTTGCCGCGAAGCGCACCGCCGCTGCGATCATGTAAAGTTTCAACACCCGTGATATGAATGCCCTTGACATTGTATTCGCCCGGGCTGCGGATAATCTCGGTATTGCCGCGCAAAATGCTGATGTTGTTGTGATCGTTGTGTTCGTGGCTTATTGTCACGATATCTGCATGCATGGGCGGTATTTCATAACCGTAGGACGGATCGCACGGATCGGTCAGAACGGTGCTGCCGTTGCTGTCCGTCAAAAGAAAGCAGGAATGTCCATACCATTTAATTTTCATAAGTCAGTCAATTCTCCTTCAAACTATTGCACTAAAGTCATTTTTGCACTGCTCAGCAGTATCGCCGCAGCAGAAGCCTGCACTCCGCCGAATTTCCCCCCATCCGAATTTCCGAAAGCAGCAAGCACGGCACGTTCCGCCGAATGAACAGCGCGTTCATAAAGCCTTTTTGTTTCAAACCCGCCCGCAAGCGCAAAGGAGCGAAACAATGCTGTTCTTACGCTGTCCGTCATGATGCAGCGGCAGCCGGAGCAATAATAAGTCAAAAGCCGTGCGCAGGCATATTCCGTGCTGCACGGAAAAACAATTTTTTGCGGCATTTCCGGCATTGGAAGCAGCTCCGTGCATCGAACGCAAAAGCTGTTCAGGAACTCAATCGTCGGGTTAAAGCACAGATATCCGTTTTTTGCGGAAACTTGTTCAAAAATATTTATGCCTCGATATTTCCGCATATTCGAATACGGCAAGCCGCATTCTGTTTTTTTGCATTCATTCAGCAGGCTTTCCGGCGAAATTCCGAATCGCGGCAGCAGCGGGACGGCAGCAGCACACACGGATGAATTCATTGAAATATCCTGTCTTTGAATCATTATTCCGGTATGCTGAAGCAAAAAGCCGATTATGCTTTCGGCAATGATCGAATGCATATCCAATTCATCCGCCCGAATGCCGTACATATCCTTCATTTCACCTCATGAATGACTTTTGCATAAATCTATATCCTATTTTAACTTATTGAGACGAAAATTTCAACCCCAATCTTATAGAAAATGCACTTTCTTGATATTTTTTCATATAGGATATGGTCTCTGATTCTTTTGCGTTCGCATTTTCATACGACACAAGCCCCGCAGGGATTTGCATCCTGCGGGGCTTGCAGCCCCGACCGAATCGGAAATCCGATTCGGTCGGGATTATGCTTTTGTTCATGCACAGTATCGGTTTCAGTCACTCGTTACGCTGATTTTCATCACTCGCAGCGTTGACTTCCGCCGTGTACCGAGCAGGATTCAGGCTCAGTCTTCTTCCTTCTTGCGGAAGATAACAACGCCTGCGCTCGCAACGATCGCTGCAATACCAACGCCGATGAGGCTCATTGCGCCGGTTATAGGCGGATTGGGAGCGTCGGTGGGAACTGCGGTGGGTTCATCGGTGACGCCGGGCTCATCGGTGACGATGGGCTCGCTGCCGACTACGATTGAACCGTTCTCTGCGAAGAACGCGATGGGCGTGTTCTCGCCGCCTACGGGCATGTTGAAGAATTCCTTAACGAGGATCTCGATGGGCATTTCCGTGCCGTCCTCAAGGCCTTCCGCAACGGTGAAGTTCATGGTGAAGATCTTGCCGCTGCCGCTTACCGGGTCGGTGGGAAGCATGGAGCCGAGGCGTACGCTGCCGGGGATGCTCTGGAAGTCGAGGATGTTCATGCCGCCAAGATCCTTGATGGCCTTCATAATCTCGCCTTCGTCAACGCTGTTGAGCGTGAGCTTCTCTGCGTCGTACTGTACCCAGATGTTCATGCCGTTTGCCTCATATTCACCGTCGATGGTGAGATCGACGCTGACCTGGCTGCCTGCTGCAACATAGTGCGTGCCGCCAACGCTGAAGATAACGTCGCCGGGTGCGGGAGTTACGGGCTCGGGAGTATCCGTGGGGATCTCGGGAGTGGGAGTTTCGTCACCGGGCTCGGGAGTATCCGTGGGAGGCTCGGGAGTGGGGCTGTTGGTGATAACAGGGGTGGGAGAATCCGTAATAACGGGAGTTTCGCCGCCGCCGGGGATGATTTCAACATCGGTTGCATCGTTCTGGCCGAGGAGATATACGGTGAAGTTGTAGGTGTAACCTGCTTCGAATTCGTAATCATCCGCACGGCCGCCGATGTTGCCCTGAGCGGAAGCGATCCAGATACGGTCACCGGGAGTCGGGTTCGTAATGCACCAGTCATAGGTACCTGCGGGTACTTCGATGGTAACGGTGTTGTTGATAACGATGTTGCTCGTTGTGGTGCTGCCATCTGCATTTACGGGAATCTTGTACTCGAATGCATCGTACAGACCTGCGGGTGCGTTGCCGCCCTGGGTGAGAGGACCTTCTGCGGGGATCTCATTGCCGAATGCGGTTGCATCTGCA
>ERZ832522.100-NODE-100-length-106035-cov-119.744791_pt1 | contig 106035 bp, 124 predicted proteins | sample MGYA00519951_ERZ832522 | MGnify/ENA primary metagenome ERZ832522 (study PRJEB31850, sample SAMEA3708728) | human gut metagenome | biome: human gut; feature: human-associated habitat; material: faeces | place: China | collected 2014 ... | reverse complement strand
GCATACCGTCCAAAGATTTTTCAATCTTATCCAAAATAGGTTCGAAAGCTCTTTCGATAGCAACCGGAATTGATTTCAGAAATTCTTCATTTTTGTCGTCTACCTGCCCCAAAATGTCATTACTCAAAGACTTCATCAAATCGTCAATACCTAAAGATTTTGCCAACTGTTCTTTGTCGTCTCCGTCGCAATGTTTTCCTTTTTTGAAATCTTTTTCACGGGCATCTTCAGCAGCCTCAGCCTTACCTTCTTCGTCGTCTTCCTTCTTACGTTTCTTTGTACCTTTATCGGCACGCTTTTCATCATCGTCGTCCCCATCGCCTTCTCCATGGTCATCGGGACCATATTGGGTCGACTTTTCAATAGTCACTGCTCCGGATTTAATCCAACCAGCAACCACATCTTCGCTAAAGCCACTGTCAAGCAATGACTTCACGAGTTCGTCGTTTTTCTGTTCATCTGTCAATTCAAACATAATCGTTCAATTTTTCTGGTTTAAAATTATTACAAAATTTCTTTTCATAAAAATGAGTCGTCAAATACGTTCTTCTCGTATGTTAAAATTAGCATCTATTACAATGCGTTTATTTCCTACGATTTGTTCGTACATGACGCTTTTTGAAAGATTACCAAGCGAAACTCCATCTGTAGGAATAAAGTCCTGGCTTTGTATACCTTTCACGAAATCAATATACGAATTGAAATTTACCGGAGTAAAAGTCAGTGCTATATTGTTTATAACAGCTTTTGTGATATGTTTTTCGTTCTTAGGATCTCTTTCTAATGCTCTTCCTTCAATAGACATACCGGGTTTACGCGATGAACCACTTTCACGCATTTCAATAGCTTTGTCCCAAAAAGCTCGAGCTTCGGGCGACTCAGACCAGAGTCGTCCCTTCACCCAAAACTTATTGTTTATGATTTTCCCATCAATAGGTTCACCAATCCAAAACCTACTTTTCAATTCCTTAGACCGAACTGTTAGGTGGTCAAGATTAAATAACCCGTGCTTCAAAAAATAATCAATTTCAAAACCATTTGGTTCCATAGAATCACCCTGATAATCTTCACTACTATCACTTGCGATTCCTTCAAAAACCATATTTTCGTATCGCCTTTCATCTCCACGAGGATAGTGTGTGCTTTCCTCTGATTTCAATAAATCAATAGGCAACCAGAAATTAAAATTATTTGAAACGCTCGTATTCATTTACCATAAAATTATAATTCTTGACAAAAATACAAATAGATTTATAATTGCACAAATACGGGTTCACCCACATAATCAATCTTATGTTCATTTGCTTCCATAAATTTCTCATGCGGAGTTTTACTTGACAATAAGTTACCAAACGTTTTAATTCCATTTAATACCCTTGAAATATCAGAATCATCACCACTGTATATTACAGTAAATTCAGTCAACCTATTCTTTGACGGGTCAGAACTGTATTTCGTTTCATGTATAGTTATCGGTTGCTTAAATATTACTTCTTCATTACCGAAAGAAACACAATCTTTCCCAGAGATACCTTTAAACACTTCTTCAAAACAACCTAAAGGGTCTCTAACTGGAATAATAAGCTTTTTCTTACAACCGTCTAATTCTTCAGGCATCAAAGGAGCAGCATCCGCTGTATCTATTGTCTTTTTTAAAATAGAAGTCAACCCCGAAGAAAATATTTCAGCAGTAATCCTACCTTCATCTAAAGCTTTAAACAGGGGTTTCACTGAATCCATATCTGTCGGTTTCATAAGCATGTTCAACACATTTTCCCCTTGCTCAAAAATAAAAGGTTTTAAAGGGATTTCGCCCATCTCTATAAATTCATAAAAACAATGTTCAGATGCATCAACGGTTACAGGCTGTTGGTCATCAACGAATACTTGAAAATACTTGATATGAGCATCCTCATTTTTAAATTCACCCAAATAAATAATTCCCTTATCTTTAATCGGGTCTAAATTTGTTTCTTCTTTCAACTCCCTTAAAGCGGCTGTCTCAAAATCCTCTCCTGGGTCAACATGTCCTCCCGGAATACAAACTTTACCAGTAGGAACGAAATCTTCTGTACGATGTAATATGAGAAGTTTACCGTCCTTATTAAAGGCAACGACATCAGCATATTTAACGGGCTCACCTGTAATTGATTTTTGAATAGAAAAGAAAGTCTCCTTCTTTAAGTTACCCAATAAATAAGCTTTTTTCGCATTGTCTAATGCGTCAATATTTCTACACATTTGACCAACCTCAGAATCTTGTCTATAACGAGACAAAGATTTTAACAGCTTATCCCTTCTATTCATCGCATCAGAAACATCCTTTTGATGCTTCTTTAGGAAGGAACGATAATTGTTAAAAACTTCAGTACGTTTTTCTTCAGGCAAACAGTCAACCCCCTCAATAATTGATTTTTGAAAATCAAATTTTTCGGCAAGCTCCTGTCCGAGAACATTCAACTGTTCAAGTTCCTTTTTCTTTTCTTTAAAATCCTTCACTTTTTCTTCAGCGTTTTGGATTCTTAAAAATTTTTTCACGTCCATATTTAAAACTTTTTTAAACCACATATTTTCTGTCACCAATAGTTATTGTTACTTTCCCTTTGCGTTCAACCTTATTATCTTTATCTTTCATCTCAAATCGCCCTGTTTCTTCATTCCATGAATACCCATCTGGTAAATATCTTAAATCACACCTACAAAATGGGTGAACGGGATGAACAGTTGGCTTCCAATCCTTTGATTTAACCCCATAATTTGTTCCGTTAGCCAATAAGTCCAACAGGTTAAAGACTCGTGGCTTACTTCCTATCCCACCTGTTAAATAAAGACGAATACAATGTCTGCAAGCTCCAGGATATACGTCAAAATAAACTTTAGGATCAGGGTCATTAGACATAATGAATTGGGCACGTCCTAAATTAAACACATCCTGACATTCTGTCTCAACTATTCTCCCCCAATCGCGCCCCCAATCGTTCATCTGATGAGCAATATTAGAAGTAATTTTCTTTACTGCCCGACGTTCAAAAGTCCCATCTAAAATCTCATCGTGTAAAGTCTTTTCAGCTTTAGCTGCTTCCGTGGCTGCCAAAAAATTCAACTCCTCTGAAGCTATCGACGCACGAACATCATTTTTTAGCCTTTCCCCAAGACCCTTGATATGTGTATAAGTCTTATTTGCAGCAACTCTATAAAACTCCATTTCGGGCGTTTTGGGGGCAAAAGCTCCCATATTAGCCAAAAATTTAGTAAACTCAGAGTAAGTCATCCGGGAACTCCCTTTCGTCCCAATAGCAGCCGAAACGCGACCAAATAAAAAGGCCTGCAAATGTGACGGAAACTTCGGAATCAACTTTACTAAATCTACTCCTCGTTTCTTTAACAAATCGATATCGTCACGTGTCAGGTAATCCTTACCCAACGTTTCTGCAACTAACTTTGCAATGGTAAAGTCAACATTCGACAGAATCCTTTGTATTTCGACTGCTGTAAACAACATTATTTTTTCTTCTCTTTTACAATGTCTACCATAGTTTTTACTAAGTTCTCAAACAACTCTCCAGCGTGAAAAGATTTCTTAGCCTGAGACTCGTATTGACCCTGAATTCGAGGGTATCTAACTGGATCTACATGGTGTTTTATCTGCGGAACTTTTGGAACGGTAACATTCATTATTTCTTTAATAATTGGTTATCTATAAATTCAAACGCTTTTCCTAAGATAGGATTATCCGCCGACTTAGCAAGCATTGAATCAAATTCTTTATCACCCGTGCTAGTGTCTTCACCGCCCTCTTCATCAGCAACCTGATTCATGAAATCTCCTCCCATCATTTTTGCGTTTTGAGCTTGCTGATAAACCGAATTAAGAATTGTGTCCTTATCCGGGTTGAATTTTCTTCCAGAGTACTTCTCAAAAGCATCCTCAAGTGAAATAAAGCCGTTTTGAATCTTTTTCACGTCTAAATCTACCTGAGCTGCTTCATCCTCGATTTCTATCCCTGTAAACACAAATTCAAGTCTCTCATCGATTTCACTGATAATATACTTGTTCAAAATGTTTTGATAAAAAATCAATAGTGGGGTCAGTCCTTTTTGCTTTGAGTGATCTAGCCGTTCCTTTTGACCATCCTGACCAAACACGCGAGCAGCATCCTGAAACTGAAAGCCTAATTCCGAAGGGTCCATACGGTATACACTACAAACCAAAACCATCAAGAACTTAATCCACTCCGTAAATTCCATATCCCGATTCGTCTGCTGTAAATCAATCCATTCAAGATCGATTCCTTGTACGACCGGAATCTTATGAGAGTTGTACACGGTACTCATCGTTTGCTTCCAATCCTGACGAAATTCGTTCAAAGTACCTTGGTCAATATTCCCATTCTTTACGTTAATAAAACCTTTCGGCTGGCTACCTTGCTTAAAAAAGTTTCCATTATATTGCATACCCCACAAAACCCACGTCACAATTTCCAACAAGGTTTCAAGCTCACTGCACCCATATCCATTACGCAACACATTAGAAGATTTGTTTCGAATACCGTACCCAAGTTCCCATGGATAAAATGCAACATATTCATCAGTTACTGGGTGTCGAATGATTTGACCATCCCAAACCATAGCATAACGAGGCAAATAACCATGCCAACGAAACTGTTCAAACATCTGGGTATGTCGTGGATCATTCGTATCTAATTGACGTATTAATGCTCCATCTACCGCACGAAACTTTTTTAACGATAAATTACGAGCACGAACCACCTCGAAACATAATTGGTCTAAACGCAATGAATCATTCAGAACTTTTCGTGTAAATTCTTGGAAATTATCTTCACAATCCCATTTTTCATTTTCCCCGCCTTCTTCCAAAAACTTTACGATATATTCGACCTTCTTCATATCTTCCTTCGACAAATCCTGTTTGGAAGAGTCAACTCCAACAGATGTCGGACTTTGTTTGTAACGAATTTTGTATCCAGGCTTCTGATCGTCATTACTATATTTCAAGAAATTCTGAACCTGCTCAATCCTAGTGTTTATAACAGCCTTAATGATGAAAATATCCCCCATACGATTTAGCGTATTGAAGGACACTCCAGTATTCGGATCACGATACCCCTTTCCTGTGAAACCTATTTCACTAGGATTCCATAGAATGGACTTAATGTCTGGCTGAGGAAGTTTTTTCTCATGTTTTCTTTGCTCAGCTAAAAACGCCTGTGCTTTCATGACTTCCTCAAAGGACTCAGACTGTAACGATTTTTGAATTCGATTACGTAAAGCAATCGGAGCTGCCTGAGCCATAATTTGGAGATCATGAAGAGACAGTCCGTCAAGACTATCCATGGGAGCCAAGTTATTAGCTCCCATTGAATTATTTTGCTGTGGACGTCTTCTCCGACTCATATTAAATCGTTCCAGGGGTTACATACTGTTTGGCAGTATAAATTCTGCCACCGTACAAACACTGAACAGTGAACCAAGTTACCTTCTTAGGCTCAAGGATACCTAAATCCTTAACAATGTCAAACATCAGGTAAGATTTAGTCTTAGTAGTGAGAACTGTTGGGTTTTCCGGATTAACCGTTCCAACGCTTTCTGGGACATTACGGATTTCAAGTGGGGTTTCATCCGCAAATACCTGCACAGACATAGAAGTTTCAGCATCTCCTGTACGGTTAAATATGGCGACCAACCAAGGTAACGCATCCTTAGAAGCCTCGTAATCGTACGTTTCGCGATACGAAGCCGGAACAACAGCGTTGTATGTTGCTTCGTCGTAAGCAACCCCCAGACTCAGCCCAGAAACTTCACCCACAAAAGCTGGCTCTCCGGAAGTAAAATCAACCGATTCGTTTACAATCAGTTTATTTCCTTCATAACATTCTACTTTACATTCGCAGCGTTTAGCTGCATTCAACATTTCAGCTATATTCACTTCATCCCCCATTTTAAATGCTAATCCGGAGTGAACCAATCCCCCGTAATTTTCCCCGATAACGCCCGTTACCATAAAGTTATTGATGGTTCCTAAGCCATCAGTTTCAACTGTTACGAGCTCGGCTCCTTTTGAATAAACATATTTTTTCATGTCATTTTTTTTTGATTAAATTCTTAATCCCAATAATTCAGATACAAATTTACAAATAAAAATACCGAGATTAAAGCATGATATCCTTATTTCTTTTTGTGGAAGATATAATATTTCCCGCCCAATTCAGAATTTCCATTTTTGTCGACTTCCCTCGAAACTTTCCAATTTGTTCCTGCAAGCGCATTTTCTGAATTAAGAACATCATTCAGATTTTTAGAATACTCATTCTTCGTTCCGGGAACTTTATTCTCCTTTGTTCTCTTTTCCACGACTTTCCAATTCTCCCTTAACTTTCATTATAGAATAAAGCAACTCCGCTCTTTGAGACTTCTTGATGGCTTCAAAATTCTTGTTTAAGTCATTCACAAGACCCTTCTCCATCTTCTTAAGGTTTTCCGTGGAGATGTTCTTAATGTTTGACCACTTCTCATCAACCCCCTTTCGAACCTTTTCTGACAAGTATTTCTTCAGATTGATTTTCCCGCTGTTAGGAACGTCATCAAACTTGATACGGGTGTAAGACTCTTCAGCTTCACTTTGTTTGGGTTCAGACTTCGGTTCTTCCTTTGGAGTATCACCTTTCAATTTTGCAACCTCGTCTTTTGCCTGTTTCAAACGTTCGTCATATTTTTCCTTTCCGTCACGCTTGATTAAGCGTTTCTCATTGTCCTGAAGATAAGACAATTTTCGACGAGCCTCACGTAAATCCTCTTTATCAGTGTCAGACGACTCTTGTGAAGTTCCTTTCTTGGCTTCTTTGATGTCCATTTCAGCATACTTCTTTGAAGAACTTTCTTCCTTCTTTTCAGTCTCCTTCTTCCGAGCTTCATTCACCTTCTCGTAATCCGAATCGGTCTTCTCTTTCTTTTCTGAAGCTTTATTACGAACCGATTCTTTTCTTTCTTCCCCTTTCGCAGAATCCAACTTGCTCTGTAAGGTTTCCAAAGCACGATTGTAACGGGCCTCTCCACCTTGCTCAACGAAAATACGTTTGTTTTTCTTCATTTGCTCTATCTTAGATTCAAGAGCCTGAATAGTACGAGAATTGTCGTATTTCTTTTCAAACGACTTCCCATCTTCCTCCCTCCCCCCTTTATTTTCATATTCCTGACCTACGCGGTGTAACCTTCTGTTTTCAGCGTTATCTACATAACGTCCGGTACGGGCTTTGTTAAGATCAAAATTAATCCTATTTTCTATTAAGTTTCCCATGATTTAATTGTTTAAGTTTGACATTACAAATATAAACTCATTTGTTAGATTTCAAATGAATAATCCGTAATTTATTCAAATCATTTCCAATCTTTAGGTAACAAATCCGTTTCGCCTAATTCACGTGCCCTTTTCCTAATCCAACGCCTCGCAGCAGCAGGGTCTTTAGCGCGTCCAACGCTACGTATAGCGTCCTTTAAATCCTGGGTATTACGAATGGGAAAAGATCCATCAGACATCGCCTCGTCTTCTTTAGCTAACTTCTTACGTTCGCCTTCAGAGAAGTAGTGTTTATTTACTGATTTCATTATCAAATCTTGCATGACTCAGTCCTTTTTGCGTTTTTCAGATTCCTCATGTAATTTCTCGTCTCCTTTAATTCCGCCCTCACGTTCCTTGAGTTTGCGCTCACGCTTCTTCACCTCGTCTTTATCCTCGTCCTCTTCGTGACCGGGGTGTTTAGCGTCTTCATGAAGTTTCTCATCACCCTTTACACCACCCAAGCGTTCTTTTATCTTTTCTTCACGTTCGTGAACGGCTTGTTTGCTTTCGTAACTTTTAGCAAAAGGTTCACCAACGCGTCCCAATTTCTGATTTGCAGGGGTATCAGCGTAGTGACCTGTTTGAAGGGCTTTCATCAACTCCTCATCAGCTCCACTCACAAATAAAGATTTCATAAAATCGGAAGAAGGGGAATAGGCTTCACCCACTCGTTTCAAACGTCGATTTTCGGGGGTGTCAAGATATACACCTTCAAGACCTTTCATCAATACACCGTTTTCAGATTTTTCCCAAGCCACCTGCTCTTTACGATAGTAGCGAACCACGTCTTCACCGTTTTCGTCAGAAACGACAGCCTTCTGAAGATACATCATATCAGTAGTGAAAACATCTTTCTCTTCCTGGGATAAACGACCAGCCCGGCTCTTCATAAGGTTTTCACGAGCGTAATCAGCGATTTCTTCTTTGGTAAAAACTTCATATCCATTTGCGGCAGCTACTGCTTCAAATTGTGACAAAGGAACTCTCTTTTGATTTTTAGTGTCCATAGCAATCTTCTTTTAAATTTTTCTGGGAGTAAAATTACAAATTTACTCTAATCATTTAAAGAACGAAATCTTCAGGAACTAATTTTGGGCTTGAGGGAGAGTCGGAGCTCTCCACTGCCCTCACTGTAAAAAACACACAAAAACAAACTGAATGAAACAACTCTAAACAAACCTAAATGCCTTTACAGAAAATACGCAGGACGAATCCCATCTAAAATTATGGCGATAATTGTAAAACGTTTGTGATTGTAATACGGGGTGATTAGGGAACAGGTTTCTCTTTTCTTAATTCTCCTAATAAAATTTTGAGGACGGCTCGTCCGTCCTCTCGTATTACGAAGTATTACTCTATTAAGAAAATTTTAAATATAATTTTCGTGTTATTATGAACGTAGTGAATAATAACTAATAGAGTAATACGAAGTATTACAATAAACTCAATTTATAATATACCACTACTTTATAAGGGGGCGAAATTCCGGATGTTCTCTCCTAAATATAGAACAATAAACACCCCCCAGCGGGGCGGATAAACACCCCCCAGCGGGGCCGTGACAAATTTAGTTATGTCCACCCTGCATTTGATTATTAAGGTGTTTATTGTGGGGTTAAATTAAATTTATTATTTTTGTGTCGTAAAATTATAAACTATGGATTCAGTAAAAATTGATGGGATTGAACCTCATGTGTTCATAACATGTAGCCGAAGATATGACGATTTTGAAGAAAATATCTTTTCGCTTACTTGGGGAAAATTGTTTAAGAGTATGCAAACAGATATAAATGCATTTGAAAAACCTTTAAAGGAAATTTGTAGTGGGTTATCTTTTACTGATAAAGATAACGAACCTTACATTGAGTTTCGATCGTCAGATTTATCTAAAATGGGGCATGCATGGGTTTTTAAGAAATTCGAAAACATACAAGAAAAAAGATTAGTTTTGTCAAATGATGCAGATTCTACTAAAATCAGTTTTCCGCTGTTTTCTTCTATTGAAGATAAAGCTCCGTTCATACGATGCTATTTTTCAGCAATATCATTGAGATATCTTCTATATTTTGGAATTGGTGTTGGAGGTTGTTTTTTCAATGTTTTAGCTTCTTTGCATATGAGAACGGCTCTTCGTCAGAGACTATATAGATTGGTATGTTCCAATAGAACAAAAAAAGAATTTACCCTGAAAATAAGCACTTTTAAAAGTAACTTTAATGTTCCAGATTATGATTTCTTTAAACTGAAAGAAAAAATCTTGAACCCATTTGTAGAAAAGTTGGCTGAAAATCCATATGATTCTATTATCATATCTTATGAACCCGTATATGAACAAAAACGAGTTGGAAGGCCAAAAGTAATTTCAATCAAATTCAAAATTCTTAAAAAGAATGAAAAAAGAAAATAACCAAGAATTGAAAGTAATGAATTTACATACTTTCAACAATCACAATCCTTTACCTCAAATTGAGGTTGATTTTGAAAAAATTTGGATCTTTTCCAGTAAAGAAACCAAGGGGATGCTGGTCTATGAAAGCCTTGTTGAAGCATTTGGATTTGAAGATCCTTTTTGGATTTCACTTGAAAATGGTCATAAAACTTATCAATTACCGCAAAAAGTTCTTTTTGAAAAGAACAATGAAGAAACGACGAAATTCATAAACAAATTTTGCGGAAAATTGATTCATTTGGTATATTTAGATTCCATTGAAGATTTTATTTCTTTTAAACTTGAAAATGTAAAAGAAATAAAAGAAGATGAAGTGAATAAACTGAATTTTCAGTTAAATGCCTATTTTGCTTCGTTGTGTATATTACACTTTTTTGATGGATTTGCAAAGAATCCTTTGTTAAATGGTTTTAATCAAATTTATTATGAAAACCATTGAATCTAAAATAATCACCCTGGAAGCGGAAATTGACCGCCTCAAAAAGGAAATATTGTTTAAAGACAGACACATCCGTGAGCTTGAAAGAGAAATTAATGATTATATTGTCAGAGAAAAACACCTGATGAAAGAGATTGATGACCTTACACCTGAAGATACCCCCGGTGGAAGGCCTCAAAAATTACATTTAAGTCCTCAAACAGGCTCTTTAGAGGAATTTCTTAACCCTAAACTACCTACTACCTCACCATTAAAAAATGATGGCTCTAATGGTCTAGAAGAGGAATGGGAAGATTTTATGTACGCCTATACTGATGACATCTTTGTAGAAGCTAACACTCCAGATGTACTACTTTATCGTGACGATGAAGAGCAATGTTATAAATCAATAACTGGGAGAACATGTCTTCAATTCCCTATTAAACAATCTGATTTAGACTTCTTTAACTTTGTAAAAGTTCGTCCGGTGACATCAGCCGAACTCAAACAAATTTGTAAGGATTACGAATTGTAATTTTGTGCTATAATCAAAATAGAAATAAATATGGAAAAATTCAAAACAAAAAAGAACGAAAACACAAAGACATCTGAGAATGAGACCTTAAAAGTCCAAACTCGACATCAACGTTTTCCACTTGTAATTTACAACTCTATTATTCCTTTTAAGGGGTTCATGGCGATGATGACTATCTTCATTTTATGGATCAGGAAGGAGTTTAGGAACCATCCGGCTCTTGACGATTCCTTCTATCGCCATGAAACAATTCACGCCTACCAACAGACTGAAATCTGGCTTACATCGATCATTCTAATGATAGCTGGGTGCTGGCTTCTTAATGTATCCTGGTGGTGGCTTTTGGGTACTCCTGTTATACCTTTTATCGTTTATGTGTTATGTTGGCTTATTGAGATCGCTCTACCTCCTTACGACAAGGCTTATAAGAATATTTGTTTCGAGACGGAAGCTATCTATAACGAAGCTAATCCCAATTATCTTAAAAAGAGAAAACTGTTTCAGTTCCGCTTTCTGAAATACATTTCAAACAAGCGTTACCCGGCTCTTACTACCTACGAACGTAGTAGACGTAATCAAGCATTTAAACAATAAATTTTGTAAATTAGGGCTTCTAAACAATGGTTCATTGTTTCGGTTGGTCTTGATAAGCCCGGTTTTTATACCGGGCTTATCTTATAGTACTAATATACATCTTTACACGATCCATTTAAATTATGGTAACTATATACATCCTTACAGTCCATTATAATAATTAATTATTTGATTTATATATAATTATAATGGAATATATATAGTTTTGAGAGAAGCGGATTTTAGGGTAAAAATTGAAATTGATGATACATAAAAGGAAAGCCGGGCGTCACCCCGGCTCAAACACGTCAAACAATAAACCTCACCTTTCACTCGGATCTATTTAGTTTTCGACTCCAAAAAGAGAATTTATTGCTTTTTAAGCAATAGGTCAAATCTGTCATATATTGCTCTCCAATTCTTTTCGACAAATTGACACAATTTAACGAAATTGTTTTCTTGTAAATCTACACGGTTATATACGCCTGTTTTAACATTAGGGTTATAAATCTTTAGGAATATTCCAAACTCGTTTATGAATCCTACTTCTTGCCCCCTACAGACCAGTGAAGCATAATTTTTACCACTTTTACCGTATTCCTCTTTAATGTTTGTCTTAATAATTGTTAGTTCCATAACGAAATTATTTTTGGGTACTAATATAAATACGTTGCTCATTTTTAATTAAATAAGAAAATTGTTTGTGAGTTTATGACTTTCATTATTTGTTTGTCTGACTGATACAAATGTATATAATCAAAACGAAATACCAATGAAAAAGCCCGAAAATTATGGTACTAATATACATCTTTACACTAGGTACTGACTTTGCTCCTAAAATATTTCGTTTAACATTTTATTTACAGAAAGGAGGTAATCTTGCTCCCGAAGAAGCCGAGAAACTTACTTGTTATACGTCGAAGTCAAAGTCTCGGTTCGAAATTCGACAAAAATTTCCATCAGGAGCTACGCACACCACTTCTACATGTTCTGTTTCATAGAAAACAGTTACAATAGGAAGTATGGTTTCCTCCTTCACAATAAATGTTCCAGTTTTATCTCCATTCAGCCCTGAAAATGTCGTTACAGTTACCGCTGGAAAACGTTCTTTTACACCTCCGAATGGTCCAAAATCAGCCCTTAGAGGGTATGGTTTAAACGTTAACATCTCGAGAGGTGAAATATGAATGAGTTTAAACCTGAGATAAGCATTGAGCAACTGATCCTCAGTCAGTTTTTGATTTATTCCATAGCGTTCAGACGCTCTGTTACGAATAACTTGACGTTCTCCAACGGTTAATTCTTCGAAGTCTTTTTCTAAAATTTCGATCAGCCGTATCATTTTTGAATATTCTTTTTCACTTCTTAGGCTCATAACAGCGAATTTTACGGAGTGTATTTACTAAAGCGAACATATTATATCCCCATTGCTGTACAGGGAACACCTCACTCGGATTTGAGTGCTCTACATAGCTTCTGGGTGTGCCTTGTAAAAGTTTTACATCGTAAAGCCATGTATTACCATACTTTTTATGCCACACCTTTACACCTAAACCGTTTACGAAGAATTTCATTGCATAAAAACCCTCCGTAGAAGAACGGTGAATGTAATCAGCTTTCTTCGGAAACCATTCCTTAGTTTTTGGGATTTTCATCGACTATATCCATTATTCGTTTGACTTGGCTTTCTGACAAAGCAGGGATATTCAAAGAACCTGTTCTACACGATTTTTTCCACGGGCTTCTCTTTCGTCTAACAAAATTATTTTCATGATATTTTAGTTTAAATTCGTTACCCATTCACGTACTTTCTTCCAATAAAAGACGATATTAAGAGACAGCAGTCCTACCAATATCCATTGACCCAGAGGCTCACTTGATTCTATTCCTGTCATAAAAAGAATTAAAGTGACCACTAAATAAATATTTTTAAAGGTGTAACATGTACGAATTCCTAATGCTCCATAGTTTTTCATAAAATCAGAAGCTGTTACTGTATTTGTATAATTCGGATAAGGATTCTTAGAAAAGAAAGTAAATTCCCCTTCACGGTTTATAAGAATAAAACCACATTCGTGGTTATCTGCGGTTTTTAGATAACAATTACGGGGTATATAACCAAATCGCTTAAGCAAGCGTTCGCAGTTGTATAATTCTTTGCAAGTTCCAGTTATAATAATTGGTTTCATATTATTTAGATTTAATCTGTTTAACGTAAGAAAAATAAACAGGGATTCTGAAGAATCCCTAATTCCAATTAATCTGGATTAAGGTTGCTCCCCAACCTTTTCCAGTTGATCCATTATAACCATTACTTAAAACGACTGGTTTCATTGTTTCTTTATTGAGCTGATAAGATTCAATATGACAAGCCTGTCCAGTACGGCCATATTTACATATACAGGTTAATAAACTTCCATCTTCACGATATAAAGACAAGAATGAATAACGAGGATTTTCAAATTGATCTTTGCGATAATACACTACATGACCTTCGATTGAAATAGGAATCATTTCTACTGAAATTGGAAATTCTCTCCATACCTTTTTAGTTCTTTTGGTTTCTTTACCATTTCTAAGAACCGGAACTTCTACCTGACGAAGTTTGCTAAATACCATTGTTATCATGACTAACCTTGTTTATTGTTTGACATGACAAAATTAATCATTAAAATGATAATTACAAAGATTTTGTACTAAAATATCACTTTACACAAGATAGAATCATTATAAATAAAACAAGAAAAGGATTGAAACCTTGTACACGAGCACGGACTTCCTATCTTACGTGGGTGGGTTGTTTGTCTACGTGTATACAGGCGTTTGGCGATGCCTTATGGAAAGTGGACGGCAGTCCACTTCTTTTATTTATAAAAACTTTCCTTGTGGCTGCGGAGGAAGCCTAACCACTTTAAAGACTTAAAAAGATATGACGAAACAAAAATTCCTAATTTTGTGTTTAATTTGTGTGTATAATTTTTAAAATTTCAACATTATGCAAAAAGCTTTTATAACAGTTACTCCAGATACAGGCCAAAATGATGGAACTTTATCTGTTAATGCTGATAAAAATGAGAATTATGTTAGTAGATATACTACATTTAAGGTTGAGGGAGAGGGTATTACTAAATCCGTATCAATAGAACAAGGCCCTAATCCTTATATTTATATTGATTGTGGATATATATTTTCTAATGCCAATATACAAGAACCTTATAAATTAACTCATGAGGGTGCTATTACAGTTTTGATGTTTGATGTAAAATTTGTTAATTTTATATTAAGCTCAAGGCATCTATTTATTATTAAAAATGTATCTAGCTTACAAGTTGAATTTAATAATCCTGTGATTAGTTCTATAGATCTTACTTCTGCTGGCCAGTCTTTAGGTAATATAACTTTTAAGGGATTTACTACAAAGGTTGTTCCTAATTCTGAAGATGAAGGTACAGTATTATCTATTATAGATATAACTCCTGCTAAGCTTAATGAAATTGTTGCAAAGATAAATTCTGCGCGTGATGCTTCTACTACTGGGAATATAAAGATAGCTATATTTATTAAAACAACTGGTACACAAGATAATTTAGTTATACTGATTAATGTAATTTAATATTATATGAAAAAATCTTTTATTACTGTAAGTCCTGATTCGGGACAAAATGATAATATATTAAATGTTGTTTGTGATAAAACGACTTTATCTATGATAAAGAACAGAAGTTCTAAATGTTACTGAGGGGATATAAACAATAAGATCCGGTTGGAATTACCGGATCTTATTGTTTATATTAAGCTGTAGGTAAAACAACAGGAACATTTCCAATGCTACCGTTTAATTCATTAATTTCTAGAATTTTCATCCAATTATTTTTATAAACTTTCGAAATTTCACTTTCTAAAGAAAGTAACGACAAACTACGTAACGGGGTTATTCCATTTCCTTTAGGAACTGCTACTTTTACCACGTTATTTGATTTCATCAAAACGTGTAGTATAAAAAATTCAAACTTATTTATATCTGAATAGGTTTGAAATTTATTAAGATGCTCATCAGTATAAGTAAACTCTTTTTCTTTGTAAAATGCGTCAAAAAATTCGTATTGTAAAATGTCAACAGAACATTCACCATAAATCATTTTACGAATTTTATTTTTCAAGAATTCCTTTTGTGTTACTACAGAGTATTTATAGTCGGTAGCGACATTTACATTATATAAAAATCGTTTATCTTCATAGGAAACAACTGCCTTCACGGTACAAAGTGCCGGACAGCTATCAGCTTTTCTTTCTGAATCTTTTTGAATGGTATAACCGGGAAAAGGACAATCATCAAAAGGACGTATGTCATCGTCAAATTCCGGGTCGCTCAACAGTCCTATTGCACTTGAAATTGTTCCGTCTGATTGTTCTATTCCAGGAATCCATGTTGTTATTCCTTTTGGAATGGTTTCATCTATAGGTTCTATACGGCACCATACTCGGCGTCCATTGTCCGGCTTGTAAGTACCCTCAGAAAGAACTTCATCCGTTGACGTAAAACAGTACGAAGGGAACTGTTTGAGTGTTGAATATGCATAGAAAGGTTTACCCTGAATTTTCTGATCTTTGAAGAAAGACAAAATCGTTTCGTACATGCTATCAGTATTGGTTTCGGGCGTTACTTCTACTGGAATGATAACTGAGTATACATTGTCTCCAGTCTCGTTCATTCTTTTGTAATCAAATCTGTAATTTACTTTCATATCGATTGGTCTTTTAATAATAATTAAATAACGATAGTATATACGGGTTGTTCGTATAAAAATATTTTTCCTGGAACTAATTTCTTTTCCTTTGTGTCAATTGCCTGGAAATATACTGGGGTAACTCTGTCTTCAGGAATGTGTCTACACCTTTCGTAGAAGATTTCTAAGGCATTGATAAGAGTGACAGTTGAGAACTGCACCATCTCCGCTTCCTGACGAGTAGAATAACTTCTGGAATAAATCAATCCTTTGCTTGTGGATATGTTAAAACGAAAGATTGATTTCTTCTTTTTGTCTTCCGACTCAATTTCAGATATTGAACCAACAAAATAGATTTTACTGAGATCAACTGCCACTTTGCTGCTTGATCCATTGTCTATGTAAACTAACATAATATTAAGATTTTAATTTGTAAATCAACGATTCAACACCTGTACAGGCACAATAGAGGTCGTGACAGGTGTAACACAACTCTCTTTCTATTCTTTTTTTTTTATATATATAAACGGTTACTGGATACCTATCGTTTTGTAAAGTACACTTACACAGAGGTATTTCGAAATCTTCACGCTTTGTAGCTTGATTAAACGCACAGCCCCAACAACCCATCTGTAAACCCTTTTCACGAAGTTCTGGAACCACCTCATACTTTACCTCTCGAACCTTTATTATCTGCCCTATATGAATCCGTAAATCGGTTCTTTTAGACTGACAAACAAATTTGTAAGGCTTACGACGAACACCTCTTTTCATGGCTTTATAGAAAATTAATCAATTTGATATATACATAAATTTTCCTGACGAAATGTTTCCAAAGTACTGTTTATTCTTAAAATTATATTCGAGTACTTAACAATTTGAGGCGAATGCACAGAGTCTACAATAACTACACAAATATTACCTTCTTTATCATTAGAACATTCACACAGTTTTACGTTCAATTTCTTACGTTTCAGAAAACTGTACCACGTCATTAGTCTGTAAAATTTTTCCGGACCCAGTTTTACATAATCCGATGTGTATAGGAAGTGGCTTAAATACCACTTCCTGAACGATCCTAATTTATACACCTGCTTCATGAGGTTTGTTTGATTGAACGATTGAACGTAAATTTTCAATAGTGTCACACGGTGGATTTGACAGAACTGTCATTTCCACTCCTCGGTTCTCTATCATCATCATGATATCATACGCCTCAGGAAACTCCTCCTTAAGACGTTTGTCTGTTTTGATTGAATTCAAAATTGTACAATGTACTTTCTTACGGAAATCACGTATCTTAATTTCCAACAGGTACAGTTCCGTCAAGGCTTTCCCTAATTCGTCATCGGGCCTAGTAATTTTCAAAATCTCTTCACCCCACTCATCCCATTGAGGAAGTGGAATATCAGGGAAGTTGATTGACGGATGAATTTCATTTGGAGAACATTCTTTTGGAAAGAACGCTTTGAAAATTCCATTGGGGTACAAAGACAAATTCCTCGTAGATTTAAAGTACCGGGTTTTGTCACAAAAAATCATATAAAGACCCTCTCCCATTATTTCACGGGTTTTGTCTACTAAATGTACTCTGACTTTATACAGCAGGAATTCCTCTTTTTGTTTGAACGTTGAAGAAGCTAGGCTTCTAGCAATTTCATGTGCTTTGTTATCACTGATTCTTGTCATGATTCTTTGTATTACGGAGTGGTTTCATTTGTGCTTTACGCTTTTTCTGAGTAGGACAAGAGGCTTCTTTGGGTTTAACCCAAAGCTGAGGTACGACTGTAATGTCTTTTGCGGGAACTTCTAAGCTCTCCAAAAGCTGTCGTACACCGCTTTCAGGTATGTTCTCAAGTAACTGTCCGTCCTGGCTGATAACATCGCCCGTTGAGACGTTTATGACCTTAAATAGAGGCTCAGGTAAGTTCATCGCGATAAACTCTTTGACATCAAGGTAGTCACACCCAAAGTTTTCAGCAGTTTTACGATCGGTGTCGCTGTGATCGCCCGGTTTTCCAGAAGCATCGCCTATCACTAGACATTCGGTATTTTCAATGTTAATTTTAGTGATGTCTTCAAACTGTTTAAGCATACTGTTCAGCATACCGCAATTAGGCTTGCGGTTCTCGTTCGTAACATCATTTACCGCACAGAATTGACCAGCGACTAGGGTGTTCAGCCCGATATATTCCTGAAGAGAAGCAATGACATAGATGAATTTAGGCTCAAACAGTTGCTGTGGAACTATACCGAGTTCGATCCCACCTTGATTACTTGCGATGAGTACGGCTAACGGGTGGAGCTTTTTCAACTGGTCAAAGACAGGAAGATTCAGCTTCATGTCCCAAATTCCAGCCGGAAATTTGTTACCCGTACGAGTAGAAATAAGGGTATCGTCCAAGTCAATAAAAATAACTTTCTTTTTAGTAATGTCCATATCGAAATTTTTAATGTTAATGAAAATTAAACGGTATCAGGAGAAAATGAGTTTCGGGGATTTCTCCCCGATAATTAAAATTCAACAAAAATCAAACGCTTACCTGTTTTACGGTCTGATACCCACATGTGGTTATGGCCGAATCCATAATCAACATATTCAGAAAGTCTGTCGTAAATAGACATTGTTGAACGCATATTTTTACGAAGTTGTTCTTCAGTATAGGAAGTTGTAATATCGTTAATGATAGTTATAAACAAAGCGTATAAGCATGGATTAGGTACCGGGTTTTCTACAATAGCTTTCATAATTAGATTCGATTTATTGTTTGACTTAATTTTGACATTACAAACATACAAACAATAAATCGAATCACAATGAAAAATCCGGAAATTCTTTAAATTAATTTAGATTATAATCGGCAGCTTAATTCTAACTTGAGAACTCCGGTGAACCCCTCAAAAGAAACTTCAATGGTTTGATAATCCCTATCCACAGCATGTGAAGAACCGAATCCAACGCTATAAGGATCTGCCAATCCAATGTCATCAAAATTGCCATGAATATCTGTTATTTCCGCATTCGTTACCTTTCTATCAAAGGTAATATAACCCGAAGTAACACCCGCTTCTGGTTCTACTGAAATATCAATTGATCCTGGGACAGGAACAACTGTTCCGGCTGGGGAATCTGTCCACCAAAAATGATTTTTTGTGAATTCTGTTACTTTTACAGTTTGTTGAATAGCTTCTTGATGAATAGAAATCGTTTTAGTGACACCACTACCACTAATGGTGATAGATTCGGTTCTTTCGTCTTCAGTGTTTTGACTGGCAGTTACTGTTACTGTTCCGTTGCCCCCCCCCCGAATCGGGGGTTACATTTATGAAATTCTTTTGCATAATGTAATTAAATTAGAGAGTTTCTCACAACATTGTGATTGATGAGTTATACGCAAATAAAAAGGCCCGGTTTCCCGGCTCAATTCTTCGAACACGAAACCTGTTTCTCAACGGTTAGTGGTCTAAGGTGTACTCAAATAATCAACGTATGCTAATATTTGTTATACAATGGACTTTTAAGTTTCTTTTCTCACAGGAGTTTTACTTCGTATACCTGTATGTCGGGAAACATAGAAGAATATTTACCCGACAAGATAAAGTCTTTCAAAGCGTCTTCCGATGAGTAGTCGTCTATCTTGTAAGACATACAAGACACCTTTTTATCGGAAACTATCTTCATAGTACCGTCTATGATTTTAGTGTGCAGATTAAGAATATTGATTACATTCTGTATACCTTCTAAAATCAATCCATCACCTTGCTTGAAAAATATTGCATACCTGTTCATAATTCTTGTTATTTATTGTTTACACCATACCCAAACAAAGCAAAGTCACATTTGCAAGGGTCTTTTGGAAAGACCTGGCGACAGTTATACGTCAGCTCAAGTACTGTATCCATATTATTCCGTTTGAGTGTTATGAGACCCAATTGACGCCCTATGCGTGCTACATGTGTGTCAAGGGGCATTAGTAGGTATTTAGGATCAAAGTGACGCCATATTCCCAAGTCAACCGGGCTGTTCTTACGAGCCATCCACCGCATGAACATACAAAGCCGTTTACAGGCTGATTTGGTATCGTGGGGAACTCCTTTCACCCTCTCAGGAAAGAGGTCTATGAGTGATTGTATAGGATAAACTCCAATCTTCCGACGGTTTGCTAATTTGTCAAACATTGCCGTTTCCATTGTAGGATGCTTCTTGTATATCATCCTTAGTGATTCACAAAGATCGTAGAAGTCTTTGTATTTATAGAACCTGTACAGACATTTATTAACCGGATGGTTATGGCTGAACTTAACATAAGACTTGTCCATAATGAAGTGATAGGGAGAAGGAGCATATTCGAGCATTTCCTTGAAAAGCGTTTCACAGGTTTTGATGATTGCCTTACGGTTTCCGTACGCTAGCCAGGAGGCTATAAATCCAACGATTTCTATGTCCACCTGCTTATGGTACCGTGAAGGAAACATTACAGGATCGTCAACTATAAAGTTGTGAGTTTCATACCGTTCAGCGAGTTCTTTCAGGAGTTGACGGGTTTCTTCTTTCATTTCAAAATATTTTCAATGTTAATAGCTCTTGTTTTACCATCAACGCGGACTTCCTTGTGACGCGTCAACATTACACCTGATACGTAAATCTCAGGGAGGTCATTCTTTCGATAGGTGATAGAGATACGGTCTACACGTATCCACCCTATTTCATCATGTACTTTATCACCCTTTTTACATGGGCATACGGCTCGAGCGTATTCATGTAGAATACGAGTCTTTTCAGCAGCATACTCTTCGTCAAGAGCCGTAATAGATTCTGCGTATTGTTCTTCGGGTGTCATTTCTTTTCGATTTGCTTGTTTTCAATCAGGAGTTCATTTCGCTGAACCATTCGGGTAACTTCGTTACCGAGGACTTTTCCTAGGCAAAGCTTGTCAAGAATTTCAGCGTAGCTTTTAACTTTTCCTCTGAGAGAATTCTGGCTGCGTATCCAATTAGGCTTCATAATCCAAATGGTATTAGAGGGAAATTCTTGAACTGCCATCACAGAACGTGACGTAACACCAGCCAGGTTAATTACACGTGCAAAAGCGATCCTATACGATTCAATACCTTTCATTCGGTAAACAGTATCACCGTGGAGGCCTTGGGCTTTTGAGAGGTCTATTAGACCCGGAAACATTCGGTTAGTGAAGTCAGTATGTTCCCACATGTCCAATCGTTCACCTGTAAAGGTCAGGTAAGAGACGGGTTCTTTACGCTTGGGTGGAATCTTTTTCATTGGCTGTCATATTACAAAGGTAAATACTACGATATTCCATCTTCTTTGGAAGTGTACCATCTTTTTTCAACACCCGACATTTGTACTCAATAGTAGGAAGCCCATCGGGGTCTGTTATACCAAAGAACGGTTTCCAACTGATCACTTCCCCTTTCCCTTGATGGTCTTGAATAATATCTCCCTTTTTATAAGGGTTGTTCGTACGACAATATTCGAAAATAAATTCTTTCTTACATAGCTGATATTCCTTATCAAGGGCTTCTAAACTTTCTAAATATTCCTGTCTGTCCATTTTAATTGTATTTTATAGGTTATTCATTTAACGATTTTCATAGTTCTGAGTTTTTTATTGTTTTGACGATACAAACATACAAAGAATATTGAAAACTACAATGATTCGTCCGGAATTTTCTTAGATTTTTCTTTATCTTTCTCGATATCCTTCATGACTTAGTTGCACTCAGCTTCGTAAGTAACCCGAATAAGATCAGGTATTTTATTCAATCGAACCATTCCATTACAGGCGGTATCTTTCACCAATTATTCTATTTCTTTAGAGGGATACAGACCTTTATACCGTTTACTTGAGACAGGTCGAGACAAATATTCTTGATTCATGTTATCGATAGGGAAAGGAATGACCATCTCAACAGCCGGGCAATGTCCAGTTCCTTTGTTTCGGGATAAAACTTTGTTGAAAATAAACTGGTCAATGTACACCTTATCTAAAGGTCTTACCATTGATCCATCGTTCAAACGGTAAACATCTTCATATACCCCGGTTATTTGCAAGGGGGAAAATTTAAAGTCAGGCAGAAGTCTGAATGAATCCAGATACCCAATTCGCTTAAACTAATCTTATATAATTTATTCATCTTTCTTCGTAATTATTGTTTGGACTCTACATTTCATACGGCGTTCTTTATAACGTCGTTCCCGTCGACGTGATTTTCCATCCGGAAATTCGTTTCGATTTCTAATTATCTCCGCATATTTACAGGTGATATCTATTTCTTTAGCTGATATCTCTTTTATTGTCAACCCTCTATCCATAACTCTATAAACTAAAAGAGCGTAACAACCCCGAAGAGCGCTACGCTCAATTAAAACCTCAAATTCTAAAAACGAATAACATATTAATTCCCGGATTTACTTCTTGCTTTTCCTAGCAGGCTTCGATTCCATGACTTTCTTAACGGTCTTAGAAGCTTTGAATGCCAGCGTATGACTTTCCGGTACGTTCATCGGTTTCTTTGTCAACGGGTTTGTCCCGGTTTTAGCAGCGTTCACTTTCTGTTTAAACTTACCAAACGGCAGACTGATTTCTTCACCACCTTCAACAACGCTTTCAACAATAACCGGAGTAAGAGCGTCGATTACTTTTTCGGTATCTCTCTGGGTCATACCAGCTACTTCGGCAACTTTTGCCACGAATTCTGACTTTCTCATTTTTGTTTTAATTTTAATGGATAAATAAATGTTTCAATTTTCAAACGTGTTTATATAACGTCGGTTTTCGTCAATCGGTTTTCTGTCGTTCCTATAATCATTAGGAATCTCACCTGTCGGGGGTGAATACAGCGGACGTTCTCTTGCCATTTGCCCCACACATTCCAAGGAAACGATAGGCAAGATTGACAAGAAATGCTCTGTCTTTATTGCGCTGATACGCTATCTTCTTACGGATAACGGACATCACCTGTGCATAACAGATACCGTTCTGGAGCTGAATGTAGGTGTGACTGAATTCTGTCACCACCCATACATTGATTAAGCGGTCTCCCCACTTAAAGATATACGGTTTATGCTTCCATGTTACTTTGTCCATGAGCCGTTCAGCGTTCGAATGATAATTTTCCTGCACCTTCATCTGATACATATTATTCTTCTGAGAGTCTGATAGGAGCTGAAACACGTTCTTCTCCTGTTCAGGTGTACAGATGACCTCCATGTCGATGTCGTGAGGTTCATCAACTTCCATTCCTAACTTATGCAAGGCAAGAGACCCTACGATTAAGAACTTCATCCCACACGGTTCGAGAACCTGTTTACGGAACCCTTCCAACGCTTGTTCAACTGGGTTCGAGCTGTTTGTTGTTAAATCTGATGTAATCATTTTCGAAATTATTTGATGTTTGATAATGTTACGTGATTCCTCCGGTTATCGATTACAGTCCTCTCGATTTAATGATATTCTTGAGCCTGTCACTATAACCTTTCTTTTCAGCGTAGACACGATCTAAATAAGCGAAATAATCGTCTTTACTAAGCCCTCGGGCGTATATACTCTGCCATATAGCATAATCGGCTATACAGTCCTTCCAAGAGCGGAAACGGGCATGATTATACAACATCCCCAAAGCTAGAGTTGGTCTTTGAGCCGGAACTCGCATACCTGTACAGTTGTGACCGTGTAAAAATAGAGGGCTGCTGAAGTTCCCAGACTCCTCTATGCATTGTGCCATAACGATATCCGGATGTTCTAACCTCATCAAGAAAATGTAGGTAAAGACGCTGTCGGCAACGGTGGTGGAGTCTATAAACCGTGACTCCGAAGACGCTGTTCCGTCAGCAAATACCGGGTCGGGTTCTGTGTAGCTCTTTATCATTTTTATAGTAAGTACTACTACGATGAATAGTACGAACGCCTTTACCATGTCCGTGATGTAAAAGGTGTGACGGATTGGACAATTCAGTAACTCTTTCATATTAAGGTCAGTTTAAAAACTCTGAAGCCACTCCAGTCCCCGTTTTTGTCTTTATATTGGGGAATGAGCCTGATGACATTATACATAGACACGGATTTGGCACTGGTATAAGTAGAGAGTTTGATCTTGGTATTCAAGCGTATAGTTTCGAACTTGTTTCCTCTGTACCACATAACTCCCCAGTAGGAGTAACTCCCATCCTCTTCCTGACCAATGTATTTGACAGTTGCGGAAAGAATATAGGTATCACCCGATACCTTCCACCCCACAATTTCATACACTCCTTTACCTTTGTTTTCAAAGGACACCTGATTATTGGGCATGTGGCTTTCTAGCCCATACATGGGGTCTTTTACTTCGTACCCGGTGTACCATAATTTCTGACTCAGTGTTGTGGCTACCATAGCCAACAAAATAGCGGTAAGTAATACTAACTTTTTCATGATTCTTTTGATTTTTCGATTGATAAATAATTGTCGATTGTGTCACGGAGAGCTGCAAGCTGTTCCAATGTTATATTAGGAAAATAAGTCCACTGAAAGCCATTAAGGCAAATTCCCACCTCGTGGCGTCGAGGAATGTCCCCGACTGAACGGTCTTCAGTTACTTTACATTTAAACTGATTTTTCATAAGGCATCAAGATTTAGATGAGTTCGTCAACTCGTTTAACATAATAAGATTCTCCGGCTCCATATTGTACGGATAAATGTCCATACCGGGTTTTACGTCAGTAGTGAAATCCATCTCGTATTCCGGGTCTATCACTACAAATTGCTCAGCCTGTTCCGACCAGCGTAACACGTGAAGAGGAATCCATGCTGCTCCCAGGTCCATGTTAATGATTCTGAACGCTTTCATAGTAGAGTGAGTAATAGCAGCTGTCCTCATCCTCCCTTGGTACAAAAAGCGTACCAACGCACTACAATACATTGTAGAGCGTATTCGCCCCGGTTTAATGTCTATTGGTTCGTTTACGTAACGAACACTGGCTGGGTCGGTAAATTGTCCCACCACCTGGACTTCCCCCGTCTTTGAGACCTTAACAGAGGCTATTGATACAGTGTGACACGAACCGTCCTCGCTTTCTATGTGAAAAGATGTGCCTGTTTTGAACTTTTTCATGATGTACTGATTTTAGTAAACATCGAAATATATTCTGACGTTAGTTGAGTAGCCATTTTTCACCAAGCACCCAGGCTGCGTCTTTGTTACACCCTGCATTTGATTCTTCTTCTGTTAAGTCGATTAAAACCTTTTCCATTATTTCTATGAATTAAAGGGTGGGTTTAAATGAATTAATTTGGGTAGATGTTAGAGATTCCGGAATCTCTTTTAATATTATCCACTTTCCATTTTGCCCCTTATCAATATACCCCTCGTATTGTAATTTACTCGTCACAGAGTCCACTATACACGTAGTTTTACGAGCCTTTTCCCACTTTTCGGGTTCTAATACATACTGAATCATCTGATACCGAGTTACTTCTTTTCCAACGTTTTTCTTAAAGAAACTTTTAATTTTGTTGAGATAAGTTTGTGATTTCATGACGTATATTATTTACTGTTTGACAATACAAATGTAGTGGAAAATTTTGAATCAACAAAGAAATCATCCGAAAATTTTACTTATAACTTCTGAATTTTGACATTGATACTATAAAATCGGGGTGTATGCTCAGGCGTTTTTCCTGAGGCATAATTTCCTTAACGGCGTAGAACGGTACACGTCCATGTAACGTAGGAACGACAGAACCGTCCTTACAAAGCGTTACAACAATCACGTCATCAGGGGTGATACATTGTACCGTTCCAATAAAATGAGAACTGTACTGGTAAAATTCGACTCTGTATCCTATCGTTTGACTGAACACATATCGAATTTCTTCCATTGTGACCGGGTGACACTCACTGTTTTCAATATTGGCTACTCCCCAGCTCGTACTATCCCCACCAGGAACAGCCGGGTCAATGTCTACGATTTTATCAAATTCGCTCACGACCCTTGTCTTTTAAGGGACAGTTCTGATATTTACAGAACTTACCCGGATTCAACTTGCATTCTATATAAGTGATCTTATCATCGTGGATAGGTTGTTTGTGTTCGCAGACACACTCTATCTTCTTCATCCATAACACTACTGGATTAGTTTTTAATCTGTACATAGTTCATAGCTTTTAGCATTGTCATAAAATTCTGTCTTTTCTCAGGATAACGTAGGAAGTACACAATCAGGGTTGATATCAAGGCTTCATTTCTTCAGGGATTGAACTTTCTTAAGGAGCTTCACATGTTCGGGCAGTTCGCGTTCACGGCGTTCACGCGCTACTACGCTCAATTTCTTAGCTTTTACAACCACTGATTCAGGCTCTACGTCTACCCACCCGGCTGCTTCAAGCACGTCTAGGATTTCTTTACGGTTGAACCATCGACTTACCTCGATACGGTCATTCTGAGGTTTAATACGCGCCACCGAACCCTTACGGCGACCACGAAATGTTACTGTTATGAATCTTAGCATGACTTTATTGATTTTAGATGATTAATGACTTTAGATGACACAGTACGAAGTGTCAGGCTTTGAGGGCTTTTTCAGCCCTCTCAATTTTACGTTTCAGGGAAGCGATTCTTTTGCGAACTTCCTTACTAGGGTTCTCGATAGCTTCTTTTTCCTTGAGTTCTGCACCGTATTTAGTCAACCGTTCTTCAGCAGTACCCCGGTGTTCCTTAGACTCACCTGAGTCTTCCTTTGCTTTCTTTTCAGCTTTAGGAGCAGGGTCTTCTACTTTAACTTCTTCCTGAACTGGAATAGTCTCAACTGGAGATTCTTCAGCAACGGGTTCTTCCTGAACCGTTACAACTTCCATGTATTTCTGAGCTATCGTTACATAACTGTCGATAAGGCTCTTCTTACTAATCTGATCTGGATCAGCAATAGCCTCAACCTCGACATTAGCTTTGCTACATCCTAAGATAAGAGTGTGGTAATCTTCGATAAGAGTTTCGCGTTTAATATACTTGTAAGCACTTTGAGGATTGTTAACGATTGCAAAGTTTACTACGTTATTAGAAACTGACTGATTGTTTACTGAATTTTTCATGACCTTAAGTTTTTTAGTGTTTTGAGTTTTTATTGTTTGACGATACAAATATAGTGTAATTATATCAACCCCCAAGGAATTAGATTGAATTTTTCTTGAAGATTTTTCGAAATTTCTGATGTAAGGTGTCATTTCTGTCATTCTCTTTATCAGAAATATTATGTTAACTTCTCTTCTAACAACTTACAATTTTAAAGTTTTTCGTGCCATTTAGTTATAAATTGTTACAAAGCCCCCTTAGAAAATTGTACAAACTGTAAGTATCATCATGTTTCATTCCCGTAATGTCCTAAGGGGTGACCACCGTAGACAGAAATGATTAGGTATTGGGAAACCTCTCGATATCACCCCTGAAAAACACGAAACCCGGAGCCGCATGACGTAAAGAGCTCGGCTATGTATACCTCTAGATTTGCCACTATCCATTACCGTTTCTTGTTTCGTTCCTGTAACATGCTCATATTAGAACTCACTAGGCAGAAATAAACCTGTTTTTAGGTTAGAGAGTGCATACCCCTTGTGCGCGTACGCGCGTAGGGTATAGGAATAGTCTACGTCGTGGTGGATAAATACCGGGTGACTCTGCAGGGATTTCGGCGGGAGAGACTGTTGCGCTCCGGATTCTAAATACACCCAACCTTAACCATCCACCTCAAACCACCCCTCACAATCCACCTCAAACAATCCCTCAATCCCTGTACCTCTCCTCCAAACCATCACCCTCATCTACATTTCCTCACCACCCCTCATTACCCTGCCTCTATGCAGTCACCATTACCTCTACTATTACTTAGAATAGTCATCTCATCACACCACCAATCAGCATTACCACCCCAATTTTTATTTAGAAGAACCGTCTGATATGCAAATGGATTCCATACTTCTCATCGACTATTTTCTTAAAGACAATTAGAGCCATAAATCTGACTTATTATCACCTTTCATCATGGCTCCTGAATTATTCAATTCACGTTCTGAATCTTATAGAGAACTCTAAAAATTTCCCATCGACTCGGGACTCATACCCTATATACCACACTTAGTCAACAACTCACTTATTCGATGTATTGCATGTATATTCCTGGTAGGATCATCCAATATCCTTCTGATTTCTTTTAGAACAGCTACTGGATCAAAATCAGATTCATTCGATATCACAACAACCCCCTGAACGGTATTTATTATTTCTCTCACAATCTGGTTTCCCATACCTACCATCACAGGAACTAATTTCTCATCCACCAACAGATTCTTACCTAAATACATTTTCCTGTTGAGGGTTAACATTTCTCCAGTAGGCTTCCTTTCAATTGTTTCAACAACCGTTATGGAATGAGTCGTGGAAGTTATAACATCAGCCTCTCCCATCTCACATTCTCCGTTATCTATCCCCCCGTCTACTTCTTCTTTTGAATAGTATCCGAGACACTGTTTATCATTGGTACATTCTAACATACTCATTTTATTCTCAATTTTCTTTACCTTTTCCTTATCATTTATCTTTTTCTGATTGTATCCTGTTCTTTTAGGGCTGTTTTACAGCCCTTTGATGGTGTCCTTCGGACACCATTTCTCTTTTAACACTCCAGTTCTTATTTACGATATCTATCAAAACCTCTTTAGCCCGGTGTAACATTCCCTTTACCGTTCCTAATGGCATACCCATTTCATCAACTATTTCGTTATAAGTAAAATCATCTATATAACGTAACTCTATAATTCTACGTTGCCACCGGGGTAACAACATTATAACCCCTCTTATAAAATCTAAACGCTGCTCTGTCATCAGTTGTTCATCGGGTGTCTTATCAGGACATTTAAGCTGGTAACCTAACTGGTCATCATTCTCGAACATCATTTGTTTATCCAACTCAATTATGCTATCCGGTTTGTTTTTATTGTTACGAATGTAATCAATGGCGCAATTGATTCCTATCCGAAATAGCCAGGTGCTGAAGGCATATTCAGGATTGTACCGATGAAGTGCCTGGAAAGCCTTCTCAAACGTTTCCATTGTAATATCCATAGCTACTTCCTCGTCACGTACGATCTTTTTTATCTGATGTAGGAGGGACCGATGATAACTATTGTAAAGTGTAGTAAAAGCTCTTTGATCACCGCTTAGAGCCTTCTGGACGGTATAAAACTCCGAATCTTTTCTTGACATCACCATAATGTTGTTTATTAGTTTGACAGGGGTAAATATAATATAAAAATTTAACTTTACAAAGGAATAACAGGAAATTATTTCCTGTTATCAATCATCGTCCCATTCGTTTTCTTCACCGTAAGGTGTTTCCTTATCCCCGATCTGTTTATGAAAAGTTTTATTTTCGCATGCACTTGCTAAGGCTTCTATCGCCGCCAATTCCTCAAAAGTCATTTTATCATCTTTTTTCTTGAATTTAGGGTCTAATTCAGTAGGGAATAAACTATGCTTTCGAATGTATCCACTCTCAAACAGTTTCCGCATCTTCTTACGTTCTTCAAGGTAATTTTTTCGATGCCATTCCCATAATTGACTGAATTCTATGTATTCGACAGGAGTAAAATCACAAATAATATCATTCCCATTTTTGGACTTATAAATATGAAGTTCATTTTCGTATCTTTCAGTACCTCCAAACATCGAACTATACACTTGTAAAAAGAGTTTTAAAACAGAGGTTCTGACATGGAAGGAGTACGTGTATTTCTTTTCTTCACTAATTTCTTCTTCGGAAATTCCATACTTAGCACACAACGCTGCTAACAGTTTTCGAGCAGCCTCTTTTTCTCCACCAACACCTCTTTCGGCAAGTGCTTTTATTTTCTTTACTTTAAGTAAAACTTCTTGAGGAGTTTCGTTTGACTGTGACATGACTTTAGTGTTTAAGTTTGACGTTTTAATTACACTACAAAAATAGTGGTTTAATTTGATTATACAATGAATTATCCATAATTCTTCAGATTTTTATTGAAACTTATTCCGCCCTGTACCGTAAACGAAAATGTTTATAAACATTTAAAATTAATGAATTATGCATGTTCACACTGGATTAAGCACCGAAGAAGAAGACAAAAGTGCTAAATTATTGAACAGCCTGTTGGCTGACCACTTCACGCTGTTGCTGAAGACATGGCAGTTTCACTGGAATGTAGTAGGTGACTCATTTGGTTCCTATCATGAAGCCATGTTAAAACTGTACGAAGCCGAAATTGAGCGAGTTGATGATGTTGCTGAGCGTATCCGGGCACTCGGTAAACGCCCCTTGGGGAGCATGGACGCTATGCTCACCTCTACTACTATTCTTGAATTTAGTATGGGCGAAAAGGTTCCAGAAGCTCTTAAAATGTGGGAAATCATTCGTGATGACTGGGATCACGTAATTCAACGTATCCGTGAAATCCACGGTCAAATTCCTGAAAAAGACTTAGCTACATTAAATTTCCTTGAGGACATGATTGAAGCTATGGAAAAAGAAGCCTGGATGAATCGGTCCTACACGGCTACATCCAGTCAGGTGTAATGTACTTTAAACAGAGAAGGGAAGTTGTTCGCCTCCCTTCTATTTTATTGACCCACTTTAAACACTAAAATTCTGTGTAAATTCCGAAGTCAGTACCATTATTAATCTTCTGATTTGTTATCGGCTTCCCTATCCTTCTTACGTTTTTCACGTCGCTTACGGCGTGCCTCTGCTGCTCTCTTTTTACGCTCTGCAAGTAGTCTATTAACATTTTCACCACCCTCTACTTTCTGAGCTTGGTGACGACCAATAGACTCCTTAATAGCCCCCTTTACACGCATACCTTTCTTTTGGGGTTTACCTTTGTTTTGATTGTAATCTACTTCAAATTCCCCTTCAGGATTTTCAGTAGTCGGATTACTGGGCTTTAAAATTACATCTTCTTCACGTAATTGCATAGCTTGATCATCGGGAGTAATAGGGTTCGCTCGGTTATCTTCGGCTGATTTGGCTTCCTTCATTGCTTTTAGGCGTTCTAACATGCGCTTGCGTTTGTTTTCAGCCTGTTCATTTGCTTCGGGGGTTTTCTCGTCAATAACCTCCGCTATTGGAGTAAATTCGTCAATAAACTGTCCGGAAGCCTCCTCCATCCTTCCCCAATCGTATTGCTTAATCAGGGCACTTGGGAGTTGAACATTAGCCCCGTCCATAACGTTTCCATTGAATCCATTGAATTTACTGTACCAGCTATTAGCCAATTGGCTAATAATAACAGTAGGATTCAGCCCGGCTTTAGCTGCCGTCAGACCGACGACCAAGGCATTGATAGACATCTGCTTCATTACGTTCATCACATTGGTTTCTCCGTGTAATGTAGCGTTGATGTCTATTCGACCGTCTACGGTCATCTTAACTTCATTCCCTTTAACTTCCTTACGAGCTTGTTCTATAATCCGTAAAATGAGGTTACAGAGGTCTACATTGCTCCCGCCAGCAGCTCGGTTCTTAATTTCTACTTCAATCAGCATCTGATTAAGAACTTCTAAACGCCCCGTTTCAGTTGCTATACGAAAGTCTTTGTTTTGTAGTACATACTCAGCCCGGCGTCGTGTAATCAGATCACGATTGTCAACATAAAACTTCTTTAACTCATCTTCTGGAACCTTTATTCGATACTCCTTTGCCATCACCTTAGCAACATCAGTGATAGTATAGAATTTACCAAACAATTCCATTATTGTACCCGTGTAATCTACAATGTTCCGGGAACGTCTGTACTTAGTTCCTAGTGCTTTATTTAGAGCTATAACGGCACGTTGATAAGTATGGTCTAATTTGAGATACTGTAAACGTTTAGCGTTTGCGCTACGTACAGCCGTCAAATCACCACCATAAGTCTTTACATACGCCCCCACATTCACTGTCTGCTGGAAGTCTATTTCTACCTCCTTTTCATCATCTGTACCTTCATTCAGAATTAGGGTGTAGTAACGTTTAGGGGAAAGATCACGTTCTTCTTTAGCCCACTCCGCTGCTACAAACAAATCCTTAACTATATCCGAAGATTCTATAATATAGTCTGGAGCGTTCTTCATAATACGCTCCTTTTCCTCAACCGTCAATTCTCGTTTTTCTTCTGCCATATTACATTTTCATACAGTAACAACCGCAATCCATCAAAGATGAAACGGCTTTCCACTCTTCTTTATTATTCCACTCCTTTAGGAATCTATGAACCTCGTTATTTTCCGGGGACGAACAATAGAGATCAATCTTCAATATCCCACCTTTACACCGTATATACGCCACAGAAACGTGCTCTGACTTAACCTTTATAAAGTCTTTAGACTCCTCTATTCGATAGTAGTTGAATTTGCGCTCGAAAGCATCAATAAAATATTCAGAAGGAATTCCATTCGTTGGGTGTGTTGTCAGGTAACATTTTACTCGAAGGCACTTTAATTTCCTTCGGTTTCTTTTATAATAGATTACTCCCCACCCACAAATAGCAGTTAACAGTAAACCAATTCCTGAATAAATAACATTCACCATAACTGTTTTGATTTAGCCTCGGGAATTCCCGAGGCTTTAAACTTACTTCTTATTCTTCTTTGGCTTATCAGCTTTAGCCGGGGTTTCTTCTTTTGGACGTTTAATAACCGCACAAATTTTTGTAAGTTCAACCTTTACAATTTCAGTCGGGCACGGAAGTATTCCTGCTGAAATATCAGCCTGTTCCACCGCCATAGAACTTGAATCTGCCTGAACCAATATAAAAGAGGGTGTTTTCTTAATTTTCCCATTTTCGTTTTCGTGAAGTTCGTTCAGCTTTACTTTCCAGAACGGCATTTCACATTCATTATCCAGAAAATCGACCTCTTGGATTTTACTTTCAGAAATTTTTGCAATGCGAAAATCTTCTTTAGGGAATTCCTTTCCCATGTATTCATGGGATAAAGATTCAGCTTCGGTATAACTTACAGCTTCAAACAAACGAAGCTCCTTAACAGTTTTGTAGGTGTTCTTTTCGGTAACTGTTAACCGTTTTGTTCTTACTTCAAAATACATTATTTTCTATTTTTAATATTCAGCATCTTCTTCTTTATACTTACTAAACAACGTAATATCGTCTATACCTACATACCACCACTCTTTTCGAGTAGCAGCCTTGAATCTAGTAGGAAATTCACTGAATCTCGGATAACATTCCTTAATTACAACCAGTGTATTTTCCTTAAAACCGTGTCCGCTTTCATTATGGCGGACACGACATATATCTCCTGGACCAATCTGTTTCTGACTCATTACTTTTCATCTTTATCAGATTTAGCAGCCATAGCACAGGAAGTATTTAAAAACTGTATAGCAACCGACACGGCATTTTCGAGTGTTACTCGAGCTACTTTAGTAGGGTCAATAATTCCTGCTTTAAACATATCTTCGACTTTGGCTGTAACCGGGTTGAACCCTTCCATCCAATTGGGACGATTTGAAATCATAACTTCTATTTTGTCAGATTTGAATCCTGCGTTTTTACACAGTTGCCGGAAAGGAGCTTGGAGAGCTTCCTTAACGATAGCAATTCCTGCTTTGAAATCTAAATCGTCGGGACAATCGGGTTTCCTTAAATATTCATCCAACATTTCCGAAGCTCTAAAATGCATAGTTCCTCCTCCGGGAACATAACCTTCCTCAATTGCAGCACGAGTAGCAGCTATGGCATCGTCAACCCGGTCTTTTCGTTCTTTCATTTCAACTTCTGACTTTGCTCCTACGTACACCACAGCAGCCCCTCCAGTCAACTTCGAAATACGTTCTTTGTATTTTTCGATGTCGTAGGCGTTCGTTACATCGTCCAAAAGGTGTTTAATAGCCTCAACTCGGGTATTTATATCCTTGTCTGAACCCGCTCCCCCTATGATCACAGTACGAGTCGTTGTAATAACCGCCCGATCACATTCGCCTAACCATTCAGTAGAAGCTGACGCAGTTTGCTCAACGGGGTGCCCATATTCATCTCCAATAACCTGCGCCCCCAATTTAATAGCTAAGTCTTCTATCAAATCCTTTTGAATTTGACCATAACCCGGTGCTTTGACAAAGCAGGCTTTCAGCCCATTTGTCTGCTGAACATTCATCACCAAAAACTTGATGACATCATTTGCCATGTTCGGCGCAATAATCAACAATCCTCTTTTAGCTGAGTACACGGTCTGAACAATAGGAAGAATTTCCTGGACATAATTGATATTCTGTCCAAACACCAAAACATAAGGTTTGTCAAGCACGCATTCCATACGTTCAGGATCGGTTACAAAATACGGGTTTACCAACCCTTTTTCGTATTGAAACCCGGTCGTTACTTCTACGGTCGTTTCGTCTGTTTTGCTACTTTCTTCGACAGTTATAACTCCATCGTTGCTAACCTTTCCAATTGCTTCGCTGATAATTGTTCCAATCTCTTTATCCCCATTTGCACTAATGGTAGCAATTTGTAAAATACGGTCAAAATCCTCTTTTTCAATAGCGGTCGACATGAACTGTATGTAATCCACCGCTCTGTCTCGTGCTTCTTCAATTCCCTTTTTAAACATTTGAGGATTTTTAATGCTCGGCATCACTTCCATTCCTTCCTTCATCAAAGCAGTAGCTAAAATCGTAGCAGTAGTCGTTCCATCACCAGCCTCATCACACGTCTTAGCAGCTACGGTCTTTACCAATGTTGCTCCCATACGTTTCATGGGGTCGCTGGTATCATACGCTCGAGCCACCGTTACTCCGTCCTTTGTCACGTGAGGTATACCATACCCTTTATCAATAATAACTGTGTGACCAATGGGTCCCAATGTAGAAGATACGGCTTCCGCCAATTCTACAGCACCTTCATATAATTTCTTTTGTGCTTCCTGGTTGAATAAAATTTGTACGTCCATTGTTTGTTGTCTTAATCGTTTCTTTTACTATTTAACGGTGTCTTGCTTTTATATGTTTATTTATCATATTCCAACAAAAAAAAAACATTTTACCACACACTGGGCATGGTTCTTTTCTTTCAACTTTCAACCCTTTATTCCACGCTTGCATTCATTTTCTCAATCCGTGGTACTCTTCCAGGATGCAGGATCCCCCCGCACATGCAGCTGCAATTTCTGACCCAGCTTCCTTTACCGGACTTTTCCACACAATATTCGAATAATCAACCTTTCTCATCCGACAAATATGCTGCCACTTATGATACGCATTAACATGTTTAAGACAGTAAGCAGTTTGTCTCCTGTCCCCAAGCATATACTTATCAGCAAAACTGTTAAACCGTCTTACCCAGTCCTGACGCAGCTCAACCTTTCGTTTTAAGTGATCAATTACGCAATTAACGTCCGAAAAGCAAACCCCATCTATATCAACTAAGAACTTTCCGTTCTTTATGTTACTTGTAATAAAGTGGCTGATCTCCTTGTCGGTGAGTTGTAAAAGATTTGGCGCATTCCCCATAGCTGCGTTACAGGCTTCCCAAACGTCTTTAAACACATCTGCAGCATCGACTGCTAATCCGCTTGACAGAATAGCTCCTGCGCCATAGCGTTTCGCCAATTCCGTTTCATCAAGAACTTCGGTGTACGGTGCTTGGGGATAATCCAAATCACCAAACGATGATAACAGGCTGATTCCTCCGAACTCACTTCTATGTTCCCACAAGAATTCCCGTACATCGTCCCACTCTTCGGGTCTTACTGTACAGGTGTTCGAAACGTTCATTCTTAACTTGGGGTTTTCTTTCGTAGATGGGTGGTCAAAATTCGTACCGTATTCAATCCAATTCCGTTTGGTTAGGAGAACGAACTTCAAGAAGTCAATTGCTGACAAGTTCTGTTTCAACAATGCTCCTTCGGGGAGTGTAACAGGGAAGGCAATAACCTTTTCACGGTCTGGTGCCCATACGCTATCCTCAACCATATCAGGATTGACTTTCATCCATTCTTGGATAGCCTGTTCGGTATCCGAAGCCTGTATATGACGAATGTAGTGACGAGAATGTCCAGGAGTAATTCCTGACAGGGTTCCGAGCAATTGGGAACTGTTTCCAGAAGGTTTAATAACTGTACAGCGAGCAGCCGGGTTGATCCTAATCATTTTTGCTACTTTCTTATTTGTTTCAACGACTATTCTTGCTGCTCGACGCTGAACTTCAGGGTCAAATAACACCTCAGGATTTTCACATAACCCTGTTATTCCTACGCCTATCAAAGCGTCTCTTTCAGCGATCTTTTGTGACCACCTCTCCAATACTTTAAACCGAGTGTATCCTGCCTGTAAAGTACAAATAACAGAAGCTGCTTCGGCTGCTTTATATAAATCTTCAGCGGTATGTATTTTACCCCCGTTGATTTCTGCTAAATTACAGAACCCCCAACCAGAATGAATTTCACCATTCTCATCTTTTATTTGTGGAAATAATCCAACTTCTCCACAATTATGTACAAGTATTCCCGTGCAATTTTCGCAATTTTCATCACCTTTTGTAATAATGTAAAAATTATGATTATCCTCCACAGTTAAGTCATAAACAGGCTCTACACCACAAGCGACAACAGATTCAACCTTAACAGAAATTTTTATTAATTGCTTTTCAGGTTTAATATATTCCCTTTCATCAACTTCTTCAACATAAGGTTGCCCAGAAAGAACTAAATTTCTTAAATTCTCAATCTTTCCGCCAAACCTATTCTTGGACAAATTTTTAGGAAAGCGGCTATCTAATTTATTGCAATTTGCACAAGAAATATAACCACCGTTCTCATGAACTTTCTTAGCAATTTCATATAGCTCTTTATTTGTTAGCCCCTTGTATCTTCCGTTCTTTTCAAGAGTTGTAGAAATTGACATATTATTAGAATATGCTTTTACATCTTTTCTTCTAAACATTGGGTTATTTTCACCCAATATTTCAGAGGCTGATTTTTCTTGATGCAAACTTCTTTCAAGCAAATGTAAGTTCTCAATAAAATCTCCTTTGCCATTTTCAATATGGTCAATATCAAACCCTTCAGGAACTGCCCCATTAACATATTCCCAAATCATTCTGTATTGGCGAGCGTGCCCGTTACTTCTAGAACAAATAGTTCTATACTTTTCCTTTATAGTAAAAAAAGGTTGGATTTCTTTCCCAACACATTTGCAGGCTTCCAAATAAGTTCCATCTGTCAAAGCAAATTTATGATTAGGAGTACACTTAAATTTCGTTCCGTCAGAAAGTGTTACTTCCACAACTTCTTTATCACCTGTTTTAAATGCTGTCGCCTTTTTAATTTCAGGCTTCCATCTTTTCGAATTGCGTCCAGCCTTATCAATCCATTTGCCTGAATAAACTAAGAATTCAGTATTCTTTTCGGCTAGTTCCTTTATTGAAACAGCATTTCTTCCATCAGCAACAGCCACAAGAGTTTCCCCTGTAAAACAAGGATTATACACAAAATCCCTAGAATCTACAAACACAAAACCCGGTTCACCATACTTTTTCGTATATTCGTAAATACGATCAAACACTTCTTTAGGGGTGTCTGGAAGAATTGCCGCAGAGTTATTACTACGACACAATTCTGGTAAATTTGAAATCCACTGCCCTGTTTTACAGGAAGCCATTTCAACATCATCGGCGTTAAAAATACTAATCATGGCACTACGCCTAACCCCACCTGTTACGACACTGTTGGCAAATATACAAATAACATAATGAAGTTCAAATGGACGTAATTTACGCCCCTTAATCTTATCCAGAATTGAATGTACTTTGTCTATTGCAACCTTTAAAGGTTCTGGACCAGGAGCGGAAAACCCTCCACGAATAAACGCACCTTTAGGGCGAATCTTGGAATAATCAAAATCAATATCCGGAAGACCGTCATAATAAGCCGTCATCAGTTTGCCTACGGCTTCTGCCCAGCCTTCTATTGAATCAGGAATAGTAAAAAGTTCATTTGGCTGTGAATGATCGAACCCCTTTGGAACAGGAAGTTTGTTAATGTGACAATGCTGTACGCTGTATCCCACACCACAACCGCATAATAACAAATACATTACTTCTTCAAACACCCGAACCCTGTTAATGTATGTGGCGGAGCAATTATAAAATCGAGCATGCTTCTCAAGCATTAATTCTCCACCATACTGTAAGGCACGTTGCGCTCCCAATATCTTTTGATCATGGTAAAAAGTGTACGCCCGGCGAAACATATCAAGAAACTCTGGCATATCTTGAGTAGATACGACATTTCGATACTGTTTCATGTGCATGTCCATAACTCGGTTTACAGCTTGATCCCATGTTTCCTTTTGCCCTCCTGAAGTTTGAGAATATTTACTCAAGAAAACATAGTTGCCCACAATGGGGCGTGAGTCCATTTCAATCATGTTTTTCTTCTTTTGTATTATCTTGAACTATTTCTTTTGCTTGTGCAGAAATCACGCAACAGGGAATATTCCCACCTAATGTGAGAGCAAGAAAATTCCCTTGAACATTTTTATCTTTCTTTTGTGCTTCGGCTACAATAGCAGCAAATATACTACTTTGTACTTCAAGATACAAGGGTTGAGGAATGTACTTCGCTTCTCCACTCTTCCTTCGAGCTATTTTCATTCGAACCCGTTCAGATTGAAAATGAGTAGCTAAAATTTCTTCAGTAGGAAGAACACCTTCGAACGATTTAATTTTATCGCAACTTAACAGTACAATTCTGACTTCACCCTGTGGCCTCCCACCTTGAACTCTATGGGGAACCATAAGGTACAATTTAGCAGGCGTCTGCTTTTCTTTAGTTTCCATTATGCTTTTCTTTTAGTTTAACAATATATTAATTCTTTTCTCGCTCTTGTTATCCCAACGAACTTTAAGCATTTTTCCGCATACATAGCTAATTCAGTCACAGCATATTTACTGGGAATCAGCCCCGGTTCTAAAAAGAACACTCTGTCCGCTTCTAAACCCTTTGATTTGTGGATGGTACTTAAAATTATACCCCGACTGGCGTTTTCAACAAAAATGTCGTAAATAACCGACCGCACTTTGTCCAGGCTACCAAAGTATTCGTAAAGACTTAACAAAACGTTTACTTTTTCATTAACTTTATCGTAAGCCTCAGTTTTTGTTGGGTTTTTCAGACCTTTCTTAGAAAGTTTTTCTTCTAAGTCGAGGAGTATCTTTTCAAGATCAAATATATCATCAACACTGTCAATTAACGACACTAATTGATCTCCAAATTCCTTCCCAATGATTGAACATTTCTTTCCGTTTCGTATCAGACTGATAAAAGCATCAGCCAGAGGGGCATTATTACGGCACAGAATAAAATCACCTTCCCGAGCCTCGTGTATCGTACCGTTGCCTACTAGCCCCTTAGGAGCTCCGGGGGCAGCTACTATTCCACCATGGAAAACTTTACAGGCTTCATCAACAATAGACTCCGCACAACGGTATGTCATAGACAAAGGTAATTCAATCGTATTCGGGGAATTCTTTATAGCGTGCAAACTGTCCAAATTTGACCCCATAAAGGCATAGATGCTCTGCTTTTGGTCACCGACTGCCACCAATCTTCCTCTTGGGGTTCGGCATTTCTTAACTATTTCATACTGCAACGGACTAATGTCTTGACAGTTGTGTACTAAAATCCCATTCGCATAAAAATTATGATTATCCTCTACGGTAATATCGTACACATATTTCTCGTTAAGTAGCATATCTGTCACATTTGTAACTTCTAAATAAATTGGACAATCTATTCCAGTATGTTTACCTGCGGAGGAGACTCTATATTTTTGAGTTTTCACTGCCGAAGTTTCGTACTGTATAATATCCCCTACTTGTACTTCTTCAGCGTAAATATACCCTTTATCTTTTACCCAAATTTTATGATTAAATGTGCATGTAATAAAACTTCTTTCTCCATGTTTCTTGCGTTGCACTGCATTAATCTTCACACATCTCTTAGTGTTAAATGTCCTACTAAAATTTGTAACCCGCTTGTATTCTTGTTCACCTGTTTCGTGATTAAACGTTAATACTTTTACAGGCAATTTTTTTTCAACTATTTTCCCGATAGGCAAATGCTGTCCATTTTCACAAATTACAGGAATTTCATAAGGTAAACACTCGTCAAGCATTACGACATTATACTGCTTAAAACCTTTAATATCTATGTACCGAGTAGCGTAATACAGCATATCTGTAAAATCAATGGGGAGCTTTCCACCTCCATTATTTAAAAAGTAATTATCTGCTATTCGTAAATTAAGGCTACGGAGCTCTATTGCTCTCTTAGCAAGCTCTTCGTCAGCTTCCTCACCGTACCTCTCCCCCAATGCTATTACTGCCTCTATATTGTCTGGTACGAGGTTAAATCTCATGAGGTCGTAGAGTTTGCATACTTTCATTATTATTCCAGGGATACGTTTTGGATGTATTCCTTTAAAATCCATCTTTTCTTTAGCTAAACTAAAGTTTTTAGAATCATTCAAACGAAAATCTAAACTAAATGCTTTACATAACGCCGATAAAGAATAGGAATGAAGAGTTGACGCCTTCGTAATACGAGGAAGCCGATTGCTTAACTCTTCAGCAATAGACTTATTAAAAGCCAAAAAGATTGAACTCTTAATAGGAGGAGTCATCTCCGCCAACTTACACAGAGTAAACGTCTTTCCACTTCCTGCTGTCGCACTTACAAATATATTTCTATTTGTAGAACGATACTCCTCAACGATTGCCTGTTTGTATCGATCTAATTCTGCCATTTTTATACTAAATTATTTCTTCAACTTCGAAATTAACATTAAGTTTCCCTTCCAAAAAACTTTCGAAAAGATGTGTCCCATTTACCCGTTCAAGTAGCTCTTCATCGTTTGCTCTGTTACAAGGTCCGAGTTCGTATATGTCTCCCATAGAATTCAACTCTTCATATTTATCAGATTTTTCTATAAACACGTAATCTGAACTTTCGTGATAATACCAACTATATCCGTTTAAGTCTAAATCCTGTTCCCAGGAGTCCTGAGTCTTAAAATTTGCTAAAGCATCCGCAATATTATTTCCAAACACTGTTGTATCACCAAGCCCAGTTTGATGACCGGGTGTCCATACAATTTGAAATTTCATCTTAGGACGGGAAGCGATAGTCTTCAGAATTTTATTCCACAATTCAGGATTTTTCACTCCCTGCCACCCGTTCATTCTCCACTGTTGTAACCATCCGCATTTAAATGCGTTTACCACAAACTGACTGTCGCTGATAATTTTTACGTTAGTAGGAACATCGGGGTCTATCATACAAAGGGCTTCAAAAACCGCCATCATTTCCATTCGAGTTGTGGTCGTGTTCCAATATCCCCTGCGAAGTGTTACATAAGATTCCCCAGCAGTAAGGTACACTCCAAATCCTCCACACTTCCTTCCCTTTGTGGTACAACTTCCATCTGTGTATATAGTAATTAATTCCCGATTAATTAATTCCATGGCTATGCAAGAATTTGTTCCAATCATGATGATCGGACTCAGAATTAAACACCTCAACAGGTTTTTCATGACACTCTGTTATCGAATCAATAGATTCTCTATTGGATTTGTTTGGCTCTTCTTTTGCTGTTAGACAATCATACGCGCCCCCATACACAAAATGAGCTTCACCATCTGCTGAACGGACAACTAACCAATCACGACCAACACCCTCTACCACCCCAACAGTGTCTACATAATCTGAACCTATACAGGCAAGATTTGCAATCGTTTGACCTACTACGAAATTTTTCATAACTCACGAATTTTTAAACCATGTATATTAACCCACCCCATCTTCCTTAATACAGTTTCTACGTCGGAAGATGAATTTGCATCTACAATTTCACATTGCTTTTTAATTTGTTCTTTACGTTGTTTAGAACCAAAGAATTTAGCTTTAAAAGTCTTCATCGAAATCATTTTTGTTTGTTTCTTAAAAATTTTCTTGTTAAAAGTTCTTCTTCGCTCATTCCTCCATTAACTACACCCGTTATCAAACTTTTATCGAATATAATATTCTTCATTTCCATGTCTATTGTTTCTGTCGATAAAAGATATGTAATATTTATACTATTTCGCTGCCCCATTCGTTCCAATCGTGAATTAACCTGCTCTATATCAGTAGATTTATTAGGTAATTCGATATAAATCATATTGCTACAATTCTCCTGTAATCCGTCTGTACCTGTTCCAGCAGACTGTATATTAGCAAACAATACAGGGCATTCCCCACGTGAAAACTTTTCAACGATTTCTTGCTTCTTTACAGCCGATATACCTCCCTGAATAACGGGGGCTTTAAAAACCTCGGCTAACTTTTGTAATGGTTCTCTATGGACCCCAAAAACCAGTAATTGTTCGTTTTCATTAGCTTCTAACCATTCCTTGATATAAGTAATGATAAAAAGTAACTTCCCTTCTATACTTAGTCGTTTTAATGTTTGTAACATTACAAGATGGGGAGCATTTACAGCACTATTTGCTTTTTCAATATCTATCTTTTCAAGATATGCTAGCAGGTTAGATTCAGCCCTTTGATATTCCCTTAAATTGCTGATAGGAGCATCAATTGTCTGAGTAATAAGAGGGGGTAACTCATCAAGTACATCTCTCTTATTCCGTCGAATATAGCCACCCATTCGTAACAACTCATGCAATTCCTCGAGATTACTAAATCCACTACAATCAAATCCATAGGGTGTACGTTTCATATTACAATACCGAAACTTAAATTCTTGGCTTGAGCCAAATATGTCTTCAAATCGTCTGATTATTTTAAACGGTTGAATCAAATCAGCCGGGCGATTCTGGGTGAGCGTACCTGTTAAACCCCAAACATGTTGTATTCTAGCAGTTATCTTCTTAGCCATTTTCGTCCGTAGAGCTTTTTCAGACTTTAGGAAATGAATTTCATCTATCGCACAAGCTGCCCATCGCTTTTTTAAAAGCTCTTGAAACTTAGCAGTTGGCTTTTCCATATTTCTTTCTCCTAAGATATCGAAATTAATTATAACAACATCATTTTCCCATACGGCTGGATCAAATTTCTTCTTTCGCTCGATAACTCCTACTTTTCTGTCAGGGTTCCACTTTAGCCACTCCTTTTTCCAATTGTACTTTACCGAAGCTGGAGAAATTACAAGCGTAGGAAAAGCGTCAAGCAATTCAATCGTAACTATTTGCTGACCTGTTTTACCTAAACCACACCCATCACCATTAATACAGTTTCCATGATTAATCATGTAAGCTATCCCCTCACATTGATAAGGGCGAGGCATCCTCTTTAAACCAATTTCAAGGCACGCTTTATGTACTTCCTCAGCAGTTATCTCCTTGGGCGGTTCTACGTACTCTAAGACGCGCTTTGAAGGGGTATACTGTATCCCTTCAGTAAAGTTATTTTTTCGTAACCACTCCATTAACGGATTTAAAACCACTAAAGAGAATGGTATATACCATTCTCTGTTAGCGGGGTTATAACCCGCACCATTAAACGCTTTCACCTGTTTAACGAGTGCTGGGTCATAACTAAAACCTACAAAAAACCATTTACTATCTCGATAATAATATCTCATTTGTAAATTCTTCTCGATTCACAATCCGAATCCCTCGTTTACGAGCTGTATCCATTTTCGACGATGTACTGTTCAAATCTTTAACAACTAAAAGCGTACATTCTTTCGTTACACTGTTCAACACCACGTGACCTTTAGCTATTAAAGTGCTTTCAAGTTCTTTATCCCTGAACCCGGTAAAACATACATACATACGCTCCCCGTCAACTGGAGATGTTTGTTTAGGGCTTTGAATATAGGAAAAATTCACCTTGAATTGTTTAATCCGTCGTTTCCTTTGCAAACCTTCCACGAAAACTTTTGCTATTGTTTGTCCTATACCCGGAATTTTGACAAGAGTATCTATCAAATAACGCATTTCAACAGAATTATCAAGATGAATATCCTCCCTGATAATATGATGAACATCTTCTTCGGATAAATTATCAAGAATCTTTTGGCAGGTAGTTTCAGCAATCTTGCCATCAAAAATGTTTAAAGCAGCCAAATAACGAGCATACGGCACGCCCTCAGTAATAACCCGCATAATTTGCTTACTCACGACTCTACCATTAATTTCCCCTAATAACTCTTGGAGTTGATCCGTCTGTAAAGATATAATTGAATCAACAGTTTTATACCCGGCGTTATATAATTTACGAAGTGTTGGCTCTTCAAACTCTTCACAACCCATTGTGCGGAAAAAATAAACCAATTCACTGATAACTTTTTCTTTACACTCTGAATTTAAACATACCAGATTTACCATTGTCGTATCCCATTTTAAAGGTTCTCCGCAAGAAGGGCACACGACACATTCATCCATAAATTGTTCAAAAACGTTATTATTAAACGAAAGAGTTTTTAAGTGCTTAGGAATCACATCTCCACCTCGTGTAATTTCAATAAGTGCTCCTTTACAAATTCGATTATCGATCATGTACGACATATTATACCCTGTTACGCGATTCACCGTGGCTCCATTAATTTCAACTGGATTGACAAGAATAACGGGGTTGACCACTCCAGTCTTCCCAACGCCTAATTCGATCCCTGTCACTCGAGTTTGATACGCATCACACCACTCTTCCCTTTTAAAGGCAATAGCATAAGCAGGATTTCCATTAGGCAAACGCCCCAACTTTTCACGAATTTCATATTCGTTAACTTCAATAACAACTCCGTCAATTTTATATTCATCATCAAACCTGTCATGAAGTTCTTTATCTAAAAATATGTTTAACTCATCATCCGAAAGTTCTAGAATTTCTTCAATAAAAACCTCAACTGAATCAGAAACATTTTTCCCATAGATTTCCTTCATTTCAGCAAGTTGTTCCCCTTTGTTAAGGGGTAGGTCAGAACCATAACGAATAAAATCTACATTCCTTATATAAGGGCTATGGTAACCGCCTGGAGCGTTAAATAATCCAGCCACCATGTTTCTAGCATTCTTGTATTCAAATTTTGGATTATCTTGGAGTTGAGCAAATGTTATTTTCTTGATAATTGCTTCTCCCCAAGTATAATCTGGATGAGCATATTTAGAATTATCGGAGTGCACTGAATTCATTCTTGAAAAATGTTTGTCACTTTTCTGCCCCTCGACCCCATCACCCCGTGTCCACGCCTTATGTGTTAATTCATCGACTATCAAACTAATCCCATCAAACTTAGGAGTTGAAACTACTTCCCTACACCCGGCTGCGCTCATCTTCTCAAGCCACTTCCTAAAGGCTTGAACAGTCTTTATCTTTTCCAAACTATACATAGGAAGAGGAAGTTTCTCCATGCGTTCTGTCGGTTGTTCAACTATGCCTCGTTTAAAAAATTCATCCTGAGGGCTATTCTCCCATAACACTTCGACTAAATGGTCATATTCAATATCTGAAATTTGGGGTTTTCCTTTACGATAAGCCTCATTAAAGGCGATAAGGTCATCCCGAAGGGAATTGATTTTTGATTTGCTTAACTGTTCCATACGAAATTATTTAGATTCTTGTTTTTGACAATTACTGATTATGGTGACAATTCTGTTGTCTACTTTAAAAGTGTGTACACTATACAGAAGATTTTCTTCTTCCTCGTCCCATATCCAATACATAGAAGATTGATTATTGTGTTTCATCAATTCTTTGCCTTGTTTTCTTGCGATACGAGCAGCCTCTCTTGCTGACGTTGTTTCCACTGTTATTGTATCGCCTCCGTTGAATTGAATATTGAACTTTTTCATGATGTACTATATTTTGTTTGACATTACAAATATAGTCATTTCATCGAAAACCACAATGAAAAATCAATAATTTTCAAATTCTTTTTCGGAAATTTCTTTCAATACTTCAACAGCCCGAAACTCACTTGGTGTACCTGTATATTCTCGTTTAACAATTTTCCCACCTTTTGATTTTACTCTTAAATGAGGATAATTAGTAAAATCATAGGCAACCTCATCTATTTCATCTACAAGATATACCTTTTCACCCTTGTTTAACCGTTCACGAATTTCTTTTCTTTTGTTCATAGCTTTATGTTTCTTACCTGATTATAATAACGTACACTTTCTTCTTGAAGTTGTAAAAATTCCTCAGAAAATGGATCAATCACTCTCATTTTCTCATACAACTCATGTCCTCTTCCGCCTGGAATGCCTTTAGAATGAGCCTGTATGTAATTGTATATTTCATCTCCCAGCAACTTTCTTGCCAATGATTCTTTTTCTTTAGCATAAATCATCAAGGGGGTGTTTATCTGAATCTCCCCAACAGTTCCATTAGAAAACCGAATGTTTAATAAGCGTCCAGAATAACCACTATACTTGTCAGGAGTTTGAATTTTATCCCGAATAACATCAAACTTTTTATAAACCTGCTTCAACACCTCATCAATCTTCTCATCGGTTGTAATAAATGTATTACGAACAATATCCATCACCGAAGTGACCTTAGACCCGTTTCCTTGAATTTTCCGATAAATACTATCGTAAGATTTGATATTTACCGAGGTTACCCGGCAACCAACCTCGCGTGCTATTTCGGTACCCTTCTTTCCAAATTCTGAAACATTCTCGGTTACTTTATATACGTATGATGAAATCTCTGTATTTACAAGCTCCTCTTTTCTTGCAGCGTGCCCATAACGCTGTCCCACGCGATGTTTCCGTCTGTTTTCAGCGTTATCTACATAAATGCCGTTTCTTGACTTTAATATGTTACTTTCCAATAATCCGTTTATATACTTCATATAGCTTGTTATATGCTAAGTTATATTTCTCCAACCGTATCTTTGCTTGAGCTTCATCTTCTGATAAAAACATTCGAGCCGGGTCAGTATTATCCTCAATATCTTTCAACTTGACAAATATCGCTAAAACATTTCCAGAATCCGCAATTCTTTGTATGTACTCCTGGTAGGGAATGCGTTTATCATGAACTAATAAACCCAAAGCCTCTAACACACACGCCGGAAATATATTCAACGTTTTTAGCTCTTCCAATGTAACAGACGAATCCTCGATTACATCGTGTAAAACTGCTACTACCTTTTGCTCTTGAGTTTCACACTTTAATGCAACAGTCAATGGATGACAAATATAATCAACCCCTGCCTTATCTTTTTGCTCCTTATGAGCCTTAACTGCTATTTCTACTGCTTTTCTGAACATAGTAATGATTTATTTACGACACAAATATAATCATCTTTTCGGTAGAAACAAAGATTTCCCAAGAATTTACCGATTTAAATCAACCCTAGTGATCCACATATAATCCTCCGTTCCGAACATAAAATTTTCCTTCGGAATTGACTGAACACGTTCCATCAATCGCCGTTCTGTCATCCCATCAGCAAAATTCATTCCAATATTCTGAACTAATTTCGTGATGTCCTGCATATCGTGTGCTTCATTGTAACGTGTTTCACGTGTTTTCAACCGTATCTCTCTCCCCATATAGGCACGATACTCTCCCATTACATTCAGTACCAATATGGTACAGTCGCAATTCATTACAAGCCCTTTACAGGCATCTAAAAAGATTTCTTTCTCATTCATTTTTACCTAACATTTTATTCATTGCTTTACGTTTCCTGAACTCTTTTTCATCCCCAGCCCCTCGTTTAATTTCTTTATCAAACCGTTGACGAAGTATTTCCTGTTTTTTATCGTCAGGTAGTCCTCCAAAGGCATTAACACTAAAGTCTGGTATTTTACTCTCTTCCTCTTGAAAAACCATTGATTCGCCACAATTAGAACATTTAGGAGCTGACCCTATAAATTCAGGTATCATCTTTTCTTGTTCCTTGTTATATTTCATACGATAAGGAACAATCGTCTTATAATTCTCACACCCTTTTGGGCATACGACTACGAATTTCATAAGTAATGCCTCCTTCCATATTCAGCTATTAACAAACTATCTGTAAGGTTATCATCAGGTTTTTTACACTTAGGTGTCCGCCTTAAATCTTGCTTAGGAAACAATCTTTTAGCTGCCATAACGGACATCACCTTTTTATCTGGGTTTACCTTAACCCCTTCATACATTTCTTTCTGCCACTTTTTAGGTGTAACTAAAACAATCGGTAAACCACACATAGTAAATGCCATACGAATAACACCACACACAAAGCCAAAATTCCAAGTAGCACCAGCACTACTGTTATACAAGGCATGCACATCCTCAATAACCACAATCGTATTCTTTTCATTACAACCTTCCGATATTTTAATTATAAGTTCCGATAACCCATTTAAATCTACCTCCTTACCAATTTTTGGCATGGGGAAATGTTGAATCCCCATGCTCTTCATAACGGTAATATATCCTTCTTTTCCAGGGTCAACCCCTATAACTATTTGATTCTCTTTCATATTGCTTACAATATCTTTTTCTTGCTGTTATCCTTCTTTTATGTAATTTACAATACATATATGCTTTATCTTCAACAACTTTACTATAATAATGTTTACAATAGGAACAATGTTTATCACTCAATGTAACTGTATCCATTTTCTTTAACAACTGTTAACGTTCTTACTCCGGCTCGTATGTTCATCACATGACTAATTACATACACTGGATAGCCAACTCCCTCAAGAGATTCAAGTAGGAGAGCCAAGCCAAGAGGATCAGTCCCTTCAAGAACTTCATCAATCGTCAAGAAATGAAGCCCACCCCATTCATTCGTTCCGTTTATCATTTCTTGTATAGCCTGTATCAACGCAACCTCAATCCGAGCACGTTCACCTCCACTGAATGACCAAAACGATTTATATTCCCCCTCTCCATTTATAACGCTCACCGTTATTTCTGACTTAATACGCCCCTTTGAATCACGTTTAAACCCCTCAATCGACAGCAACAGTTCTGAACGTTGTTTTTGTAAAGCTAAATTCGCAAAGTTCTGAATAATCCTTAATTGTTCACAAGCTAAAGACATCTTAAACTCTTTAAACCGAACCCCCCACTGAACATTATCCGATATCTGTTTCTGAATTTTCTCAAATTCGGCTTCGGCTTTACGCAACTTTTTCGTTGTCAAAGTAACAAGCCCTTCCAATTCTTCTTCACGAGTCTTCAGCTCTTCAGCTTCTAATTTATCAAGACTGATAACTAACGCTTCACTCTCTCGTTCACAACGCTCCTTCTTCTTTTCGTTGTCAGAAATTTCTGCTTCAAAATTCTTGATTAATTGTTGTGTACGTTGAACTTCACCTTTTAGTTTACTAATAGTAGATTCAACTTCACGAATCGCCCGTATTGTCCCCTGCTCTTCTAAGCGAACCTGACAGGTTTCATCATCAAATTTCTTTATTTTGGCGGACAGTTTATTTAAACTTTCTATTGCATTTTCGGCTACTTTCTTTTCTTTATCTATGTGAATAGAACAGTCCTTAATTTCCTTCTTGATTTGAGCAACGCTTTTCTCAGGGTCTTGAATCAAAAACTCATGACTACATTTTGGACATGTTACTGTCCCTTTTAGAATAGCTGACAACCGATTAACTTCCGATTCAAGACGAGCAGCGTTTTTCTGGGCAGTCTGCTTATACGCACGTAATTCCTCAACTTTATTATCAGTCGATTGACGCTCTTCATTAATTTTTTGATAACGCTCTCGGTAATCAACGGATTCAAGATTTTCAAGTTCTTTTAAAGCATAATCAATCTTCTTTTGTATTCCCCTGATGGTTTCTTTAGAAGACTTAATACCTGTTTGAGCTAACTTAATATTTTCTTCGGCTCTATCATATTCATTAACAGTCTCGTCTATTCGATCGTTTATAGACTCTATTTGCAATAATTTTTCCTCTTCAAGGTTACGCTCTCGCTCTGCAGCTAATTGTTCGTTATAGACGCTTAATTCACCCTCTATTCGGTTTTTGTTAGCCTCAGCCGTTTTAACCTGAGCCTCCAATGGTTTGTTTCTTTCTTTAATTAAATCATCAGCGTCATCAAGCTGTTCAGCTTTAATAAACCTTGAAATCAACGATAACTTATCGGTATTAGGAGAAGAAACAAACGATTTAAAATTCTCCTTGTTAATAATGTAGTAGTTCTTTAAATCATCTGCTGATATTCCTATCCATTTAAGAATGAAAGCATTTCCATCGGATAACGTTCCAAATTTTACAGAATCAAGCTCTTCATTAATTGTCAATTCCAACGAAGCTGATCCCTTTATACGCAATGTACGATGAATATTCAAAGTCTCTTTACGAATGGGGCAATAAATATCGAGCCAAATATTTGCTTCTTCTTCGCCCCATGTAATCAAATCCCGGTCTAATGTTTGCTTCCGTAACGGTGTAGCCAGGATTGCATAAGCAATTCCAGCCATCATTGTACTTTTACCAGCACCGTTCGTTTCCTTTGACTCGATTTCAGTCAGATTTTTCCCTTTGATTAAAACAGGCTCGTTCACGAAAGTGTGTTCTAGATTCTTAAACGACAGAAAATTTTCTAACTGTAAATAACGGAGTTCCATACTAAATCACTTTTGAAATTTCTTCTTCAATTTGTTCTAATAATTCAGGATTATCTAATAAGGACTCTCGTGCCCGTTCAGCTCCCTGACCAATGTTTGTTCCCTGATACTTGTAAAAAGAACCAGCTTTTTCAATAATTTTATGATCAATAGCCACCTGTAACACTTCAGATGCCCGGTCTATTCCCTCTCCAAACCGAATATCAAACTCAGCTTTACGCAATGGAGGAGCAACCTTATTTTTACATACTTTCACTTTCACGTGATTAGCGGTTTCTTCTCCTTTATCGCCGATTGTTCCAGCTTTTGTTACTTCTAAAACCTGAGAAGTATAAAAGCCTAAAGCCTTTCCTCCAGGAGTGGTTGTGGGGTTCCCATAGGCAATTCCTATTTTCTCCCTGAATTGATTGATAAAAATTAAAAGAAGATTGTTAGCTTTTACATCACCTACGAAGCCTGGAAGCCACGCTGACATCAGCCGGGCTAATACCCCCATCTTAGCATCCCCAACGTCAGCTTCAAGATAACATTTAGGAAACATCGCAGCAACACTGTCCATAACAACTGCACACACGTCTTTTGATTTAATTACTTCTCGAATAATCTCAAGGCACTCCTCAGCAGTACCCGGTTGAGTTAGCAAAAATTTATCTGGGGCAATGTCCACTCCCAACGCCTCAACATAGTCCATATCTATGGCATTTTCCTTATCAATGTAAACAACTGCCTTTCCGGTTTCCTTCTGAGCCTCTCGGCAAGCAGTTAAAGCCAAAGTGGTTTTTCCGCTAGACTCGTACCCTCTGATCTCAATCAAACGCCCTCGGGCATAGCCCCCTCCCAACGCCATGTCAAGAGACAAACTTCCGGAAGATACAAAGTCAACTCCTTGCTGGTTATTTCCGGCTATAACTTCCTTCCCAAACTTCTTTTGAAGGGAAGATACCAAATCTTCTACTCCCATTTCATTATCTGTTTTAATAGTTCGAAACCTTCTTTATAATTATACCCTTTGTCATCGCAGAAAGCCTTAAATTTCTCCGAAATATCAGACCCATTAAGTTCCTGCACAGTTTCGGCTTCTTCTGTTTCGGTCACTTCAATGTCGGTGTATTTGGCTTTCACCGAAATTCCATTCTCCGTAAACCATTTTTTATTCACCCCCTTTACAGCTTGCTGATCCCCTATTAATGTGACCCGAATTTTAGCGTCGTTTGTATCCGTTTTAGCCAACGCCATCATCTCCTCCTTAGTTACGGTCGTGAGGTCGACTTTTATCTCTTTATACGGAACAAAATCAGCTTTCACAAACTCCGTAGACAAATCATCGTATAGAATTGTAAATCCTTTATTTTCATTCTCCCCAAAATTATTCTGACGAGTACTCGGTAAATGAAATACATTGGAAGCAGGCTGCTGAGCATCGTGATAATGCCCTAAAAACACTTTTCCGTAATGTTTAAACAACGATGTCTGAATTTTATTATTCACCTTCTTCCCGTCATTGTTAATTGAACCCTGGACGGCGGTATGACTGAACAAAACAGAACGTTTTGATTTAGGTTTAGGAAGGTTGTTGAATCTTTCGAGCCACACGTCCTGACTATAAAAAGGTATGAAATGAAATTCGATATCACCAGTTCCAAAATCAAATTCCGAAGCTTCTTCTATCTCGGCTAAATAAAACGCAGGATGATGTTTAAACGGGGTTAAAAAGCTGCTGTCTCTTTCGTAATTCGTTTTGTCATGATTACCCGGTATACATAAAATTTGTATTCCTTCTTCACGATATAAAGCTATCATTTCCGTTAAACATGTAAGCAATTCCTCACGTTGGCTCAAACGTGAGTCAAAAATATCCCCCAGCCATATTACATGTCCAATATCATACTTCTTAGCCAGTTCAATTTCCTGACAAGCCAAATCCATTAATTCGGAAGCATTTTCCTCTTTTAAATGCTTATCTGTGCTAATTATCGCAATTGGTTTTTTCATAAGAACAATGAAGCCCGATATGATTTACCGGGCTTCCTGAATTTTAAGGTTACTTCTTTTCTCTCTTCTGACGTAATGCCCGGATACGCTCAACAGCACTCATTCCTGATGAACTATTAGCATCTTCCGGGGGGTTCACACCTTTAGGTTTTCCCACACGAGGCTTAGGAGCTTCAGCTTCCGGCTCTACTTCGGGTTCGGGGTCTTCCTCTGAAGTAGGATCTTCTTCCTCACCCCATCCGTCTACGTGAGGAATATCATAGCCCAAGTCTTCATGCTTAAGTGATAACTGATACGCTTCCTCAAGTTCATCACCCTCAAGTTCAAGTTCCTCATACCCCTCACCATACTGTTCAATAAACTCTTTGTTTACGATCGCCAACTTTTCTTCTGGTGTGGGTTCTGATTTCTTTTTAGAGGGTAATCCCTTTCCCCTCTGTGTAGCTTTCACAGACACCTTCTTAGCTGTTTTAACAGGTTTTTCTTCATCATCCCCAAACGGTAAATCATCATCTCCTTCTTTAATTCCTTTACTATCGATTTTTTCCACAAGGTTTGACATCTCCTCAACTTTGTCAAGGAAGTCTTCCTGGGCAAAAATATTGTAGGAAGGATTTGCTTCATCAAAGCGTTTCAGACCGTCAAGAGCTAAGTCAAAGTCACGTTTCGAATAACAATCAACATACAGCTTTTTCAAGCTCGGATAAGTTTCAAGCTCTTCAAGAACCTTGTCTGTTACGGCATGTTCAGCAAAATAATCATCCCACCCTTGGCTGCGTTTCAACGGTAAAGATTTCAGAGTTTCAACTGTTTTACCCTTTTCATCTTTCCCACGGTCATACTGGATAGGGAATCCGTTTTCAGGATCGCTGAACACATCAATCGCAACTGTATCATTCTGTTCACAAAGATCAGCCGACTCTTTATTAAGAGCTTCCATCTGTTTCGGCTTCAGACTGTCACGGTAAATCTTACCTTCAATAAGCGCATAATATATGTACTCACGCTGAGGACGAATCCCCCATACCCATTTACCGCCCATTTTGTACCCGGTAATCGGGTTCAAAAATTTTTGCCTGTCATCCTTGTCCTGAATCTGCTCAGCGAGTTCATATACCCGTTTAATATATTCATCGATGATATCAAACGGCATCTTACCGTGAAGCGTTGCAATAAAGATTTTCTTTTGTTTAACTTCTTTTCCGATAACATCCCCGTTTTCGTCTTTCTTTTCTACTTCACAATCCAATTTAGCTGTCAGCATAGGAACGTAGGGGCTGTCGCCCGGTTCATGTGCAGGAAGAACACGTTTGATTGTAATACCATCTCTATTTTTCCAAAAGGGTGCATATTCCCCTTTTCCACCACCATAATAGGTGTCGTACTTTTTAGCTTCTTTCGTAGCTGACTGTACGGTTTGCAGCGTCGCTGCCCGATACTTACTTCTATCAATCGGCATAATTTTGAAATTTAATTAACTAAGATAATCAGTAACATTCTTTTTGATTTCCTCATTCACTTTTCGGAGCTCTTTTAAAAACTCTTTCATGTCCGAAGCAACTTTACCTGCTTCCATGTAACATACCTTTTCAACAGCAATATCTAATGACAACCCAAAAGCCACATCGTCCATCTTACCTTCGGGGTGACGTTTACTTTCTGATGGCTTTAATTCATACAAATCAAATCTATCGGGAGCTGCTTCGCAGGGTTTCACATAAAATCTTTCTGTGAGCTTAATGTAACCTTCAAATAAATTTTTTTTCCTACTCATTACGAAATTGTTTTATTGTTTAACTATTAATTTAACGTTATAAAACGTACTTAAAGTTTCGAATATCCAAAGAAATTATCTTAGAATCCTTGCTTTTTAACTAAGAAAGTATTAACCTTACCTTCTACTAACTCATTTAAAAACTCCGCTGGGGTAACAGGTTTAAGAAGATTGTTCAGCTTTTTTGACTTGTCCTGAATTGCCCACTGTAACGCATCAAGTATTCCAAAATTCTTCTGAGCATTAATGTACTCAACGCACAAATTCTGATAATCCTCATCTAATAGGAGAGCTTCATCAAGAGCCTTTTCAGACAATTTAATCTCTTCGCCTTCAATCTCAAATTTACCCTGATTTCGGTTGGCTTCACTTCTCCATTGTTTCTTTAACTCGGCTTCGCATACATCGCGTTCTAATTTCTTTTCGTTCATTGTGCATTCAGCATCTGCACGTAACATACCTACCTTATTCAACAAAGCACTAATCGTAACGGCTTCTCCATACAAATTTTCATAATTTATTGATGTCAACTGGTCGATATCAACTCGCTCTTCAAAACCATTAGTCACGAGTGTAACTGGGGTTGTTCCAAAATGTGTTGTAATTTCCATAACTTATTTTTCACTAAATTTATAACGTGAGGCTCACGATATTCGTTTCATAATTCGCCCTCAATATGTTTTGCTCTTTACGGTTATCCCAGGTTAGCGATCCACTAATAATCATCAAATTTGCCTTCCCGGTCAGCAACGACTCTAACTGCTTATATTCAGTCTGGAATATCATCACCTCTAAAAATTCGTAATTAGACTCAAGGGTTAATTTACACATAACTTCTCCTTTACGTGTCTTTTTAATCTCCATTTCAGTAACGTAACCCGCAACTATTACATAGCCATTATTCGGTCTATTATCGGTGTCTAAGCACTCCTCAAACGATACATACTCGTAATTAGTGGCAAAGTTACCTTCTCCGTATCGTTTATAAATAGCATCGTAGTCGAAGAACGCTAAACCTGAAAGTTTCTTTTGTAAAAGTGCCCACCACCAATTATCATTTAAATGGCGATCTGCCCCAACTAACACTTCATCGTCTTCCTTTACATCGCTATTAGTGGCTCCAAGGAACTGTACTAACAAATCAACGCGCTGGTAGGGGTGAGTTATATTCTCAAGACTGTCAAACGCCCCAGCCAAAATCAAATTTCTAATAATACGACTATTCACCGCCGAACCTTTCCACTTATGTCGTGTAATAAAGTCGTTTAATGAGAAGTACTGGCCATTTTCTTCCCGCTCCTTTATAATTTGTGAGGCTGCTTTTTCGGCTATCTGTTTCACTCCTGAAATTGACCAATACAAGGCTTTAGCCTTAAAATCAATCACAACGTCAGTATGGGATATGTTAATATCTACTGTCTTTACAGTGCAAGCTCCAGTCTTATTAATCTCAGCAATATAACGAGGGTAGTCTAAATCTTGTGCATACTTAAATGCTACCGACCAATATTCAATAGGATAGTGAACTTTTATCCACTGTGAAATGTAACCTGTTATCGCATAGGCAGCAGCGTGGCTTCGATTAAATAGATACGTCGAAGCCTTATCAATAGCGTCCCATACCTTTTCACTATATTCCTGGCTTACGCCATAATTATCCCGATAATAAGGAATAAACCGTTCTTTATACTGCTGAAGAGCTTCATACTTCTTCTTCACCATCGCCTTACGCACGTCATCTGCTTCCACCAATGACAACCCTCCTAACTCACGGCATAGCTGCATAATTTGTTCCTGATAGCAATTCGCTACCACACAGCCACTTACGGTAAAGCTATGTATGTTTTCAACGCTTAAATCATATACTCGTTTAGGAAGTTCTAATTCAACCACACGCTTCACCCTACCCCATCCATAATTTGTTGATGATTTTCGTTTTAGCTTCTTAGTATCAAATAATCTTAATGGGAGAATATGGTTAATATCATTCCAACTTACAGCCATCGCATCTTTTTGGTGAAAAAATGAAGAATGTACGCCGTATGACTGCAAACCCATGTACACATCTTTTAGCAATTCTTTATTACACATTCTTAATGTGTAATTTGTTAAACATCCATCACCCTCCAATAAACCTGCAAGCATGGATAGAGAATAATTTACGGGCAACCTCTTTGTATAACAAGTTTGCCCCCAAATGCCCCATTTCTTTAATAACTGAATAAACGGGTTAGGCTTGTAATCCTTATTAAAATACCCATTATTTCCATGCCTGCTTTTTACGGACACTCTGGTGGAGACGCCAATTCTACCCGATTTATGTTTATGTGGATATTCTTTTATATCCACGGTAACATCAGATAACAATTCAAGTAGCAAATTCTTAATTTTTTCCGCAACCCTCTTATTGGATACGGAAAAATACGGCGTGGAGCCACAAGTACCCTCCGCTAAGAAAAAACCTATAAGCCAGTGTTCAAGGTTTTCTTTTTCGGTTAAATTATCAATCCTTGCGGGCTGTTCAAACCAACAACATAACTCATCATTTTTAACCAAATTTTGAGCCTCAACCCAACCCCTCTTTGTTAATAACTTATGATTAGGGGTACAAACAACTTCACGCCCAAAATTAGACACAACCCTCACCACTTCACGCATACCATTATCTTTTTTAAGGTACACGGTTTGATAGCTGCCATCTTCAGTTTTAACCCTATCTTTTCCTGGAATAATGTCTTGAATTTTTACCAACCCACGCTCCGTCAATACTTCACTGTCTTCTGCAATGCAAAACACTCCATAAGTGTTTTGCAACACTGCTTCCGTACCAACGAAATACTCTACCTTCTGATTACCTTCTTTACGAGAGACATACTCGTTGTGAAAATTATTTTCCATCGCTCCAGGGCGATACAATGAAATAGCTGCAATCAAATCCTCTATATTCTCTGGCTTCATTTGTTTACAATACCCCGTCAATCCGCTACTTCCAAAGTGAAAATTGTCCTCGTTCCACCCATTCTGAAAATACCTGTACACTTCAACATCATCAAGAGGTACGCTGAAAATATCAAGGTCAACGTCTTCATTCTCCTTGATAAGTCTTACCATATCCTGAAACTTATCAAACTGTTTTACCCCTAACACGTCCTCTTTCAAAAATCCCGCTGCGTCCATTTCGCCACCTTCCCACTCTGTCACGTAGTCTTCTCCCTGCTTCCTGATAGGAACCCACCGGAACATATCATGTTCATCAGAAAATACCATCATTGCACAGGCATGAATTGATTGCGCTTTAGGAGCTGGCATAATCAACATCACTTCATTTATCAAGTCGGGGTGAGCTTTTACGAACTCTTTAACCCGGCTATGAGCACAAGCAATCTTAAACAAGTCTTCAGGCTTTCGATCCTTTACGTCGAACACCTTCATCATCTCGTTTGTTTCTTGAAAATTCAACCCATATACACGAGCCATATCTTTAATGGCTGCTCTCAACTGTAATGCACTGTACGTTCCTACTGAGCAAACCTGTTTCCATCCGTACCGTTCTTCCATGTACTTTTTCACACGAGGTCTGTCCTCACCGGGGTAATCGCAGTCAATATCAGGGAGGGATACCTTAACACGTCCTGCATTCAAAAAACGCTCAAACAATAAGTCGTATTTCATTGGGTCCAACTTTGTAATCCCCAATAAGTAGGAAACAAGGCAACCCCCTGCAGAACCACGGCTAATACCTGTCATTATCCCATTACAATGGCACCAGTTTATAATGTCCCATGTAATTAAGAAATAATCAATCGCCTCTCCTAGCTTAATAACACCTACTTCACGATCTATTCGCTCTGCTATGACATCATCACCCCAGTCCTCAAGTAAGTCTGGGTGTGCCTCTAGCCCTTTCTCAATAAGAGACCAAAAGAGATCTTCATTCGTTTCAAACTGTGAAGCCTCTTCCGGAGTCATTTTGTAGCGGGGTAAATGACGCTTCTTTACTTCAATTGTAAAATCAATTGCATCAGCAATATCTTTCAATAAATCAACTGCGTCGGTGAATCTTGAATAAGCGTCTTCAAATCCCTGTTCAGTGTCAGGAAACATAGAAGCTAACTCAAGAAAATATTGGTCGTTAGCTTTAAAGTATTGATTGTCACTATCGTACGCAGTTGTACCCCCTATACTCTGTAACCGAGGTCTTATACAACTATATTCTTCGTCTAAGTACCAAGCGTCTATTGACGCCACAGGAACTAAATTTCTGTCTTTAAAGAAGGCTTTCAGGTTCTTTAAATACTTTTCATCCCGACTATTATCAGTATATTCAACGGGATCAAGTTGATATATTACAGCATCAAGACCTAACCCTTTCAGTCTTGAATAATCAAGCGTTTTAGGATCAAGAAATAATACTAAATCATCATTATTACGAGTAACAGCATTAAAGTCAGAAAGACTGATATATTTGGGATTGTCGCAATTGATAAACTTATTAATTGTCAATAAGTCCCTCCAACCCTTTTCATTTCGGGCATATACTTTAACCGTAAAACGATAATCGTTAGGCTCATCGTAGACAGTACATTCCATTCCAATCACACTCTTCAACCCATTCTTTTGACACTCCTCCTGAAATTTAAGTGCCCCGGCTAAACTGTTTTTCTCACAAATTCCCAACGTATGTACCCCTAGAAATTTTGCCTTATGACACCATTCGCTATATGGTCCAGAGCCAGAAGTTATTTCATATTGTCCGTGAACTCCTAAGAAAACCTCCGTAGGAATTTCCTGAGCAGCTTGCCCTACATACTTTAACCGAATTAACTTTACATCGTTTTCTTTCCCCCTAGGGAGCATATAATACACTCCTCCGAAACGATAAGCATAATAGTCACATTCAGTTCCTACTGATTCTCCACCTCTATCACTGGCTGGAATACCTACAAAATTAAAGTCGTCATCAAATAACGCTCCATCATAGGCAGGTTTATATAACTCAAATGTACTACCACCAATTTCAACAATGCCTTCGTCAACAACCGTGTAGCACATTAAATTCTTTTCAAGGTAATCAAGAAATTCTTTCATCTACTAACATTTCATAAAGTTGTTCAGTAATATCGTCACCATCTTTAAAACCTAATTCAACAAAATGCCTAGCAAGTAATTCACTGGTATGATTGTTTAGTTCGTATTTACCTGACTTAAAATTACAGAAAATTATTTCAACTTCTTTTGAAGTCATTTTTGCAATATCAAAAATAACTTCAACTTCCTCTAAGAAACGTACAGAACCGAAAACAATATTAGCTCGATAAGCATCTTCATCAGGCAATGATGTCCAAATTTTTGTAATTTGTTTACCTGTCCATTTCGCCCAAACGTCATTTCCGGCAATATCTTTTAAAATTTCGCCTGTTCTTTGTAATAAATCACGCCCTCTAACACCAATCGCATACGGCACAGGATTTGGATAAATAGAAAAAGGTAAAAGAAAAGACTGAAAATTATTTTTCCAATATCTGTAAACATCAGAATTCACATCTATATGGCAATCTGTTCCTGTCAAAATTTTCATCAAAATCGAACGTATCCCATCACTAAAATCTCCAATTATTACCGATCTACCTTCTGCTTTAGAATTTTCCTGAAATTGTGTAGCTCGGTAAGATTTCCCACTACCTATTACGCCCACTAATCCGTAAATAGTTCCTTTATTATCCGACATAGTTTTCAGTAAATTTTTTAATTGATTTAAAATAATTCCAGTTATCAGAATATTTTTCTAAAAGTTCATTACAATGTTTCATAACACTATGAATTTTTTGTGTATTATTGCCTAAAGCAACTTCATTCTTACAAAAAATCCATAAATCAAGATAATCACAGCATTTGAAAAGTCTGTACTGCATTTCAGTCATAGACTCTTTAATCACCCTATCAGAATAGGGAAAAAGAACCGAATCACCGTCACAAATTTCATGCTCAATAATATCCCAAGCCTCAGCCGTTTTGACATTGAACTTCTTTACACAAGCGTTTAAATCACCTGTTACGCTTTCAACATAATCATGCATCAACACTTTATCCCACACATTTATGTCATAAGAAACGTCCTCTTCTGAAGCAAACCAACGGAATAGCATCCCTACGACCAGTCCGTGTTCCAAAAGGTTGTATCCCCGATGATGGGGGGTATTAGGTAGCCTCTGAATATCTTTCATTCCCAGAAGAATGTTAATCTTTTTGTAATTCATACGAAATCTTCTTTATTTAATTAACTTAGTTGAACAATTCGTTCAACAATGAATTCTTAAATTCGACTGTTTCCTTTGTCCAATAACGGAAAATAACTTTTGCCCAGTCGCTGAATAATTCATCCTGAAACATACTGTCAAGTGCTCCTCTTAATTCATTTTTGCTCACAACCCCTTCCCGGCACATCGACTCAAAGCTAGACAATTGTTTAATCAAATAATCGAACTCCTTTAAACTTTTATACGTTGGGGTATAAGTAAAGTTTGTCCCGGAGGGGAAAGTTCCGATTTCTTTTTTAGCAACCTGTTCGACAAGCGGTAAAAACTCTTGATAAACATGAAGATTATCCGCCTTATGAAAGTAACTCCCAACCGGAACGCCGACCATAGCTGCTATGTATTCCTGCATCAATGTGAAATTAAAAACATTCACCGCGCTAAATCCCCACACAATGTCGTTTGATCGAATGTCAACATAACAATTCATTTTCCCATTAACAACCATAAAATGAATCGAACGTGTGCAGGGGGTGTCTTTTGTTTTTAAAAGAGGCAGTCCCCCGGCGTCAACACTATAATCTGCACTTCCATCAAAATCATCAGAAATTGGATCGTGAATTGTAATAGCTGCTTCCCGAGTGCCTATATCCTCTTTAAACTTTTCAACAACGAAGCGCAATTGGTCGGTCACGTTCTGATACATTGATGGTTCTTTTCTGTTACCGGGCTTTCCGTTTTTGTACTGTCGACGCATTCTACGTCCGTCAGTCGTTATTAACATACCTTCATTATCTCCATACCGCCGTATCCGAGGACCATAGCCTGCTCTCATGAACTCCCCATCATCAGAAAAAGTTTTCAAATTCTTAACGTATGCAGCAGGCATATCTAAGTAATTATCACCACGAGCAATCCATAAAGACTCAATCCACCCCAAAGTTTTGTTCCACTTACGTTCCGGAATACGAACATATCTGTCGATAGGATTTGTTATTTCTATCAACACGGCTGAAGGAATCTCACGACATTGAAATCCACGCCGGGTTACATTTACACCGCTGTTAACGAGCGCTCTTGACAAAGCAATAAATGCTTCGTTTAAATTCTCTGCTTTTATAAACATAAATTTAATCTTTAGTTATCATACCTTTGTGTACGCTTTCGAAATAATATCGGTTCTATCCGGGCATTATCACACCCCACTTCTCAGGAAACACATATTCGATCCTTTCCTTATTAGGAGAATAAGTATGTTTTATCCTTTGCCCTTTCACCTTTACACCGGGCGTTTCAATCCCCATTCTTCTAAGGAACTTATCTGTTTCACAAAAACAATTTTGAAGATCAATCAATGTCGGCAACCGATTAGGAAGGGGCTTAAATTCCATTCCTGTTTCTTTCTCGAAGTGGGACATCAGCTCCTCAAAATTTTCATGAACCCACTTAATCACGCCCACATAATCACACCCTCGCGCGTCCTCAAAAGTTCTTTCTATTCCACGAATGCTCCCCGGACCAGTTGTCACAAAATCATTTTCATCAAAGTTGAACAAGGTAGAATAATTCAGGTCAATCGCATACTGCTGTGCGGTAAAATCCCCATATATTTTCATCTTTCTAAACACTCCAAACAGCTCCTCTAATGACTTCGCTTCAAGGAAATCGTATAAATGCCCGTTCTGAAATATTTCGTCCTCGTAGATTAAGAAATGAGCACGATGTTTACTCATTCCAGCAATATGCGCATATTCGGGGTATTGGTAAAAGACACAATTGATGATATATGCATTTCCATATATCGCTATCCCTTTGTCAATGCAATCATCTAAAAACCGAGCTATATTTTCAAGTCCTGTTTCGTAGGTTATGTCCCCAAATTCTTTTTCGAACAATTCCCAAGTCTCTACTTTGTTAAAATGTTTAAACAGTAAAATTCGGAAAAAGATATCTTCCGGCTCATACTGTTTACCGTTATAAATAACATGACTGAGCAAGTATTGGCTCACTCGGTCAAGACAACGATACACATTTGTAAACTTGAAATTTTGAAGAATTTTATCTTCCGTCCAAGGCTTTCGATCCCCACTGTACTTTCTCCAAAAGATATCCATTCGCTCGCATATCCAATACAAATACCAAGTAAATGAATCATTCGGAGCTGGGATAATCTTTTTACTTTTCTTTGCCATCGTTAAATGTTTTGTAGGAATTTTTCTGAATGTAGTCTGAACCCTCACAATAAAACTTGAACTCTGAACCCAATTCAGGCATTTCAAAGAAATCGAAAATATGAACACCCAAATCCCATACCGGAGCATCATAAGGCATGTCATGCAACACTACGTTGCCCCCAGCTTCTATCACCTCGTTTCCTTCTTGTACGGCCCTCTCAAAGTCGTGTTGGAATGTTCTGTGTTTATGCCACATGGAATCCCCCTTAGGAAGCTTCCCAGACCTATAGGTAATCCTATCACAGTATTCGCCCCATTGATCATCACGATAATCGTAACGAACATGAAGAATGTTAGTAAATCCGCATGTCCCACATAAATCTAAAGGACGTAATCTCCACGACGCTGTTGTTCCGGCACCATCTATCAGCACGTCATGTCCTTGCTCAGCAGTTTTTTCAAGGAAGTAAGAAAGACCCTCGGCTTTACACAACCGAGATGTCATGATATCATACCCCTGCCAGCGTCCTATACCACCATCCTCATAATACTTCCCCACGAACACCATATTAAAATCTTCTGAATAGACACCCACCTGCTTGCTTTTACCGTCAAGTGTTGTGAACATGTACGGTTTGAGCTCCATACCAAGTGATTTAAGAAAATCGAGGAACAGATAAACCCTTGTCGATTTCCCGCTCCCCGATATTCCTTTCACGAGCACTATACTCTCTCCGTTCATTTATTTCTTTTTAGAAGGAGTTTTCATTGCCGGAGCAGTTTTCTCTTTTGCTAACTCCAATGCCGTTACACGTTTCTTAATAGGTTTGCTATCACCGAATTTCACCATACATTTCTCCTTACCATCAGAAGAACGATAAAGGCGAACAATTTCTCCAACTTCGGATTCCCCTTTCAGGGTTACTTTTGAACCGTTTTTCAATCCCGGAACTTCTTCAGATTCTTCGAGATTTTCACGTTTTGTGTCCCGGTGAACTTTTTCTTTCTTTTCGGCTTTACCCATTTTCTTGTCCGACTTCGAAGCAGTCTTCCGATTCTTCTGTCTTTCGTCAAACTGTTTTTCAGCTTTTTCCAAACGGGTTCTTTCTTCGTCTGTCAGTTGTTCCTCACTGTTGTCAGCTTCTGACTTTTCCTCTTCAGATTCTTCAACTTTTTTCGGAGTAACTTTCTTTCCCTTTTTCACCACGGTTTCTTCTTCAGTTTGCTTCTTCGGAACAGGAACTTCTCCTCCTTTACGTTTCAGCAATTCTGTTGCAGTTGCAACTTCGGCTTCGGTTGAGTCTTCATTGTCAATAACAGCCTGAAGTTTTTCTACAGAATAAGTCCGCATCTTTACTCTGAGTTTTAAATTCGCTTCCATAATCGTCTTTGTTTAATTAATGATTCATTGTTTTTACACTACAAATATACATGATATTTTCGATAAAGTTATGAAAAATCCAGAAAAATATTGGATTATTTCTTTCCAGTGTGCCCAAATCCACCTGCTCCTCTTTCTGTATCAGACAGTTCCTCGATAGCTCCAACTTCAGTGATTTCTGCCTTAGCATAAGTTGAAAACACAATTTGAGCAATACGGTCTCCATTTTCAATCGTCTGGGGTTCTGTCGACAGGTTAATCAACGGAACACCTACTTCTCCACGATAATCCATTTAAATGTGAAGTTGTTAATTTAACAGGCTCTTTATCCTGTTATTTCTTTACTTTATTTTGTTATATGCAAAGTCCAGACTATATCTTCACTCTCTTTTGAAAGGCAGGGCACTCGTGTCAGCATTACCGTCCTCAACCTTACTTGTTTGGACTCGGCTGTTAGTCGTTGAACCTTCAAGAACATTACTGTTCACGCTTGGCTGCTGATTGCCCACTTCTGGGTTTTCCAGCAATTCACCCTGTTTAAAGACGCCAATTATTCTACCTGTTTTATTATCTTTAATAATTGTCTTTTCAAAATTATGAATTGTCGTATGCTCTCCGCGAGTTAAAACTTCAAGATTTTCTAATCGATTGTCAGTCCTATCTTCATTAATATGATGAACATCGTAACAATCTTTTAAAACTATCCAGCCACATATATTTCAAACAGTTCTTTAGAAAACTTGTCATAGTTTCTTTCAAGATTAATCTGTGTTTCAATATAAAAGTTGTCTTCCCTCTATCTCGAATTTTACCACCTTTAGGGTGTCCAGGAACATTTTCCATTATATAACCTGCTGAATTTATCTTTTCATCATGCTTATAGGAACTATTCAACTCCCCTGTCAATCCAAACTGATGGTTCCCCTCACCCGTCATATATCTTGAACGTAAAATCTTTCCACATTCTTTTGAGCATGAAACTCCATGAATTTGACGTTTAAGTCTTGACGGCTTTACCCACATTTTAACTCCACAAATTGAACATTGACAATTTGGTTCTCTATCAAATTTTCCCATACCATTTATATTTATCGGCACAAAGTTAGTCAACTTTAATAAAGAACCATAGACTCTCATCAAGCAGTCATTAAAAGTCCAGCGTCTATCGTTCCGGGAGCATTGATTACGGTCAAACCCTGTTTCACGGCACAACCGCTTCGAGGTCTAATTTTCCCTTCATATCCAGGTTCTATTTCCATATACAGCCCAGTCGAAATAATCTTTCTTTCCATAGGGTTCAACACGATTGAACCTTCCGGAAGATAAGCTCTCAAATCCATTCCTGAACTGTCAGGAGTTTTGTACTCGGGAAGCGCATTCCCACTCTTGTTTACGATTTTCAGTTCCATGTTCTTTTCTTTTTGTGCTGGGGTTGCCCCAGCGATTAATATTATTTTGCTAATTCTCTTAATATGTGGGCTATCACGTCAACAGTCCATCCGTTTCCAACTGCCTCTACCCTTTGAGTATAAGAAACGCCATCACATTCCGTATATCCATCAGGCAATGTTTGAAGTCTTTCAACTTCTGTTATTGAAAGTTTATCTATTTCGATTTTTTCAGAATCAAAATAATTGTTTTCTTTCCATTTACTTTTTACTGATATATAACTTTGCGCAGAAACAAATTTTGCTTGTCCAATACTTTTACCAAAATACCTCCTACACAAATAAGATTGTGAACCCGTAAAGCCCGCATATCTTCTTGTTAAACACAATGATTTTTCCCTATCAACATATCCATTCTCTAAAATATCCTGCAATTTTATACCCTTATCTTTTGGCTGTGTAATGTTTGGTATATTAGTCCAATAGCAACGTTTTCTACTCTGTGCCGAAACAAGTTCGGAATTTATCATTATCGGTTGAACTCCCAAATATTTTGAAATTTCATCTTTAATTTCCTTACTTATTGAATTATTATTTTCATACAAGAAATATTTGCATCCTGATTGTTCTTTTGCTTTTACAAACTGCATAAACAAATCAAATCCAATACCGGAACTTGTCGTTTCTCTGTCTTTTCTTGCAATACTCCAATACGTACACGGACTTCCTCCAATAAGCAAATCAAAATCATTGTATTTTGAAAAGTCTGCATCGTAAACATTTCCACAATGATAGATATTTGGATAATTCTTTTTAGATATTGCAATTGCGCTTTTTTCTATCTCATACGCATCATATCTTTCAACTTCTATTCCGGCACGTTCTAACGCTACCATACCACAACTAATTCCATCAAATAAACTTAATATTTTCATTTTCTTTTTTTTTGTTAAATTAAACAATATTCTTGATTCACTCATTTTCTTTCTTGTTTCTTTTGATAAAAGAAACCCATATAGTTCCTCTTTTTCATTACAGCCAATTAAACTTGTTAATTAAAGATATCTGTATATATTTAACGAAAAATTCTCGTTCTGAGATTCGAATCATTACTTCTTCTTTCGAAGGATTGTTCAAAACAACCTCTGCCAATTGCCCTTTATAGAAAACCTTAGTTCCACGATACAGCAAGTACCACATGTCATAATTGCTTTGAACCCGACGTTGCTCGTTATCTTTATATTGAAAGAAAGGAACTCCGGTTGGTTTCAAAAAATACTTCTTGACAAATTTATTGACGCTCAATCCATTAAAAATGGACTTCAATCCAAATTTCACGCTTACCTCTTGAATTTTCAATTTCTTCTTATCGGCTATATCAGACGCAACTTTAGCATATCTTTCATCACGATAAATCTGAGAACGTAGCTTATGCGTCAGATATTCCAACTGCAATTTTATCAAAAACTCCTTACGAGCAATTAATTTATCGCCAGATTCTAACTTGTTTTCCATATCCTATAATTTTACTTCTACTCTATTATAAAAGAAGTTAATTGGGTCAATCGCCCCTTGTAATACTTCTTCAAGATATTCTATATCTATATTTCCTGGATCAACCCCCTCACGCCGAATGGCTGTCACATATACCCTATCAAAAATTTCCCTCATTTTCAGGGAAGCTTCTTTACTTTCATTAATTGTTCCATAGTCGTACAAAAGTATTATATTTTTTACTCCTTTTTTCTTGAGCATCTTAATTTGCCCATCTCCGATATTATTCCCAAACGTAAAACAACATTTAATATCATCGACATCATTCAGTCCCAAAAGATTCTGTATATTCACCGCATCAAAAATACCTTCTACGAGTATTACTGTCTCCGTTTTTCCAAGTACAATTTCATCACACCCTCCTAACAAATCTTGAAAGTTGTTTTTACTGTTTCGATAACGCAACACTAAATCAGCTTCATGTCGTTTGTAGGCCTCAAAATTTTCTTTGTGCCACTCTTTTGTATATCTACTACGCGCCCACCACGCTACACAAACTCCATCAACCTTCATTTTAAAGATGATAAAATTTTTGAGTCTAGGCTCAAGCGGAGTATCCGTGTAGGAAGGTTCAAACTGTTTGTAATGTTCTTCACGAAACCCCCGGTTATTCAAATAAGAATCATTCACCAATGGTTTGAGTCTCAACGGAAGCGATACAGGCTTTAAATCTTCTTCCTTAACAAGTTCTTCTTCCTGCACCCATAGTGGCTTATCTTCGTCATTAGACACTAATTTAGGGCACTTATCTATTTCATCGGGCTTAACAGTATACGTCTTTTTTGCTAAATCCGTACGACCTAACTTTTTAAGAAATTCATACAGAGAAACCTTCCGAGGACATTTCCAGCAATGGAACGTGGCTATACCTGTATCATTAAAGATAATTCCCCACTTCCCACTCTTTCCACAATAGGGACACTCCATATCCTTATTGGTCATCCAACCCTGAGAACCAAACGGCTTCAAGCCAAAATCAACAATTATCTGTTCTTTGTCGTACCTCATGACTTCTTTCTTGGGATAGGTTTCTTTTCATCCTTCTTGTGTCTCCACGCTTTTAAAGACTCCCGTTTAGCTCGCTCTTCTTTTATCTCTTCTGGCTCCGAAACGACCTCTTCATTTCCTTTCACTACCTGAGTCACCCACACACCTGGTTCTATCTCTACACGCTCTTTACGATCCCCAACAACCGATTCTCCATTTGACTTTTTACCTCGTTTAGATTCTAGCTTTTCTAAAGCCGACATATCAAGAATTTGTTCGACAGTAGTTGACCGGGGTAAATCGTAGAAGAAACCATTTTCATAATTAGTAGGAATCCTAACTATAATCCCGTTATTCTTATAATTACGAAGCTTATCACAATAAATACGAGCAATTTGAGCTTTCCCTTCTTCCAGTGTAGCATTTCCAGTAAACACAAATGAAAACGGCTTAATAAGTGTTCGGTCACCTTCGGTGTGTTGTCGAGTAATCACCCACTGAGGATTGTTCCAAAGTTCAAAGGGAATATCTCCAGTTTGGGCTACTGTCCACACTACACAATCATACGTTTTAGCAATGTCTTTAAGCCGTTGAGCAATCTTTTGAAGCCTATATTTGATAAAGTTCGGATCAAAGTCGATCTTTTTGTTTTCACCTGTCAACATCAAATCAATAGAGTCAACTGCTATCAAATCGGGATAATACCCATACTCCTTTTTATAGTCTTCAATTGCACTTACCAAATCAGAAATAGTTGTATCCATCATTTCATCAGATGAATATACGTCTATATCACTATTTACAGTTATTGCCCGATTAACAATTGCTTTTAAACGCTTGTATGTGTCCTCAGACAAATCCCCCTTCATAATCTTTGAATAGGTGGTATTAGCAAGCATTTGATCGTACTTCGCCGTAACTTCCTTACGACCCCCTTCTAACTGTACATGTAAAACATGATTATGCGCAATAGAAGTGTTGTACCACCCCACATATCTCAGCCAAGTTGACTTTCCAACACCTGAACGCATAATAAACAAAGCCGTATCCTGCCTAGGGACTCCTCCATCGGTAATCTCATCTAAGGTTGTAATCCCTATGGGAATTTTTGTGCGTCTTTGTTCGTCTTCGGCTTCCATCTGAAGACTATTTACGTCCTTCATCAAGTCGCGATAAATACGGGTAAACTTTCCTTTTCCTCGTTCAAGAGAAAAACTGTTTATCTCATACATTCGTTTTTCTAATAACGCCATTGCCTCGTCCGGTTTGCCTTCATTGTACATGTCGGATATCTGGCGTTGAACCGCAACAAAAGTCTGACGTTTGATAAACGTTTCCAATTGCTGAACCATCGGTTCATAATCCGGAGTCTTCAGATTTTTAATATCTTCAATTTTCTTTAAGACGTCTTTATTATTAGGGTACGTCATTTCAACCATCCCTAATGTAGCTAAATTCCCATTCCGATTCATTTCATCGGATAAGACTTTTAACATAGCTTTGCACCCACCCAACTCCCTAGGGAAATTGCTTAAATCGAGATTATCAATAACCATAGCAGCAAATGCCCGGTTTGCAAATGCTAGTTTTAACATCTCTTCGACAAAATTAGGCGAAAGAATAGCATCGACCTTTTTATTCATAATTAAACCGAATCAACCTTTATTAAAACAGTGTTTTCTCTTAATCTATTTATTGCCATAAACGACGACGAAACCGTATCATCATGCCCACTTATACTTTCCAAAGTTCCTTTATCGCTTCGGAAAGCCACACTATTAAACTCCCCAAACATTTGATCAACACGTTCCCGAGTATCAGGATGATAGGGACACTTTAAAACCCCTCTTTCATACAAAGCAGCTAAAGATGCCCATCCTGTACGCAAATCCTTCTTATTTCCAGATGTCGTCGTAAACGGGTGAATATTTTTAATACCCCTTTGTACACACATATCCGCTAGAATGTTCTGAAATCCGTTATTTTCTACAACAATTTCATGGGGGTGGAACGCATGATTAAGCTGCTCTATCCTAGATATTTGTTCGTTATGCGACAACCCCTTTTGACGATATATGTACAATAGATAGTAATTCCCTTGAATATCTCTTCCCCACACGGTATAACACGTAAAGTCAGCACCTACATTCCCCGATACAGCAAAGTCACACCCTATCACCACACGTGTTAACTTGATAGGAAAGCTGACAATGTTCTCGACCAACTTAATATTTTCCATCCCGATTGTACTCCTCATAAGTATCTCCCAAGGAAAGATTGTACTATCGTCTGAGATAGGTACGACTAAATACTCTCTACTAAACACCAGAGTCCCAAGAGACTTCTTTTCCTCCATCAGCTTTTTGAACGTAAAGCGGTCAGGAGCTAACAAACGCCCGTCCTGGAATATTGCCGGATATTCAAAAACCTTAAACTTTGGGTCCTTCTTTAAATCGGAATAAAGGTCATCAGCCTGATATGGCGTGTTATGAGATACAATTCCATTTGAAATAAATGAATGAGTTTCTTTCATTGAAAAATCAACCGTAATAGACTCAGATTCTTCAATTTTCTTAATAGGAAGGAAAACATACCCACTTTCAACATTTTTTATAAATGTTCTTGTATCTTCATTTTCAAAACCAGAACCCTTTACCCATTTAACAACTTTTTCTAATTCAGAACGTTTATGAATACTAATCGTGTTTCTACTTTTAAATCTTAATTTTTCTAACCCATATTTTTTCTTATCTTTAGCAGTCAAACTAATTTCTTTCCTAATTCTTTTCATTAGTTCTGACTGATAAGGTATCTGCATAACAGAACAATCAATTAATGTATTAGAAATGTTTCGATATTTGTCACCTTTTCCTGAATGAGGGAAACCAATTTTTTCCATAAAAATATGAACCATTTCTTGTGAGGTTATTCTAAGAAGATACCCTATACGATTTGATTTTACTTTTTTAGAAGATTGACATTTTTTAGGATTTATAGACGATACAATCCCCATATTCAAAAGAACGAACTGTATTTGTTTTATCAATTTTTCACTAACTGAAAAACAGCTAACATGACAATGACCAGAATCATCAATTGTCATACACCCATCACCATCAAAATATCCCGATAAAAACTTACATAATTCCCTTTCACCTGAATGTAATATTTTATTTGGAATTTCTTTTGTATGAGATAAAAGTCCTATTTTATAACCCAAGGATTGAAATAGCTTAGACTTTTCATTACGATAGTATCTCATACTCAACCTTCCTCTTACAGGTCTAAATTCCTGTTCATTTATCAAGTAATCTCGAATCCCTTTCACGCCTTTTATTATAGAAACACGGCTTTCTGACAAAACACCATCAGCAATACAAAGTCCAATTTGATAGAGGTCATCATCTGAAACTTTCAAAGGTTTACCCCATACCCCTGCTCCAACCTTTATTGCAACAAAATCTCCAACTTTTAAATCTTTTGCCTTTCGCCACTCAAATAACCCCTTTTCATTGCAAACCATTATTGGGTGAATGTAGCTTGTTTCAAGTTTCAAACCCTTTTTAAGAGTTATTACTTTTGTCTTCGTTAGCCCATTAATATAATATTCATTTGCAATTTCAAGTTTAGTTCCATTGTAAACCTCTTTTCCATAAGGATAATATCCTTTATCAGAAGTAATAGGAACTGGAGCTAATTCACCTATTTCAAAAATTCCATTATCGGTTAAAACAAGTGTATCAGGGGTAACACACCCGTCGACAATATTATATCCATAGGGTTCTACAATCGGAGTAATTGCTCCTTTAAACAAGTCTCTCAGCTTCTCACGTTGTTCCAACGAATAGATACTACTTTCGTCAGGTAAGTCATCACTGACCGCTGCTCCAACATGTAGTCCTCGAATAAATCCGTCTTTTCCACGTAAGTGAAGTTTCGTTCCATTTTCGCACTCTATACTCGTCGCTGCTAAAGATGCCTTTCCGCCGGGGTTTAACTTAGCAGCTATTGCTTCATTAATCCGAATTTCTTCAACTACCTTATCAATATGCTCCTTACCTAACTTCTCGGTATTTGTAATGATACACGTTTCCTGGCGATTTTTATTATCTGGAGTATCAGGACGCATAAAATTTGGACGATGATAACTGTATAGTCTCCACAAAGGGAATGCCATACAAAATTCGTAGGAATTATGTACTACTGTCCCATCCTCCAACTGAAACCTATGGTCTCCATCACACATGAACCCATAATAAGACTCCTCCCCTATCCCTTCTACCTTTATATCTGTTCGAACAATTACAGGCTTATCATAGGAGAATATTTTATACCCCTGAAAACGACGTTGTTTCTTAGGCTCATACTTAAGAAACTTCCCCATTTCTATTTCCACGAACTGTTTGCTCCTTTTATCCCACAGACATAAAATATGCGCTCTATTCACAGCATAGGGCATCCCATCTTCCTGATCAACCCTAAACATCTGAGCTCGTCCAATATGCCTTGTAAGAACCTTACGAGGAGTAAAATCCATCCCCATTACTTCCATACCGGGATAAATATCCTCAACATTCTTAACAGTAAAGTCCGCCATCAGGATACGAGTTCCTGCGGCGAAACATTTACCGTGTGACCGAGCAGCAAGATATGCACTGTTCGGGTATAACTGAACCATATTTCCCCACTCAAGATTTCTCCAACCTTGCCGAAAATTAGGAAGCATAGTCGTCTTGAAGTAATTATAAGACTGAACCTTGAGAGTTTCGTCCATAGATTCTTCAAGCTGGTCTATATAGTTCAGTCTCTCTGTATCGAGAGTTGAGTTTAATGTGAGCACATTGTTCGTTTGTGTAAAAATCTCAGTCAACAGATTGTCAACGTCTCCGCCATACCCCGCCAAAAGCTGATTAATCGCAACCGGGGGGAGGGCTTCTAAAACGTTAAAAGCCGTTGTAAAAACCGTGTCCAATTGTTTATACGACAATTTCGAACCCTCATTAAACCTAATCATATCCTATACCAATTGAAAATTTTCTCTGAAACGGGATTCCTTTTTCACCGAAGCGGAAGGCTCGGCAACCACATTCCCTCGCATAAGCTCAATGTATTTAAGCATCAGATATGCGTTTGCTCGTGTATCAGTAAGTGCTCGGTGAGCATCTACCAATTCAATCCCCTCCTTGCGACAACACGTTCCCAATTTATAATTTTCTTGTTCCAAACCCCGGTACCAACTCAATTTCATGGTATCTTCAACGAACTTCACGTATTCCCATAAATCATCATTATTGAAGGCAAACATACCTTCAAAAAATGGAATATCAAAGAGTTGAAAATTATGTCCAGCTAGAATAGCACCTATTCTTTTATTGGCGTATTTCTTCAGAAGGGCTTTCGTTTCCTTGTACACAGTTTTGATGTCTTCACCGTTTTCAGTTAGGTGCTGAACTGACAATCCATGCACTTCCTCAGCCTGCGGAGAGTATTCAAGCCCATCTTTATAAGGAGCGATAATCGCATTGTATTCGGTAACAATTTCCAAATTAATACAATCCACTACCACCATAGCCACCTCGGCGAGTGCTATATCGTCAAAAGCCTTTTTGTTCTTATTTGGCAGCCCCCCGGTTTCCGAGTCAGCCACAATGACATACTTTACTGTTGTTTCCATAATCTTCTTTCTTTTAGTTTATATCGCCATATAAATCCTCCGGCGGTATTATATTTACCTTGTTTGACCAATATACCATTTACCCGTAACTAAGCATTCAATCATATAAATTCTTCCTCTTATCATTTTAGTAAAAATTTTAAATCTTTCAAATCCTGATCTCGCACCTCTACATCATCATATACCAATTCTAACTTCAAGACAGGATTCTTTTCAGCCTGTAACCCCTCAGGGAAATCGTTGATGACAATTGTCGGTTCCCCAGCTATTGTTAAATCTGCCCGACAATCTATGATGTAATATCGAATCAAACTGCGTCGAGTCCGATCTTTGAATGAAAATAACTTTGTTTTATATTTTCGTTCAAGTGCGTCAGTAAATTCATCCAACGCTGCCCACAATTTCTTTTCAGGAACATCAGCTCGAAAATCTATTAAATTCGCAACCATTGGTGCCCCTAAAATTCGTAGAATCCTCATTAGGAACTCGGCCGTTCTGTCATCCATAATTATTAAACGTTAAATTATACTTTCGGTTATTTCCGACTGCCAAACTCATATTGATGATGGCAATCGCAGCATAATAATTCAATATTTGTTTTATCAAGACGAAGCTCTGGAAAAGCCCCCTTTGATTTTATGTGGCTAAAATATTGTGGTTTCAACACTACACCCAAATCTTTTCCACACTTCACACATTTGTGCTCCCTTTCAGCCCAAATTTCTTTGAACAGTTTTAATTCCCCAGTAGCTTTCTTAGTCTTACGAGGCTTTGATTTTTGTTTTTCAATAGCGACTTGAAATCGGGTCTTACCGTCGTGCAGGCGTTTATAATTACATTCGTCACATAGTTGCTTCGTTCGGTTAGCAACTCTTTTTATACGACCGCAATCGATACATACACAAAATTTATTCAAAGTCCTCATAATTTTCTTGATGTTCTGTTTGACGTACATTTACCCGGCTCGGAAGTTCTATCACGGTTTCTGAACAATTTACCTTCTGAAACAAATTCACCCCGTCAGAATCAGGCAAAAACAAAACTTCACATTCCTTTTTAAAGGGACACTTGATACACATTAAATCTTCCGCATCATAGGGATAATCTCCATATTTAGCCCCACAGAAATTAGGACCAGAGATTCTTGACATACGGTATCTTTCCCTCCGTAATGCTTCCTCCCTGACAGGAGTATAACTTTTCATTTTAACCGGATTTTCTAATTTACGTTGGACTGCCCATTGTTGGGCATAATAGTTTGCACCTCTGTTATAGCTTGCCCATCGCTCCCAAGCCTCAGCCCCTATAAACCACACTGGCAACGGACGCCTATCATGCTTTTGCTCGGAATAAACATAAAACTGAAACACTAAAAATTCCCAAATGAAATCCACCCCGGCAGAGGGAGGTAGTTTCTCAAGAAAAGAAACTATCGCTTCCCGATGCTTAGGCTTCCATAATTTTACCGAACACGGCATATCTTTGACTTTCAATGAAAGATACTCATAAATTCTCAAGAATATCTTTAATGTGTCATCATAAGAATATATCATACTAAATCATTTCTAACTTTAATTAATTCCAACTGATCACCAAATTAATTGATTCTTCCTTAGGGTGCGTTACCGGGCGGTACATACGCCCGGTTGGATCGCTGGGATCGGGTTCACATATTTCTTCATATTGTTTCCTCGCTTCTTCCTTGTCAACATGCCTGCACACCCAAAGACCTATTTCTTCACCCGGTTTCAAACTCCCTAAATTCAGTTCAACTCCTTCACTCATTTCAACGAACTGGGCATGAAACGGTTTATTGTTACCCGTTAATACATTTTCCATGTATTGCTGGTTGTATTTGTTTACCCCATTTAATACGCCTATCCCCACTTTATAGGTGCAAACCGAATCAGCAGGTCGAACAATGCTCACCTTAATGTTATCAGCAGGGATTTGAAATTCATTTTTCAAAACAATTGCCCGATATTCATCTCTTCCGCTTTTAAGCGTCATAATAGACAACTCATCGAACATATTCCCAAAGTCATCATTCACGACCATCGTGGATGATTTATATCCTCCAAGCGAACGGTCAGGGTTTGGTTGGTCAACATTGTAACCAACTGTTGTAGTGTAGAATAGATTCATCCTATTTATTCTTTAATTTTTACCATTTCACCTTCGTACCCTCCAGAACCACTTGCCACGGGGACTGTAAACAACTCGTGAGTTTCACCAGAAACAGGTGTGTCGAGTTTACATTCAAAATCCCAATACTCAACTTCGGTATCCGGAACGAAATACGCAATTAAAGTGTAATTCGCATTAGCCGTTACAGTATACATGGCTTCTTGGGAAACGGTTTCTCCATTTTGCGTCCAATGGGAAAACTTATATCCCGAAGCTGCTTTTGCATACACTTTACGAACTGATCCAGCTTGTACTGTCAATTGCGTTAATGCGCTATTTATCACATTAGGAAAAAACGAAACAGCTCCCTGAGAAATATCCAATGTTTCAGTCTTGGCAATAAGAGTAAAAGTATCACCCGTCTGAGGTTGTAAAACAACTTCTATGGTCTCGTTCTTTCCATTAATAGTAAAAGTCCCTGACTGAGGAATGTACCCTTCTTTGGTTACTTCCCAAGACAGTATCTGACCATTCACCCCAGAAGCACTATTCTTCTTTACTCCATTTATAAAAACTGTCGCATCAGCAGGAGTTGGAGTAATAGTCAAAATATATTCAGAACCTCCCCCACTTCCTAATGACCAAAATTCAGTTCTCTCATCCAAAATAGTAATCACTCCGTTGTTATTTCTAAGCCGAGCGATAAAATACTCATTTGCTTCTTTAGAAGGTTCTATTCCTATCGTTGGCTCGGGAACCAAAGACAGTTGATACGTTTCATAGGTGTATAACCCTTCGAGCTGCTCGTCGGTAAAACGACGACCCATAGGAACGCTTCCTAAAATGATTACTTTTAATTGGCTTTCGGCTTGAAAAGGATAGCCACTTGAAAGAACTAAATTTTTTGCGTTGATAATATCAACTACTTGATACACGGCATTATTCTTGGGTTCCGATCCGTCTTCTTTAACGAACCGAAGTGCTGTCGCAACATTCGATTGCCCCCGAACTATGCCCGAAAAATCAACCGTTCCTGAAACTTTTCCTGAAGTATCAACTTGAACATAGCCCGGTTCCCAATTATGTGTAGCCGGACCAACTTTCAACCAATAATACACCCCATCATTCGGAATAGGGAAGTCAACTTGATTATCAACTTTATACCCCACTAAATTCAAATCTATTACATAACCTCCGGTTATATTAACCGTTCCAAAAGTCGTTGACTCAGACACTCGAAATGCAGCACCAGGACGTCCTCCAGGTGATACTAGCCCGTAGGAAACAGATGAAGATAAAATCCCTTTTATAAGGGGGTTATCGTTCAAAAATCCTATCATTCTGTTTAACTCTTCCTTTTCGAGGAATGTGTTTCTGTGAATGTTTATTTTGTTCATAATATTATAAATTATTCTTCTTGATCAATTTCAATTCTTAATTCTATATCACCCGGATCACCCTGCGCAGGAGTAACTGATGCCCAATCAGCAGGAAGTGTATCCAATACCCAATGCTTCGTCGAAGACGCAATCACCTTTCCAATTCCTCCTGTTGCCGGAATAGTAATTTCAGCAGGTTCAAATGACAATTCACCCGATACTTCGAAAATAGCCTGAACAACTATGTCGTGATCCCCTAAGAAATAATTTGTCGGGTTTCGAGTATCTTCTGTCTTATCAGTAACAATTACATACTTAATAAAAACATAGCCGGGAGCTGGTGTAGCGTCAAAAGTTACTTCCGTTCGAGGTAACCAACCATCATCCCCCCAACGAGTTCCTGTTATTTTTACCGTTCCAAAGCCCTTTTCTACAATTTGCATATCGACAAATAACGGAAGCAAAATTGAAACAGAAATATCCTGATCTTTATTCATTGTCACTGTTCCGGTTTTCTTCACACCTTTGTAGTCAACAGTCCAATTTACAACCGTATCAAATTTGACTTCAAAACGGACATACCCATCTTCATCTGTTACAGAACTGAATCCATTACTTAATGTTACGGTTGCCCCAGACAATTTTTCACCAGTAGTTTCATCTGTCACATTAAACGTTAGGAACCAAGCAGTCCGAACAACCCAATCCAACCATGTGTAAGAAACCACATTCTTATAACTTACAAGATACCGCTGTATAAATTCCTCAATATCTTTCTTGGTACGAGCGGACTTTATCTGAGCGTACATTGCTATAACGTTTTTCTGACCTAGATACCCCTGAGAAAAGGGTAAATCTAAGGGTTTTAAAACTATCCCAGCAATAGAAATATCAGCAACGTTTCCCTCACGATTCTGGACAATGTACGGAGCCATATATTTTACATCTCCGATAAATCTTAATGGACGACCATTTTCAAAGTTTAGATACAATAATCTTAACTCATTCAATCGTTTTTGATAATCCTCTTCTGATTCCCCACTCAATCTATCATTCTCAGTAACATTATAAATAATTCCTTTTAATCTGTAATAAATCCCTGGAACCTTACAAGGATTTTGATAACGTTCCCCAGTAAAGAAACTGTTTGTTTCTTTAAAATCAGTGATACGAATTTGCTTGATGAATTTCATGTTACCATCATAACAATTCACCCCAAATTCTATATTTTGCACTCCTTCATTGTCAGCTTTCAACCAAACGGTTACTTCATAATCAAGTCCAACATACACTTCAATAACCTTGCTAAGATCGGCTTCAGAAGATACTCCACATCTACCTGAACCAACAGGGCTAAGAACATACATGTCATCCTGATATTTTCTTTTTACTTCCCCTAAAATAGGATAGTCAGAAAGTTTTCCAACCCCTATTAAAGTCGCTTGTAAAAGATCAGGTGGTATGTTGGGATCATCCCCTACAAAAATTTCCCACGGATAATTCGTGATAATATCGTTCTTAACGTTATCACCCTTCGTAGAAAGGGTAATCTCCTCTTCACCGAAATGAACTTTATCTCCAAAATTATCACCAGCATAATCAGGTCCAAAGTCATAACCCTTTGAAACGGCATTGATTGTTTCTGTTCCATACCACGTTGGGGAAGACCAACCCATACACCAACCCACATTTTGTGGAGCCAAAACACCAAAGATAAATTCATTTGGTTTATAATACCCTACCAATCTACGCAATTCACCTTCAACGTCACCCCCGGTTTCAACAATCTGATAAGTTCCACGTTTATAGAACTGATTTATCCAATTTTTAAATAGATTAGTTCTATCTGTTTGATCTTTAATCACTAAGTTTTCATAAACCAATCCCCAACCCTCGATAAAAGTTTTTAATAACAAATCACTTTTATCGATTTCCCTGAACCTACGTGCATATACTACAATAAAAGCAAAGAAGTGAGTAATTGTCAGAAAATAGGTATTGAAGTCGTCTTCGTTATTTCGACTTACATATAGCGGAACGATACCCGGCTCAAATAGCTTCTCTAAGACGTTAATTGCCCATCCAAGAACCTCTGGGTCGTTATTGTCAAAAAATATCTTAAAAACGCTCTTATCGTATATAATATTCGATAGGGGTTGATCGTAGAGGTTGATCGTTTGCGACCTGAAAAGGGTTCTTTTCCTAAAAGGATCAGTCACATAATCAACTACCAAATCAGCTCTGTCAGTAAAACTCCCCAAATCAAACATAACTTGTGGAGTTAATGATTCCCAATTCGTAAATGTTTTTCCTCCGTCCACTGAATACCGAAATAAATTCTGATTCCCTTGTCGAGCTGCACGCAACACGGGAATTAATCCAGCCGGGGGGATAGATTGTGTAATAATACGAAATCCATTCCCTATTTGAGGATATTCTTTATATTCAACCCTTGCCATAGTTAATTTCTATTTCGTTTTGTTTTATCCTTACTTACATTTATCCACTCGTTATATAATATAGTTGATTCGGGATTGTGATTGATACATTTTATTTCGTAACGCTTAGTCCCGAATCTAATCCCCAAAATCTTAAATTTAGGAACTTTATATAGTACGTGCGATAAACTGTCTCGGGTATTCATTTTAAAGTCTATAATCGGGGGCTTTGGTGTGAAATCTATCTCCTGATTAACTGTCCACCACTTTGTGTCCTGGTTCCATTCAAATTTATCCGGTGCAACCTGTACTAAAGAGTCACGATATTCTATCTTTGTTTTGGTAACTGTTTTAATAATCTCTTTAATCTGGGGAGGTCGTATTTTTAATTCTTCTATCATCTTTATATCGTCCTCCCGTAATTTCTTCAATTCTTTTACAGTTAATTGTAACTCCTGTATTGTAGATACATCTTCGCCTCTCTTAGTGCGCTCATGCTTAATCTCTGTCATTAGAGACTCAGTGTTATTCTTTTCTCGAAGATACTTCTGGCGGTTATTAATAGAAGTTTTAATCGTAAAATATAATGCAACCGTTAGCAAAACGATCAAAACAATTTTCCAATTTTTTCTTACAATTTTCCACATAACTACTCGTTTGAAATTGTTATCCAAATCTCTTCCCCCTTATCCACAGCCCCCTTTACTAATTTTTTAATCTGTTCAGTCACTTGAAACTGATTTTTTAACTGTTCCTTTCCAGAAACTCTCGTCCCAGTTAAAATACATCCTTCGGTATGACCGACATTTGCCCCAGCATGAATCAATATTCCCAAAAAATGAGGAACATTTTCAATGGCTGGATAACTTTTCCCAAACTTCGGCGAAAACCGATATGTTACTTTATAACGTCCAGGAGGAATACAGGTTTCTCCATAAACCTTTTCCGGACATTTACACATCTTACTCTGAGGAGTGTACGGACAAACCTCCGGAAGTTTTCTATACGTATCCTCCAACGTGTCGGCAACTTTTATTCCGTCAATATACATATACCCCAATGTGGCAGTAGATGTAAATTCATTTCTCGTTACTACTATTTCCATAACATTCTTCTGTTAAAATTTCATCACTATCTTCGGCATCTATTATTCGATTAATCTTTCGTTTAGTTATCCTTCTAATAGCCCTGAACACGGGGTGGTCACTAATATCACCCGCATTCTCTAAAAATGACCAAAACTCTGTTCCGCAAACAAATCCAGCAACCATATTAGGGAGCTTCAAATCTACGAAATCAAAAATTTTAGTATCCAAATAAAAAGACAACGAAACCGCAATCAATGAAAATGCTAACTTATATATCGTATTCCACGCTTTTGCGCTTTCAAAATACCAACGCACCTTACGCCGTTTTGATCTTTTATAGGAAGCTATAACCCCCACAACAAAGTCAACAGCAATAAATATGAACACCCCCAGCAACATATCTTGTATAGGAGCAAATGATCCCCATAATGCTGCTCCTACACCCGTAAACCATTGTAAATTGAAATTTCTAACTTCCATAATCATAATAATTCCGTATATTTACAAAATGTAACTTGAATTTCCACTTGTAAATATACGGCAAATTTTGTTAATACTTAAACTTAATTTGCGGGATAAAATACCGGAGAGAACTGGTTCTCCATATCAAAAAGCACATTCCCTTCCAAATCCCTCATCACAAATTTTTTAATACGTGGCAACAGCCATTCGCTGACAGGCTCATCAACCTTTGGGTAAAAATCCTGATCAGCTACATATTTCACTCCTTCCGTGTTTTTTGTAATTTCAAGAAGATTATCCCATTCAACCTGTCTTCCTGGTTCCCAAAATCTCCAATCTAAATATTTTGTCATCCCTACCTGAATATTCTTACGCACTGCGGCAATATCATACCCGGCTTCTAGCTCACATCTAAAATCAATTCCTTTTTCCCCGCCTACTTCATACCAAGAAGCGTTTTCAAACTTAATTCCCATCAACCGCCCCGAAACAATCATATCTCCAACCCCAAAATAAGGGGTTGCTCCTTCTAACAGTGTTTGAAGTTCTTGGTATGTTAGTTCTTGCCCATTCTGGGTTGCTATCTGAATATGAATGAAGGAGTCTTCCATTACCCCTACAAACATAATCTTTAAAACCCGGCTGTCAATGTTCTGAAGAATTTGAACCAACTTTTCAAGTGTCCCCTCAGCATACACATTCTGATGATTCAAAATTCTTATTCTAAACATTTCATCGTCCTCTTCGTCCCTTCCACCAACAGCATAGTATTCATTCGTACATTCAATATGACCGTTAGGAATGGGGGTGAGAGTTACAATACTATTCGGATCAACATTCGTAAACGCTCCGACAGACTCACTTTTTACCTTTACATAGCCATACCCCAAATCGCCAACTATTAACGTCTCCTCGATCGGGAAACGAACTCCATTCGTACTTACAAATACATTCACACCTTTTGTATAAGTGGTCCCAGACTTTGCATACACCCGAATATACGTAGAACTTCCCAACGCTCCTTTTCGAGGAGTGGCTCCAAACAAAGTTGCAGCCCTGTCAAGGTATTCTCCAGATGCTTCTTCGGGAAAGATTTGAGCCTCTACAATGGCCACATCTTTCAAGGCTTTTTGAGCAACTTTTGCAGTTGCATACGCCGTAGCATTTAAAACAGAATTGTCAGTAATATCTGACACTTTATCTGTTTTATTTATGAAGGTTTCAATCCATAAATTCTTTAGGAAAGAAATCGTATTATTCAATTTTGTTATCATATCTGAATATTTGTTACAAGATAATTATTCGTTACTGTCTTAGCATTCACTTTCATAAAAATACTGTCTTCCTTTCGATATAAGTCAATAAGATTCACCTCCACCCAACGAGCATCCCTTTGGAACATATTCAAAAGATTACGAAAAATTGTTGGGTATTGAATTGCATTTACAGAATTTCCTATCATATCATTGGGTAAGCCATATTCAGGAAATTCTGGAATTTGCCCTTTCAAACAATTAAGCATCGTATTGAATGCCTGACGTACAGCTAAATCATATTCAACCGTCGCTAAATCGTTTCCTTCAAATCTAAAATTGACATCAATGTCTTTTCCTAAAATCTTTTGAGAAGAAAGATTATCTACGATATTAGGAATATCGAAGTTTCCCTCCTGTTTAATGTTAATCTTAAACATTCCTCCCCCGGTATTTGCGTCATAATCTTCTTCTTCAACGTAATTATTCTTGGCGATATTGAACCAATCGTTCTGGGGTTGAGAAAGCCCCAATTGTGAAGCTACGTCTTCAAACGTTTCACGAGTTTTTAACACTCGTTGAATTGCTATATTGTTTCCGTATCTTCCAATAATAGCCGACCTCAACCATCTAGAAGAATTGTTAATCGTCCACAACATTGTTTGACAGTCGGTGAACATTTCCAACAACTCCCATAAATCTATGGTTTTGAATCCATTTGCTTTTAAAGTGAACAAAGGTTCAATCTCTTCTGTCTGTTTCAGGAGAGCGTCTAGCCTCCCAAAAGAATCCCTGACGTTTACCTCAATACCTGTATAATAGCTAACTATCGTTGGATAGTACGTATTGCAGAATAAAGCAAAAGATTCAAAGAAATCTTTTATGTTATAACCTGTCAGGTCTTTAAATGTTTGTAACGCTGCTTTCATAAAATTGCCCTTGTTACTTTAGTTGCCAACTTATTCACTCCAGTTTGAACAGCAAAAGACGTCAATCTATCTACCAAGGTTGATCTTTTAGCAGACCCGGCTGCAACGGCATCGAGGGGGGCTAAAGTTATCATCGTCAGGTTATAATTCCAAATCATATTTTTAGATATGTCCTGGGAATATTGAACTCCACTCGGCGGAATTACAACGAGAAAGCTCTCTCCTAATGCCATATTGTAAAAATACAGTCTAAAGGGTTTTCCCAGTTTGTCCAAAGCAACACTCTTACTCGCCATAGCTTTCAATATCTTTATAACTCCATACCCCGTTTTCACGCCGACATCAAATCCAGGAAATGCTAAGGTTGTCTTTCGCCCACTTACTGAAAACAAATCGTATTTTCCAGCAGCAGTACTGAAGGCTGCTCCTTTAATCGGATTTGCTACATTCAAAAGAATTTTAAAATTTCTACCAAATGTTCCTTTTATATTAATCTCCTGAGGAGTAAACGAAGGATTTGTCAATGCTGTCACCCCCATCAAAGACTTTTTAATGTTAGTCCGAGTTGGTTCTGTTTTCTGTATTGAATCCGGCATTACTGGAAATGACAGATAATCTATCACATTATCTTCACTGTCAGTAAGTTCAAGAGCGATCATATATAACTCGAAATCATTCGGATAAAGCCCACTCAGGGCTTGAACTCCTATTGATTGAGCCATGCTTCTCATCTTATTTAAAACTGAACTTGCTGCCATAACTATTTACATTTTAGTGTACAAATATACTGTTTTCTTATATAATTTTTCCTGGAGCTGTCGTAGCCCCGGTTTGAGCTGTTGCTGAACCAGTAGTGGATACGGCTATCCCGGCTGGAACCTCCCCCGTCTTAACAAAGGTGTCAATCGCATCGGCTAAACCATTTGCAAACTTACTATCATCAATCTCAGTCTCTTTTCTCATTTTTGTCATCAGGTCTAATATCGCCTGTGCTAAAGCCGTTTTATTCAGTGCCATAATTTATGAATTAAAGAATTTTTTTAATAATTGTTCCAATTCGGTTGTTTTCTGAATGGTAGGAGGAAGGGGTGTCCCAGATGGTCCAACAGCCGTTGAAACAGTTAATGTCTTTACCGCGTCAACAATTTTTGTCATTAATTCATTCATTCCAGTGGAATTGTTAATAAAAGACATTTTCCCATTATTAATCTCTATATATGCGTCATCTTGTTTAACTGTCGCCTTCTTCTCTTCCAACTGAACTGAAGAATCCATAAATTGGATTAAGGCTTTCGCCTTATCAATTGTATTTTCATATTTAGACCCATCAAAATCAGCAATAGTCTGAATGCGACCCTCTGTGATCTCACTGTTTACAGTAGCTTTTTCAAACTTCTGACTTGATTTTACCCCTAAAGCTGTTATCTCTTCATGAAACTCCTCTCCAGAGCTAAACACAATATCAGATTTCACCCCCTCGGTCGTTATAGTCGTATTAACGGAATTATTTTCATCTTCCTCACCGTATATAGCCTCAATCACAAAAGCGTCCTTATTGATGGATATACCAGACCTATTTTCGGTATCAGGATCGATAACCTGAGCCGTTAAATTTTTAAACGCCGTTACATCAATATTCCCATTCCCTTCAACCTTAACGCTACCAGATGAAGTCACCTCAATAGCAGAATTTTCATCCCCACTTACATTTACCTTCATATATCCAGATTCTTGCCCCCGGACGCTAATAAACAAACTTCCATCTTTCGCGCTTCCACTGATCGTTAAAAGCCCCTTATCCCACTCTCTTTTAATTATAAACTCTTCATCGTCACGCACCTCTATTCTTTCCTGTGGTAAAAAAGTTCCAATCACCATCGGTTCTGTCTGAAATGGTTGCGCCACCCAAACAACTGGGATCCCCTTTTCTCCAACCACGCGCGGAAACTTAACATTCTGAAGAGCCTCATTCGTTATGTAGCAATCATGAATTATATTTCCACTTCCATCATCAATAATAGTCACCCGACACTTACGATAACAAGTCTCGACGAATTGATCTCTATCAACACCTTCCGGAATCATTATGTACCCAAACCCGGTTGTTTGCTGAGTAGTTGATCGCTTATGAACCGGGGTGACGCCCGGCTTACCTATATTCTTTATTTTAATCTTCGGCATCTGCTTTTGTTTTAAATCTTTCCCTATTTAGAAAATAGTTAAATACATCGGTATTAACCCCAAATTTCGAAGGAGAAACCTTTGATAGCTCTTCTTTCTTAATGTCTTGATTTCTCTTAAAAATTTCGCTACGAATTCCCTCGATATCTATAATGTTAAAGTAGTTTTTATCTCCATCAAGTAAGTCGGTAAACATTCCTCTCTCAACTGTTAATGTAGTCGTACGATCAACCGAATTATTATCAAAGGAAATTGTGTTGCTCACGGCAGTAACGTAATAAAGCTCCTGCGTCATCTCTAAAAAGATGAACGTTCCAACTTTAATACGCCTATCCCCATTCATGGTAATCGTCCCTTTACGAGTGAAAGGAAGATACACATTAGTCTCAACAACAAACAACAAATCATTCAGTAAAGCCTGAGACATCGTATTCAAATCCTTACCGTTTCCCTTTCCTCTGAAACTCTTTTCTGATAAGTAAATATCATTCGTAATGCACCGCTTGTTTCCAAATAATTCACAATACTCATTGAAAAAGATAATAGGAACAAAAGCCAATGATGAGAACTGCGAGTTTCCCATCATGCTATTCTGAGGCATAATTCTATACCATGCATAAATTCTGTCATCGTATGTTAATGAAGCTGACATAATGTCATCAACTCTAACTGAAATATAACTTTCTGATTCCCATACGCTTCTTATGGCTTTTCCAGTGAACGGTGGTTGACGGGCGATGATGTTAAACTCATTTGCCCAAGTGTCTCCCCAAAATTCTACAAAAGGTTCTTGACACACCTTGTTGAACAAATCAAGCAAAGAACCTTCTGGATTCACTAAAGACCTGTCAACAATTCTTCTATCGCTCAACGCATCGTCCACAAATATACGAATCATCTGCCATACTCCTTTTACTTTGTTGTCAACCCCTTTATATTTTTCATCTCCAGTTTCAACGGGTAACTTTTCAGTTACTTTTGCGCAATGAGCAAACAAACTGTCATCAACAATCCCAATATTAGAAAGCTGATTGATTATAAACCAAAGCACAGAATCTATTTTCTGAAAAGAATAGGCAAAGTAATAATCAAAAGCTCCGGTAATCATGTTTCGTTTAAACCATGATGTTTCAGGATCACCTCCATAAAACCACCTGTCCTGACTCCCCTCAACAAATTTCAAAGGAATAAAATAAGAACCATCCTCAATCAGTAGCTTAGTGTAATCTCTCCCCGATATTGTAACACTGTAATCGTTTCCTGAACCATTTACAGAAATCTGAACACTGTCAATCAACCCCATCATATCCCAAATCACTCTATTGTTTAATTCCGAAAGAGCAACTTCATACAAAGTTTCATCACGTCGGGGTAATACGGAACTATTCTCATCAGAATACATTTCCATCTGCAACTGTTCAAACCGAATGAAAATTGGATCGTTATTTTGAAGAAATTTCATAAACCAATCCTCGTTTAAACTCCCTGTCTTATCAAGAATTGAATACTGGTTGAAAAATTCGTTTCCGTAAGAATTAACCTTCAACGTATCCGTTGGTACCAATTCTATTGAAAAGTTTCCAGCTCCTTTGTCCTTATTCGTTGAAGCGTTTTTTATCCATTTACTAATATCGTACAACTTTTTCAACGCCCGACTATATACCCACACCCGAATATTTAAAGGTTTAATTTTTGAAGAAAAGAAATTATCATCGCGACCAGCACCTGGTAGAAATACACTCTCTTCCCCAATCTCATCAAAAGGCACATATCCCGGATCACTTATTAACTTTTGCTGAACCTCCGTCCAAAACGCATTGAACTCTACCTGCTCTAAAAATGTATCTGATCCAAGGATTTGTTGAATTTCAACCGTTATGGAATTGTTAGGAAGAAACAGCCGGGTTCCAACCTTTACAATCGGAGGTTGATTCTTTGAAATATCATCCTCGTATTTCTTTTTCTCCTGAGGGGTATATAATTCAACTATACGCTGAGCGTTCGTCATTCCCTCATGAGCAAACTCGAACAGTTTGTCAGGATCAAGTTCGTATGCCATCTTCTTCTTCTCAAGTTCGTCAAGAAGCGTATTGATGTCTATCGGCTCACGATTTCCGTTAATTCCATTAAAAGTCCATTCGGAATTTTTAGGAACGTCTTTAAGTTCTTTCTCTGTTTTCTCAGCCATATTTATTGTACAATTAAACTAAATGGTTCCTTTTCAAATCGTTTCAATATATCATGAATTGCCCAAATTCCATCCCGTTGCTCTTCATTTGATTTCAAAAGTAACATCGTTTCTTGCGTTGGTTGCTCATTAATATTATTAGGAGTCTCTTTGTCTTTTAAATTTTTTCCAGCAGCTTTCTGAACCTTGTCAATTCCTTCGATTTCTTTTCTTGTTGATTCTGCTGCTGTATCAGCTTCTTGAGTTCCGGTTATATCTTCAGCTGCTTTTCGTGAATACCCATCTTTAGAAATTCCAACAGCTCTTAAAAATTTCCGTCCGTCTGCGTCTTTATTTTTACCCGTAGTTGCTTTTCGAATATCAGAATAAGAAAGATCAGGATAAACAGCTTTTAATACATGCCTAAACATTTCTCCACCACCTGTCATTTCTTTGAGTTTGTCAAAAAACTCAGGTGCTAAATCCCCTCCATTTTGCATTTCATCAATATCCGCCATCAAATCGGATAAAGAACCATTAGGGTTCAATTGCCTTGCGGTTCTCAATAAAAGAGCCTGAGTAGTATCATCTTTGCTTATGTTCCCACCGGACAAGCTATTTGCAAACCGTTCCAATTGTCGCCCCTCAAATCCTCGAGTTCTTAAACTTGCAATTGTTTGAGTGACGGCTGCGGTATTCACCGAATCTGTTTTTTCTAATACTTGTGTGGCTGTTCGGTTAAATTGACCCAAATACTCTGACAAAGTCCCTACAATTTCAGAGTTTGTTTTCCCCATCATTTGCAAGGTTTTATCAAACGTGCTAATCACAGCATAAGCACTCCCACTCTCATACTTCTGATCAGAACCAAATCTAGTTACTCCTTGCAACATCTCTGAATCACTTTTGCTAATCCCTCTAATTTGTTCCGCTAACATTAATTGCTCGAGACGATAAGGAGTCGATTGAGTAGGTCGACCTCCAGCTGCCATAGTTAATTCATTTTGGCGTTGAGTATATTGAGACATGCTTAAACCTAAAGACTGAGAATACCAAGAATTTTGATAACCTTGGTCTCCTTTATTCATAGGAGCTGAAACCTCTTTTCCAGTTGTTTTGTCATAATAACGTGTTATTGGAGTAGAATGGACATTCATTCCACTTCCAGTCGTTACAAACTCTGTCCTTTCTACAACATCATTTTCATAGTTTACATCAACTCCAGACTGACGAATTGCTTCACGTGCTGCGTTATGATAAGTCGACCCACTCAAACGAGCTGCCTGCGAACCGGGTTGCTCAAATCTTGCCCCGGCTTGCCTGTCAGCTTCTTTCACCTGAGCAATAGAATTACCAACGAAAGGAATCCAGCTCCATCGTTGATTTTCTCTTTGGAATCTATTTTCAGCCGTATATTCCTGTGCATACATTCCAGAAATTTTCCCGGCTAACATTCCAATTCCAGTAATAATTGCTCCCGCTATTCCTGCACCTGCTAAAGCCCCACCAATACTGGTAGGAATTTTAAATCCACTTTTAGGAACTCCTCCGCCACCTTTTGGATTAACTGGAGGTGTAGGAACTCCTCCGCCACCTCCATTATTTTCTCCTCCAACTGGTAAAACCCCATTTGTTTCATTTCTATTTTCAGATTCAATTGAATCCGCTATCCTTAGTACCTGAGCTAAAATTCTGTCAAAAACAGTTAATTGCTTGGTAGCAATGGTAGAATCAACCGAACGCATAGACTGTCCCGGTGTTCTACCATCGGTATATCGTCCCGTACTGGGGTCTATAATGTGACTTTGTGACTGGGGTGGTTGAAATGTATAACCCCCATCTGATAATCCCCCAGCGAGGCTATTTCGCTCCTTTAATAAGTCGATTTGTTTTTGAATAGAAGCAACAGTCTCTTCGGCTAGCCCCTTGAACCGGGTTTCCATTCGCGTTAAATCATCCCAAAGAGCCTGTGCCCCCTGGCGCAATTCCTGCAACGGGCTGGAATCTGCTGACACCCTAATCCTCTTGTCGTCCGCCATTTTCTTCTTGTTTTAACATTTTCTCAATTTCTCTTTGTGCTTCATCCGCAAATGATTCTAAAGTCGGGCTGCTCTTAAGAAATTCTCCAATACCGGGTATATAATCATCTTTCTGTGATTCCTCTTCAATGGCTTTTACAAACAGCTTCTCTTCTTCAAATTCAAACAACTGAAATAAAAATGAAGATTCCCGGTGTGCAGGTGACATAAAGGGAATGTTATATTTCATTCTCCACCACCTATCCAACGGGAATCTACTATCCCAGTTGATGACATTCTGTACCAACTCGGAGCGTTTCATATCAAGCCTCCTTTACTTCATCTTCGCCACCCTTTAAGAGGTCATTGATTTCTTTAAAAAACGGAGCCACTACTTTGTAGTACTCATCCCGAATCACCTTGTAATCCCTTACATCTAACTCTCCAAAACTCTTCACCTTCAAATCCTTAATCAAATCGGGGCAAAGAACAACTAAGGCTGCTTCAATGTCAATCATGTCTAAAGCATGTTGAGCAGCCGTAGACGGACTCATCACCATAGTATTGTAGAAGCCTCGAGCCAAACTTTGCTTCGTAGCTTCAATCTGATAGAACTGTCCAACAGTAGGAAAGTTCACCGGGTACTCACGCCCCTTAATCGAAATTTTTACTTCATCGTTAATCATATCTCAATTGGTCTTTTAAAGGTATGGCAGGATTATCCTGCCATACTGATTGGTTCCAAATAGATACCGTTGATGTCGACACCAGCAATACCACCTTCCTGTAACTGGAAGGATTGACTGTTCAACAAACAACCCTGTAACCGGGCGATTGTCTTTCCGGTATTATCAACTTCAGTTACCAAACGACTCTGAGCATCTTCGCTCACAACCGTTTTAGCATACATCGTAATATCAAAGGCAATATCCCCCAATACTAAACTGTTTTTGATTTCGGCAATACTTCCGAACTTTTTCAGCATCTTCTTCATCACCGGAGTATCAAAACTAATGAAGTATTGAGAAACGCTCCATTGACATGTATACGCTACTGCCGGAGCTTCCTGATATGTCAGACTTCCCAGCCCTTGCACGTTAGCCCGGTTCACGTTCTCCGAAAAGTTGAGGTTACGACAGTAACCTGCAACTTCATTATCTATTTTGATGAACGCTTGCGGGGCAGTAAAAACTTTTCCTCTTGCCATAGCTTTCTTTATTTACGTAATAAGAATCCAGTGAAGAATACTTTCGTCACCTCATTGTTCACCAACACCTCATAGGTCACTTTGTAATAATCGTCAACCCGTGCGGCATTTACATTCTGAAACTTCATAATCAGGTTATCCTGATTTTCAGTTGCAACCCTCTGCTGCAAGAAATTGATCGTCCAAGTTTCCAAAGCACCTTTAGACAAAGTGTTAATGTTAACACCGTTTTCATCTCCGAGCAAATCAATCTCAGCATTTACGACGCATTCTTTGTTCAACTGAGCCAAGATACGCATAAATTGCAAGCTAAACGAATCACCCTTCTTATTGAAAAGTAATTTATTATCCTGTAACGTTGTCACTCCCTGAAGAATAACAAACCGTCTCAGATAGGGGTTCGGGTACACAACAATCAACCCGGCTTTGACAGCTTTCTCCAATTCCTTCTCATCAGGAATATGTTGTAATTTGTCCCCACCGATAGTTTTGTTTGTTACCGGAATATAAGGCGGTTTGCCACCCACACGACCGATAACTTGGCAAAGGTTATAAAACACTCCCCACCAACGTACTTTTGTCGCCACCATGTCGCTTGCAGTCCCAATACCACCGTGTACGGCACACACCCAAGCACTGTTAAAACTCTGAGCCATAGCTAAAGAATCGGCATACTTTGCTTTTGAGTCGTAAGCCCCAATAAATACAAATTTATCGAACTTCGCTTGGTTGTTACGGTGAGAAATTACTTTCAGATTAACAGCACTCGCCCCGTTAGTTCCAATTTGATCAGTGAATACAATGTTGTATTCAACATCAGTAATCTGACTCAAAACGGCATCAATGTCTGTCGGTTTGTATTGTTCAGTAGCTCCTGTTGCAACCTGATATCCAGCATTGTCGGCAATATCAGAAGCATCAACGGTTCCATCCCCTTTAATTTCACTGGTATCATCAAGAATGAAACGTAATCCAAAATTCTCATCTGTCTGACACCACTGAATCAATTGAGCCATAGTTGTACATTCAGGAGATTCGCAAATCAGATACGGATCAGATTGTTCAACCGTTAACTCATCGTAGGAAAGCTGAACACCCGTAATTGGGTCAGTGTATAGCTCGGTATATGTACCTCTCCAAAATTTCATTACAAATGAATTAGGAGTATCCGTCCCGGCTTCAACTGTATACGCATATCCTGTTTTCAATAGATTGCCTTCTAATACACCATTAGCGTTCAGCCCTTCATCAATAGTCTTAACTACTAAAGAACCGCCCTTAGAACCACCACCAGTTGGGGTAAAAGTCAACGTCGCCGGAGTAGTAGTACAGGCTCTAACATATAACAATTTGCTAATACCTACTGCGTCGGGGTTATAAGGGTCAGGAGTGAATAGTGCTTCGGCACATTTCCAAAACATACCCCCTTTTACAAACTCTCTAAAAGAAGATAAATCCTCAAACTCATACACGGCATCCTTGCCCTGTTTTCCCGCTCCATTTATTCCAGAACCACCTCCAAATCCAGCACCATAAACGCCAGTATCAATCAGCAAGACAGTTCCGTAATCAAGGTTACGGGTGGAATTGCTATCTCCGGAAGTAATAGTCGAATAAATACCAGGAAGAGTCCTTAATTTTCCATTAAAATAGACACTCGTCGCCATATTTATCGTTTTAATAATTCATTACTAACTTATTTCTGGGATTAAAATTAATAAAAAACCCACGGTTAAAATAACGTGGGTTCTTTCATCTTTCGTTACAATCAATTCTGATAAAATCCAACTAATAACTGTCCCCATTTAATAACATCCTAGTACCCAGTTACTTTCCCGTTACCACTTCCACTGTTAGGGTTAGTGGGGACCCATGCTGGTTTTGTTGTCATATTCCCTATTTTAATGAGGAGCCGGGTTTCCCCGACTCGCTCGTTGTTTTAACTTACTGACCAACTTGGTATGTTAGACTTTACTGTTACGGTCTTAGAACCGCCAGAAGCTTCGTACGACAAACTTGTCGGACTTACATCAATAAACCATACTTTAGCAACTATATTCCTGTTACTTGTTACGGTAATCGGATAAGTTAAGTTGGTGCTCAACAGAGTTTCATTTTCGTACCAACCTGCAAATACATCTCCACTGTTCAGCAATTTGCATTGTAAATTGATTTTATCTCCATAGTTGACAGTTTCACTGAATGATGATGTCCAAACTGTCGAACCCGAACCAACTTGACACCTTCCAGTGCAAGAAGAATCAACTCCAATAGTTGCGGTGTACCTACGTGTCGTACGAGTTGCTCTTGCTTCTAACGTCAACGCTCCTGTTATATTAGTAGGCGCATAAGTCAATGCCGTTGAGACTCTAGTAGAACCGTTATACCAGCCATCAAAAGCATAACTGTATTGAGCCGTATTGGCCATTACCTTCGCAGTCGATCCAGCAGCATTAGAACCATAACTTACAGATTCACTCGTACGACTCACAGAAGAAATATAGCTTCCCTTATTATAGGTGACTGTATAGCTTCTTAGAGTTCTTGTTCCCTTTGCTGTATAAGTAGCATCCGCAGTAACCGCAGTCGGCGCATACGTCGCATTAGATGTCTTCTTAGTCGCACCAGAATACCAACCATCAACCGCATAAGAATATTGAGCAGTCGTAGACATAACTGTCATCGTACAGCCTGTTGCATTTGCTCCATGAGCCACACGTTCAGAAGTCTTACTTAGACTCGCTACATAATCACTCTTAGCATAAGTGATAGTATAATATTTCTTAGTAAATCGAGCATAAACGGTCTTAGATGCTGTAACATTTGAAATCGCATAAGAAGCAGAACTACTTAACAAAGAACCGCCTGTTGCACCAGCCGAATACCAACCGTCAAATTTATAACCTGCCGCTGGAGTAGCTGTTACAGTCGTACTTCCTCCATAATTTACAGAACCACCACCTGAAACAGTTCCTCCAGTTGTTCCTGAAGTATAATTACCCGTTCCATCAGTATTTCTGAAATATGGTGAAGCAGTTACAGTGTATTTATTAATCGTAGCTTTTGCCGTTAATGTCAGATTTGATTTAACATTTGTCGGAGCATAAGTCAAAGAAGTTGAAACTCTTGTACCGCCATTGTACCAACCGTCAAATGTATATCCCGTCGTTACTGTCGCAGTACAGCCTGTTGCATTTGCTCCCCAACTTACTGTTTCAGAAGTCTTGCTGATTTTCGCGATACCTGTTCCCTTGACATAAGTCACGGTATAAGTGTTCGTCGTATATTCAGCCGTATAGGTCGCATTCGCTGTTACAGTCACTTCACGAGAGGCAGTAGTTACACCGTCAGACCATTTCGAGAATGTCTTTCCTTCGATAGTCGAAGCAGTGATAGTTACTTTCGTACCGTAATTGTAAGTTCCAGAGCCAGAACCGTTCACGACTGTCAACGTGTACTTATTCACTGTCGCAACGCCACGAGCCTCAAAGGTTCTCGCTGCCGTGATATTCGCAACACTCAACGCCAGAGCCGTTCCTACCCGTGTACTTCCTTCATACCAACCACCGAATGAATAAGTGTATTGTGCAGTATTTTCCGGAAGAGTCGCTGTACAGGTTGCAGTTCCACCATAATTAACCGTTTCACTCGTCTTACTGATAGAAGCAATATTTGCATTCTTCGTGTAGGAAATAGTGTATTTATTAATCGTTGCAGAAGCAACCAACGTACAATTCGACTGAATAGCCGAAAGCGTTGCTTTTCCAGCACTCACACTCAACAAACCAGTTCCTGAAGACTTCGTCCATGTCGGAGAATTATACCCCGTAGACGCAACAGCCGTTTCAGATGTTACTGTTCCATTATAAGCAACTCGCTCAGAAGTCTTAGACAAAGAATTGACTCCAGTTCCTCTTGTGTAAGTTACCGTATACCAATTCTTTTGGAATCTAGCATAAACAGTAACTGTAGCAGTAACTTTAGAAATAGTATAAGTAGTAGAAGTACTTAATTGAGTACCTTCTGCATCATACCATCCTTGGAATTTATATCCAGCTTTTGCAGATGCTACCAAACTAGCAGAAGTACCATAATTGTAAGTATTACTTCCTGTTGTAGTACCTCCTGTTGTACCTGAAGTAAAACTTCCTGTATTATCTGTATTTCTATATTGTGCTGTAGCTGTAATTGTAAATTTCTTTATAGTAGCACTAGCTACCATAGTGATATTAGATTTAATTGCAGAAGCAGAAGCTGATAATTTATTTGTTGCAACATCAAAAGTAGCAGAACCTGTATTTGTCCAAGTAGGATTTTCATAACCTTCTGTTAAAGTAATAGTAACAGCAGTTATGCTACCATTATAAACAACTCTTTCACTTGTTTTGCTAATAGTTGCAATACCTGTACCCTTGGTATAAGTAGCTGTATACCAATTCTTTTGAAATTTAGCAGTTAAAGTTGTATTAGCAGTTAAACTTGTGATAGTATAAGTTGAACTAGTTCCTACACTTGTATCACTAGAATTAAACCAACCCACTAAACTATAACCCGTAGCAGGGGTTGCTGTTAATGTTACTTTAGAACCTGTATCAAAAGTACCTCCTCCACTAACTGTACCTCCAGCAGTACCTGTTGTATAATCTCCTGTATTATCTGTATTTCTATATTTTGCAGAAACACTAACTACATAAGTTTTTATAAAATTTACTGTTATAACTTTTCCTTCTACCAACCTTATTGATTCAGGATTTTGTGTATAAGTACCATCATCAATAGTACCTCCACTTATTACCCAATTATTAAATCTATACCCTGAATTAGGAGTAGCTGTAGAAGATACTATTTTTCCTTCTTGACCTGTTATAGCAGAAACAGTTCCACTTCCAGCAGGAGAAATAGTAGGAGTTAAAGTTATAGTATAAACTTTCCACTTAGCTACATAAGTATGAGCAGCTGTAATAGAAGCAACAGATAAAGTATTATTAGAACCTACTTTAGTAGAACCTTCATACCACCCATCTAAAATATAACCTGTTTTTCTAGTTGCTGTAACAGTAGCTGTTTTTCCGTATTCTATTCTTTGAGAAGCAGGACTAACAGTTCCTTTAGTTGTATTTTCACTTGAAGCACTAATTGTATACCAATTTCTTTGGAATCTACCTACAAAAGTTCTATTAGATGTAACTGTAAATGTATAACTTGTATTTGGAGATGTTTGATTATTTCCTTCGTACCATCCAGCAAATGAATAACCCGTAGCAGGGGTTGCTTTTAACGAAACTGAATTCCCATGAGTATAAGTTCCTCCTCCGGAAACTGTTCCTCCAGTTGTACCTGTCGTAAAATCTCCCGACTCATTTACGCGGTATGCAGCATTCGCAGAAATCGAATATGTTTTAGGAGTAAAGACTGCCTGAACAGTTCTATTTCCATCGATATCAATTCCTGTTAGAGGATTAGCTTTGCTTACATCTCCTGTATCAAGCACCCACTTTGTAAAATTGTACCCCGTTGCCGGAGTTGCCGTAGCCTGAACAGAAGAACCATAATTGTATGTTCCTTGTCCAACCGTTGTTCCTGCACCCGTCGGGATAACAGTTATCACCAAAGTATAACGATTCAGTGTCCGATTACCAATCGCAGTAAAGGTTCTGTTCGAAATAATTCCAGCAACACTCAACGCCAAATCCGACCCAACTTTCGTTGAGCCATCATACCATCCATCGAATGTGTAGGCGTACTGAACAGTGTTGGCAGGCAACGTTGCAGTTGCAGTTGCCGTTCCACCATAGTTCACTTTCTCAGATGTTTTGTTGATGGTATCGATATAATCTCCCTTTACATACGAAACAGTATAGGAAGAAGTTGCCTGAGTAATAGTTGCCTGTGCTTTAATCTCAACGTCAGAACCCACCGCTAAAATTTTTCCAACTCGTTGACCAACTGTATTTTTAGGAATTGAAATAGCAATGCTAAACGAAAATTCAGCTTTTGCGCCAGGATCTCCGGCTATCGCTGATCCGTTTGAAGTTTCTACTTCATTTGCCGTATATGTTGTTGGCAACGTAATTGGAATATTATTTCCAGTATCCAGACTAAATGTTATCTTTGGCGAATTGCTCTTACCAGTGATAGTAACCGTCGAAGCGTCCTCACTTACATTAAAAGATGTTTTGTCAAACACAATAGACTCTAAAGACGGCTCCTGATTTACTGCGTATGATTTTCCAGCGTTAAGCCCAATGACAGAAGCGGTAACAGTCGTCGAACGTGTGAGTCTTCCGGTATGTAATGTACCAGAATTACTCAACGTCGCGTTACCTTTTCCCGACATTGGGTTAACGGTTAACCATGAATCTTTCGCCATGTAATTTTAAGTATTAATAAATTAACTTACTGTCCAATTCGAAACATTAGAAGTCACTGTTACAGTTTTAGAACCGCCCCCAGCGTCATAACTCAAAGATGTAGGAACAACGTCAATAAACAAGATTTTAGCAACAAGACTCTCTTCACCTGTTACAGTAAAGGTGTAGTTCACGTCACCACTCACTTTTATTGACCCTTTATACCATCCATCAAATACATCGCCAGCTAGGCTCATATTACATTTCACTGTAACCGAATCACCAATATTCAGTTCTGCCGTAGCCGTTGCCCCAGCAGTTCCATTATTGATTTGTACTGTACCTCGGCTCGTAACATCAGAATTTAAAGCCACAGAAATAGCAACAGCCCCTTTTGCCAAATCTTTCAAAAGAACAAATTCCTTATCCTGATATCCAGATAAGGAAGCTGCATCAAATTTTCCCGTAGCAATTAATTCTTTTTTGCGTGGCCATTGATTAGCAGGAACTCCAATATCGGTTGGGGTAATTCCAACCAAATCGGCTGCCTCTTTGGAAGTTACAAAAGAATAATTCATACGTTATACTCCTTCCTTTCCACCACCGCCTTGGCAGTCTACGAATTTGGTAAATACAATATTGCCTCCTACAGAATTGATTTTATCAATAATCTGCTGTCCTGTCATTTTCGCAAGCAACTGCTCGCCCGTTACATTTTCAATAACTAATCCAGGATTCGTTTGCTGATTTTGAACTATCTCAAGAAGCTCATCAATCTTAGCTCCTGTAAATCTTGATTTGTATGCCATATTTTTAAAAATTTAGTGAATAATCATTCTTTTAAAACAGCAAAAATTTCACCATCGTTTGTCTCGAAAAACGAATAGCCAGGTTCATCCTCTTGATCATCTGTTTTAGGATCAAACTCAACTTCAAACTCCCATCTGAGTCCGGGCTGAATAATGCGAAAAGAAGCTACTTGAATAGGAGTCCCTTCTGTTGTGCGCCCGGTCACGGTCATTTCCCTGTCAAGGCCATTATTTACTCCTGATGAAGCAAGAGCCACCCCCAAAGGTACGAGGGTGGTTATCTTACTTTTCGTTTTACTTTTCTTTTTAGCCATCTTTAAGATAAAGTCCAAGAAGCATTAGAAATAATAGTATTGTTAACAGCAGTTCCTTCAGCCGTTAACGTGATAGAAGCTTTGCCAAACTCAAACGAAGGATCACCAGCGGATTGCTTAATAGTAATCTGAGCCATTTGTCCACCTGCGGCCGTTACTTTCAATGCAGCCGTTAGTTCATTAATTGTCGCATTAGCAGCAATTCCTGTAAAAGTAATGCTGAAAGCAAACTGAGCAGCTGCTCCGGGGTCACCAGTAATAGCCACATTATTAGATGTCTGGGTTCCTCCGGCGGTGTACTTTTCGGGCAACGTCAATTTCAACCCTCCCTCAACTATACCAGTAGTTGATGAATCGTCAGTTAAATCTAACAATTCAAATTTCAACTTTTCAGAATTGGAAAGACCCGTAATAGTAAGCGTTCCACCTGTTTTAGCAACGGTAATTTCTGCACCTTCATCGAAAGATACGAATTCCGGCTTTGCTTCCTGAACAACTTGATAAGTCTTATTTGGGGTAACCCCTACTGCAACCCCTGTCACTGTAGTTGTTCTTTGGGTTCTACCAGTGTGCACTGTACCCGTGTTCGAAACTGTTGCATTCCCCGTACCTGACATTGGGGAAACTGTTAACCAAGATGCTTTTGCCATAATGATATGTTTTTTTTTGTAAACTATATTATTCAGGACAAATTTATAAAATTTTTTAGTCCTAAATTCTTAACTACTCTAACTTCCACGGAACTTGAGACTCAATTTCTTGATCTCCTTTGTTTGTTATTTCGTCAAGCCAAACGAACGGTTTTCCAAACTCAAATAGTTCATCATCACCAACAGCTAACACCCAATCAGTATTTGAAAATATAGTATTTTCTGCTACGTTATCTTCTCCACTTAACCAAACATAAGGGTGAGCAAACACAAAATATTTATCAGGAGTAGGAGGCTTCCAATTTGGATCAGTTCCTATTGGGATAGCATCCTCTATGATAAAATGGCTTATCAACTCTGGTCTAACAATTGAAGCATACCTGTCAGTGTCTTCAATCGACAAAGAAACATTCTTTATCAAAATAGGTGTAGGAAACAGCGAATTTTCCGCAATCAATTCATTCGTACTGAAATCGAATTTTGTAAATTCATGTTCCAATGTATTTCTAGCCCCGACTAACAAGGTATATAAAACCTCTCCTATCAAGGTCGATTCTAACATGTTATCACTAAAACACATCATGTTAATTTCGGACAGAATTGATTCCCGAAATCCTTCCCTTTCATAACCGGAACTTCCAAATTGATCCGGAACAGGATCACCAAATCCACCCAGTGGGTCAATTTCTCCTGAACCACGTCCCGGTTCTCTAATAATAATACACGGCATATGGCTTTTATCACGAGGATATTCCATACGTGTAGTTATCTTTCTTGGGCTTGTGTTCTTCCTTAAGAAAATTTCCTTCGCCTGTTCATAGAAATCAAATTTACCATCTCGCGTTCCATAGAACATGTGATATAACAACGTCTCATTCTCAGGAACACTATTGAAATCGTATTCAACATAAGCTAAAAGCCCATCCACGATTTGTTTTATTCTTGCTATTGTTATCATTGCAATGATTTTAAAAATGTATCGATCGCCATATCTGCTACAACTTCAACCTGAACTGAATCAAGTGCTTTATCCATAAATTTATGAGCGGAAAATCCTGGATGAATCCAACTCAATGGCTCACTCTTATCACTTACCCGTCTAAATGTAAAGTATCCGCTTCTTGTTTCTTTTTCAGTAGAAGAAATATCTAATTTTACTAACCCTTGATATTTGGGGGATTTGTGAACATACTCAGGAATTACAACATTAGCCGTTTGTATTTCTTTTCGTTTTCCTAACTGTTGGTAAACAGAAGGAAGCTGACCTTTCTGTAAAGGCCTCCCTTGATTCTGCTTAGACAAGTTATAAATCTCCTTCGTCAACCTACCTTGGAATATATCCGACTCCACTACTGCACCCGGTGTCGAATACCTGAAAGGTATCGTAAGATACCACCCCCCACCCATTTTAACTTTGCGCTTCGATGAAGAAGAAAACCCTATCTTTTCGTCAAAAGGAGGCTTTCCTTCTTCAAGAGACAAAGCCAATCCATCATCACCCGGTTGTAATCCAAAAACAACTTCTGTTGGACTTATACGATCTACATACATTGCTTTCTTATACAGTTTACGTGTTTGACGTAATCCTTTATTAACTAAATTCTCCCATTTGTTAGTGTACTCGACAACAACCCGGTTGATTATTTCAGCACCGAGTTCTTGAGCCTGATCGCCAGTAAGCGCAAATTCCTCAACAACTTCACTCAAATCAATGTGAATTGGAATCATAATCGTTATAAATTATTCCACTTCCATCATAGTTAGGACGCTGAACATCTATCAGATGAGTTCTCCTTCCAACAGCTTGTATTGGCATCTTTATCACTTCAAATGCTCCTGTTTGCTTATTAGTTTGTAGGGAAGCTCTAATTTCATGAGGAATATCTATGATGTGATATTCCACGCGATGTTTATACAGAACTGAAACTCCATCCCCCTCAGCGACATTACCCGGCTCAAACCTTATACAATAAGGATTCTCCGGAACTATTTCATAAATAGTCTTATCAAGCAAAATTAACGGCTCGTCTGGAGCTTTAAACAAATACACCGCACTCACCTCTATTGGCGCGTATGAAAGAAAAACAGCAACCTCCTCACCTACCATCAGCCGAGCTTCTACCATCTCTGTAAACGAAGCATATTCATCCTCTACGGTTATCCTATCAAAGTAGGACATATAATCTTTATCCTGGTCACGCACTGTTATAGCTGCCGTACCCATCAACTCAGGAGCCCAATGAGCATATTGAGTATCACGATTTAATCCAGTAATCAGGGCTTTTGTCCGATATGGATTAATGTAAAAATATCCTGAGCCATGACAATTCTGACAACTTGGTAAAGGGGAATCCCCGTTACCCTGACACGGACACCGAACAGCCTTCTCGCAAATAATATCATATCCATGTGCCCATATAACTGCCGAAAAGTCATTTGGTCTAAAACTTACCTGTGGCTGACCATACATAGATTGAGGGGCTGAATCCTGTATGTTACGATTATTTGACATATTCCCGAATTTTATCTTGTTTTCATTGTTTATACAAAAATACGTTTTATATTTGTAATGTCAAAAGGTTACAGTAACAGAATTTCAGTACCGCTTACTGTTTAACTGTTCGCCCCGTGTCGGTCTTCAATTGTTGAAGGTAGGAAATTCAAAGCTAACAGCCGTTACAATGACAAAAGCCGGAGTTCATCGCTTCGGTTTTTCTTTTACATAACTGTCAAATATCTTTTGACGTCTTTCACGTTCTTCCTTTGAATTTTCAACTTCTGGAGTTGATTTATCGTAGGAGGTTAAAATGAAATGTCTTACAAGAATGTTCCCCCTGCTATCCTTATCTTTCTGAACAGCAAAAACAAATTTTTGCCCAGAAGGAGTAATTATTCTAAAACCAACATTCCCACGAACACGATTAGGGGCGGCTTCTTTATTGTTCTTATCAAAATAATCTATTCGTAACAGTTCATCAATAACTGTATTCTGAAGTTCCTCTATTGAATCAAAATCATCATGAATAACATAATGATCATCAATAATGTGCTCTAGCCCTACATTTCTATTCTTATCACCCCACACAAAATCAATACTTGTTTTAGCAAGAATCGGCTTGTTCGTTTTATTATCTTTTATAATTTTAAAGCCATCCCCCTCGTCAATGTAAACAGGTAAATAAATTTCACACACATTTTGACATTGACCCCGGCGTTCTCTCAGCAATTTATCAAATGCTTTCTTCGGCTTACCTTTATACCCGTCAAATATTTCCCCAAATCCACCCTGCTTCTTATTTTTACTCATGGGTTCCTCATAAATGTATTTCCAACCACCCTTTCCATCAGGAACTTTCCTGATGTATTTAAACGATTTTTCAATATAAATATCCTCAAGGCTCATAGGACGCTCATCTTTATTTCGTCATAAACCAACTTAATACGAGGAATCGTCGCCTTAATCTCTCTCTCGTATTGTACGAGCCTTGCTCCGTACCCGGCATTGGTAGCAGATGATGTCGAACTAATCGATTGACTCAAACCATCAACCCCTAAAGATTGACTGGCTATACCTGCTCCAAGAATCAAATCTCCGGCGATACCTAATGGTCCAAATGAAGCTAACTTTCCAGTTAAGTTGATCAAGTCCATAGGCATTTGATCAAGTTTAAAACCTGTAATATATTGTAAATCCCAATAATCCGGAATCATTAGGAAGTGCTGACTTCCTAATTGGGTGGTCAGACCGCTTAGTATTACTTCCGCATTTGCGGTCGCTACCGCAGTCCCTGTCGGAACAATTGATACGCGGCGTTTATATTGCCCGTAACTGTTTTGAGTATTCGTCAACCATTGAGTTGGATAACTTATTTGTTCAAGCTGATTGAACCGTCCAGTCAACGATATAGGTTTGTTGACTGGATAGTTCGTAAACAAAATAGGAAAACTTTGCCAATAATCAGCTCTATAGAAAGTCAGCTTTTCAAGGGCGATGAATTGGTAAACAAGTTTCAGATTGAAAAAATTCTCTATCTCCTGCTGGGCTGCTTGTATATAAAATCTCATGCTTTCAGTACTGAAAGCAGTTCCATCTCCAGCCTGTATTTTGATTCCATACAGGTATAAAGAAAACATTTCAGTCGGAGATAATAGCAACCCCTCGTTTTTACGATATTTCATCGTCAATGTTAGCTGTCCCATCTTTTACTCTTTTGAAGAATTAAGCAAAAATTCTACAATCTCGGCTTTTGTCTGATTTTTAATTTCAGACATATCGAAGCCACTTTCTTCACCGAACTTAATCAGTTCGTCTTTTTTCATCTTTTCCAATTCTATCCGCAAATCTGAATCTTCCTGAGTAGCCGTTGTTTCCTCTTTTGGGTTCTCTAACGACTTTTCTTCCTGTACCGAAGGAATAGCTTCGGCTTTAGCCTCAGGTGCTGTACCAGACGCTAAAGCGACTCTCAAATCGTGTTCTTTTTGGTACTCCTGCTTCCACATTTCAACTTCGGTTTTGAGCTTCTTTACCTCAGCTTCACGGGCTTCCTTTACATTTGTAATACGCTCCAACTCTCTTTTGTACCAATCTTCCCTGTCTTTAAAATCAGACTTCATCTGAACCTCCTTAGGAGTCACAAAGGCAGGTTGCTTTCCGTACTCGTACATTTCCGGTAATCCCAGTTTTAAAACTTCGGCACCGAAGTCATCTTCAACCTCGGCAACGCCGTTCACGAACTGTACTTTCTGACCATTAATGTTTACAACTTTTGTTCCGGTTTTTCTTGAATAAAGTTTCATAATCTTTTATGTTCTTAATTAAACAAAAACGGAGCAGGGTACCCACCCCACCCCGTTTCTTACCAATTATACGGTTTATAACCTTACACAGTTGGCATCCCGATTCTACCAATGTTGATGATACGAGCAATTTTACCCGGCATATACTCAACCGGAGTTCCGTAATTAAGGACAGAGAAAGAACGTCTCGGACCAACAATAGCGTAATCCAGTTTCATCGTACCACCGAGTTCCAGGTACTCAATCATTTCACTTCCGTTGAAATAAACCAAAGCTGATTTGGTTCCAGCAATCCAACGGTTACGATCGTGGATTGTTCCCGGCTCAGCACCGTCCCAACCAGCAGCCATTTCTGTACGGCTTACTTCGAAAATCGGATAAAAGTCAGCAACGTCTTTGCTCATCGGGTTCACTTCTGTACGATAGATCACGTAGCAGGTTTCCGGATATGCTGAAGAATTTGCAGCGGAAAATTTCAAAGTTACAGACTGAGTTGCCCCAACTGCCTGATCGGCATCGGTCAACAAAGTCGGCTCTGATTCTCCATAACGATTTTTGGCAGTAACGGCGTACAAGTAGTTTCCTGCATGCTCAGTGCCAAACTGGCCTTTCGAATCAACTGCAACAGTAACAGGAGAAGTTGTGTCCTTAACAGGAGCGTTCGGTGCTTTGTCAGAAGTTTTGCCCCGGTTCAATTTAATAGGAGCATTCCAGTCAAAGAATTTGTCAGCTTTAATAGCAACTTTACCAAACTGGGTAGTGATGTTGTTCACAGACTGACCCATAGTTGCCCCGGTAACTCCACCTTCCATTCCAACAATCACACGTTTTGACTCGTGGAAGAGTTTCACGTAGTTGTTGAATACGATAGGAGAAGAAACGATACGGTCAATCAAACCGTTACGGTCGTTTACAACGGCTTGTGCCGCATCTTCAACCAAAGCATCATTCAGAACATGACCGTTTGCATTCAATACGGCAACGTCTCCGAAATAAGCATCCAAAACCTGTTCTGAAGTTTTACCCAGCAGTCCACCAGTAATATCGTTGATACCCTCAACGTGCTGAGCAAACACACCGTCAAACTCTTCCGGAACTTTCGCTGAATTTGCATCGATAACCTTTTTGTCCAGGATAGTCTGCAACAGGATAGTCTTGTTTTCAACTTCCTTAGTGTACAAACTACCAACAACCGTACGAACAATCATACCGGGGTGAGTTACCTGACCAGTTACACCCGTAAATTTCACAACGATAGATTTACGTCTGTAAACAGAGTCGGTTTCAGTCGGGGTTTCACCTTCCTGATTGAAAATACCCACTTCCTGACCGTATTTGTATAATTGGTTATACTGGTGGACAGTGTTCTCGATTTTCTGGCGTTTCAATTCATTCCAGAATACCAACTGATCCAAACGGTTTTCGAGGTTCTTTAAGACGTAGTCCAGAGACTCTGGCTTCAAACCACCACCATTATTCAGCTGGTTGTCGTACTGCATACCAGTCATCAAACCAGCTTCCATCGCCTTCAAAATGTCATCCGAAGACATGCTGTCGAACGGGCTTTGATTTTCCGTTCCAGTGTAATTAAATAAGTCCATTGTATTTATTTATTTTATAGTTACTACTAAATTATTTCACCAAACGGACGCCTTTCTTCTCAAAGAAATACTTAGCAGCAGGTTCGCCAATAGCTCCAGCAACCGGATCCATCACGTAAGCAGTCGTATTTGTTCTCAAAGATTTCTGAATTTCAGGATCGGACTCTTCTTCAATTGATTTCAGAATCAATTCTCTCACAACTGCCCGGTCACGGGTAACGCTCAGTGCCATCTTTCCGTTTTCGTCTTTTGCACCCCCGCCGTTCTCAATGCTTTTCTGAATCAAAGCCTTATTCAAGTCCGCACCTTTAAAAGAAGGAGCCTTGTCTCCAAAAGCTACAATTGCCTGGCGCATACCGTCCAAAGATTTTTCAATCTTATCCAAAATAGGTTCGAAAGCTCTTTC